>LNFM01004345.1_pt1 | contig 27399 bp, 24 predicted proteins | sample 596031 | NCBI WGS metagenome assembly LNFM01 (sample SAMN04254537, study PRJNA301005) | activated carbon metagenome | isolation source: dual media filters at the Ann Arbor, Michigan drinking water treatment plant | place: USA: Ann Arbor
CTTTTCTTTTGTGCAAAGTCCGTTAGCGTGTTGGTTTAGAGGGAACAGGCATGCGCCATATCGCGATCATCGGGTCAGGTCCTGCGGGCTATTACACCGCCGAGGCTGCACAGAAGAAGTTTGGCGATGATGTGCGCATCGATATCATCGACCGTCTGCCGGTACCCTTCGGACTGATCCGCTTTGGCGTCGCGCCAGACCATCAGTCGATCAAGGCGGTTTCAGACCGCTATGAAAAAGTGGCGCTTTCGGAAAATGTTCGTTTTGTTGGCAACGTCACGGTGGGCAAGGATGTCAGAATCGACGAATTGCAATCGCTATATGACGCTGTGATACTTGCGACAGGCGCACCCAATGACCGCAAGCTTGATATACCAGGAGCGGACCTCCCGGGTGTTTTAGGCAGCGCGGCCTTTGTCGGCTGGTACAACGGTCACCCCGATTTTGCGGACCATGAACCGCCACTTGGTGGCAAACATGTCGTCGTGATCGGCAACGGCAACGTCGCGCTAGATGTGGCGCGAATATTGTCGAAGACGCGCGCCGAATTTGGCGGGTCTGACATCGTGGGCCACGCGCTCGAGATGCTTGAGCATTCGCGCATTGAGGAAATAACGATCCTAGGCCGCCGTGGCCCGCATCAGATCGCCATGACGCCCAAGGAATTGGGCGAACTGGCAAATCTGGAACGCGCGACACCGCGGGTTGAAAGCGATGATTTACCCGATATTCGCGAGGATGCCTTGCTTGAACCCGGAATGCGCAAATCCGTGACGCATTTGCGCGAATTCGCCGCGATTCCCGAAAGTTTTCGCGCCGACAAGCAGATCAGCATCAATTTCGATTTTTTTGCAGGGCCTATAGCCATTGAAGGCGATGGCAAAGTTGAACGCGTCATCGTAGAGCGCACGAGCCTTGATGACCGGCTGCGCAGCATCGGCACGGGTGAAACCTATGCGCTTGATTGTTCCCTGGTCATCAGCTGTATTGGCTATCAGACGCCGTCGATTGAAGGCGTGCCTTATGAACATGGACGAGGGCGCTTCGCCAATGTCGAGGGCCGGATATTGCCGGGGTTGTATTGCGTCGGCTGGGCACGGCGCGGGCCTTCGGGGACCATCGGCACCAACCGGCCCGATGGCTATAATATTATCGATGCTGTCGCTGAGGATATGCGGGGGGGCGAGGGAAAAAGTGGTCGCCCCGGGCTCAATGCTTTGCTCGAAAAGCGCGGCGTTCAGGTTGTGACTTTCAGCGACTGGAAAAAGATCGAGGAGGCCGAAATCGCAAGAGCCCGCGAAGGGGCGCCACGCGAGAAATTTGTCCGGATTGAGGATATGATCGCCGCTGGCGGCTAATCACCTATGCATTTGGGCAAGCGCAATTCCCGCCAGATTTTGATTGCGGGGAGTTTTGCGGATTTTGATGCGATCGAAACGGCAAGAGATTGATTGAAACCGGGCAAGATGCGCTTGGAAATCGGCGTTTCGGCAATTGGCGGTACCGTTTGCCTGACTAACCACCAACGCAGAATCACCGAGCATCACAATGTCACGCGCGCCAATAGCTTTTGCGATTTCCGCAGCATGGATTAAAGCAAGCCATTCGGCATCATTGTTGGTTCCGTATCCGACATTGCTGTTGATATACGTCACCCCGCGCGCAACCACCGCCGTTTCCATGTTGCCGGGATTGGGTCGGCATCCGCCGTCGAAGAATATTTTAAGCGCATTTGTTTGCATATCACAAGCCGTCGCCGAATCTCGGAGCTTTGTCATCATAATCACATCAAATCCGCCTTAAGGCAGGGAATCTCATGCACAGAAGGGCAGCCGTTTATGATCAATCAGATAGGTATCATTACCGGAGTCGATGCCGAGGCGGCCGCGCTTTTTCCGGGTCAAAGCGCAGATGGCGAGCCGCTGCATGGCTTTTTGGTGCGTCAGGTGAAGCATGCCGGCAAGCATATCGCGATTACCTGCAGCGGCATTGGCAAGGTAAATGCGGCGATGGCGGCGATGATGCTCGCCGAACATTATCAAGTCGATTTGTTAATTGTTGTCGGAACCGCGGGCAAATTAAGCAATGTCGAAGGCGAATGTTTCCAGATAGTCGAGGCCGTGCAGGGCGATTACGGCGCGTCCCGGCATGACCGGTTCGCGCATTATACCGCTGGTGCCTGGCCAATTGGCGAAGCGCATGTCGAGCCTTTCCGCGCGAGAACGATGCCCGATGTTGGCTTACCCAAAGTGCGGATTATCAGCGGCGACAGTTTTGTTGAAAATCCCGATCATGGCAGGCGTTTGTACGAAGCACTTGGCGGCGACCTGATCGATATGGAAACCGCAGCGGTTGCGCAGGCCGCCTCGCGGATGGACCTGCCGTGGGCCGCAATCAAGGCGACGACCGATAATGCTGATGGCAATAGCGGCGGAGATTTCCAGAGCAATCTGAAACGCGGTGCGCGATTGGCAGCCGATGCCGCCGAACGGATGATTGCCGCGCTTCCTGCTTAAATCCACAACCCTACCGCGTGGATGACGATCCCGGCCATGCCGCCAACCAGCGTGCCGTTGATGCGGATGAACTGCAAGTCGCTGCCAACAGCATTTTCGACACGGTCAGTGAGTGTCGAGGCATCCCAGCCCTTGATTGTTTCGGACACCAAAGCGACGATATTGTCGCCGTAATTTTCGGTGGTGCCGACAATCGCGCGGCGGGCGAAGCGGTTGATCTGGTGCTTGAGCCGTGCATCGTCTTGCAGCGTGCTCCCAAGCTTGATGAGCGCATCGCCGAAGCTGCCCGCCAGTGCCGCATCGGGGTTACGTGCAGCCTTAAGAAGTCCGGCGCGGCCTTGATCCCACAGGCTGTTGATCCATTTGCTCATCGCCGGATTGTCGAGCAACTGGCCTTTCCAATGCGCGACTTTCGCTTGCAGCTCCTTGTCATGACGCAAATCATGCGCGAGGCTGGCAAGGCCTTCTTCGCCCTTTTCGCGTAAGGGATGGTCGGGGTCTGCGGCCATATCGTGCAATAATTTGGTGAGGCCATTGACGATTGCGTCTGCGAGCCGGTCATCAAGGCCGGTCCAGCGCATGATGGTGTTCGCACGCTCTTCGACCATCGCGCGGATGAGATGTTCGTTGGCCTCGAGCGTTTTCGATGCCCATTTGATGATCCCGTCGAGCACCGGGACATGCCGCCGCTCCTTGATCATCGCCGTCAGGAGTTGTCCTAGCAACGGCGCGATATCAAGCTTGTCGAGTTGCTGGCGGATCGCGCCCTTGGCAACACCGCCAAGGCGTTCGTCGTCGAGCGCGGCGATTATGTCGCCCAGTAGCCGTGATGCCCCCATGCGCATTCGGCCTTCGCCGCCAGCTGGTGCGCTTAGGAATTTGCCCATTGCGCCTGCCACATCCATGCGCTGGACACGGCGGGCGACGACTTTGGTAGTCAGGAAATTGGTCCGAAGGAAATTCGCCAGCGTCCGGCCAAGGCGTTCCTTGTTATTCGGGATAATTGCCGTGTGCGGTATAGGGATGCCTAATGGATGGCGGAACAACGCAGTTACTGCAAACCAGTCGGCCAGACCGCCAACCATGCCCGCCTCGGCAAAAGCGCGCAGAAAGCCCCAATGGGCGGCGTAGCGCGTTTCCATATAATTGCCCGCGACGAATAACACCGCCATGAATGCTAGCAAACCTGTCGCAATAATCCGCATCTGGCGCAGCTCGGCGTCGCGCTCTGCGTAACGGGTCTTTTCGGACTGCCCCAGTTGATTGGTCGACTTCACACCAGCGCCTTAGCCAAGGCAGTCAGTGCTGCCAAGTGCAGGGTCATTTTATTCGGCAGGTTGCAAGCCGCCCAAATCGCCCTTGCCGTCGTCTTTAACGGGCTTTTTAACGGGCTTGGCGGGGGCCAGTTCGGCCTCGCCATGCTTGTCGGGGTCATAGGTCAGCAGCCGTTTACGCAGCCACGGTCCGACGCGCTTTTCAAAGCCATCGGCAAGGCTAAAACCTGCCGGGACGATAAGCAAAGTCAGCACTGTGGAGACGATAAGACCGCCGATCACGACAGTTCCCATCGGCGCACGCCACTGACCGTCACCGCCAAGTGACAGTGCGGTTGGGATCATGCCTGCCGTCATCGCGACCGTGGTCATGACGATTGGCTGCGCGCGTTTGTGGCCGGCCTCCATAATTGCCTGGAATTTGGGTACGCCGCGCGCCATTTCCTCAATTGCGAAATCAATCAGCAGGATCGAGTTTTTGGCAACGATGCCGAACAACATCAGCATGCCGATGAATACGGGCATTGAGATGGGCTGCTGCACGATGGCCAACGCCATTAATCCGCCCAAGGGTGCAAGCAGTAACGATCCCATGTTGACCAAAGGCGACATGAAGCGGTGATAGAGTAGCACCAGTACTGCAAAAACCAGCAACGTTCCCGAGATCAGCGCAACCAAGAAGTCGCGCTGCATTTCGGCTTCCCACTCCTGACTACCGAAAGGTGCACGCGATACGCCGGTGGGCAGGTTGGTCATCACGGGTAGCTTGTTAATTGCAGCATCGGCGGTCGATGACACAACTCCTGGTGCAAAATCAGCTCCGACAAAAATGCGGAAATTCTGGTTGCGACGTTCGATCGACGTTGGCCCGGCACCGAAGCTGATGTCGGCAACGCGTGACAGCGGCACCGAACCACCACTTGCGGTCTGCACCGGCAAGTTGCGAATGACATCAAGGCTCTGACGGCTTTCTTTGGCTAGCATGACGCGGATTGGTATTTGACGGTCGGACAGCGAGAATTTGGCGCTGTTTTGGTCGATATCACCCAATGTCGCGATACGGATCGTCTGGCTTAACGCAACAGTGGTCACGCCAAGCTGCGCCGCGATATCGGTGCGCGGGGTAATCAGCAGTTCTGGACGCTGCAAATCGGCGGCAATGCGCGGTGAACGAACCTCCTTCAGGCCCTTCATCTGTTCAACCAAAGTCACTGCCGTCCGGTCAAGCGCCGCAGGGTCTGAACCTGACAGCATGACCGAGACATCGCGGCCCGAACCGCCACCGCCCGGCCCGAATGCCTGGAACGAAACGCGCGCATCGGCAATTTGGCTTAACGCAGGGCCAAGGGCCTGTTCAAATTCCTGGCTTGTACGTTCGCGGTCTTTCTTGAGTGTGATGAAGATGCTGCCGCTGCCTTCGCGCACGCTTTGAAGCGCGGTGTTAACCTCCGGCTGGCGCTCAACGATTGCCGCAGCCTGATCGACAACAGCTTTGGTGCGATCGAGCGTGGTTCCGGGCACCATCTCGATTCGAACGCGGCTGAAATCCTGATTTCCGGTCGGGAAAAACTGTTTCGGGAGGACAACCATCAGCGCGATGGTCGCGGCCAAAGCCAGCACCCCGAGGCCCATCATCCAGCGACGATGTCCAAGCGACCATCGCAGAATTTTCATATAGCGGTCCATTAAAGCACCTTCACCATGTTCGGCAGTGCCCGAGGATTTTAGGAAATACGCAGCAATCATCGGCGTGATCATCCGTGCAACGGCAAGGCTCATTAGCACGGACGCCACAACGGTGAGGCCGAAATTCTTGAAATATTGTCCGGCAACGCCGGGCATCAGGCCTACGGGCAAGAATACCGCGACAATCGAGAATGTGGTGGCAACGACGGCAAGGCCGATCTCATCAGCAGCGTCGATCGATGCTTGGTAGGCGGATTTGCCCATCCGCATGTGGCGCACGATATTCTCGATTTCCACAATCGCGTCATCGACCAACACACCCGCGACCAGACCCAAGGCTAGGAGCGACATAGTGTTGAGCGTGAAGCCTAATAGGTCAAGGAACCAGAATGTCGGGATAGCCGAAAGCGGGATGGCGATGGCCGAAATAACCGTTGCGCGCCAGTCGCGTAGAAATAGGAACACGACAACGATGGCAAGCAACGCGCCTTCAATCATCGCCGCCATCGAGCTTTTATATTGGCCCTTGGTGTAATCGACGCTGTTGAAAAGCGTCGTGAATTTTATGCCCGGATTTTCCTTTTCGATCTCGGCCATTTTAATCGTGGCTTCGTCGAATACGCTGACGTCGGATGCACCCTTTGCGCGCGACATGCCGAAGGTAACGACCTGTTTGCCGCCTTCGAAAGCCATCGATTTCTGCTCGCTGAAGCCGTCGGTGACTTCGGCAATGTCAGCCAATTTGATCGTGCGACCGCCACCAAGGCTGATCTGCGTTTCGCCCAAGGCAAATGCATTTTCGGCATTGCCAAGCACACGTACCGACTGGCGCGAACCGGCGATTTCGGACTGGCCGCCTGCTGCATTGACATTTTGCTGGCGCAGAACGCCGTTAACCTGCGCAGCGGTTACGCCAAGCGACTGCATTTTTGCAGGGTCAAGCACGACACGGATTTCTCTGGAGACGCCGCCGTTGCGGCTAACCGAGGCCATTCCTTCGACCGCAAGTAGGCGGCGCGCGACGCTGTCATCGACGAACCAGCTCAACTGTTCGAGCGTCATGTCGCTGGCTTCGACCGCGAAATAGGCGATAGGATCACTCGACGTCGCGACCTTGAAAATCTGCGGTTCCAATATGCCATCGGGCAGGTCGCTACGGATCTGGTCGACCGCGTTTTTGACTTCGCTCACTGCCGCATTGATATCGTCGCCGATTTCGAACTCGGCGCTGACCGTTGTGTTGCCCTCGGTCGCGCTGGCATCAATGTTTCGTACACCCTGCACGCTTCGAATCGCGCTCTCGACCTTTTGCGTAATCTGCGTGGTCATTTCGGATGGCGCGGCACCCGGCTGCGAAATGGAAACGACGACCACCGGAAATTCGATATCGGGGTCGTTTTGCACCTTCATGTTCATGAATGACATGACGCCCGCCAGCGTCAGCGCCAGGAACAAGACAATAGGAACCACGGGATTGCGGATCGACCATGCAGAAATATTACTAAAATTCATGGGCTTGCGTCCCGTTGGTTATGCAATTTACTTCTTGAGCAACTTTGGCTTGACGACTTCGTCCGGGTTCAAGAACCCGCCAGCATACAGCACCACGCGTTCAGTGCCGTCGAGGCCTTCGGCAATGGTCAGACCATTTGCAGTGGTCGTCCCGACCTTGACTGGACGGCGCTTCACCTTGTTGTCCTTGCCGACGATATAGACAAAGCTGCCTTCGCGGCTTGTTTGGACAGCTGACTCAGGAAGGACTGGCGCAGTCGTTGCGCCAGCCTTGATTTCAACTGAGGCAAAACCGCCAGGGCGTAACGCGCGGTCAAATGGCAGCGAGATTCGTGCCATTCCCTGACGCGATGTTTCGTTGATCATCGGCGACACCTGCCAGATCGTTCCATTGAACTGCCGGTCGGTGCCCACCGGTGTAACGCTGGCAGGCACGCCTTCGGAGATCAGCGCAAGATCATCTTCGCTCAATGCCGCCTGCAATTCCATCTGGCCGTCTTGGGCCAGACGGAACAAGATGCCGCTGCCAGCCGAGACCGTCTGGCCGGTTTCAACATTGCGTTCCAAAACATAGCCCGACACCGGCGCGCGGATATCGAGGCGGGCATTGCGCGCGCGGGTTTCACCAAGTTGCGCGTTGGCAACATTAACGCGCGCACGTGCGGAGTCGCGGGTTGCAGTCTTGCGGTCCATGTCGGCTTTCGAAATGAAGCCTCGGTCAATCAACTGCGCCGCACGGTCGAGTTCGCTTTGCGCAAGCAGAAGGTCAGCGCGGGCAACACCGATCTGCGCTTCAAGCGCTGCGGCTTGCTGTATCTGAACTGAACGGTCGACACTGATGAGTACCTGACCCTGTTTTACCCAGTCACCGGCATCGACATAGACGCGGTTGACCTGTCCACCTTCGCCGACAACCCCAACAGGAATTTCGCGGCGCGCGGCAAGTGTACCTGTAGCGTTGATCGCGCGCACCACGGTATCACGGCCTGGTGCGACAACGGTCACGGTTTGCGCCTGGCCAGCCTTGTCTTCGCCAGGCGTGGCTGCGGTTTTGCCGCCGCTGCCCATCATGAAATAAGCTGCCGCTCCAATGGCAACGATTGCCAAGACAACCGCAGCGATAATTAAACGCCGACGCTTGCGCTGCCGATCGTCTTCCAGAATGCCGCCATCCAACGTGCCTATCGTTGTTTCGTAATTCATGTGCCAGTCCAAATTCTTCGGTTACGGGCCACGCGCGGCGCCCCTGATTTCAAGTCGCACTGTATTATCCAAATAAGTCACCCTCTGCAAGACGCAGTTTTAGAGCCGGATAATGTTGGCTATTTGGTATACGATACAGCAAAGCGAACGGGGCAACAATACAGACCGGCGGCAAATCTGTTCGACAAACGACTTAACGCACACAAAAAAGCCGCACAGATCGCTCTGCACGGCCTTAAAAATTTGAAAACTGACTTAACGGACGCGGCCGCGTTGGACCAGATTGAGAATGCCCAATACAATCACTGCGCCGACAAAAGCCACGACCAGACCGGTGAGCGAGAATTCCTGCACACTGCCGACAATGCCGAATTGATTGGCGATTAGATTGCCGACCACCGAACCGATACAACCGGCGACAACGTTCCATATCACGCCCATAGAAGCATCGCGGCCCATGACCTTGCTAGCCAGCCAACCAGCGATACCGCCGACGATAATTGCGATAATCCAACCCATGTTGATTCCTCCATTTTGACGTTCAACGGTGTCCTGAACGTGCCCAATGGATAACTGTTCCCCGCGGGAATGCCAAATCGCAATTAGGTTTGGCGGATGTAAATTTCGGTCACCAACAAAAACCCCGCAATTTCTGCGGGGCTTTTGTAATCAGTAAATTAGGCCGAATTAGTATTTTTGCTGGCGCTCGTACAGGTCACGATAATGCTGGATCCGCGTAACGCGCAATCCTGGCATGCCCGAACGATCTACCGCACGCTGCCACGACGCGAACTCTTCAAGTGTCAGGTCATAACGTTCGCACACATCGTTAATCGACAGCAGCCCGCCGTTGACCGCGGCGACAACTTCGGCCTTGCGACGCACGACCCACCGCGTTGTTCCAGCGGGGGGAAGGCTGGCCAGTGTCAGTGGTTCGCCCAAGGGACCAATGACCTGTGCTGGACGTATTTTCTGGTTCTCAATCATATTTTCCTCGCTCCATGCCCCGCATGGGTTAACTGTTCCCCAGTTGCTCCATGCTCTAAATCATGGACTTTGATATTGGTTGAACCGGCGTGGTAAACGCCAGATTCAGATTTATGTTTCATTTCCGGATCGCGCCAGAATGCGCCGCGAACCAGGACTTTCCGGCACCCGGCCTGTGCAAAATAATGGATACGTTGTTCTGCCGCATCCCCCTTTTGCTGAACTGCAGTCTCGGCCTGCCGTACAGCACGCACGGTCCGGCTGCCTGTTTGCCGAGCGATCGCGGCCGCAAGCATTGCCTGGTAACCGGATTGGGCGACCGAATCCTGACGCTGCGCAAAATGGGGAAATGTCATTTCCATGACACCCCCCTAGCGTTACATCATATAACAGCGGGTAAAGGCGAAATTCAGATGATGTTAGCCGAGGTTAACGGCAATTATCATTTCTGTGCGGCGTCTGTATCATTTCGAGAAATGTCCACGCAAAACTGGCAATTCCAAGCGGTTGCAGTTATGACCGCTGTCAAATGATTGACAATATTTATCACGCAGATTTTCAACTCGGTGCCGATCTTTCGGGAAAAAGAATCGTTGTTGCCATGTCCGGCGGAGTTGATTCGTCGGTCGTTGCGGCTTTGGCTGCACGCACCGGCGCGGAAACCATTGGCGTTACGTTGCAACTGTACGATCACGGGAGCGCGGTAAAGCGGGCAGGGGCCTGTTGCGCGGGGCAAGACATCCGTGATGCGCGGGCGGTCGCCGACAGACTGGGCATCGCGCATTATGTTTTCGATCATGAAAGCCGCTTTCGCGAATCGGTGATCGACCATTTTGCTGACGAATATATGGCTGGGCGGACGCCCATCCCTTGCGTGCGCTGTAATATGGGAGTGAAGTTCACTGACTTGTTCCGGCTGGCGAAGGAACTCGGCGCTGATTGTCTGGCGACTGGACATTATGTTCGCCGATTCGAAGGACCGCAAGGCGCCGAGCTCCACCGCGCCGCTGATCCGGCCCGGGACCAGAGCTATTTCCTGTTTGCAACCACGCAGGACCAGCTTGAATATCTACGCTTTCCATTGGGGGGAATGCCGAAAGCCCAAGTGCGGACGATCGCGCAGGAAATGGGGCTGGTAGTCGCAATGAAGCCCGATAGTCAGGATATCTGTTTCGTCCCCGATGGCGATTATGCCAGCGTCGTTCGCAAAATTAGGCCCGATGCCGACACCTGCGGCGACATCGTCCACCTCGATGGCCGCGTGCTGGGACAGCATAAAGGCATGATTCACTTTACCGTCGGCCAGCGCAAAGGGCTTGAAGTGGGCGGGCAGCCGATGCCGCTTTATGTGATCCGTCTTGAGCCTGCGACCCAGCGAGTCATAGTTGGCCCGCGTGAAGCTTTGGCGGTCGACGCGGCTCGCGTGGTCGATGCGAACTGGCTGGGCGATGTCCAAGGCCGTAAGATCATGGCCAAGGTCCGTTCAATGGCCAAGCCGGTCGCGGCGACAATAGATGGCGAGTGGCTTCGCTTTGCCACCGCCGAATATGGCGTTGCGCCGGGACAGGCGGCTGTGTTTTATGACGGCGATCGCGTGCTCGGGGGTGGGTGGATTGAGGAAACCGAGGCGGCAATGATCGACGTTGCTGCCTAGCGCGGGCTTTTGGGGGGCATATGGAATTTACCGAACTGCAGCGCGATATGTGCAGGGCTTATGTTAACGGAGGACTTGGGGTCCTTGTGTCGGGCATCGTGTGGATCGTTGCGGGATTGGTAACCCAGAATATTTCGCTCCAAGCTGGCATGGTGGCCTTGTTCTTCGGCGGGATGGCGATTCATCCGTTGTCGCTGCTTATGGAAAAGCTCATTTACAAACGGGAAAAGGCCATTGGGTCGAACCCGCTTGAAATGCTGGCGCTACAAACGACGCCGTTTCTGATTGTCGGACTCGTTATTGGGTTTGTTGTCAGTGACACCCACGCCAACTGGTTCTTCCCGATTGCCTTGCTCGCGGTTGGCGCGCGCTATCTCGTGTTTCAGACAATATACGGCATTCCGCATTATATCATTCTGGGCGCGGTGCTGATTGCCGTCGGTTTTGTGTCGATTTGGTTTTTGCAGCTGCCGCCATATCAGGTGGCGATTGCGGGCGGCACTATCGAATTGCTGTTTTCCGCTGCAATCTTGCGTCGACCAGAACGCAAGAATTAAAGCGCTTCCATCTCGGCTTCGTTCAATTGCACGCACCCGAAAGCACCGCGCCGTTCGGCTACAGCTTCGGCGAGAAACAGTACCGATGCAGTGACCCGCTTGTTTTTAGGATCGTCGGAAAGGCCAACCATTTCCATGCCCGCTTCCTTGTCCGTTTCGCACGACGCCATGTCGCGGCCTTCGATATAACGGCACGAACAGGTGATATGCGCACCATAAGCCGCGCCAACGCGGGCCTGACCTTTGATGCTGTTCCAGTTCCACACCAGCCACAATGCCGCAAGCGCCAGTAGTGCCAATGCCACGAGCTTGGCATTGCGCCATTTCTTTGAAGGTGCTTTTCGGGGCAGGGTAGAAGTTGCGGTTGCCATTGGCCCTCCAGTTGGTGCATCGGTGCGCGCCATGCCTAGAAACAAATTCCGTCCCGCCGCAACCGCTTTTTATGGCCTCGCCGCTTTGGCGATTGCCGGATGTGCAAAGCAACCCCCTGCAAAGCCCATCGAACCCGGGCAATCGATGATCGCTGACGATGCGGTGGTGAGCAAGGAACGGCTGGCCGAGACTATCGCGCCGTTTTTTGAGGATCCGGCTGTTGGGGAAACCCGGGCTTTGGTTGTGATGCAAGGCGGGCGAGTGGTCGCCGAGCGATATGCGCCGGGCTATGGTCCCGACACGCGCCTTATCAGCTGGTCGATGGCAAAGAGCGTGACCGCGACTTTGGTCGGGCTGATGATTGCCGATGGGCGCCTCGCGCTCGACGAGCCAGCACCGGTGCCCGAATGGCAAACCCCTGGCGACCCGCGCGCAAAAATCACCATCCGGCACTTACTGCATATGTCGTCGGGCCTCGATCACACCGAAATGGCCGAAGGCGATGTCGAAATTTTCGATGCCGACACCCCGCAAATGCTTTTTCTCGATGGGCGGGAAAACGTCGCGCGCTATGCCGAGGGTCGCCCAATGGAGGCAGAGCCGGGCGAAAAGTTCGAATATAGCAGCGCGACGAGCAACATCCTCGCCGATATCATGACCCGCTCGCTGACCCCAAGCAAAGACCCCGAAGTCCGCCGTGACGCAATGCTCGAATACGCGCGTGGGCGATTGTTCGAGCCTTTGGGCATGAGCAGCGCATTTATCGAATTCGATCGCAATGGCACGATGCTCGGCGGGAGTATCATTCATGCCACGGCCCGGGATTGGGCGAAATTCGGTGAATTTCTGCGCAACAACGGATCGGTACGTGCAGCGCAGTTGTTACCAACCAGTTGGACGCGTTTCATGAAAACGCCGAGCAAGACTGACAACAGCTATGGCGGGCATATCTGGCTCAACCGGAAGCGCAACGATGGCCGCGATCAGGTATTATTTCCGGACAAAGCGCCGTCCGATGTTTTCGCCGCGCTGGGGCATCTTGGGCAGTTCGTGGTGATATCGCCGCAGCACCGGCTGACGATTGTAAGGCTGGGCAATACGCAGGACGATCAGCTTGACCCGATTGATGATCAGTTGGCGAAGCTGATTTCGATATTTCCCAAGGGTTAGGTTTTAGCCACCGGAGCGTCGTCGCCGAGGTCTTCATACCACGCCTCGACCGGGCCGCTCAGTTTCAGCAACAGCGGATTACCCTTGCGGTCGCGCGCCTTGCCCGCCTGAACCTTGATCCAGCCTTCGGAAATGCAATATTCTTCGACAGTCGTGCGCTTTTCGCCCTTGAAACGAATGCCAATGCCGCGTGCCAGCTTATCGCCATCGAAATGCGGGTTCGCCGGGTGGATTGAAAGATGGTCGGGCGGGGTATCGGTCCCGGCTGTTGTTGGTTCGTCAGTCATGGCCGCGCCTTTGCCGCAAAGGCCCGCGCTTGGCAAGTTGCCTAGCTCTTCTCGGGATCGAAAAATTCGACGATCAGGATATCGAGGTCGGCGGCGGGTTCATAATTGGTTTTCCGCATTTCAAACCGCGTCGGGCTGATTTTTCTCACGCCTGTTCCGCAGAAGCTCATCAAATTTTCAGGTTTATCCTTGTCGATCACTAGGCGAAAATCCTTGATTGGCCCCTTCCAGTTCGCGCCCGATTTCAGCACATAGCTGACCCAGTGCTCCATGTGAGGCACACCGGAATAATCAGCACCCTTGGCGTTATAGCTCTTCAGTTTCGTCGCATAGGCCTTGTCGAAACCGGTCAGGAACGCTTTGTCGATGCAATATTGCTTGGCATAATCAGCGAACCGCATTTCTGGATTTTTGCGATATTCGGCAACTAATGCGCCTCCGACACTACCGCCCGCGACGGGCATATATTCATGCTCGACAGTGATCGTTTTGCCAGCAGGAAATATCTGCTTGCGGGTAATATGCGTGACCAGTTGCCAAGCGGGTTCAACCGACTTGGGGTCGTCCTTTGGGCGTCGCAGCAAGCCTTCCTTAAGCGCCGCTGCTTTCTGCTTTTCGGGCAGCCCGATCAGCCTCTCCATAAATTCGTAGTTTTCCCAGTAAGCGACTGGCCAACCAAGCTGCTCCAATCGCACAGAAACATCCTTGCCGCCCACCTCGACGCGGTCGACGCGAGTGAGCATCGCGGCTTTGCCGTCGACCTTGGTACTGAAGCGTAGGTTGTTCCAGTCGGGATAGCCTTGCTCGCTCAGATACGGCGCGATGCCCCACGGGAGGGGCGGCAACGGGAACGAGACAAGCGTTTCTACATCCTTGTTGCTGCGGTTGGTGAAACGATATTTGACCTTTACCAACCCCCGCGAAACGAACAGGTCTTCGCTGTCTATGCTAATCGCGTTATTTTGAGTAAGTTCCAACCCACCGACGCCGACTGCGGCACTACTATCGTTGGCGGACGCGCTGGGCGTTAGAGCTAGCAGAGCAATAGTTGCGATAATTCTCTTCATGTCTGATGTATGCCATGCCAAAGGCTCTGAATGAACCCGGGAAATTACGATGCGATAATCCTTGGCGCTGGCGGCGCGGGGCTGATGTGTGCGCTTATGGCCGGACAAAACGGACGACGGGTGCTGGTGATCGACCATGCCACCGGCCCGGGCAAGAAAATCCTGATATCGGGCGGCGGGCGGTGCAATTTCACCAATGTGAATGCGACGACTACGCATGCGCAAGAACGCTATCTGTCGGCAAATCCGCATTTCGCGAAGTCGGCGCTTGGACGCTATACCCCGACCGATTTCATCGAAATGGTCAAAGCCCATGGCATCACATTTCATGAAAAGACCTTGGGGCAGCTATTTTGCGACGGTAGCGCGCGGCAAATCGTCGAAATGTTGATGGATGAATGCGACCGTTCGGTTGCCTGCGGCGGTCATGTCGATTTTGCCTTCAACGCGCCGGTGAACGAGGTGTCGCACGACGGCAGCGTATATAGCGTGACCTATAACGGCTTGCATGCGAGCGCACCGTCGCTGGTCATTGCCACGGGCGGGCCGAGCATCCCCAAGATGGGCGCGACCGGTTTTGCTTATGATCTGGCCCGACAGTTCGGGCTGAAAATCGTCGAACCGCGGCCGGCTTTGGTGCCGTTGACGCTCGGCGGCGATGATGTGCTGTTCCGAGAATTGTCGGGCCTATCGGCCGATGTCGTAGCACGCTGCGGCAAAACCGAATTTCGAGAGGCGGCGCTGCTTACCCATAAAGGACTCTCCGGGCCTGCCGTTCTTCAGATATCCTCTTATTGGCGGCCAGGGCAGCCCGTGGGCATCGACTTTGTGCCCGACAAAACGCCCGGATGGTTGCGGATACTGAAGCGCGAAAAGCCACGCAGCAATATAAAGGCGGTGCTCGCGGGCGAGCTATCGGGCCGTCTCGCCGAGAGATTAGCTGAGCGCCTCGGCGCAAGCGGCAACCTTGCAGATACGCAAGACCGGGCGCTGGAGGAAGCGGAGCGCCATCTTGCCAATTGGACCTTTATGCCGAACGGCAGCGAAGGCTATGCCAAGGCCGAGGTGACGCTGGGCGGGATCGCAACAGATGCCTTGTCGCAGCAGACGATGGAGGCGAAAAAGGTGCCCGGTCTCTATTGCATTGGCGAAGCGGTTGATGTCACCGGCTGGCTTGGCGGCTATAATTTCCAATGGGCCTGGGCAAGCGGAATGGCGGCGGGGCAGTCACTGTAGCCACCGATAAAACTGTTGCTGAAGTGCAACATATTCGCATTTAAATAGCTTGTAGTGCATCCTAATCGTCCGTTTCGGTGTTTCTTCATTGTCATTCAAAGACATGAAAGAAAAACCCAATGAAAATCACCAAGTTTCTGATGCTCGCATCGGCGTCACTCGCGTTTGTCGCAACCCCCGCATTTGCCCAGTCCGAAGACGAAGAATGGGAAGGCGCGTATATCGGCGGCTCTATTGGCTTGGCTGCACAAAATAACGACCGAAATGAAGGCGTTGTTTTCGACACCAATCTCGACGGCAATTTTGACAACAACGTCAATACAGTCGCGGGCGCAAATGCATTTTCGCCAGGCTTCTGCGGAGGTGCGGCTACAGGACGTACGCCAATCGAAGGCTGCCGCGGTGACAAGGATGGTCTCGAATATAATATCCGTGCCGGTTATGACAGCCAAATGGGCAATATCGTCGTCGGTTTTGTCCTCGAAGCTGGCAAGAACGAAGCGGTCGATAGCGTAACAGCCTTCAGCACAACGCCCGCCAATTATGTGTTCACACGTGAACTCGATTACACATTGCAGGCGCGCGCGCGCGTTGGCTATGCGGCACGTGGCGCATTATTTTATGCAACGGGCGGTGCGGCTTATGCCAAGATTGACAACAGCTTTACGTCGTCAAACACAGCGAACAGCTTCACCACTAATGGCAGCACCAAGAGCTGGGGCTATTCCTATGGCGGCGGTGCTGAGGTGAAGGTCGCCAAAAACCTGTCGATCGGTCTTGAATATCTGTACACCAACTATGTCGACGACGACTATCGCGTATCGGTCGGTCGCGGCACAGCGCCGGCGACCAATCCGTTCCTTCTGGTCAACCCAGCGGGCACCGAAATGCGCCGCGATGACAGCGATTTTGATATGCACAATATCCGTTTTACTGCAGCGCTCCGTTTCTAAGACGACGGATTAAGCACAAAAAAAGGGCGCTGGTGAAAGCCAGCGCCCTTTTTGTTGCCTTTATGCAGCTTGTTTGGCGCGGCTTTGTTTCTTGCGCTCGTTCGGATCGAGGAAGCGTTTGCGCAGGCGGATGTTCTTGGGCGTTACTTCGACCATTTCGTCGTCGTCGACATAGGCAATTGCTTGCTCGAGCGTCATCCGCCACGGCGGGGTCAAGCGGATCGCGTCGTCTTTACCGGTCGAACGGAAGTTGGTGAGCTGCTTTGACTTCATTGGATTGACTTCGAGGTCGTCGGGCTTGGCATTTTCGCCAATGATCATGCCTTCGTACAGTGCTTCACCAGGCGATACCATCAGGATGCCGCGTTCTTCCAACGGTCCAAGCGCGTACGCAACTGCTTCACCTGCGCCGTTCGAAATCAGCACGCCATTTTTGCGGCCTTCGATCTTACCCTTATGCGGGCCGTATTTTTCGAATAGGCGGTTCATGATGCCTGTGCCGCGCGTGTCGGAGAGGAATTCGCCATGATAACCGATCAGGCCGCGTGACGGCGCGCTGAAGGTAATACGCGTCTTGCCGCCGCCCGACGGACGCATGTCGGTAAGGTCGCCCTTACGAACAGCCATTTTTTCAACAACAGTGCCCGAATATTCGTCATCGACGTCGATCACGACGGTTTCATAAGGCTCGGTCGGCTTGCCATGTTCGTCTTCGCCAAACAGAACGCGCGGGCGCGAGATGCCGAGTTCGAACCCTTCGCGGCGCATTGTTTCAATAAGAACGCCCAACTGAAGCTCTCCGCGTCCAGCTACTTCGAAGCTGTCCTTGTCAGCGGCTTCGGTGATGCGCACGGCGACGTTGCTCTCGGCTTCGCGCATCAGGCGGTCGCGGATCATTCGGCTAGTAACCTTGGTGCCTTCGCGGCCAGCCATCGGACTGTCGTTGACCGAGAAACGCATCGACAATGTCGGAGGATCGATTGGTTGCGCATGCAGCGGCTCGGTAACGCTCGGCTCGGCGATGGTGTCGGCCACAGTCGCGGTGGTCATACCGGCGATGGAGATGATGTCGCCAGCCTTGGCCTCTTCGACGGGTACGCGCTCAAGGCCGCGGAATGACATGATTTTCGACGCGCGGCCGGTTTCGACGATTTTGCCGTCGGGGCTGAGTGCGTGGATCTGCTGGTTCACCTTGACGGTGCCCGACAGCACGAGACCGGTGAGAATACGGCCAAGGAAATTGTCGCGGTCGAGCAGGGTAACCAGCATCTTGAACTCGCCGTCGACATCGGCCTTCGGAGCGGGGACATGGCTGACGATGGTTTCGAACATCGGTGTCAACGTGCCTTCGCGGCGGTCCGGGTCAGTCGACGCATAGCCGTTGCGGCCCGATGCGTAGAGCACCGGGAAATCGAGTTGCTCATCGGTCGCATCGAGCGACACGAACAGGTCGAATACTTCGTCGAGTACTTCCTGAATGCGCTCATCGGGACGGTCGACCTTGTTGACGACAACGATCGGACGCAGCCCAAGCGCCAAGGCCTTACCAGTCACGAACTTCGTCTGCGGCATAGCGCCTTCGGACGCATCGACGAGCAAGATAACGCCATCGACCATCGACAGGATACGCTCGACTTCGCCGCCGAAGTCCGCGTGTCCGGGCGTGTCGACGATATTGATGCGCGTATCTTCCCATTCGACCGACGTGCACTTTGCGAGAATCGTAATGCCGCGTTCTTTTTCGAGATCGTTCGAATCCATCGCACGTTCTTCAACGCGCTGATTGTCGCGGAAGGTGCCAGATTGGCGGAAAAGCTGGTCAACCAATGTGGTTTTGCCGTGGTCAACGTGCGCGATAATCGCGATATTGCGAAGGGACATAGAGTATTGCCTTTTGGGAGTGGGGTGACCGCAATCACCCGATTTCGCCGCGCCCTTAACGTAAAGTTCGTTGCAGCGCAACATCGCTGCTGTTGCATTGCAAGTTATGTGTGGCCAAAGCAGCCGCCATGATTGCCCGTATCTTTGCAGACCGCTTCGTTCTCCTGTTGCTTGCAACGATAGTTTTGGCGAGCGTTTTGCCGGTTCGTGGGCAAGCTGCAGAGACCGCATCGCTGATCTCGATGGCGGCCATATTCCTGCTGTTTTTCCTCAACGGAGTTCGCCTGCCACGCGACGAGGTGCTGCACGGGGCGCGCAACTGGCGGCTTCAAGGGGCGATATTCCTGTTTGTGTTCGGGGTTATGCCGATGGTCGGTTTGGGCTTGTCACATATGTTCGATAACATCCTGCCTGCCACGCTCGCTTTGGGTTTGTTATTCGCGGGCATATTGCCTTCAACAATCCAGTCGGCTGCTGCTTACAGCGCGCTTGCCAAGGGTAATGTCGCGGCGTCCGTTGTTGCGGCGGCCCTGGTCAATTTGTTCGGCGTGGTTTTGTCGCCTTTGCTGTTCGCGGCGCTGGCGCATGTGGGCGAGGCTAATGTCTCGGGTGAAGCGGTGGGCCGGATTGCGCTGATATTATTGCTGCCGTTCGCGCTCGGGCAATTATCGCAACGATGGTTCAAGCCGTGGGTTGATGGCCACAAGTCGCTAGCGACATGGATGGACCGGTTTTCGATTGCGATTGCGGTCTATGTAGCATTTTCCGGAGCGGTCGTCGCTGGCATCTGGAGCATTGTACGCGGAGACGAACTGGGCTGGCTGGCTGTCGCGTTGTCGGTCATGCTCGCAGTCGGCTTCGGTGGTTCATGGCTGCTCGGCGGGATTATGAAATTGCCGCGCGGCGACCGGATTACTATGCTATTTTCAAGTGGCCAGAAAAGCATCGCGATTGGCGCGCCATTGGCGGCCACGATATTCCCGCCCGCGATTGCCGGAATGGTGCTGCTACCAACGCTGGCTTATCATATGGCGCAGTTGATCCTCTCTGCGCCGTTGGCGACGCATCTGGCTAAAGACTCCTGAGAGCTTCCGAGGGCCTTGCGGCCAATATCGGCAACGAGCCAACGATGCCCAGAACGAAGGTCAAACCTGCGCCGCCGACCAGGGTCAGCATTAATATCCCGTAATCTGGCGCAAAGCTGAAATCGAAGATTTGCACCACAACATACCATGCCGCGCCCATGCCGAGCGCAAGTGACAGTAAACCGAGCACAACCGCCAATATGCCATATTCCATGGCCTGCGCGCCCAATATCTGCCTGCGCGTACCGCCAAGCATTTTGGTGATCACCGCGTCGTAGATGCGGGACTGGCGCGCAGCGGCAATGGCGCCCACCAATACGGCGATTCCCGCCAAGATGGCGATCGAAGCAGCGGCGGCGATGGCTTGCGCCATTTGGGAGAGCAATGTGGTAATCTGTGCGGTGACTTCGCCGACTTCGATAAGCGAGGATGATGGGAAGGCGGGCGGCAAGGCTTTGGCCAGCGTCCGCTCTGCGTTCTTCGACACCGTCAAAGTCGCGACCATATTGTGCGGTGCGGCGTCGAGGCTGCCCGGAGAGAACACCATCACATAATTGAGGCCGAAATTTTCCCAATTGACGGTGCGAAGCGAAGCGATTTTGGCGGGTACTTCGACGCCAAGCAGGCTGACCGTCAGGCTGTCGCCAATGCCGACATCGAGCACTTCGGCGATTTCGGCGTCGAGGCTGACAAGCGCGGGGCCTTTATAGTCGGCTGGCCACCATTCGCCCGCGACAAGCTCGCTGCCTTTGGGAACGGTGGGGCTGTAGGTCAAACCACGGTCGCCGTTGAGTACCCATGCGCCTTCTGGCAACTCCTCCAACTGGTCGACACGCTGGCCGCCATATTCGATGATCGTGCCGCGCAAGGCGGGGATGAGGTTTATTGTACCGTTGGGGTCGGCGTCCTTGACCATCGACGTGAATTTCGCCGCGCCGTCGCGGGGAATGTCGAGCACGAAAAAGCTCGGCGCGCGTTCGGGGACGCTGGTTTTGATCTCGTTATTGATGCTGGTCTGGATGGCGGCGAGCGTGACGAACAGGGTGAGCCCGAGGCCAAGAGCAACCACCAAAGCCTGCGTCTGCGCGCCGGGGCGGTGCAGGTTGGCGAGTGCGAGGCGGGGCAGTGGTGCCTTGGGGCGCGGCAGGCGAATGGCTATGAAGCGCAGAAGGAAGGCTATGCCGGTGAGGAGCAGTAGGAGACCGAACGCCGCGCCAATGAAGGCAAGCGAGAAAAGGGGTTCGCGTGCGGTCACAACGGCAAGCGCGACAATGGCGCAGATAGCCGCAACCACCCAGATCGTGCTACGCTTGTCGATGCGACTGTCGCCCTCGACAATGGCGCGGAAAAGGCCTGCTGCGGGCACCGTGCGGGCGCGGGCGAGCGGGGGCAGGGCAAAGGCGAGCGCGATCAGCAGGCCGTAGATCCCGCTCACGGCCAATGGCAGCGAGTGCAGATTGAAGCCCGGCGCAACGGGCAATATGTCGCCTGCGACCCAGCCGATTGCCATCGGCATGACGCTGCCGACTGCCAGACCGACCAATATTGCCACCGAAGCAACCGCTAGGATTTGCAGCATATAGATGCGGAAAATCGTCTGGCTGTCAGCGCCGGTGACTTTCAGCGTGGCGATGCTCGCGCGCTTGCTCGCGAGGTAACTGCCGACACCGTTGCCAACGCCGATGCCCGCGATGACCAAAGCTGCGAGACCGACCAACGTCAGGAACTGCCCCATCCGCTCGATAAACCGCCGCGTACCCGGCGCGCCATTCGAGCGGTCGGTGATGTCCCAGCCTGCCGAAGGGAATTGTGCCTCTAGCGCTTTGGCTACGGCGGCTGCATCTTGGTCAGGCGCGAGCTTGATTCGATATTTCGCTTCATACATGCTGCCCGGCTGGATCAGGCCGGTGTCGGGAAGCGATTGCATGTTGATAATTGCAACGGGACCCAACGTAAAGCCCTCGCCCAAGCGGTCCGGTTCTTCGTCGATGATCCCTGCCACTTTGAACGTCGCTTCGCCAAAGCGGACCGTGCCGCCGGTCTCGATGTCGAGCCGTTCGGACAGGGTAGGGCCGACATATATCTCGCCCTTGGCAGGCGCTTTGACGATGCCGCCGTCACGCAGCTTAAGCGCGCCGTAATGCGGGTAGACATTGTCGATGGCTTTGAGTTCGGCCAGCAAACTATCTTCGCCAATAGCCATCGCTCTCAGCCGCACTGTTTCGGAAACCGACCCTGCCTTGCGCAGCGCGGCCATCTCGGCCTCGGTTGCCTCGCGCTGGGCAATGCCAATTTCAACGTCGCCGCCCAATATCGTCTGCCCGCGCCGCGAAAGTTCGTCGGCAATCCCGGCCGTAAGGCTACCAATCGCCGCCAATGTAGCGACACCCAGAAACAGGCAGATCGCAAGCAGGCGAAGCCCACGAATGCGCACTGACACGTCACGGCGGGAAATGCGCCAGATCGCGGCGAGTGGAAGGCTCAAGCCACGCTCTCCACCACATGGCCGTCGTGCATTGTGATAATCCGGTCACACTTCTTGGCAAGGTCGGGGTCGTGGGTGATGATGAGCAGCGTAGCGCCCAACGCAGCGCGGCGTTCGAACAGCAGGTCGATAATCGATGTTCCCGTTGAGCCGTCAAGATTGCCTGTAGGTTCGTCCGCAAAAATGATCTTCGGTGCTGCCGCCATGGCACGGGCAATCGCCACGCGCTGTTGCTCGCCGCCCGAAAGCTGAGACGGATAATGAGTCAGACGATGCCCAAGGCCGACGGCTTCCAATTCAGCCTCGGCTCGGCCGAACGGGTCATCGATTCCAGCCAATTCCATCGGGATCGCGACATTTTCAAGTGCAGTCATCGTGGGCAGCAAGTGAAACGCCTGCAAAACAATGCCAATCCGTCCTCGCCGTGCGCGTGCCAGTTCATCTTCGTCAAGTTTGGTAAAATCGAGGCCATCGACCAGCACCGTACCGCCGCTGGCCTGCTCCAATCCCGCCAGCACCGCCATCAGCGAAGATTTGCCCGACCCCGAAGGCCCAAGCAACGCAACGCTGCTGTCATAGGGGACTTCAAGATCGACCCCGCGTAAAATCGACACTTCGGCGTCGTTCGAACCAAGGCTTAGGGTGACATTTGCCGCGCGGATTGCCATATCCGGCGATGACGTGATGGGAGCGTGCAAGGAGATAGCCTTTTGAAACGTAGTTCTGGTCTATATGGGGCGTTTGCCCTGCTTCTCCAAGTGCTAGTTGGCTGCGGGCCAGCAGCAGAATCGACGAAAAGCGAACCAGCTTCTGCAAAGAGCGAAGCGCCTGCGCAATATGACCGTCTGGTAGTCGCATTTGGTGACAGTCTGTACGCCGGATACCGGCTTGCGCCTAATGAGGGTCTCGCGCCTCAGCTTCAAGCGGCGTTGAAGGCTGAGGGGATCAATGCGCGTGTTCACAATGCTGGCGTTTCCGGAGACACCACTGGCGCAGGCAAATCGCGGTTGAGCTTTGTGCTCGATAATCTTGAGCGAAAGCCTGATTTGGTGGTTCTCGGGCTCGGCGGCAACGATATGTTGCGCGGGATCAAGCCCGAGGAAACCAAAGCCAATATGGTCGCAATGTTGGACGAACTCAAAAAGCGCGACATTCCGGTTGTGCTGACAGGGATGCTGGCTGCACCGAATCTAGGGCAGGATTATGCAAACGCTTTCAATGGCTTATTCCCGCAACTGGCAAAGCAATATGGTGCGCCGCTTTATCCATTTTTCCTCAACGGGGTAGTGACCGATAAGGGGATGATGCTGCCCGACGGCATCCACCCAAATGCAAAAGGCGTATCGCGGGTGGTCGAAGGATTATCGCCGCTGGTCGAAGCTGCTTTGAAGGAACAGGGTAATACTGTATTAGAAAAATAATACAGCTGGGGACGGAAGTGCTTGAAATGGTCGGGCACTCGTTCCATCTGTTGGTGACTTAAGGCCAGAGGGAAGAAGCGATGTCGACCGAAACCGTTACGCAAACTGCCAGCGACCTGAAACTGACCCCGCCCGACCCTGTGCCGACCGTTGCGCCGCAACAAGCTATGGGGCTAGTGCCGGTCACGGATGAGCAAACGACCAAATTGCAGGAACGCGTTGAGGCTTATGTCGCGGATCTTATCGCTCAGGATGTGAACAGCCCTGAATTTGGCAAGCGCGTCGATCAGCTGACCAATATGGGCCGCAAGGAAATCATGGAAGCGTCGAACCAGTCGAACCGCTTCCTCGACAAGCCGATCCGGCGAATGGACGAAAGTTCTGGCGTCGGTGCCGACCTTGCCGAATTGCGCCGCGTTGTCGAGGATTTGGATCCTTCGAAAAAGGGCAATCTGATGACCAAGGAAAAGCTGTTCGGCATCATTCCTTGGGGCAGCAAGCTCCGCAATTATTTCGACAGCTATCAAAGCTCGCAAACGCATATCAGTTCGATTTTGGGCCGTCTTGGCAATGGCAAAGACGAATTGCTGATGGACAATGCCGCGATTGACGTCGAGCGGCAGAATCTGTGGGTTGCGATGGGCAAACTCGAGCAGATGATCGTTATGTCCAAGCAATTGGATGCGAAACTGGAGGAAAAAGCCGCCGAGTTGGAACTGTCCGACCCGGCCAAGGCACGTGCGATCAAGGAAAGCGCGTTATTCTATGTCCGTCAGCGCACGCAAGATTTGCTGACGCAGATGGCCGTGACAGTGCAAGGTTATCTCGCGCTCGACCTAGTCAAGAAGAACAATGTGGAGCTTGTGAAGGGCGTGGACCGTGCATCAACCACGACCGTGGGCGCGTTACGTACCGCAGTTACCGTGGCGCAAGCGATGACCAACCAGAAACTGGTGCTCGACCAGATAACGTCGCTCAACACTACGACCGCCAATATCATCGACAGTACGGGCAAGTTGCTGCGCGACAACACCGCGCGCATTCACGAACAGGCGGCGGCATCGACAATCCCGCTCGAAACTTTGAGCCGCGCGTTCCAGAATATCTACGATACGATGGATGCGATCGATACTTTCAAGATGAAAGCGCTCGACAGCATGAAGCAGACGTCCGAAGCCCTCGAAAAAGAAGTCGAAAAGTCCAAAGGTTATATCGCGCGCGCCGAAGGGCAGGCCCAGGCTACAAAATCGGTTCAAGACAGCGGTTTGCTGTCGCTGGAGGCTTAATCCTTGCCGAACATTGCTTCACAATCCGACCAAATCCTCGAGGGCAGCCGCCGCGCGCTGCGTAATGTCCGGATGCCGCCCATTGGTACTAAGAGCCAGGCGCTGCGCCGCGCGCATTTTTGGGGTAAAGTCTCGAAGGCCGCACTCGCGGTTGGCGTGGTGCTGGTCGGAGCAGGCGTTGTCGGAGCAGTCATCGACGGTATCGGATTTTGGGGCGTGATGATTACCGGCCTTGTCGGCGCTGCGGCGGCCTATGTACTCATGCGTTATCCCGAAATGCCGATGCCTACCACGGAGAGCTTGCGTCAAACTGATCTCGGCACACTGGCTGGCAAAACCGAAATATGGCTCGAGGCGCAGCGGCCTGCATTGCCTGCGCCCGCGGTAACGATCATGCAGGATATCGGCGTTCGGCTAGACCAGCTTGCCCCGCAACTGCAGACATTGGACGAAAACGACCCCGCATCGCGCGAAGTACGTAAACTGGTGGGCGAGCATCTGCCCGAACTTATCAACGGCTACAAACGAATCCCCGACAGCCTCAAGCGCAAGGAACATGGCGGCAAGACGCCGGAGCAACAACTTGTCGACGGGTTAAAGCTCATTGACCGCGAGATCGAAACGATGACCGGCCAGATATCTCGCGGTGAACTGGATAAGCTTGCGGTGCGCGGCCGGTATCTCGAACTGCGTTACGACGGTTCAGAAAACGATTGAAAAACGGCATAGAGCCGCCGAAGTTGCATAATAATCACAGTTAAACTTTCTTTAAATTGGGCCGTTGCGAAGGATCTGTTTTGCGTGTTACCCGAACCCTATAATTGTGGGGATAGACCCTGCAGAATTAGGGGAATTTGCGACATGTTTAACTCGATTGCTTATCGCTTGCGCGGCGCGTTACTTGCATCTTCAGCGCTTCTTGCAATGCCTGCTGCGGCATTCGCCCAAGATGGCGCAGACCGCCCAATCGAAGCGTTTGAACTGCCACACAATGATATCGCAATTACAGATGGTTTAAACGACGCGGTTGAAAATGCCCAGCGTAACGCTGCGTCGCGCGTCTCGATTGTTGAGGCAATCGAAATGCCCGAAATCACCATCAACAACAACTTCACGCCAACCGATGCGCGCGACCCTGTCAACATTAACGGTATCGGCCAGATCGTCACCGACGCGGGCGGTGGCTCGGTAGGCCTGTGCACAGCCTCACTGATCAATCCGCGTGTTGTCCTTTTTGCCGCACACTGCGTTAATGGACGCGCCGCGACCGCTTACGGCGCCGGTTCGGGCGGTGTGGGCATCGCCATCGGTTTCGAAACTAACACACGCGCCAACGCCGCTGGCCAGCCGGATGAACTGGTGAATTGGTTGCTCGGCGCTGGTGCCGGACCAGGACGCTACCAGACCAACCGTGCACAGCAATTGTACAATATCGACCAGATTTTCTATAACCCTGCGTCGCTTGCCGCAGCTTCGTGCACCGCACCTGGCTCCTGCTTCCTCGAAGCCGATATTGCGACTGCTGTGCTTGATGCGCCGACGCGCGGAGTTCCGACCTGGGCGTTGCTGTTTTCACCGCTAGCGACGCCTGCCGCGATCAACCCAGCAACGGGTACAGGTTATCATGTCACTTTTGGTACTGGTACGACTGGTCAAAATGGCGGCAATGATTTCCGCCGGCGCGCCGCAGAAAATATGCTGGGCGCCCTGACTTCGATTAGCGAACGTAACCTGTTCCTCTTCGGCACAACCGGTACGCCATCGCGTCCGCAGTTGCTATATTGGTTGGACTTCGATGATCCAGCCCGTGGAACCGCGGCGGCGAATCCGCGCGATTTTAACAGTTTCCGTGATAACGCACTGCCACGTGAAGGTTCGACCGGCCCAGGTGACTCAGGCGGCCCGTTGATCCTTGATCAAGCCTTTTCGAAGAGCGTTGTCCTTGGCGTTCTGTCGGGCGGTTCGACCTTCTTCGCAGGCCAGCCCGGCGGCAGCTATGGTACGCAGAGCTTTTACCAGCCCTTGTTCCTCTATTGGGACTGGATCGTTGCCAACAATCCATATCGCTATGTCACCGCAAATGCCGGTAACCGGAATTGGGAAGACGCGACTGCTTGGGTTACGACACTTGATCCGGCCTATAACATCATTTCGGGTGGTCAGCTGGTAAATGGCGTTCCAACCGAGCTCGGTGGTACGATTGTCGCGACAACGCCGAAGTTTGGGGAGCAATGCTTCCAACTCGGCGGCACCAATGAGTGTCAGGACATCACGACTGGCGCAATTCGCAATGGCGTACCAAACACGCCCGGTGGAACCGTCGACAGTTCGCCATCGCTGACAGCGGTGCTTACCGATGCCGCTGCGCCAGACAGTGTGGCGATTGAAGCAGCGGCAGCTGCGTTGACAACTGATGAAGCAATTACAGCGGCCACGCGCGAGGGTATGGTCGCGTCCGAATCGCCTATGGCCGCACCCGGCTTCCGCGATGGACCGTTGCCCGCACCTACGATTTTAAACGGCCTTCCTGGCGCAACCAACTTCGTACCAAATAACGTCGACAGCGTGCGTGCCACGGGCGTTGCGGGGCGTTATTATGATGTGACGCTGCGCAATGCAGGCATCGTGACGCTCAATTCGAATGTCACCGTCGACCGTTTCACGGTGTTGGGCGCTTCGTCGCAACTGACCGTGAATTCAGGCGCTTCGCTGACAAGCCTGATCGACGTTATGCACTCGACCGGTATTGTGCAGAATAACGGGACGA
>LNFM01009394.1_pt1 | contig 27396 bp, 31 predicted proteins | sample 596031 | NCBI WGS metagenome assembly LNFM01 (sample SAMN04254537, study PRJNA301005) | activated carbon metagenome | isolation source: dual media filters at the Ann Arbor, Michigan drinking water treatment plant | place: USA: Ann Arbor
CGAAGTTGCTCCGAGCCATGAACTCCGACCCTGCGCGCGCGAAAGCGGTGACGTCGGTCACCGAAGGCCCGAGGTGGTCGGAAGGCGCGCGCACAGACGAGTACCTGCAGAGGCGAGCGGGCGAAATGATGGCAGTGCTGGTCCTTGCCCGAACGTACGGATGTGGAGTCACTTGGGGTTGAGGGCAGCCTGACGCCGGTGCCGATCGAAGAGGGGAGGATCGCAAACCTGTCGGTCGGTTTCGTCGAGAACGACCCACAGAAGCCGGTGGCGGTTTTCTCGTCGAGCGACAGGTCTACCTTGGAACCTGACCTTCGCCGAAGCCCTTGAGCAGATCAGCGTTGACGACAGCAGTCGTTCGCAGGTGACCAGCATCGACCGGGAGCGGGTGCCGGCTGAACGACGGCATCAAAGGCTGCGTATTCAGGCTGCCGACCCTTTGTTGCCGCTCGGCTTCCTCGATTGATGGCTGCACAGCAGTCATTCAATGCCGCGGCTCGTCCCGTTTCAAACGAAATCGGAAATCGACGGCGACGGACTTCTCGTATTGGGATCGACGACCAGGTCGCCGCATTCATTCAGACCATGGCAGCCGCCTTGCCCGCGGCCAGCAGGACCGGATCCCACACCGGCGAGAACGGAGGTGCATACGAGAGGTCCATCTCGGCCACCTCTGCCACTGTCATCCTGTTCCACAGCGCCGTGGCAAGCACGTCGATGCGCTTGCCCGCCCCCGCCCCGCCGACGATCTGCGCGCCGAGCAACCGACCTGTCCCTCGCTCGACGACCAACTTGATCTTCATCGGCTGCGCGCCGGGGTAGTAGTGCGCGCGGCTGGATGCCTCGGTGGTCACGCCCAGGGCGTCAAGACTCGCGGCCGCCGCCTCTCGTTCAGTCAGCCCGGTGCGGGCGATCTCCACGTCCTGGAAGCGCGTGATCGCCGTCCCGAGCACGCCGCCGAAGGCCGCGTCGCCGCCGGCCATGTTGGTGCCGACGACGCGGCCCTGTTTGTTGGCGTGCGTCCCCAGCGCCACCACGACCGACCGCCCGGTCATCCGATGGTGTGATTCGACGCAGTCGCCGGCGGCCCAGATGTGCGGGCTGTCGGTGCGCAGGTGATCGTCGACCTTGATGCCGCCGGTCTCACCCACGCCGATGCCCGCGGCGCGCGCCAGTTCGGCGTTGGGGCGCACGCCGAGCCCGATCATCACGATGTCGGCCTCGAAGGACCCTGCCGCCGTCTCCACAGCGGAGACACGTCCGCCATCCACGGTGAAGCCGGTGACCGCGGTGCCCAGCCGGAGATCGATCCCTGCAGCCCGCATCGCACCTGCCACGTCGGTGGCCATGTCGGCGTCCAGCACCGCACCCATTGGCGCATCGAGCCGTTCGACTACCGTGACGTGCAGCCCGCGCTTGAGCAGACCTTCGGCGACTTCCAGCCCAATGTAGCCGGCACCCACCACCACGGCGCGCCGCGCACCTGCGGCCAGCAGTTGTTCGACCTCCGCCGCGTCGTCCAGGGTCCGCAGTTGCAGCACCCCCTTCGCGTCGATGCCGGGCCAGGGTGGCGAGATACCCGATGCACCCGTGCCGATCAGGAGTTCATCGAAGTGCACCGCGGACTCCAACCCCGCGTGGAGGTCGCGCACGGTCACGGTGGATGCCTTGACGTCAATGGCGGTGACTTCGTGATGGACCCTCACGTCGATGCCCTTGGCACGGTGCTGCTCGGGGGTGCGGGCGATGAGGCTGTCTGGCGACGTGACGAATCCGCCGACCAGATAGGGCAGACCGCAGGCTGCATAGGACGTTCTGGAGGAGCGCTCAAAGACGACGATTTCAAGCTCGTCAACGGTCTTCATGCGCCGTACCTGCGTCGCTGCGGACATGCCTGCAGCGTCGCCGCCGATGATCACCAATCGTCTTGCCATCGCCGCGCTCCTCAAACCTGCGCGAGGGCTTGTTCCAGTTTCTGCCTGACCTCGGCGGCCATCGGCGCCACGTCCGGGTGGTCGACCAGGGTCAGGATGACGTTCGGGTCCATCACCTCGATGTGCACGCCGCCTGCGGCGTCCTGCCGCACGACCACGTTGCAGGGCAGCAAGGCGCCTATCTGAGGCTCGGCCTCGATCGCGCGGCTCGCAAATCCCGGGTTGCAGGCGCCGAGGATTCGATACGGCGGCATCTCCTGCCCCAGCTTCTTCTTCATCGTGGCCTGGACGTCGATCTCGGTGAGCACGCCGAAACCGACCTTGGCCAGTTCCTCGGTGATTCGCTGCACCGCCGTATCGAAGGGCAGCGACACCAACTTGCCGAACACGTAGTGGCTCATCGAAATCTCCTGTAGCGCCGAGAATGCAAAGGATCCGGATCGAACCGCAGCGTCCTCCTGCTGCTCGACCTCTCCAGCATCGTAGCCCCCGCCTTGCCCCAGTGGCCGCTCGGCCTTGAATTGACATGACCATGCCCATGAACATCAACGACGACTTCTCGGCTCGCATCGTTGCGCGTGCGGCAGATGCGACCTGGACGCCCTCGCCGCTGCCCGGTGTCGACCGACGCATGCTGGATCGGGTGGGCGACGAGGTTGCCCGCGCCACCAGCATCGTGCGCTACGCACCCGGGTCGCACTTCGACCGGCACGTTCACGACGGGGGTGAAGAAATCCTGGGGCTCGAGGGCGTGTTCTCGGATGAGAGTGGCGACCACGGCGCGGGCACCTATCTGCGCAATCCACCGGGCAGTGCCCATGCACCCTTCTCGCGTGAGGGGTGCCTCCTGTTCGTCAAGCTGCGACAGTTCGCGCCTGGCGACCTGGAGAGCGTGCGGATTCCCACCCGAGCCACGCCATGGCGGGCGGGACTCGTGCCCGGCTTGTCGGTGATGCCCTTGCATTCGCACGATGGCATCGATACGGCACTGGTTCGCTGGGCACCGAACACCCGTTTCAACGCACATTCACATCCGGGTGGCGAAGAGATTCTGGTCCTGGACGGCGTCTTCAGTGACGAGGGTGGCGACTATGAGGCAGGCACGTGGCTGCGCAGCCCGCGCTGGAGCCGGCACACGCCCTTCACCGGGACGGAAGGTGCACTGATCTACGTGAAGGTGGGTCATCTCGGCGCGGAGTTTCTGGGGTCGTGACGTACCGGTGCCCCGCCGGCGATCACAGAATCCACGGCAGGAATCGATAGGTGCCGGCCTGGTAGGCAGCGTAGGCCGGATGCTCGGTGAGCATCCAGCGCTCTTCGAAGGTCGCTTTCGTCAAGAGGATGATGACCAGAGCCGCAACGCAGGGCCATCCCCACGCCGAATTTTCCGCCCAGGCACATGCCAGCCCGCAGGCGATGACCGCGGTGTACATCGGGTGACGGATCCAGCGATAGGGCCCTTGCTGCACCAACTGCCCGCCCTCGCGCGGTGTGGGCCGTATGTTGAAGTTGCCGAGCCTGTTCCTGGACAGTGCCCATCCCCCGAGCGAGGCTCCCGCGACCGCCATCAGCCATGCGCCAGCGGGCGCTTCGCCCGCAAGGAACGCCGGCAATGCCAGCGCAGCCAGGGCAGCGATCAACATGAACTGGCAGGCAACGAGCACCGTCCCCAGCCGATGCTGAGCGGGGTCTGTCGTGTTCATCGAATGCAGGGATGGCTCATCCGCCCGCGCTTGTGACGAAGTGGACCGCCAAGGCCAGTGCGACGAAGGCCAGCACGAAGTTGAGCCACACGCCCAGACTGGTCCAGTAGCCGCGCGGGATTTCCTTCTCGCCGAGGCCGCGCATGACCGTTCGGAATTGCATGGCCGAGATCACGGACACACCGGCACCGAGCAGGAGCAAACCCACACCCAGCCACAGCGAGAACCCGCGTTGCGATGCTGAGAGGGGCTGGTTGGACACCATGCGAAGGAACAGGCCGAAACGTTCGACCACGAAGCCGAAGCCCATCAGGGCAATGGCAGTCCGCTGCCAGGCCAGCAAGGTGCGTTCGGCGGCGAACAGCACGCGAGGGTCATCGAGGTAGGACATCGGGGGCCGGTAGGTGGAAAACAGTCGACCGAGGGAACGTGCGGGCAGCGGTGGCGGCCTGTCCGCCGATCAGCCCATGCGGCGCAGCAGGCGTACGTGCATCGGGCGGTTGAAACCCGCCCCGTCGGGGCCAACATGCAGTCCGAAGGCCGCGCGTGTCGTGGCGAGTTTGGCTTCGTCGATGCGGTGGTCTGCGAAGGTCGGACGCATCATGCGTTGCTCGAAATCGGCGAAGTCCCGAAAGCGCACCGGCATCTCGAAGCGCCGTTCGGCCACCTGCGTCCACGCCCCAGCGCCCAGCGCATCGTTCAGCGCCGCCTGTGCCGCGGCACGCACCACACCTTCGTCGTTGAAGACGCGAATCACTTCGTTGAAAGTGCCGCCGTAGACCGGCTCCGAAACGTAGAGATGGCCGCCGGTGCGCACGACCCGGGCCACTTCGCCCAAGGCCTCGACCATCAAATGCACGGGGACGTGGTGCAGCGATTTCAGCATCAGCGCCAGATCGAAGCTGGCATCGGGAAGTGGGATCGCCTGCGCACCAGCGGCGATGAAGGTCAGCCCAGCCTGGGGCGCCGCCAGGTTCTTGGCGTGCTGGCGTTCGTCGACCTCCAGGCCGGTGACGCGGCTGTCGGCGTGGCGCGCCAGCAGTGCCCGTGACAACAATGCGGCACCGCAACCCAGTTCCACGATGTGCCGCCCCGCCAACGGCACCAGGTCGGCCAGGACCTCGAGTTCATCGTCGATCAGCAGTGGGTTGGAAGCATCTAGGCGCATGGTGTCGTGTTGGTTCAGTCAATCCGGCAATGGGTCACCGGGTGGTCCGCAGTTGGCGCAGGCGACTCTCGAGTGCGGCAGCGTTGAGCACGCCGAAGTGTGCATCGACCAGCCGGCCACGGGCATCGTAGAACAGCGTGGTGGGCAGCCCGCGCGATCCCACGGCAGGGCCGAGCTTCGAGCCGCGGTCCAGCAGCACCTCGCGCAGCGGAAGGCCCTGGTCGGTCAGGAAGGCGCGCACCGCACTGTCCGACTCCCCCTGGTTGACGAACAGGAAGCCGACCACCGTCTCATGTTGCTGGGCGGCCGCCAACATCGGCATCTCTTGCCGGCACGGTCCGCACCAACTGGCCCACAGGTTCACGACCAGCGGACGGCCGCGTGCGGCCTGGGACAGGCTGACCTCCGTTGCAGTGTCCAACTCGCTGAACACCAACTCGGGCAGTTCCTTCGTTTGCCCCAGGCTGGTGGCAGCCGTTGCGGCGATCCAGAACACCATCCCTGACAAGCCACCCACGGCCAGTGGCCGCCGCAGCGCCGGCGAACGCCATCCCTGCCAGGCCAACCACGCGGCACCCGCCATGACGCCGGTGGGCACCTGCCAGCCACCGTCTCGAAGATCCAGAGCCGACCACGGCGTTGTGGCATACAGATCCGCATGGAGCACCAGGTGCGCAAGCCGCGCCGCCAGAAGGCCGATCAGCGCTGCGTTGAACACGGCATTGCCCGCAGCGGTGGGATGGCCCTTGTCGGCTCCGCCCGACGTGACCCGCGAGGCGAGCCACGACGCGCCCCAGACCGCCAGCAGCAACAGCACAGGGGCCACTGGCAGTGCAACAGGCCCCAGGGAGATGGACAACATGGTGTCAGTCCAAGCCATCCGGGACAGCAACTGCCGGCAACGCACAAGCGGTGCTCAGAAAGTCCACCAGCGTCGGCGCATGGGGTGCCAGCGTCCCGCGCAGGTCATGATCACCATCAACAAGCAGCAGGCGTACACGGCTGGACACGGCCAGCAGGCGCTGCGCATCGCCGACAGGCACGGCGCTGTCGGACCGCCCGTGCACCAGCAGCACCGGGCAGCGCACACGGGCCAGCGTGCCGAGCGGTGCGATGTCGTCGAACGACACGCCGATCACGCGCTGCACGTGGCGCAACACGTACCACCCCAGAACGGGGTACGGCACCCGTTTCTCGGTCATGTGTCGCCGCATCACTTCGCGCGGGTGTGCAAAGGCCGACAGGCTGACCACGGCCCGCACATCGTGGTGCCGCGACGCATGCAGCAGCGCGGCCGCTGCACCCACCGAGTGGCCCAGCAGCGCGACCCGGTCCACTGCAATGTCTGGCTGCAGACGAAGCCAGGCCAGCCCGGCAGCAATGTCTTCGGCAAAACGCGGCATCGACGTGAACGTCTCATCGCCGCTGCGCCCGTGGCACCGTGCGTCGATGAGCAGCACCGCGAATCCGGCGGCGTGCAAGGGCGGCACCACCGGCCACATCATGGCGGCATTGGCGCCCCATCCATGCATCGCGAGAACAGCCGGAGCGGGCCGCTGCGCAGTAACCGGCGGCGACACCAGCCAGCCGAACAGCTGTCTGCCTCGCGGACCCGGCACGCGCACTTCGCGCACCTGATCTGCCGCAAAGCCATGCTCGTCTGGGCCCTGGGCATGCGCCAGGCGCGGCGCGCGCAGGCCGCGCAAAATGGCATGGTGCGCGATGCGGCGCAGTGCCCACGCGCTGCCCGTGGCGGCAGCAGCCTCAAGAAACATCGAACGGGGCTCCGGGGCAAAGGGATGGCGTAGTCTCAGGCCACGCTGCTTTTCGGCTGTCGTGACCGAACCGGGTAGCTACCTGCTTTCGGGATGTGATGCGCCATGTCTGGATTTTTCAAGACCTCGGTCACCTGGGTGGTGGACTTTCGCTATGACGGACGACCGCGGCGTTGGTTCAAGGCATTCGACACCAGTGACGATGTGCGCCAGGCGATGGTTGCCCAGTTGGCAGCACTGTACGGCGACCGCGCGCAACTCGTCGCTGTGAGACAAGCGACCGAAGGCGAGGAGACGCAATACCTGCGCGGCGAGGAGCCGAAGAACGTTCTGTGTCCGACCGGCCGGCACGCTCGGGATGACACTGACTCCTGACTTCTGACTCCGTCCAGGTGCCTTGCACGACATCCCCGGCCCATCCGGAGGCAGTGCAGTCAAAGGTCTTGCCAGGATTGAAGCTGTCCGCGCCATGACCATGAGGGTCAAGTGTGTTGACGCGGACCCCTGCGAGCGCAGGGCGGCTACTCCCCAATGACGGGTGAGCGGCAAGTATGTCGGGCGGTCTCAGCGCACCAGGAGCACCGGCACCTTGCAGGTGGCCACCTCCGAGCTGGCCAAGGTGACCCAGCGACCTAAGGCAGCCGCCCGTGCAACAAGAAGCCGGTTACTCCTAGGTCGAAGAGTGGCGCCGACGGTTGCGGGTGCCGTGAGACCCAGACACATGCGCGCTCGCCGACCTGACACCTGTCGCTGAAGACGCCTGCACCAGTTCATTCAAGATGCCGCAGTGTTCTGCTTCGCGGACGTCGACGCACTGCTCCCGCAGCGCCTTCAACTGCTTTTCCAACTGCCGAAGTTCGCGGATGCGCGTGGCGACATGGCCGATGTGTTCGTCCAGCAGCGCGTTGACCTCGCCGCAATCGGCTTGCGGCTCGTCCTTGAACCGCAGCAGCACACGGATCTCGTCCAGCGTCATGTCCAGCGAACGGCAGTGGCGCACAAAGGCCAGCCGCTCGACATGCCCGGGCCCGTAGATGCGGTAGTTGCCTTCGCTGCGCGGCGCCTGCGGCAGCAGACCTTCGCGCTCGTAGTAGCGGATGGTCTCGACCTGTGTCTGCGCCGCCAGTGCCAGTTCACCGATCTTCATGGCTGTGCCCCTTCTTCAGCTTGCCGCCCTGGGCTGCAAGGCAATGATCGCCATGCCGACAAGGCAGATGCCTCCACCGACAAGGTCCCATCGAGTCGGGACCATACCGTCGACGCGCCACAGCCAGATCAGTGCGACGACCACATAGACACCCCCGTAGGCCGCGTAGGTGCGGCCTGCAGCGCTGGGATGCAGCGTCAACAGCCACGCGAACGCCGCGAGGGACGCAGCCGCCGGCAGCAGCCACCAGACCGGACGACCCTGCGTCAGCACCAGCCAGGGCAGATAGCACCCGACGATCTCGGCGATCGCGGTGACGAAGAACAGTCCGGTGACGCGAAGGAAGTCGAACATGGATCGGGGCTCTCGGCGTACATGAAGTGGCGCGCAACGATGCCGCAGCATAGCCGCTTGACTCTGGAGCCGCTACAGGGTTTCAAATGCTGGCATCGACACCTGAAAGCCCCTCATGAGCGACTCCTGCTGCAGTCACGGCTGCGCCACCCCTGCGGCCAGCCAGAGCCCGCGCTACCGCCGCGTGCTGTGGGCCGCGCTACTCATCAACATCACCATGTTCGGGGTCGAACTGGTCGGTGGCCTGCAGGCCGGATCGGTGTCGCTGCTTGCCGACGCCGTGGACTTCTTCGGCGACGCGGCCAACTACGGCATCTCGCTGGTGGTGCTCGGCATGGCGCTGACCTGGCGGGCGCGGGCTGCCCTCTTCAAGGGCTTGACCATGGGCGCCTTCGGCATCTTCGTTCTCGGCCGGGCCGCGTGGTCGGCCGCCGCGGGTACCGTGCCCGAACCGGTGACGATGGGTGCCATCGGCGCGCTGGCACTGCTGGCCAATGTGTCGGTGGCGGCGATGCTCTACGCCTGGCGCGAGGGCGACGCCAACATGCGCTCGGTGTGGCTGTGCAGCCGCAACGACGCGATCGGCAACCTGGCGGTGATGGCCGCCGCGCTGGGCGTCTTCGGCACCGGCAGCGCCTGGCCCGACCTGGCCGTCGCCGCGGTCATGGGCGTCCTTGCGCTGACCGCCGCGCGCTCGGTCATCCAGCAGTCCCGGGCCGAGCTTCGTCCCGTGCCGGCGCATGCCTGACAGGAGTGACCCGATGTCCGACGCCATGCACCCCTTGCTGGCCGCGACGCCGCTGCTGGATGTCCACCACCCGGACATCGAGGCGCTGGTTGCTCGCCGTGAATGGCGAACCCTGAACGCCTACGACCGCATCGGCGCCGTCTACGACTTCGTCCGCAACGAGATCTCCTTCGGCTACAACGAGGGCGACGAGTTGCCGGCATCCAGCGTTCTGGCCGACGGCATCGGCCAGTGCAACACCAAGAGCACGTTGCTGATGGCCTTGCTGCGCGCGGTGGGCATCCCCTGCCGCTTCCACGGCTTCACGATCGACAAGCCCTTGCAGAAGGGCGCGATCACCGGCCTGGCCTACTGGTTGGCGCCGCAGCGCATCATCCACAGTTGGGTCGAGTTAAGCCTGGACGGCCGTTGGATCGCACTGGAAGGCTTCATCCTCGACGCGCCCTACCTGTCCAGCCTGCAGCGGCGCTTTCCGCAGGCGCGCCGCTTCTGCGGCTACGGTGCCGCCACGCCTGATCTGTCGGCGCCCGGGGTCGAATGGCGTGGGCATGGCACCTACATCCAGAAGGAAGGCATCGCCGACGACTTCGGTGTCTTCGACAGCCCCGACGCCTTCTACGCGCGCCACGGTTCCAACCTCTCGGGTCTCAAGCGCTGGCTGTACGAGCGCGTCATCCGCCATGCGATGAACCGCAACGTCGCGCGCATCCGCGCATCGAAGTGGTGAAACCCCACGGCGTGCTCGCCTTGCAGGACACGACGAAAACCCTGTAGCCGCTAGACTCTCGGCCGTGCGTCGCTTCCTCGTCATCGTCCTGCTCGCCCTCTTGCCGCTCCAGTTCAGCTGGGCGGCGGTCGCGTCGTACTGTGGGCATGAGACTCAGGCTGGGGTGGAGCACTTCGGTCACCACGACCACCAGCACCACGCTGACGCAAGCGACGGGGCCGGGCTGGACACCGATCCAACGACGACCTCTGATGTGAACTCAGATGCCGGTGACAGCAAAGCGCCCGGCGCCATGGACCTGGACTGCGGTCATTGCCACGGCACCTGCAGCATGATGTTGAATCTGCCGTCGGCACTGCCCGGCGCGCTCTCGACGGCGCCGCCCAGTGCCACCCTCGACGAATCTGGTGGTGCGTACGCACCGACCCGACCCGAACGCCCTCAGTGGCTGCCCCTCGCCTGATCGGCGAGGCGGGTCTCTTCCTTCTCTGAAGCCCGTTCGCGCCTGAGTGCGCGCCGCAGCATGCGGCGCCTTCGGGCACGACGCGACCGCTTGGTCGCCGCTTGCCGATCTCCCGTGAGTTGTTTTCAACACTGGAGCATCGGATGACACCAAGAACTCGAACGCAGGCCTGGCTGCTGCGCGCCAGCGTGGCTGCTGCCATGGCCGCCTGCAGCCTGGCCACGCAGGCCCAGGCAGCCACCGCGACCACTGCGCCTCCGGTCACAGCCAGCGCCACCAGCCCTCTGAGCCTGCGGCAGGCATTTGACGCAGCCTGGGCCCGCCAGCCCGAGGCGATGGCGCTGCAGGCGCGGCGCGACGCCGCCCGTGCCCAACAAAGTGCTGCGAAGGCGTGGACGCCGGAGCCGGCGGCCCTGGAACTTTCGAACAAGACCGACCGCCTGGGCAGCAACCAGGGCGCGCGTGAATTCGAGGTTGGCGTCGCCGTGCCGCTGTGGCTGCCCGGAGAGCGCAGCAGCAGCGCGGCGCTGGCCGACGCTGAAGGCGCCGCCATCGAGAGCCGGGCCACTGCGGCGCAACTGCGTGTCGCCGCCACTGTCCGCGATGCCTGGTGGCAGTGGCAGCGTGCACGGATTGAGGTCGGGGCCGCCCGCGATCAACTCGAGAACACCCGCCTCATCGCCTCCGACGTGGCCCGGCGAGCGAAGGCCGGCGATCTGGCGCGCGCCGACCAGCACCAGGCCGACGGTGCCGTGGCCAGTGCGGAGGCCAGCGTGGCCCAGGCCGAGGCCGGGCTTGCGGCGGCCCGACAGCATGTGCGTGCGCTCGCCGGCGCCGCACCCGCCTCGTCCGGGGCAGGCGACGCTCTGGCGGAGCCGGCTCCCGACACGGCGGCAGCCGAGCTTGAGTCCCATGCAGCGTTGCAGGAGCTGAAGGCGCGCGCAGCAGTGGCCGAAAAGACTGCCGCGCTGGCCGCGACCCAGTCGCGCGCGAACCCAGAGCTGATTCTGGCGACCACCAGCGATCGCGGCACCTATGGCGAGGCCTCCCGGCAGACCATCACGCTCGCCGTGCGCATCCCCTTCGGCGGTGGGCCGCGCTTTGAGGCCCGCAGCGCCAACGCCCGCGCCGAATCGACTGAAATCCAGGCGCAGCTGGCCTTGGAACGCGAACGTCTCACAGCAGAACGGGATGCGGCGCGCGTGCGTGTTGAAGCCTCGCGCACGCAGTTGGCAGCCGCCGAGAGGCGCGCGCAACTGGCGCGCGAGTCGCGCGGCTTCTTCGACAAGTCCTTCCGGCTGGGTGAAACCGATCTGCCGACGCGCCTGCGCATCGAGGCCGAGGCCGCCGAGGCCGACCGTCAGGCGGCACGCACCCGCATCGAACTCTCAGCAGCGATCTCGGCGTGGCGCCAGGCCCTCGGCCTTCTGCCTCAGTGACGCCCCAGAAACGCGACGCATCGAACTCTTCAGGAATCCTTCAATGAACCTCCCACACACCTTTGCCGCATTGCTTGTTGCGGCTGTCCTCCTCGCTTCGCCCGCCTGGGCCGGCGAGGGCCATGACCACGGTGACGCCGCACCCGCGACCGTCGGCCAGGCACTGCCGCGCTTCTCGGCCGTGTCCGAGACCTTCGAACTCGTCGGCGTCCTCAGCGGCAAGCAGATTACCCTTTACCTTGATCGATTTGCCGATAACAGCCCGGTGCGCGGCGCGCAGATCGAGCTCGAGATCGGCGGGGCCAAGTTCAAAGCTGAAAAGCAAGGCGACGACCAGTACGAGGTCGTGCTGCCTGAGGCACCCAAGCCTGGCGTGCTGCCGGTCACCGCCACGGTGACCGCCGGCAACGAAGCCGACCTGCTGGCCGGTGAACTCGACATCCACGAGGCGGCACATGTCGACGAGGCTGCGCACACGCACTCGTGGACGGAGTACGCAGGATGGGCGGTGGCCGGCCTGGCAGCACTGGCGTTGCTCGTATGGGGCGGGCGTCGTGTGATCAATGCGCGCAGCGTTCGCGCCGGAGCTGCAGCATGAAGCTCACCCTGATCGCCTTCAGCCTGGGGCTGTTGATTGCTATGGCGGGCCTCAACCCTGTCCATGCCGGCGAGGGCCATGACCATGGCGACGCGCCGGCCGCGCCCAGCGCCAACGGACCGCAGCGCCAGCCCGACGGCAGCGTTTTCCTGCCCAAGCCCGCGCAGCGCCAGCTGGGCGTGCGCACCTTCGTCACCGAAGCTGCCGAACTGCCGCGCACCGTGGAACTGAGCGCCAAGGTGCTGATGGACCCGAATGCCGGCGGCAAGGTGCAGCCACTGAACGCCGGCCGCATCGAACCCGGGCCGCGTGGCCTGCCCAACCCCGGGCAGACGGTGCGCAAGGGTGAGGTGCTGGCCTATGTCGTGCCGTCGGCGGCGCCGATCGAACGTTCCAACCAGGCTGCGCAACTGGCCGAGCTTCGTGCCGCCAAGGCCCTGGCCGACAAGCGTATCGCGCGCCTGCAGGAACTTGCGGACACGGTGCCGCGCAAGGAGATCGAATCGGCCGAGAGCGACGCCGCCAGCCTGACGGCGCGCATTGCTGCCGTCGGTGGTGGCCTGTCCACGCGCGAGGCGCTGCTGGCGCCGGTGTCCGGCGTGATCGCCTCGGCCAACGTGGTCGCCGGCCAGGTGGTCGATGCACGCGAACTCATCTTCGAGATCGTCGACCCATCCCGCCTGCGCATCGAGGCACTGGCCTTCGACGCTGCAGTCGCTTCGAACATCGGCGCCGCGACGATGGCCGTGGGCGATAAGCGTGTGCCGCTCACCTTCATCGGAGCCTCGCGCAGCCTGCGCGAGCAAGCGCTGCCGCTGGCCTTCCGGGCCCAGGGCGCTGCGCTCGACCAGCTGGCTGTCGGCCAACCGGTGCGCGTGTTCGTGCAGACCAAAGACAAGGTCAAGGGCATCTCGGTGCCCGTGGCCTCGCTGATGAAGAACCCGGCCAACCAGACCGTCGTTTGGGTCAAGACCGCGCCGGAACGCTTCGAGCCGCGCACCGTTACCACCGAGCCGCTGGACGGCATCAACGCCGCGGTGACCTCGGGGTTGCAGGCGGGTGACCGCGTGGCCACCCAGGGCGCCACCTTGATCAACCAGGTGCGCTGACATGTTCAAGTGGCTACTCGACAACAGCCTGACGAACCGGCTGCTGGTGATCATCGCCAGCGTGACGGTGCGTTCACGCTGTCCACCACGCCAGTGGACGTGTTCCCCGACCTCAACAAGCCGACCGTCACCATCATCACCGAGGCCGGCGGCATGGCCGCCGAGGAGGTGGAGCAGCTCATCACCTTCCCGCTGGAGACGGCCATGAACGGCCTGCCCGGCGTGGAGTCGGTGCGCTCCACCTCGTCGGCCGGCCTGTCCTTCCTTTACGTCACCTTCAAGTGGGACACCGACATCTTTCGAGCCCGGCAACTGGTTTCGGAGCGGCTGTCCGGTATGGAGGAAAGCGTGGCCGAAGGCGCCGTGCCGCACATGGGGCCGATCAGCTCGATCATGGGCGAGATCATGCAGATCGCCATTCCGGTCGATCCGAGCAAGATCAGCGCGATGGCGGTGCGTGAGTACGCCGACTGGGTGCTGCGCCCGCGGCTGCTGTCGGTCCCGGGTGTGGCGCAGGTCATCCCGATCGGCGGCGAAGTTCGCCAGTTCCAGGTGCAGCCGAACACGACGCGCATGGCCGAACTGGGAATCACGCACGACCAGCTCGAAGGCGCGTTGAAGGGCTTTTCCGCCAACACCTCCGGGGGCTTCCTGGAGTTGAACGGCCGCGAGTACCTGATCCGCAATCTGGGCCGCACGTCCCGGCTCGACGACCTGAGCAACCTCGCGCTGACTGCGAAGAACGGCCAGCCGATTCTTTTGCGCCAGATCGCCGAGGTGACCTTCGCCGCGGCACTCAAGCGCGGCGATGCGGGCTACGAAGGGAAGCCGGCCGTGATCCTGGGCATCCAGAAGCAGCCGACCGCCGACACCATCGCGTTGACGAAGTCCATCGAGGACGCCCTGGTGGGGCTGAAAGCCTCGCTGCCGGCCGACATGGAAGCGCCGCGCGTGACCTTCCGCCAGGCCAGCTTCATCGAGGCCTCGATCACCACGTTGCAGGGCAAACTGATCGGCGCGTCGATCTTCGTGGCGGTGATCCTGTTCTTCTTCCTGGGCACGCTGCGGCCCACGGTCATTGCGCTGACCGCCATCCCGGTGTCGATCTTCATCACCGCACTGGTCTTCAAGTATTTCGGGCTGTCGATCAACACGATGACGCTGGGCGGCCTGGCCATCGCCATCGGCGGTCTGGTCGACGACGCGGTGGTCGGCGTCGAGAACGTGCTGCGCCGCTTGAAGGCCGACCGGGCCAACCATCCGCACAGCCGCCTGCATCCGATCGAGATCGTCGCGCACGCGACGATGGAAGTGCGGTCGGCCATCCTCTATGCGACGGTCATAATCGTCCTGGTCTTCATCCCGCTGTTCGCACTGCCGGGGCTGGAGGGCAAGCTTTTCGTGCCGCTGGGCATCGCCTTCATCGTCTCGACGCTGGCCTCGCTGATCGTCTCGGTGACGGTGACGCCGGTGCTCAGCTTCTACCTGCTGCCGCGCATGAAGAACCTGGACCACGGCGACACCAAGGTCCTGGCCTGGCTGAAGGCCCGCTACCGCAGCAGCCTGCAAGACGTGCTGGAACGTCCCAAGGCCGCCATGGCGGCCGCGGGTGCCGCGGTGCTGGTCGCCGCGGTGGCCGTGCCGTTCTTCCCGACGACGTTCCTGCCGCCGTTCAACGAGGGCACGTTGCTGATCGGCCTGCGCCTGAACCCCGGTGTCACCTTGACGGAGTCATCGGCCTTGGCCCGCCAGGCCGAGGTGCTGGTCAAGCAGGTGCCGGAGGTGACCCATGTCGGGCGCCGCAGCGGCCGGGCCGAGCTGGACGAACACGCCGAGGGCGTGCATGTGAGCGAGCTGGACGTGGGCCTGAAGCCGACGGCGGAACTGACGCGCAGCATGGACGAGATCAAGGCCGACATCCGCTCGCGCCTGGTCAACCTGCCGGCGGCGCTGGAGATCGGCCAGCCCATTTCGCACCGCATCGACCACATGCTCTCGGGCGTGCGCTCACAGATCGCGATCAAGATCTTCGGCGAGGACCTCGATGCGCTGCGCGGCCAGGCCGACGTGCTTCGCGCGAAGCTGGCCGCAATCCCGGGCATCGCAGATCTGCAGATCGAGAAACAGGTGCTGGCGCCGCAGATAAAGGTGCGCATCGACTACGCGGCAGCGGCCCAGTACGGCGTGCCGGCGCCGCAGGTGCTGTCGGCGCTGCAGGCGCTGGTCGAAGGCGAGAAGATCACCCAGATCGTCGAGGGCGGCCGGCGCTTCGCGCTGGTGGTGAAGTTGCCGGAATCGGCACGGTCGGTTGAGGGTCTGGGCCAGATCCTGATCGAAACCCCGAACGGTCGCGTGCCACTGTCGAAGATCGCGACGATCGAGGACGGCGACGGCCCGAACCAGATCAGCCGCGACGACGGCAAGCGACGCATCGTGCTGTCAGCGAACGCCTCCGGACGTGCACTGTCGGAGATCGTGGCCGACATCCGCAAGGTGGTCGCCGAGACGAAGCTGCCCGAGGGTTACTTCATCACCCTGGGCGGACAGTTCCAGGCTCAGGAGGAAGCCTCGCGGCTGGTCGGCCTGCTGTCCATCGTGTCGTTGACGCTGATGTTCGTGGTGCTCTACAGCCGCTACAAGTCGGCCGTGCTGTCGGCGCTGATCATGGTGAACATCCCGCTCGCCCTGGTCGGTGCGGTGATCGGCCTGTGGTTGTCGGGCCAGCCGCTGTCGGTGGCGGCGTTGGTCGGCTTCATCACCCTGGCCGGCATCTCGGTGCGCAACGGCATCCTCAAGGTCAGCCACTACATCAACTTGATGCGCTTCGAGGGCGAAGCATTCGACCAGAAGATGATCATGCGCGGCTCGCTGGAGCGGCTGAGCCCGGTGCTGATGACCGCCCTGGTCACCGCCTTCGCGCTGGCCCCGCTGCTGTTCGAAGCCGAGCAGCCCGGCACCGAGGTGCTGCACCCGGTGGCCGTGGTGATCTTCTCCGGCCTCATCAGCTCGACCTTGCTCGACACATTCCTCACGCCCGCGATGTTCTGGCTGTTCGGCCGCAAGCCGGCCGAAGCGCTGATGGACGACAAGGATGCCGAGGCTCTTTGATTCGATGGCCGATTGAACCCACCCACCCCGAAAGGAAACCCATGAAGATGCAAGCCCTGTTTGCCTCCATCGCTCTCGCCACGGCTGGCTCAGCCCTCGCTGCTGGCGAACACAGCCATGCCCACGAGCACAAACCGATGCACGGTGGCGTGGTCGTCGAAGTCAAGGACATCGACTACGAACTGGTTGCCAAGCCGACGATGATCCAGCTGCACCTGCGCGACCACGGCAAGCCGGCCGACATCGCCAAGGCCAAAGCCAAGCTGACGCTGCTCAGCGGCACCGAGAAGCAGGAGGTCGAACTCAAACCGGCTGGTGACAAGCTCGAAGCCACAGGCACCTTCAAGGTGGGCCCCGGAACCAAGGTCGTCGCCCTGGTGACCATCGCCGGCAAGCCGGCCGGCACCGTTCGCTTTGCGCTGAAGTAGGCCGGGGCCGAACGTGAGCCGCGTCCAACTAACCCAACGCAGAACCCTGCTGATCGGTCTTGCAGCGGTAGGCCTCGTGCCCCTCGCCGGCTGCATGACGAAGCCCGTCCGCCCGGTCAACGCCGATGGCACCTACTGCCATCGCATCGGCCGGAGCTACCGCTCCAAGCTGACCTGCACGCCGACGGCGGTTCCGACCGATGCCGTCGAAGCCGATGCCAAGCGCTTCGAGGCCGACCCAGCGTCCCTGACCCTGTACGTGCTGCGCCGCCGCTGGGGCGATGCCAGCATGGTGGTACCCGTGACGGTGGACGGCGCGGCCGGCGTGGCAACCATCCCCGAGTCTTTGGCACGCCTGCGCCTGAAGCCCGGAGCACATCGCTTGTCTGCGCAATGGGAGGGTCGGATCGTGGACATCAGTGTCCAGGGCCGTGCCGGGGACCTGCGCGTCGTCGAACTCGTCGGCTCCGACTGGGCCTGGGGAACGAGCTTCAGCTGGGAAGCAGTTCAGGCCGATGAGGTCAAATCGCGGGCGCAAGCCTCGAAGCTCGTGGCCGATCTCGACCTTCGGCGTTGAAGCAAATCGAGTCCCGACACCTGGCCCCGACGTGACACCCACAGTCCGAAGCTCCTTGGTCCATCCCGGAGTCGCCGCAGCGCTGGCGGCGGCGGCCCTGTTCGGTGCCGGCACGCCGATGGCCAAGCAACTGCTGGGCACCGTGGATCCCTGGCTGCTTGCGGGGCTGTTGTACCTGGGCTCCGGCGTCGGCCTGGCGCTGTGGCGCCTGCTCAGCCGGGCCGCGCCCGTGAAGCTGCCAGCCGATCAGCGGGTCTGGCTCGCTGGCGCCGTGGTCGCGGGCGGGGTGCTGGGCCCGCTGCTGCTGATGTTCGGCTTGTCTCGCATGCCCGCGTCGGGCGCGTCCCTGCTGCTGAATGCGGAGGGCGTGTTCACGGCCTTGCTGGCCTGGGTGGTCTTCAAGGAGAACTTCGACCGGCGCATTGCGCTCGGGATGGTGGCCATCGTCGCCGGCGCCCTGGTGTTGAGCTGGCCCGGCGAGGCGCGCATCGGTGACGCCTGGCCGGCACTGGCCGTGCTGGGTGCCTGTGCGGCCTGGGCGGTCGACAACAACCTGACCCGCAAAGTGGCGCTCGCCGACGCGACGTGGATCGCGTCGATCAAGGGGCTGGTCGCGGGCAGCGTGAACCTGGCACTCGGCCTGGTCATTGGTGCGTCCTTGCCGCCAGTGCCCTGGTTGGCCGGGGCACTGCTCCTCGGACTGGTGGCCTACGGCATCAGCCTGACCCTGTTTGTCGTCGCGCTACGGCACCTCGGCACAGCGCGCACGGGAGCGTACTTTTCGGTGGCGCCGTTCTTCGGCGCAGCGCTCGCCGTGGCCTGGCTTGGCGAGCCGGTCACGCCGGGTCTGCTGGTGGCGGGTACCTTGATGGCCGCAGGCGTGTGGTTGCATCTGACCGAGAAGCATGCCCACGCGCACGCCCACCGTACCGAGGAGCACGACCATGAGCACGAACACGACGTGCACCACCAGCACGGGCATGCAGAGGGCCCCGTCGCTGGCCGCCACTCGCATCCGCATCGGCACGAGCCCCTGACCCACTCGCACACGCACTTCCCTGACGCGCACCACCGGCACGGCCACTGAATCCGCAGGCGCGCCAATCTTGGATCAATCCGCATCCCAGTCCCCAGGATTGACGACATGAGCTTGTCCCGGCACCCAGGCTTTCCGCTTGCGCTGCAGCCCTGTGTCTCCCGGCTCGATCTGGGTGCGACGCAGCAGCTCTTCAGGGCGGGTACGCCACCGCGGTACATCCACTTCGTCGAAGAAGGGGCCGTGCGCCTGGTGCGGCACGGCCGCCAGGGCGAGGAGGTGGTGCTTCACGACGCCCGCCCTGGCGAGTTCCTGGCTGAAGCCTCGCTCGACAGCTCGCGCTACCACTGCGACGCGGTCGCGTCCCAGCCTAGCGTGGTCCTGCGGGCTGCGAAGGCCGACTTCCAGCGCCTGCTGGCGGACGACCAGAGTTTCGCGCGGTCCTGGATGGCGCTGCTGGCAGCGCAACTGCGCACGGCGCGGGCCCGCGTCGAACGTCTGTCGTTGCGCAGCGCCGAAGAACGCGTCCGGCACCTGCTGCTCTCCGAGGGCCGGGGCTCGCGCTGCGAACTGGAGATCACGAGCTCGCTCAAGGACCTCGCGCGCAGGCTGGGCCTGACGCACGAATCGCTGTACCGGACCCTGGCCAGGATGCAGAAAGACGGGGTCATCGCCCGCGAGGGGTTGCGGCTGCGACTGACGAAAGACGATGATCCTGATCGTATGACTTGAATCATATGCACCGTCACTGCCGTCCCGGCAACATGCAGGCATGAAACACCATCGTTCCGGGCCTTCGAGGCCCATGAAGTTCTTGGCTGCTGCCATGGTGGCCATCCTGGCTGGCTGCGCCGCACCTTCGGGCAACCATTCGGCACATGTCCATCAACCGACCCAGGCCGCGGTCGACCATGCGGCGCATGCACCGGCCGCCGATCCGCGCGTGTTGGTCCAGTTTCCCGAGATGCTGCGCACGCACACCCTGGCCAACATGCGGGATCACCTGCTGGCGCTGGCCGAGATCCAGGACCAGTTGGCGCGCGGTGCTTATGACAAGGCCAGTGAGATTGCCGAGCAGCGGCTGGGCATGTCGTCGCTCGGCCTGCACGGCGCGCACGATGTGGCGAAGTTCATGCTCCAGGGCATGCAGGCCGCCGGCACGGCCATGCACCGCAGTGCAAGCCAGTTCGCGATCGTGGCCAAGGACGCGTCGGTGACCGGCGACCTCAAGGGCAGCGTCGCCGCGCTGGCCAGGGTGTCGCAGACTTGCGTGGCCTGCCACGCGGCCTATCGCATCCAGTAGGGGCGCGTCCGAACCGGCACCGGCACCGGCGCTGAGCCTTCGCACCCGGTGGTGAGGTCGAGTTCAGGTCATGGACCTGTGAGGCGGCTCCACGCTGCCACGAGCGCTGCTGCGGCAAGGTCGATGTCCTCGGGCTGGGTCACGCGCCCGACCGAGAGCCGAACAGCGCCGCTGGCGCGTGCCGCACCGAACCCCATCGCGGCCAGCACACCGCTGACCGCGTCCTGTTCCGAGTGGCAGGCCGAGCCGACCGATGCGGCAACGGTGTCGGCCACTGCCGCGAGGAGGGCGCGACCGCTGACGCTGGGGAACGAGACGTGCAAGGTGTTCGGCAACCGGCGCTCCGGATCGCCGTTGAGGCGAAGTTCGGGCACACCGGTTTCGAGTTGTGCATGCAGCCGGTCGCGCAGCGAACGCAGCCGATCGGACAGGCCCGGCAGAGCCGCCGATGCCAACGCGGCCGCAGCGCCCATTGCGACGATCAGGGCCACGTTCTCGGTGCCAGGCCGCAGGCCGCGTTCCTGGTTCGCGCCGTGGAGGATGGACTGGATGGGCGTCCCGGTGCGGACGTACAGGGCGCCGACGCCCTTCGGTGCACTGAACTTGTGCCCGGCGATGGTCAGGATGTCCACGCCGAGTGCGTCGACATTGACGGGCAACTTGCCGACCGACTGCGCGGCGTCTGTGTGCAGCAGGATGCCACGCGGGCGCGTGATTCCGGCGATCTCTGCGATCGGCTGCAGCGTGCCCACCTCGTTGTTCGCGTGCATGACCGAAACCAGTGCCGTGTCGGGCCTCAAGGCGTCCGCCAGTTGGTCGGGCGAGATCCGGCCGAACGCGTCGACAGGCAGGACCGTCAGCGCCCACCCCTGAGCGCGCAACACAAGCGCCGGGGCCATCACCGCCGGATGTTCGACCGCACTGACCACCAGGTGGCGCTTCCCGGTCCCGAGAGCGTGTGCCACCCCCAGCAGAGCCAGGTTGTTCGCCTCGGTCGCGCAGCCTGTGAAGACGATCTCCTGCGCGCTTGCGCCTATGAGTTCGGCCACCCGGCCCCTGGCCGCGGTCATGGCCTGCGCGGCGCGCTGGCCGTAGGGGTGGGTACTGGACGGATTGCCGTACTCACCACGCAGCCACGGCAGCATCGCGTCAAGCACTTCCGGCGCAACCGGGGTGGTGGCGTTGTGGTCGAGATAGATCGGGTCGGTCATGGTAGCGGTTTGTTGGCCGTCGCGCGCTCTTGCAGGGCTGCGAGGTAAGCGCGGATGCGCTTGGCGTTCACGCCCCGGTCGACACGACCAAGGCGCGACCGGGAACGCACATCCACCAGTGCACGACCTTCCGCTGCCTTGACCCTGACGATCACCTCGTCGGTGAAGCCGTACAGCAGGCTGCTGGTGGTCGCCTCGATGCGGCCCTCGGCAGGCACGCTGGCGACGATGGTCCAGCCCTTCGCCTGGGCCACGGACAACGCCTGCGCGAACGCGTCTTCTGGCTTCAGACCGAGCTTCAATGGCGCCAGGTCGGGATAGGCTGCATGCTGCAGAGTGGCAGTCTTGGCGCCCGGGTAGTCGGTGGGATTCGGCATGTCCCAGAACACTGGCGCATCGGCGGTATCGGTGCTGATGTCGTTGATGGGCGGGGTTGTGCGGCTGGCATATTCCCACTGCAAGGCCGTCGCCACCGGAAGCAGCGTAACGATCAACCCGAGGGCGGCGATGACCAGTCCACGCCGAGCGGCACCCGGTCGGGTCTGCACCAGGCCAAGCACCGCCAAGACGAACGCGACTGCCGCACCATAGGTCGCCCATTCGGCGACCTGCAAACCGCGCGTGAAGTGCCACCAGCCGAGCCGATAGCCGAGGCCGGATACCACGATGGCCGCGATCGCTGCCAGGCCGAGGATCAAGCCCCACAGCGCGGGCATGGACAGGGGTTTGGGCAGCTTCGACATCGAATCGTCTTTCATCGCGCTGTGCATTTCAGGCGCCCACGACGGCCCATCCATGGGCGCGCCAGGCGGTCATTCCGCCCCGGACGACCTGGGCGTTGCTGAAGCCTGCTTCGGCGAGCAAGCGCGCTGCCTGGGCCGAGCGCCGGTCGGTGCGGCAGATCAGGCGGACCGGTCGCTGCTTGCGATCCTCGAACTCCGCCAACCGCGCTGGCAATTCTTCCAGCGGAACGTTTCGGGCTCGAGGGATGTGGCCCAAGTCGCCGGCGAAGTCGGCTGCCGAGCGCACGTCCAGCAGCAGCACATCCTCACCCGCATCGAGTTGCCGCTTCAGGTCAGCCACCTCCACCATCGGCTTTGCTCGAAGCTTGCGCACGATGCGCGGCAGAAACGCGACGGCAGCCAGCAGAGACAAGGCGATGGTGAGGTTTCGGATCAGGCCGTCGCCACCCGACAGCGCCTCGCGCCTGGCATGGCCGAGCCAGGTGTAGGCAAACGCGCCCGGCAGCATGAAGACCCAGGTGGCCAGCAGGTAGGTTAGGAACGAAATCCGCGTCAGGCCCAGCGCGTAGTTCAGCAGGTTGAAGGGGAACAGCGGTACCAGCCGCACGAAGGCGACGAAGCGCCAGCCTTCCGTTGCCACACCGTCATTGAGCCGTTGCATCCGCGGCCCGGCGCGGCGCGCCACCCAGTCCGCCCCGAGGTAGCGGGCGATGAGGAACGCCAGTGCGGCGCCCACCGTCGCACCGGTCAGATTCCACAGCGTGCCCCAGAGTGGCCCGAACAAGGCGCCGCCGGCCAGTGTGATGACGGCACCCGGCAGGAACAACACCGTGGCCATGGCGTAGAGGGCCGTGAACAGCAGCGGCCCCGCCCACCCGGCAGCTTCGACCCAGGCCTGCAGCGCGGCCACATCGAAGCGCGCACGCTGGGTCAACGCGACGCCGACGGCCGCCAGCAACGCCAGGCCCAGTGCCCAGCGCAGGGCGGTGCGATTCATCACGAGGCACTCTCTCCGGACCAGTGACGTCGGTTGATGGCGTAGCCGTCGACCTTGCCCTTGAACGGCATCAGCAGCATGCCGTTCAGGCGCGCCACCTCGCGTGGATCTGTGTGCCCATGGATGCCGATGACGATGGCGTCATGCCCGGCACGCGGCTGGGCACGGTAGGTGCCGAACAGGCGGTCCCACCACGGCAGGTTGAAACCGAAGTTGGAGTTGGTCTCGTCGTCCTCGACCGAGTGGTGCACGCGGTGCATGTCCGGCGTGACGACGAACAGGCGCAGCACTCGGTCGAGTGCGGCCGGCAGCCGGATGTTGCCGTGGTTGAACATTGCCGTCGCGTTGAGCAGCACCTCGAAGATCACGACCGCCAGCACCGGCGGGCCGAGCACGGTGATGGTGGCGAACTTGATCAGCATCGACAGCGCAATCTCGATCGGGTGGAAGCGCGCTCCGGTGGTCAGGTCGTAGTCCAGGTCGGCGTGGTGCACCTGGTGCAGCCGCCACAGCGCCGGAACGGCATGCACCATCACGTGCTGCAGCCAGATGACGAAGTCCATCGCGATCACCGCCACCGGCACGGCCAGCCAGAACGGCACATGGAAGTGGTTGAGCAGTCCCCAGCCATTTGACACGCCGAACGCAGCGATGCCTGCAGCTGCGAGCGGGAACGTCAGCCTCAGCAGCACGGTGTTGAGCACGACCAGCCCCAGGTTGCCGCCCCAGCGCAGGGCCTTGGACATGATCAGGGCACGGCGCGGTGCGGCCAGCTCCCAAAGCGCCACGGCCGCGAACACGCCCACGAAGAAACTCAACCGGATGGCCGGCTCGTGGGCCAGGACGAACTGTTCAAAATCCATGGCTGTCTCCAGTGGCCAGGCGTTGGGACATCACGACAGGCTATTTACCTTTCATACCAACGACCGTTAGAATGTACACCATGGACAACCGAACGCTCAAGGACCTTCTGTACGAACAGGTCGCCCGCGTGGGCAAGGCCCTGGCCAGCCCGAAGCGGCTGGAGATGCTGGAAATGCTGGCGCAGGGCGAGAAGGCGGTCGAGACCGTGGCCGCCGAGGTCGGCATCGACGTGAAGCTCGCCAGTGCGCACCTGAAGGCGCTGAAGGAAGCCCGGCTGGTGCAAAGCCGCCGCGAGGGCAAGCGCATGGTCTACCGGCTCAGTGGCAAGGACGTGGCGCACCTCGGCGTGACGCTGCGCCAGGTGGCCGAAGAGCACCTGCTGGAACTGCGCCTGGCACTGCAGCAGATGATGGCTGAGCCCGACCGGCTGGCCAGCGTCGGTCGCAAGGACCTGCTGGCGCAGGCCAAACGCGGCGAGGTCATCGTGCTCGACGTGCGCCCGCAGGACGAGTACGACACCGCCCATCTGCCCTATGCCCGATCGCTGCCGCTGCCCGAGCTGGCGCAACGCTTGGCCGAGCTGCCGCGTGATGTCGAAATCGTTGCCTACTGCCGCGGCCCCTTCTGCCTGATGTCCGACGAAGCGGTGAAGCTGCTGCAGGCACGCGGCTTCCGCGCCCGCAAGACCTTCGATGGCGTCAGCGAATGGCAGGCCGCGGGCCTGCCGGTCCAACGCGCCTGACCCAGACTCCGAACAACCAAGGAACCACCATGGCGTCCACCCTGTTCATCCTCAACGACGCGCCCTACGGGAACGAGCGCGCCTACAACGCCCTTCGCCTTGCGGCTGCTGTAGCGGGCAAGGACGATCAGCAGGTCAGACTGTTCCTGATGGCCGACGCCGTGGCCTGTGCCAAGAGCGGCCAGAAGGTGCCCGAGGGCTACTACAACGTGCAGTTGATGGTCGGCAAGGTGCTGCGCAAAGGCGACGTGGGTCTTTGTGGCACCTGCATGGACGCGCGCGGCATGCGCGAGGACGAGGTGATCGAGGGCGCCCGGCGCAGCACGCTGGCACAGCTTGCGGACTGGACCATCGAAGCCGACAAGGTGTTGGTCTTCTGATCGTGAAAGCCGGGAGCGTGGTTCCGGAACTTGGTGTCATCGAGGGCTACTTCGGCAAGCCGTGGCGCCACGAGGATCGCAAGCGCGTGCTGACGCAGCTGCGCGAGTTGGGCTACTCATGGTTTCACTATGCCCCGAAGGCGGATGCCTTTTTGCGGCGTCGGTGGCGCCAGCCGCACCCGTCGGCTGCCTTCGCCGAACTGGCCGATCTGTCGGCGCATTGCCGCAGCCTCGGCATGCGCTTCGGCATCGGGCTCAGCCCCTACGAGCTGTACCGCGACTACACCGGTGCCGCGAAGGCGGACTTTGCCGCCAAGCTCAGGGCGCTCGACGAGATCGGCATCGACGATCTCGCGATCCTGTTCGACGACACACGGGGCGACCTGCCTGACCTGGCCGCGCGCGAAGCCGAGATCGTGCACGCCGCGATGGCCACCACCCGCGCCAGCCGGGTCCTCATGTGTCCGACCTACTACAGCGACGACCGGATGCTGGACGTCGTCTTCGGCGAGCGCCCTGCGGGCTACCTCGATGAGCTCGGGCGCCGGCTCGATCAGCGCGTCGGCGTCTATTGGACGGGCGAGGAGATCTGCGCCCGCGAATTCGGCGTCGGCCATCTGAGGCGCGTGGCCGAATCGCTGCGCCGCAAGCCGACGCTGTGGGACAACTACCCGGTCAACGACGGGCCGCAGATGTCGCGCTTCCTGCACTTGCGCGGCTTCACGGGGCGCCCGTGTGCGATCGGGCCCCACATCGCGGCGCATGCCATCAACCCGGCGCTGCAGCCGCACCTGAGCCTGATCCCCGCCGCCACGCTGGCAGCCAGTTACCGCGAGGGGCCGGCCTACGCCTACATGCATGCTTTCCGCGAGGCCGCACGCGCGTTGGCAGGCGCCGATCTCGCCGCGATGCTCGAGGAAGACCTGCATGCCCTGCAGGACCGGGGCATCGACCGACTGGGCGACGATCGCCTGCGACTGCGCCAGCGCTATCTCGCCGTGAACCATCCCATGGCGGCCGAGGTGGTGCGCTGGCTGGACCGGGCCGACACGGTGGACGGCTGGGTCGAAGAGGCCTGACCGCCTGCCCTGCCGGTCACGAACCAAAGAATTGCAGACCCTGGAGACGCCCATGTCCCGACTTCGACTCGCACTGATCCTGGCGCTGGCCTGTGCCGCCTGCCTGCCCATGGCAGCCCAGGCCCAGGCCGACAAGGCCACCCTCAACGCGCTGGAGGGCTACTTCGACTTCGTCGACGCCAACGCCGGCACCATCCTGCCGGAGCAGATCCCGGCCGAGGACTACAAGAAGTTCTTCGTGCTCGATGTGCGTGACGCGGGGCAGTTCGCCAAGGAGCATGTGCCCGGCGCCGCGAACATCGAGTGGCGCCAGGTCTTTGCGCAACGCGCCAAGTTGCCCAAGGCCAAGACCATCCTCGTCTACTGCAACACCAGTTCGTTTGCAGCCCAGGTGGCAATGGCATTGCGCATGGACGGCTTCGAGAACGTGCGCCTGTTGTACGGCGGCTTCAACGAATGGAAGGCGCGCGGAGGCATGGATGCCTACGCGAGGGCAAGCAAGAAAAGCTGAGGGATGATTCCCCTTCCGCAGCCCTGTTCTGGTCTGGGCCCGGCCCTGAAAGCCCCGACCGCACCGGGTGGGCGTGACCCGCTGTAAGGCCGGAATCGACCTTGATCTTGGCCACCCGCACCGATGCCGTGCCCTACGCCGGCGTCAGACCCGTCGTCGGCCTGGCCATCTCCCTGGCCCTGCATGCGCTGGTGTTTGCGCTGGCCTTCACGCACCTCGGCGCGCTCACGGACAAGACGGACCCACCGGCGCGCGAGCAGAAAATCACGGTGCTGTACCTCCGGCCGCCCGAGCCCGAAAAGTCCGCGCCGGAGCCCGGGCCTCCTGCCGCCATGGCCCAGGCCCCCGCCGTGCCGCGCCCTGCCATCCCGGTGCCGGAAGTTGCATCGGTGGTCGCGCCCGCCACGTCGCACCCACCCACCTCGATGGCTGCGCCGCCCGCGCCAACCGCAGAAGAATGGGCCTTCGCCAGCAAGTACACGCTGAAGAACAGCAAGGGCTACCGCCACACCTGGGGGCAGCAGGTGCGCAGCATGATGGGCACGGCGGTCGAAGGTCCCGACCAGGGCATGGTCCGGTTCCGGATCGAGATCGCGCCCGATGGCAGCTTGACCAGGCTTGAGACCCTGTGGTCGACATCGCCGGTCGCCGAGCGGCTGGCCCGCCTGGCCATCGGCGGCATGCCGCAATGGCCGCCCACGCCGACCGGCAAGCCCTTGATCTTCGAGAAGACCATCTCTTTCTCGCCGTTCGCGTCGGACGGCCCCCCGCTCTTCAAGGACGACTGCCTGCCCGACCCGCCCGTATTCAGCAATCCGTTTGCCTGGGATGGCAAGTCTGCCCGCTCGCAGGTTCAGGCCCAGCCGATCGAGAAGCCGGATCCCCAGGCGCTGGAGGATTGCCTCAAGCAACTGCCGCAGGATTCGATCGAGGCAGAAAGTGCACGCGATCGGCGGCTGCTGGACCAGTGGGACTTCAACAGACTCGGGCGCTGAGCGACTGTCGCTGGTCATACTGCCGACCATAGCCACTGCTGCGAGCGCGACCATGAACACGGAAGTCTTTGACGCCATCATCGTCGGCGCCGGCCAGGCCGGGCCGGCCATTGCCGCACGCTGCAGCCGCGAAGGGCTGAAGACTGCCGTCATCGAGCGGCATCACTTCGGCGGCACCTGCGTCAACGTGGGCTGTGTGCCGACCAAGACGCTGGTGGCCAGCGCGCGCGCCATCCGGCTCGCGCAGCGCGGGGCCG
>LNFM01004098.1_pt1 | contig 27395 bp, 22 predicted proteins | sample 596031 | NCBI WGS metagenome assembly LNFM01 (sample SAMN04254537, study PRJNA301005) | activated carbon metagenome | isolation source: dual media filters at the Ann Arbor, Michigan drinking water treatment plant | place: USA: Ann Arbor
GCCTCGTCAGTTCTTCGGGGCTCTTTGGCGTGCTCATGCCTCGGCATTCGCACGCCCGGCGCCGCGCCTCAAACCCCGGCCTGAACGGTTACGTGTCTGCCGTCGTGCTGTCCGCTCGAGCAGTCGTGCGCCGAGGGCCTCGGCTGCTACCCAGTCGTCGACACCTTCGAATGCGCGCCCGATGCCAGCGGTGACAACGGCTCGTTCGGCGACACGTGCGACTTCATCAACGTGTGCGACATCGGCCTGTTCTGCGCCGACGTCGCCCTCGTACCCGGCTGCGACGGTGACACCGGCTGCTGCACGCCGTACTGCGAAATCGGCAACTCGACCTGCGCGGCGGTCCACCCGGACCTCGAGTGCGTGCCGTGGTTCGAACCCGGATATGCGCCGTTCGGCGAGGAGCACGTCGGCGGCTGCATGCTCCCAGAATGAGGACGAGACACCATGCGAACGAACCCCACGCTACGGCTGATTTCCCCCGCGTATTGTTGCGTCCTCGCGGTCGCGTGCGCGCGGCCCTACGTAGAGATGTCGGCGGACACGGGCGCCGCCACCGATCCCAGCTCGACCTCGACCGGCGTGACGATCGACGAGCGCGGTGAGCCGGAGCGTGAGCCGCCCGCCACAGAGGAAGGCGATGAAGGAGCGCCGCCCGACGCCGTCTTCATCGTCGATCCCGACGGCGGCTCCGCGCACTACATGTGCAGCCTGTGGGATCAGGACTGCGCTCCCGGCGAGAAGTGCAACATCTGGGCGAGCGACGGTGGCAACGCCTGGAACGCGACCAAGTGTGTGCCGATCGACGCCGACCCCGACGCCATCGGCGACGAGTGCAGCGTCGTCGAGAGCGGCGTCAGCGGGCTCGACTCGTGCGAGATCGGGGCGGTGTGCTGGAACGTCGACGGGGAGACGAGCCTGGGCACGTGCGTCGCGTACTGCACCGGAAGCGAGGCCAACCCGATCTGCGAGGATTCGACGCAGCACTGCACCGGCCGCGACTTCATGCTGTGCCTGCCGTCGTGTTGCCCGCTGGAGCAGACCTGCCACGAGGGCGAGGCGTGCTACCCGACAGGGGACACCTTCGAATGCGTGCCCGATGCCGGCGGCGAGACCGGGGCGTTCGGCGACGCCTGCGAGTTCATCAATGTCTGCGACCCGGGCCTCTTCTGTGCGAACCCCGAGGCGGTCCCCGGGTGCCAGGGGGGCAGCGGCTGCTGCACGCCCTACTGCGACACCGCGGGCGACGGCTGCGCGTCGCTGCACCCGGGGATGGAGTGCGTGCCCTGGTTCGAGGAGGGTCACGCCCCGGCCGGTGAGGAGCACATCGGCGCGTGCGTGATGCCGTCGTGATCGTGATTCGTCCCGGCGCTCGGTCACTCCGCGGGCACCGGGGCCCAGCGGCACTCGTCCGAGTCGATGCCCGGCGACGCGCAGCAGCCGAGGATGTGCTCACGCGCCGCGCCGAACGTCGCCAACCACGCGTCGTAGTCCGCGATCGGGAGCGACTCGGTCGGCATCCAATGCGCGAGGGTCCAGTGCGGGCTCCCCGGCTCGGCAGCCTCGCGGACCTCCGCCTCGTAGTACCCCTCCTTGTTCAGCCCCATGGCGTCCCCGGCGAATCGACCGCAGGTGTTGTTGCTGCCCAATCGATGGCACGCGAGGCAAGGCGCCGCGGCGTCCGAGACGAGGTGCGAGGCATCGACGGCGGCCGGCAGGACATCCAGCGACACCGTCGAGTAGGGCCCCTTGTCCTGCGCGACCGAGACCCAGCCCGTGGACGCGAGGTACGGCGTGTAGACGAACGGATCGTGGTCGTGACACTTCGTGCACACACCGGGATCGACCAGGTCGAACACCGCGAGGTGACGCTCGAGCTCCGCCGGGGTCGCCTCCGCCAGATCGAGCGGCGGCAGATCGTCCTCGTGCGTCACGTCGTCGACGTCGTCCCAGAAGCACGTCGCGCCGGTGCGGACGTTGTGCCCGATGACCGCGACGTCGTGGAACAGCGCCGAACCATCGACCTCGAGGGCGATGTCGCGGCAGATCCACTGCACCACCACGTCGTCGTGTTCCAGCCGACCGAGCCGACTCCCGGGCCGACACGACCCGGTGAGCAGCGATGGGTTCGCGCACGAGCTCGCGTTGATCGGCGCCGGCTCGAGGACCGTCGAGCCGCTCGACAGGTCGGCGTGGTACGTGACGATCGGGGTGGCGTCGGCGCACTGCAATTCGTCGGATGCGGGCAGCCAGCCGTCGAATGCGACCTTGCACCGACAGGCGTGGCAGGTCGCCGCGCCTGCATCCGCGTCGATTTCGACGCACGCGTCGGCGCAAGGATCCGCGGGCGATCCGTCCTCGGTCGTGCTCGCATCGGCGCTCGACGTGCTGGTGTCGCCACCGGTGGCCCCCGCGCCCGAGCCCCCCGAGCTGCTGCCGTGCATCGCAGTCTCGGGGCACGCCGCGAGACAGGAGATGAACACTACGAGCCCCGCGGCCCGCCTCGGCAGCAACGACACCACCGGATCACGGTAGACGAAATATCACCGCGGATGTGCCTCACCCCGCGAGGTAGTCCGCGATCGTCCGCATCACCGCGACCACCGGCGCGCGCCCCTGCAGCTCCGGGTGCGTGAGCAGCCATGCGGGCGTGGTCAGCTCCGCCGTCGCTTCGCGGAACGCAGGCACCTCGACGAGGCGGCGGTCGAGCGCGGCGAGCCGGCGCGGCATCACGCCGATGCCCACGCCCGCGCCGACCAGATCGTCGAAGCCGCGGCGCGACGCCGTGCGCACCGCGATGCGGCGGCCCGTCACATGCTGCTGCTCCCAGCGCGCGATCGCAGAGGTGTGCAGCGGCGGGCCGAGCACCACCCACGGCGCGGCGTCGGGATCGCGGGCGAGTCGCTCGAGGCCGAAGACGCCGAACTCGATCGAGAAGAGGCGGCGGCCCACGAGGTGGGGGCCCGGGCGCGGCACCGCCGTGAGCGCGACGTCGGCCTCGCCGCGCCGCACGCTGAGGCCGGCGTTCGACACGTTCACGTCGAGCTCGAGCTCCGGGTGGCGGGCGGCCAGCGCGGTCAACGGCTCGACCAGCAGCGGCATGAAGCCGTCGACGGTGGTCAGCCGGACGCGGCCGCGCACGACGCCGTGATCCTCCCGCGCGCGCCGGCGGATCGCGACGACACCGGCCGCGGTCTCGCGGACGAGCGACGCGAGCTCGCGGGCCACCGCCGTCACGCCCTCGCCGGGGACGAAGCAGCGCAGGCCCAGCGAGGCCTCGAGCGCAGCGATGCGGCGATACACCGTCGATGCGGCGACCCCGAGCTCGCGACCGGCCGCGGCCGCGGTGCCGAGCCGCTCGACCGCCTCGAGGTGCGCGAGGGCGTCCCAATCGAGCCCCTCGGGCAGCGCGCGGGCGGTCATGGGCGGACCGCGCCCCGGGTCGCAAAAACGCGAATCGTGGTCGCAGCGTTGCGAGCGGCCGATCGCAGGCACCTCGCTACGCTGCCGCGCATCGCTGCCCGGACGTCGTCGCCGACGTCGCCGGGCGCGTCGCTTGGAACGACCATGACCCCGTCCCGCACCGCACTCCTGCTCATCGCGTCGCTAACCTACACGGCCTGTGATTCCCCGTCGAGCGCCGACGACGACGCGCCGCACGACGGCATCGACGATCCGGGCGTCGCGCAGGGCGGCAAGGCCGACACCAACGGCTACGAGGATCGCGGGTACGAGTCGACCTGCATCCTGCGCGTCGCGAACGGCTCGGACCTCGCGACGCTCGACGACGACGCGGGCCTGTGGGGCGCCTCCGCGAAGGCGATCATCGCGGCGAAGCGCGGCCCCGACGGCGAGCCGTCGACCGCCGACGACCTGCAGTTCGCGACCCTGACCGAGCTCGACGCCGTCGACTGGGTCGGGTTCCTGTCGTTCCGCGCGATGCTCGAGTACGGCCAGGCCGAGGGCCTGTGCCCGGGCCTCGGCGAGGAGTACCCGCCGCCGGGCGAAGACGAGGCGACCGATCGCATCATCGCGCGGATCGGCGATCGCATGCAGCGGGAGTTCACCGCCGGCGCACGGCCCTCGACCCGCGGATTGCACGCCAAGGGCCGCTGCGTGCAGGGCACCTTCACCGTCGACAACGCCGCCCTGCCCGCGTCACTGCGCGTCGGCGTGTTCGCGAGCGACACCGCGTACCCCGCGTGGGTCCGCTTCAGCAACGGCAACCCGCACGTGCAGGCCGACGGCGAGGGCGACGTGCGCGGCATGGCGATCAAGCTGATGGACGTGCCCGGCACCAAGCTCCTCGAGGACGAGAAGGACGCCGACACCCACGACTTCCTGCTCAACCACACCCCGACGATCCCGACCGCCGACGCGCTCGACTTCGCGGCGATCGTCGATCGCTCCGAGGACGACGAGAACCCGGTGCTCGCGTTCCTGTCGTGGAACCCCTTCGACATCGAGCTGACCAAGATCCGCCTGCTCATCGCGTCGGTGACCACGCCGATCATCAACCCGCTGTCGACCACCTATTGGAGTCAGAGCCCATATCGCCTCGGCGGCGAGACCGTCGCGGTGAAGTACCGCGCGCGCCCCTGCCCCGGCGCCGCCCTGGGGCCCGAGCTCGACGACGCGGACCCCGAGTACTTCACCGCGTCGATGCAGCAGCAGCTCGCGGCCGGCACGGCGTGCTTCGAGTTCGCGATCCAGCGCCAGCGCGATCCGGCCACCATGCCGATCGAGGACAACTCGGTCGAGTGGCGCGAGGCCGAGTCGGCGTTCGTGCCGGTCGCGACGCTCGAGATCGCGGCGCAGGACTTCGCGTCCGACGCCAACCGCGAGGCCTGCGAGCACCTGTCCTTCACGCCGTGGCACGCGCTGCCCGAGCACCGGCCGCTGGGCAGCCTCAACCGCGCGCGGCGACGGGCGTACGAGGCGATCTCGAAGCGGCGGCACGAGCTCAACGGCGTGCCACGCCAGGAGCCGTGAGCTCGACGCCCGCGGCGACGTCGTCCGCGCCGGCCCGTGGCGTTGCCGGGCCGCGCGCGCGCGTCTACGATGGGTCGCCTGGATCCCGGGTTGCACGGAGCGTCGTCGCCGACGCATGGACCTCCATCGGCATGGACGGCGCCGCTGATGGTGGCGCTGGCCACCGCCGCGGCGTTCGCGACGCACGGGCTGTGGCGCGTCGCCGCGCTGGCGATCGTCCTCGCGCTCGCGCCGTCGAGCCTCGCGGCGCTGCGCGAGCACCTCGGCCCGCAGCGCTGGCTCGCGGTCGCGCGCGCCGCCCCGATCGCGCTGCTCGTCGCGGTCGCCGGCGGGATGCTGTGGCCGCTCGTCACCGGTGAGCCACCGGCCTCGCGCGACCACGCGATCCACTACTTCCAGGCGCGGATCCTCGTCGACGAGATGCTGCCCTCGGGTCGGCTCTCGGGGTGGACCGAGCGCTTCAACCACGGCTTCCCGTTCGGCGAGGGCTACCCGACATTGGGTGTGCTCTGGGCCAGCGCGAGCCACCTGCTCACCCTCGGCGCGCTCGACCTGCGCGAGAGCTACGCGTGGGGCCTGCTCGGGGTCTGGTCGCTCACGCTGTGGGGGAGCTGGCGCGTCGCTGCTGCGATCGCGACCGACGTGCGCACGCGGCAAGGGGACGCCGACGCGCGCGACGACGATCTCGTGTCGCGCTGGGCCGGCTCGGCGGGCGCGTTCGCGTGGCTGCTCGATCCGGGCGCGGCGCGGCAAGGCGGCTGGAACTACCTCATGTTCCACGGCGTGTGGCCGCAGCAGCTGTCCTCTGCGCTGTGGATCGCGGGGTTGGTGTGGACGCTGCGGGCGCTGCACGATCGACGGCCGCGGGCGATCGCGATGGCGGCGGTGTGCCTCGCGGCCAGCGTGCTCGCGCACCCGTTCGGGCTGCTCACGGCGGTGGCGTCCGCGGTCGGCCTCGTGGTCGTGGCGCGGCTGGCCGACGACGCGCGCCGCTGGGCGCCCGGATCCCTGCGCGTGCTCGCGCTGATCCATGGGCTCGCTGCCGCGCTCGCGGCCGCGGGCGTCGCGACGTTCTTCGCGGCGTCGGCGGAGCTCGGTCGATCGCCGGTCGCGTGGTCGGAGCTCGGCGAGCTCGCGGCGCGGCTGACCACGGGCGATCTGCTCGCGGGCACGTGGGCGTGGACGGGCGGGCTCGCGGTCGTCGGCCTGGGCCTCGCGCTGTGGAGCGGGCGCGCGAGCGCGTGGCTGGCCGCCGGGCTGTGCTGCGGGCTGCTGTTTCTCGGCTCGCGCGACGCGATCACGCTGCTCGAGCTCGACCTCGTCGCCGCCGGCTTCAAGAACCTGCAGTTCCCCCGCTTCGCGATCGCGCTGAAGCCCCTGGCCTTCGCGATGGCCGGCGCGGCGCTCGTCGTCGCGATCCGGGCCGTCGCCGCGGCGCTGGGTCGCGGCGCGGTCGTCGACGCGCGGCGGCGGTGGTTCGTCGCGATCGTGCTGGCGCCCGCCTTCACCGCGCTGCTCGGGCGCACCGATCTGTTCGCGCCGCGACCGGTGGGCAGCATCGACACCCTGCGCCGCAGCGAGCTCGCCGTCGAGGAGCGCGAGCTGCGGGCCGCGTTGGTGGCCGAGGCCGAGCACACGGCGGCGATGCGGGTCGCGTTCCTGCGCGCCGAGATGGGCGGCGGCACCTACCCGATGTTCGCGATCGCCGATGCGGGCGCGGCCGCGGTGCTCGACGGCCACGTGGCCACCGTGAACTTCGAGCACATCGTCGAGCGCCGCGGCGTCGCGGTGTTCGAGCGGCTCGGCGTCACCCACGTGATCCACGATCGTCCGCTGGGCGAGGGCGACGCCGAGCTCGCCGCGGTGCTCGAGCCGGTCGGCGTGTTCGGGCCGTACACGCTGGCGCGCTTCGTGGCGGCGCCGGACACCGGGCCGCGGTTCGTCCGCGGCGAGGGCACGGCGAGCGCCGTCGAACACGGCCCCGAGCGGCGCGTCTTCGAGGTCGAGACGTCGGGCGGCACGCTGCAGATCGCCCAGGCCCCGTCGTCGCGGTGGGCGTGGACGCTGGACGGCGCGCCGATCGAGGCGTCGACCTCCACCGTGCACGGCGACATGGACGTCGTCGGCCTCGAGCTGCCGCACGGCGGCCGCGTCGTCGCGACGTACGTGACCACCGACGCCGAGCGCTGGGGCCGGTGGCTGAGCCTCGCGGGGCTCGTCGTGGTCGCGGGGTTGGTGCTGCGCGGCCGACCGCTCGCGCTGCGGTCACGATCGTTCGGCTCGGGCCGCGCGGTGGCCATCGCGTTGGGCGTGGGCGCGGTGGGCATGGGCGTGCTGGTCGTGCGTCGTCAGCACACGCAGCTCGATCGCACGTGGCACGAGTACGCCGACACCCGCTTCTTCGCGCGCACGGGCGCACCCGAGTTCGTCGACGACCTCACGATCACCCGCGAGATCGCGATCGATCGCGCCGCGCGGCCGGTGTGCGACGGCCTGCTGGGCAAGGACGCGCTGGTCGAATGCGAGGAGGGCGACTACCGGCCCAACCCCTCGTTCGTCTACATCGACCCGTACCTCTACCGCTGCGTCTCGTTCGGGATCGCGGCCGGCGACACCGCGACGATCCGCCTCGGCGAGCCGGGCGATCACGTCGTCGGCTTCGCGATGCGGCGCGGCAGCGACGGCAAGGGCCGCCACCTGCGCTTCGGCACCGGCCGCGCGCTGCAGGTGCTGGGCAACCGCCGGGCGGACCTGCACTTCGGGGCGGAGGAGGAGCCGGTGGTCACGATCGAGAACGCGGGGGACGATCCGGAGCTGGTGTGTGTGGGCGGGGCCCGCTTCGAGTGAGGAGCGAGACGAAGTCTCGCCCCTCACGCGAAGCGCCGTGCCCGTGCCCGTGCCCGTGCCCGTGCCCGCCCGTACCCCCCGCCTTGCCCCGCGCCCCCTCGCCGCCCTACACTCGCGGCCATGGGAATGGCCACGGGCGGCGCGGAGGGGGAGGCGGTCTGCGAGATCAACGTCACCCCCATGGTCGATGTGCTGCTGTGCCTGCTCATCATCTTCATGGTCGCGGCGCCCAAGCCGCCCAACGAGCAGATCCAGATCAGCGTGCCGAAGGAGTCGGTGACGCAGGTGCCGTCGGATCCGAACTCGCCGCTGCTCGTCGAGGTCCTGCCCGACGGCTCGGCCAAGCTCGGCCAGCAGCAGCTGTCGAAGAACTACGACGAGATGATCAAGCAGTTCCAGGCCAACGAGAAGGCGCAGTCCGACAGCAAGCTGATCGTGACCGCCAAGGGTGAAGCGCGCTACGGCGACGTCATCCGCGTCATGACGGCCGCGCACGAGTCCGGGATCTCCGACGTCGGCATCGCGTCCGATCGCCTGTAGCAGCTTCGGCGCGGCCCCGAGGGACCGCGCCGGACGTCCGGCGACGACTACTTCCTCTTCGCGGGCTTCTTCCCCGCCTTCGCGGGCTCGGCCTTCGCGACCGGCTTCTTCGCCGCCTTCGCGGGCGCCTTCGCCGGCTGCGCCTTCGCGGGCGCCTTCGCGGGCTCGGCCTTCGCGACTGACTTCTTCGCCGCCTTCGCGGGCGCCTTCGCGGGCTCGGCCTTCGCGACTGACTTCTTCGCCGCCTTCGCGGGCTCGGCCTTCGCGACCTTCTTCGACGCCTTCTTCACAGGCTCCGGCGCCGGCTCGGCCTTCGCCGCCTTCTTCCCGACCTTCTTCACCGGCTCCGGCGCCGGCTCGGCCTTCGCCGCCTTCTTCCCGACCTTCTTCACCGGCTCCGGTGCGGGCTCGGCCTTCGCGACCTTCTTCGACGCCTTCTTCACCGGCTCCGGCGCCGGCTCGGCCTTCGCCACCTTCTTCCCGACCTTCTTCACCGGCTCGGGCGCGGGCTCAGGCGCAGCCTCGGCCTTCGCCGCCTTCTTCCCGATCTTCTTCGCGGGCTCGGGCGCAGCCTCGGTCTTCGCGACCTTCTTCGACGCCTTCTTCGCGGGCGCCGGCGCGGCCTCGGCCTCCTCCGCCTCCGCGGCCTCCTCCGCCTTCGCCGGCTTCTCCGCCTTCGCGGGCTTCTCCGCCTTCGCGGGCTTCTCCTTCGCGACCTTCTTCCCGGTCTTGCGGCCCTCGGCCGGCGGCGCCTCGGCGGTCTCGCCCTTCCACACGCCGAAGGTCGCGCCCGTCGGGTCGCGCATGATCGCACCGGCACCGAAGCCGGGCGCCTCCATGTATTCGACGATCACCTCGGCCCCCGCGGCGCGGGCCTTGGTCACGGTGACGCGCACGTCGTCGACGGTGATGTACGGCAGCCACATCGGCGGGGCGTCGGGCATCCCGCGCAGCTGCATGCCGGCGCCGGGATCCTTCGGGGTCCCGATCATGGTGTAGACGGACTCGCCCATCGGGATGTCGCTGTAATTCCAGCCGAACAACTCGGCGTAGAACGCCTTCGCGCTGGGGATCTCATCGGTGTGGAGCTCGAGATGGACAAAGGCGCCTTGCATCCTGGGATCTTCCTTTTCGACGGCAGGGACTTCTTACTACGCGCGCGCGTGGGGCTCAATGGCGGGCGGCACCCGACGTGTCGCCCTCGGCCCGTCGTGCAGGTCCGGACACGTCGCGGGGAGATCCCACCCGACGCCTGGGCTCGCGGTCGGTGGCTGCTCTCGGGCACTCTTCGGGGGCATGCCACGGGCCCCGATCCGCACCGCCCTCCCCCGCGTCCTCGTCGCGCTCGCCACCACCGCGCTCGCCACCGCATGCGCGTCCGACAGCGACGCGACCACGGGCGACGATCTCTCCACCGGCACCGACCCGACGACCGACACCCCCACGACCGGCGCCGATACGTCCGCGGGGTCCTCGGAGGGCTCCACCTCGGGCGGCGCGACGGCCGTGATGGTCAGCGGCGACGCCTTCGAGTTCGGCCCCTACACCATGATCGCGGGGGCCTCGGTGACGATCCGCGAGTTCCCCGAGCAGGGCACCACGACCGACGCCGACGGCCACTTCGTGTTCGAGGCGCTGCCCCCCGGCGCCGCCGCGACCTTCGTGATCGAGGCCGAGGGCTACCCGCGGACCTCGACCAAGACGTTCACCCTCCCGGCCGCCGGCGAGGCCCTCGAGCGCGTCACCTTCCAGGTCCCCGACGACGCGACCTACGAGCTGCTCGCGGGCGTCGTCGGCGTCGTGCCGGACGAGACCACCTGCCAGATCGCCACCACGGTCACCCGCGTCGGCAAGTCGATCTACGATCCGGGCGCCCACGGCGAGGCCGGCGCGACCGTCACGATCGATCCGCCGCTGCCGGCGGAGCACGGGCCCATCTACTTCAACGCGGACGTGATCCCGCAGCTCGACCTCACCGAGACCTCCGACGACGGCGGCGTGCTGTTCGTGAACGTCCCCACGGGCACGTACACGCTGACGGCGACGAAGGCGGGCGTGGAGTTCGTCGCCGTCGAGATCGCCTGCGACGGCGGCGTGCTCGTGAACGCGTCGCCGCCCAACGGCCTGCAGGCGCTGTGAGGGGTCAGGGCTCCGTGCGCGTGAGCTCGACGGTGTGGATCTCGAGGCGCAGATCCAGCGCGGGGTGATCCAGGGCGACCTCCCGCGGGATCTCCCCGGGCGCGAGCCCCTCGGGGAAGCGCAGCCGGCTCGCCCGAGCGTCGCGCCTGCGGCCGTAGACCCGCTCTTGCAGGCGTCCTCCGGCCCAGCGCTCGTCGAGGGGATCGCCGACCGCGGTGCGGCGCCGGTGCCAGCCGTCGGCCTCGACCCGCTGCGGCGGATCGAAGTACGCGCCGTGGATGTCCCGCAGGATCGCCCGCGGCGGGGCCGGCACGGGCATGTCCACGTAGGACGTGACCTCCACGCCGTCGCCGCGCTGGACCACCGCGAACGCCTTGGTGCCCATCGGGGTCATGCCCAACAGGACCAGCGCCGCGCCGTCGAACTGCAGCACCGCGTCGAACGCCCGCCGCACGCCCGCATGGGTCGCGACGACCTTCTGCCGCGCGACGAACGGCGGTGAGACCCCCGCGACGAGGGTCGGCACCTCGGGCTCGCTCGGCGCGGCCGCGGGTCGACACCCGACGATCGCCGACGCGAGCGCGAGGGCCAGGACGCTGCGATTCGCACGGCTCGGCACGGCGCGGGGGATCATGGCGGAGCCGGGTCGATCCGACGAGTCCGGGCCCTCGCATCGCGACCGCTGCCGTCGCTCGGGCGCGACGAGCCACCCGCGAGCACCAGCGAGAGCGGCGCGCCGAGGGCGGCGAGGGCGACCCCGAGGGCGGTCGTGATCCCGAGGGCCGCCAGCGCCGGGTTGCTCGACGTGCCGAGGACCCCGAACGCGAGCACCGTGGTCGCGCACGCGATCGCGACGCCGGCCGCCGCGGTGCCGCGCCCGGCGCGGACGTGCTGCGTCTCGACCAGGAACACGCCGTAGTCCACGCCCATCGCGAGCACGAGCATACACGCGACGAGGTGCAGCAGCTGCAGCTGCACGCCGGCGTGGGCGAGGATCCCGAGGGCGGCGGCGGCGGCGAGCACCGCGGGCCCGAGCGCCGCGGCGACGAGCGCGGGCCTGCGGTAGCGGATCGCGAGCACGCCGACGATGACGACCAGCCCGAGCGCCACCGCGAACAGGCTCCCGCGACGGTGCTCGCGGTACAGCCGCTCGGTGAACGCCCGCTGATCGAAGTACGCCGCGCCGGGGATGCCGTCGACCGCGGCCGCCAACGCCTCGGCATCCGCGTCGCCGACGAACGACAGCAGCGCGACGCCGTCCTCGGACTCGAACACGTAGGGCCGCACGAGATCGTCGAGGCCCGCCGCGACGATCTCCGCGCGATCGAGGGGGCCCGGATCGTCCGCGCCGCGGGCATCGAGGGCCGCGAAGGCCTCGGCGCGGAAGCCCACCGCGACGAGCGCCTCGCGGGTGCGCGCCGCGAGCTCGGGGATCGCCCGCACCGCGGCGAGGTTGGCGTCCTGCACCGCGACCGACCACAGGATCGGCGCCGACGAGCGCGCCGTCGTCCCCGGCAATCGCCGCCACACCGCGTCCTGCACCGCGGCCGCGTCGTCGATCGTCGCGCCCTCGGCGAGGAGCACCCGCCCGACCTCGTTGCCGCCGACGAGCGCGCGGACGCGGGCGTCCTCGTCGGAGATCTCCGGCAACGCCGAGTTGAGCGCGCGCGCGTCGTCGACCCAGTGTACCCGCGTCCAACCCGACAGCGCCGCGAGCATCGCGACGCCGAAGATCGCCGCCACCGATCGACGGTGCGCCGCGAGCCAGTCGAGCCCGCGATCGAGGGCCGCGGCTGACACGTGCGCGAGGCCGATGCCCCTCGCCGCACCGGCGCCGTGGGGCGCGGGCAGCAACGGCGCGACCAACCACCGCGTGGCCGCGAGCGCGACCGCGACGCCGACCGCCGCGAACAGGCCCATCTCGCGCACGCCCGGCAGGCCGAAGACCGCCAGCGCCGCGAACCCAGCGACCGTCGTGAGCGCGCCGAGCACGAGCGCCGGCCACACCATCGCGAGCGCCTGGTCGCGATCGCGACCGAGCACGTGGTGCGTGACGAGGTGCACCGGGTAGTCGACGCACACGCCGACCAGCGTGGTGCCGAAGGCCAGGGTGAGGCCGTGGATCTGCCCCGAAGCCGCCAGCGTCACCGCGGTCGCGACCACGACGCCCGCGAGCATCGGCACCATCGCGAGCAGGAGCACCCGCACGCTCGCGAAGGCGACGAGCAGCATCACCACCACGCCGAGGCTCGAGGCGATCGACAGCACCTGGACCTCGCCGCGGATCGTCCGCTCCGAACGCACGGCGATCCGATGCAGCGCGCTGCGCTCGACGACCACGCCGAGCTCGCGCTGCAGCGCCGCGACCTCGGCCTCGATCGCGTCCTCGAGCGGGCCCTGGTGCGCGCCCTCGAAGGGGCCGTGGCGCGTGGTGAGCAGCACGATCGCGTGCGCGCCGTCGGCGGTGACGAACTGGCCGCCTTCGACGCGCACCGCGTCGCCGAGCCCCGCGCGCAGGGCCGCGGTGCGATCGAGGAAGAGCAGCCACGGATCCGTGGGCGCCAGGCGCTTGATCCCCGCGCCGGTGGGCCGGGTGAGCTCGGCCTGCAGCCGCGTCGCCGCGGCCGCGAGGCGCTCGGGGGTGAAGTGATCGGCGACCGCCGCCGGGTCGCGATCGACGAAGCGGAAGCGCCGGGGGTGCAGCGCGGCGAACAGCCGCTCGCCGAGGGCCGGATCGGGGCCGGTGCGGGTCGCCTCGACCTCGGGGTGCGCCGCGAGATCGTCGGCGAAGCGGCGGGCGGCCGCGCGGGCGTCGTCGATCGACGGGCCTGCGACGGCGACGACCATCGTGCGCGCCGGCTCGGTCACCGCGAGCCGCCCGATCCACGGCCCGAGTCGCGCGTCCCCGGGCTCGATCGCGAATTGCGTGATGCCGCTGTGGACGCGCAGGTTCAGCGCGGCGTAGGCCCCGCACGCCAGGACCACCGCGAGGGCGATCCACGTCATCACGGAGGCCTTCGCCGATGGGGAGCTCCGCGACAACGCGGGCGGAGGGTAACGCGTGCGGGTGCGCGGCGCGAGACGTGCGGCCGGCGGCGGCGAAGATCTCGGCCACCCACCGGCCCGCCGGGCAATCGTTGCGCCTCCGCGACGCACCGATCCGCCGCGCGCCGTCGATAGACTTCGCACATGCGGTTCACGACCATTCGATCCCAGATGCCGTGGCTCGTGTCGCTGCTGGTGGGCTGCGGCGACGATGGGGGCGCGGAGAGCTCGACGACCGGAGACACCACGTCGACCTCGACGGCGGGTTCGACGTCGACGGCGGACACCAGCTCGTCGACCTCGGCGGGGACCTCGAGCGACGGCTCGAGCAGCGGATCGAGTTCGAGCGGCGGCTCCAGTGGCGGCTCGAGCGAGAGCTCCACCTCCGGTGGCCCCGTCGTGCTCGACGCGGTGGACGACACCTACTTCACGGCGCAGGACGCCGCATTGCCGATCGACGCGGGCGCGGGGCTCTCGGCGAACGACGCAGAGGGCGAGGGCGGCGCGGCGCAGGTGACCGCGTTCGATGCGGTCTCGGTCGCCGGCGGCGCGGTGGACGTGGCGGCCGACGGCAGCTTCACGTACACGCCCGTGGCGGGCTTCTGGGGTCGCGACAGCTTCGGCTACACCGTCGAGGACGGGCTCGGCGCGACGGACTCGGCGACGGTGACGGTGTTCGTGGCCCCGCGCCAGATCCCGCTCGGCGTCGTGGCCTCGGGCGCGGGTGGTTTCGTCCTCGACGGCGAGTTGGCCGGCGATCAATCGGGCACCGCAGTGAGCGGTGCGGGCGACGTCAACGGCGATGGACTCGACGACCTCGTCGTCGGGGCGCGGGCCGCCGACGGCGAGGGCTCCTACGCGGGTCGGAGCTACGTCGTGTTCGGCCAGGCCGACACGACGGCGGTGGATCTGTCGATGCTCGGCGACGGCGGGTTCGCGGTGCTCGGCGAGGCCGCCTACGATTTCTCGGGCCAGGCGGTGAACGGTGCGGGCGACGTCAACGGCGACGGACTCGACGACCTCGTCATCGGGGCCATGGGCTCCGACGCCAATGGCATGAACTCGGGCCGCGGCTACGTGGTGTTCGGCAAGGCGGACTCGGCCGCCGTGGATCTGTCCGCGCTCGGCGACAGCGGTTTCGTGATCGACGGCGAGACGGAGAGCGACCGCGCGGGGATCTCGGTGGCCGCCGCGGGGGACGTCGACGGCGACGGACTCGACGACATCGTCATCGGGGCCTACCGCTCCGAGCCGACCGGCACCTACTCCGGCAGCGCCTACGTGGTGTTCGGCAAGGCGGACTCGGCCGCCGTGGATCTGTCGGCGCTCGGCGACGGCGGCTTCGCGATCCACGGCGAGGGCCCCTTCCAACACGCGGGCAACTCCGTGAGCGGCGCCGGCGATGTCGACGGCGACGGGTTGGCCGACGTCATCATCGGCGCGCCCTACGGTCACCCCAACGGCGCGGCGTACTCGGGCCGCAGCTACGTGGTGTTCGGCAAGGCCGACACCGAGACGGTGGCGTTGGCGACGCTCGGCGAGGCCGGGTTCGCGATCGACGGCGAGGTGGCGTGGGACTTCTCGGGCGTGTCGGTGAGCGGCGCCGGCGACGTCGACGGCGATGGCTTGGACGACGTGATCGTCGGGGCCCCGGGCGCCGATCCCAACGGCGAGCGATCGGGCCGCAGCTACGTGGTGTTCGGCAAGGCCGACAGCACGACGGTCGCGCTCGGGCTGCTCGGCGACGACGGCTTCGCGATCGACGGCGAGGTGGCCGAGGACTTCTCGGGCGCCCGGGTGAGCGGCGCGGGCGACGTCGACGGCAACGGCCTCGCCGACGTCATCGTCGGCGCGTGGAGAAACGCCTCGAACGGCGCGGAGTCGGGCCGCAGCTACGTCGTGTTCGGGAAGGCCGACACGACGACGGTCGTGCTCTCGACGCTGGGCGACGGCGGCTACGTGCTCGACGGCGAGGCCGCGGGCGACCGCTCGGGCACCGTGCACGGCGCGGGCGACGTCGACGGCGACGGCCTGGACGACATCATCATCGGCGCCGCCGAGGCCGACCCCGCGGGGGACTCGTCGGGCCGCAGCTACGTGGTGTTCGGCGTGCCGACCGGGGACAACTGCTGCAGCGCCCACGGCCGGGGCGGTTGCACGGATGATGCGATCGAGGCGTGCGTGTGCGAGGTCGACGCGGCGTGCTGCACCGCGGAGTGGGACGCGACGTGCGTGGGCGAGGCGACGGTGGACTGCGGCGCGTGCGGGTGAGGCCGGGCGCGCTACAGGCAGTTCAGAGCGGTCGAACGTAGCCCCGCGTGCAGCGGGCGCCGCGGATCTGCGTGTCGTCGCGCACGAAGCCGTGCCGCTCGTAGAACTTGATCGCGGCGCCCATCGCATCGGTCGTGTCGAGCACCATGCGCTCGCCCCCGTGGGCCTTCGTCCACGCGATCGCCTCGTCGAGCAGGCGCGTGCCCACGCCGAGCCCGCGCGCGGCGGCGGCGAGGTACATCTTGCGCAGCTCGAACGTCTCCGGCGCGACCGGGAAGACGCCGCAGGTCCCCACCAGCGTCCGCCGATCGCCGTCGACCTCGCGCGCCACCCAGAACGCGCCGCCGTGATCGAGGTACGACGCCGGAAGATTGCGCACCGCCTCGTCGGTCTCGCTGCCCACCCCGAACTCGAGGCCGAACTCGGCGAGCACGCGCGCGACGTGCTCGACGACCTCGGGGACCTCCGCGCGATCGATGACGCTGACGGTGATCATCGGCCGCACGCTAGCACGCGGCGATCCGCCCGGGCATCGCCGCGGCGCCGCGGGCCTGCGTTACCATGCCGCGCCGATGTCGTCGTCGCTCTCGAGCATCCTGGGCGCGACCGTCATCGGCTACACCGTCCTGATGCTCGCGCTGGGGTGGTGGACGCGCAGCCGCATCCACGACCACGAGGACTTCATGGTCGCGGGGCGGCGGCTGCCACTGCACCTGGCGTGGGCGACGATCGTGGCGACGTGGTTCGGCGCGGGCGCCATGCTGACGTCGACGGACACGGTGCGCGCCCAGGGGCTGGTCGGCGCGGCGCTCGATCCGGTGGGCGCGGGGCTGTGCCTGTTCCTCGCCGGCTGGCTGCTCGCGCGGCCGCTGTGGGAGATGCGGCTGCTGACACTGCCGGACTACTACGCGCGGCGCTTCGGCACGCGGACCGAGCGGCTGTCCGCGGTGCTGATGATCCCGACGTACTTCGGGTGGATCGCGGCGCAGTTCGTCGCGCTCGCGCACCTGCTCGAGCTGGTGTTCGGCCTCGACCCGACCTGGGGGATCCTCGTCGTCGCGGTCGTCGGCATGGCGTACACGCTGCTCGGCGGCATGTGGTCGGTGACGATCACCGACGCCGCGCAGATCGCCGTCGTCGCGCTGGGCCTCGCGATCCTGACGATCACGGTGCTCGGCGATCTCGGCGACGGCTCGGCGATGGACGGCCTGACGCACCTCGCCGAGCACACCCCCGACGAGCGGCTGGTCGTGATCCCCACGGGTGACCTCGAGAAGTTCGTCACCTGGTTCGGCATCGTCGCCGTCGGCGCGCTGGGCAACCTGCCGGGCCAGGATCTCACGCAGCGGATCTTCGCCTCGAACTCGGCGAAGACCGCCGTGTGGGCCTGCCACATCGCGGGCATCGTCTACTTCGGCCTGGGGCTGTGCACGCTGGTGCTGGGGCTGTCCGCCGAGCTCGTCGCCCCCGGCGCCGCCGAGAAGTCGACGATGGCGATGCTCGCGGGGATGTTCCTGTCGCCGTGGGCCGCCGCGCTGTTCGTGCTCGCGGTGATGTCCGCGGTGCTGTCGACGATCGACAGCGCGATCCTCTCCCCGGCCAGCGTCCTCGCGCAGAACCTCCTGTCGCCGCGCTACCCGAACGCGGACAAGCTGCGGTTGAATCGCGGCAGCGTGGTCGCGGTGACGGTGGTGTCGATCGCGACCGCATACCTCGGCGAGAGCGCGTACTCGTTGCTCGAGAGCGCGTACGAGCTGGGCCTGGTGTCGCTGCTCGTGCCGCTGGTGATGGGGCTGCGCACGGGCATCGGGGGCGAGCGCGCGGCGCTCTCGTCGATGATCGTCGGCACCGCGTGCTGGGTCGTGCACTTCGCGATCGGGTGGGAGACGTTCCTGGCGCCGGTGGTGGATCCTCTGGGGCTGCCGCTGCCGATGGCGTTGAGCTGCGCGATGGTGGGGTGGGTCGTGTACTTGGTGGTGGCGCGGAGCGAGCGGGGGGCGATCGAGCGGGGCGAGGGGATCTGACCCCGCGTCACCGCCCGTCCCCGCCTCCCCGCGAGCAGCCCGCCCCACGATCGCGTACGCTCCCCTCCCATGTCCGAGGTGCTGGCCGACGAAGCGGTGCTCGCCGGACTGATCGAGCAGTTCGCGTCGCCCTACGACTTCCTGCGCGAGCTCGTGCAGAACGGGCTCGACGCCGGCGCCTCGCGGATCGACGTCGTGTTGCGGGAGCACGCCGGGGACGACGAGGCTTCGACGGTGCTCGAGATCGCGGTGCGGGACGACGGCTGCGGCATGACCGAGGCTGTGATCGACAACGAGCTCGCGCGGCTGTTCGTGTCGTCCAAGCGCAACGACCGGACGATGGCCGGCGGCTTCGGGGTCGGGTTCGTCAGCGTGTTCGCGTGGCGCCCGGACGCGGTGCTGCTGCAGACCGGGCGCCACGGCGAGGCCTGGGAGCTCGACTTCGACGCCCGCGGGCGGTTCTCCAAGCAGCAGGTGGTCGAGCCGATCGAGGGCACGACGGTGCGGCTGTTCCGCCGCGACCGCGCGGGCGCGCGTGAGGCGACCGCGCGGGAGATCCGGCGGACGCTGTGGCGCTGGTGCCGGTTCTGTCGCCTCCAGGTCTGGTTCGACCAGGACGAGCACGCCGCGCCCGAGCTCGTCACCGACACCGTCGACGCCCCCGATGCGGCGGTCAGCGTCGAGCACCGGGGTGGCGACACGCACGTCCGCGTCGCGTTCGCGCCCCGCGGTCGCGCCATCCTCCTGCGCAACGCGTTGGTCCTCGCCGAGGGCCGCCCCGACGCCCTCGTCCCGCGGGTCGTCGCCGAGAACCCGGACTCCGCCGAGCACCTCGACATCTGGGCAGACTCGGCGGCGTGGCGCACGGACATCGCCCGCGATCACGTCGTCGACGACGCGGGCCGCCGGACCATCGAGGCGCGGATGATCAACCTGCTGCACGCGTGCCGCAGTGCGCTCGTCGACGAGCTCCAGGCCGTGGCTGCCCTGCCCCACACCGCCGAGGTCCACGCCCGCTACTCCGCGCTGCACGCCCACCTCCGACTCGAGCGACGGGCGATCCCCGAGCTCGCGCACGGCCGCGCGCTGCTGCGCGGCGTCGACGGCCCGCTGTCGATGGAGGCGCTGATCGAGGCGGCGACGTGGCGCGTCGTCGCGCTGCTCGACGTCGATCACGGTGAGATCCGCCGCGACGCCGGCGTCCCGTTGCTCGTCGCCGACGTCGACGATCGCGAGGGCTGGCTCGCCGCCTGGCTCGCGGAGCACGGCCTCGGGTGCGAGGCGCTCGATCACCTCGTCCACGACGTCGAGCCGGCCGCGCGCGCTCCAGGCGATCTCGCGGGGCGCGTGGCCGCCATCGCCCGACGCGTCGGCTTCGCGCGCGACGTGTACGTCGGCGCGTTCCAGGGCCCGATCGGTCGACCCTTCGCCGCCCAGCTCGACGACACCACGCTCCGCGTCGCCATGCCCCCGGCCCGCGCACCGATGCGACGCGCGCTGCTCTGGCTCGACACCCGCCACCCACTCTACCGCGCGGCGCTCGAGGTTCCACCCGCGGTGGCGGCTGCCACCCTCGCCCTCGCGGTCGGTCGCGAGCTCGGGGCAAAGCCGGCCGCGATCATGCGGGCGGTCGACACGATGCGAGCGACCGAGTCCTCCGGAGGCACGCGTTGAGCGACGCGGTCACGCGCGCGGTGCTCGCCTGCCGCATGGCGCCCGCGGGCCCGCGGACGCGGCGCTTCACGGTCGATCGCGTCGAGGCGCTCGCGCGCCAGCGAACACGCTCGCAGGATCGGTGGGCGTGGACGCTCCACGTCGTGCGCGGGCTGTTCTCGCTCGTCGACGGCGCCAACCTCCGGCTCGAGTACACCTACCCCACGGCCGAGCAGGACCACCTGCGCATCGCGCTGTGGTTCGACGCGTCCGCGCTGTCGGGCCTGCCGGTCGGTGGGCTGCTCGACGCGGCGCTCGATCCCGGCAAGCCCGACCACGACGGCGCGCTCGTCGAGCGCCAGCGGCGGTTCCTGCATCGCCTCGGACGGGGCATCAACGAGGCGCTCGGCGGCGAGGCCGTCGGGATCGAGGTGCGCCTCGCGGGGATCCTGCACCGCTTCGTGCGGACGCCCGCCGTCCCCGGTGGCTGGTCGGAGTTCGTCTCCGAGATCCCCGCCGCGCAGGTTCGTCCGCACCCGCCGGCCCTCGACATCGACGTGCGGCTCACGAGCCAGTCCTTCGAGCAGCTGGCGATGGGCGGGGCCGGCATCGCGGGCATCATGCGGCTGTGGCACGCGCACGTCCCCGGCCTCGAGTCCGACGGCGACGCGTGGGTGCTGCGGCCGTTCCCCAGCGATCGGCCCATGCAGCTGGGCAAGGACGCACGGTGGTGGCGACGGCCCCTCGATGCGATCGCGCTGGTCCGTGACGGCGTCGTGATGCCGACGCGACTCGGGGCCGCGCTGGCGCAGCACCGCGTGCCCGTCCAGGAATTCGACGGCATCGCCGACGCGCCCCGGCTGCGACTGACCTACGACGAGGGCGCCGTGATCCAGGACGAGGCGCTGGCGCTGCTCGCCGCGTGGTTCCACGACGTCGTCGCCCACGCCGTGCGCGCGCGCGTTCCGGCCGGCACCCGCTCGCCGGCCGCATTGCTCGGCGCCGCGTGGCCGTCCACGCTCGGCGGCGTGTGGACGGTCGACGGCCAGGCCGTCGCCGTCGACGCGCTCGCCGAGGCCGCATCCGCGGGACGCGATGTGTGGTTCGCGTGGCGCCACGAGCTCGACGTGGTCCCGCACGACGTGCGCGCGTCGACCCTCGCGCTGTGGCCCAGCGAGCTCGAGCTCCTGCGCCTCGCGATCCCCACGCTGTCGCTGGTCCCCCTGGCGCGGGCGCAGGTCGCCAGCGGTCGCGCGACCGACTGGGCCACGCTGGTGCAGGGGTGCCTGCCCGAGCTCGCGCTCTGCGTCATCCCGCGGTCCGTCGAGATCCCCGCGCGCATCGACGTGACCGCGTTCATCCACCGCGGCGGCGCCGGGGAGTTCGGCAGCATCGACCTGGTGTGGAACGGGCGATCGGTGGCCAGGACCCTCGACCCCAGCCTCGCGATCCCGGGCGTCACGTTGTTCGGGCACGTCTCGACCAACGACGCGCGATGGTCGTCGACGCCGACCGCCATGCAGAGCACCCTGCACGCGGTCGCTCAGGCGGTGCGTGCACGACTGGACGAGCTGCTGGCCCACGCCCGCGACACCTCGGCTCCCGGCACGTCGCTGCCGCCGATCGTCGCGCGCATCGAGGCCGGGACCATCGCGCACAGCCTGTCGCCCGAGGTTCGGGCGAGCGCGCCGACTCGGACGTCGATGCCGCTGGCGATCGTGCCGGTGCGCGGCGACGGCTTCGCGGGCGTGCTCGAGCTCCACGCCGACGGCGAGCCGACCGCGATCGAGGTCGGCGTCGTCGACGGGCCCGCGACCACGGTCACCCTGCACGATCCCTGGGCCGGCGTGTCCGGGCGCGTCGCGATCCAGCCCCACGCGAGCGCGTGCGATCCCCAGGCGATCGCGATCGAAGCGCTGCGACAGCTGCTGCCCGCGGCGAACCACGCGGCCCTGGTCCACGGCCTCGGCCACGCGGCGCGCCCCCGGCTCGTCGCCCTCGTCGCGGCCTGTCGCTCACGCACGGCGACGGACGACGGCGAGGACGCCGACGCCGCCGTGCCGTGCCGCCTGCGCGAGGTCCTCGTGCACACCCTGCTGGGCACGCACGCGCTCGCCGTCGAGCACATCGTCCCCGTGCCGTCGTGGCGGTTCGCGGCGCTGACCGAGATGGACGAGCTCGGCGCGTCGGACGACGGGGCCGATCGCCCGCGCCGCCTCGAGCTCGGCGCCTACCGCCGGTGGATCACCGAGGGCCTGCACCGCCCGCGCGGCGCCGAGGACGTCGGGCTCGCCGCGGCGCTCGTGCTCGCCACCCTCGACCAGGACGCCGACGGCCGCGAGCGATCGCTGCGGCGGCTGCTCGCGTGCGCGCGACGTTGGCAGAGCGCGTCACCGCCGTAGCCCCGCCGCCCCGCCGCAATCACAGCGGGCCGCAGACGACGCGCCCGTGCACCACACGACAGCCGTACTCCCCCTCGGCCGCCGCCATCCCCCCGTCGTCGGGGCGGACCTGCAGGGTCGAGAGCACGAGCACCGTGAACGCGAGGAGGATCTTCGCCATGGGAGCTCTCCACGGTCGCGCCGCCGATGCTGACCGGCGCCCCGGCGCCCTCGCGCGCCAGTTCCTGGGCCCGCCCCCGCGGATCCCCTATGCTCGCCGTCGCGCATGCCGCTGACGTTGCCGACCACGATCGCGACCCGGGCCCTGGTGCCGTGGGGCATCGACTTCGAGGGCGGGGAGATCCCGCCGTACCCCTACCCCGACTTCCACGGCCGCGCCGACGAGCAGCGGCGGCTCCGCGAGTGGCTCGGCGCGACCGACCGCGCCGTGCGGCCCCGGGGCGGCGCGGCGCTCGTCACGGGCTTCCGCGGCGTGGGCAAGAGCCTCCTGGTCAACAAGGTGCTGTTCGACGCCGGCATCCAGGGGCTGCTCGGGCTCGCGTACGCGGAGCCGGGCACGCCGGCCTCGGGCTGCTGGGGCCCGTTCGTGCGCCGCGACCTCGAGCAGGTGATGCACGAGCGGCGGCTCACCGATCAGGCGGTGATGTTCTTCCCGGTGCGCGTGGAGATCGCCGACGCGATCGAGCCCGACAAGCTGTTCAAGCGCCTGCTGCGGCGCACGTATTTCGCGGCGGCGCACAACCACCTCGGCGCGCTGCGCCCCGATCTCCTGCGCCGCCTGCGGTTCGCGTACCTGCGCACGCTGCGGGGCGCGGAGATCGAGCAGTCCGAGCGGTTCAAGAGCAGCTTCGGCATCGACTTCGACAACGTCGGCAAGCTCGAGGTCACCGCCCAGCAGGAGTGGGAATTCGCCGAGACGCTCAAGCTCGTCGCGGGGCCGCTCGACATCGAGGAGGCCGAGGACGAGATCCTCGAGTTCGGCCGCGGCCTCGGCGGCGCGCGCGTCGGCCAGTCGCGCGGCGCGAAGACCCGCGCCTCGACGTGGTACCGCCGCACCCTCGACGAGTTCCAGGCGGCGTGGGCGGGCACGCAGGGCCTGCGCATCCACCTCGTCTACGTCTTCGACGAGCTCGACAAGCTCGCGTCCGACTTCGACGCCAACGCGCGCAAGGATGGCCACCTCACGATCGCCACCGAGGTCGTGAACCGGCTGAAGAGCCTGTTCACCACCGGCGAGATGTCCTGCGTCGTCATCGGCGGCATCTCCCTCGAGGAGGCCTGGGCGCGCGAGGAGATCCGCCACGACTCCGTGCTGCGCAGCCTCTTCAGCCCCCACGTCTACGTGCCGCAGCTGAACGCCGCCGACCTGTTCGCCCTGGGCTACGACGACGATCAGCGCATGCGACTGGCGGCGCTCGCGACCCGCGGGCGCTACAAGCACCTCATCTGGTACGGCGCCGCCGAGGAGGGCCGCGTCGACGCGCGGCTCGCCGAGGTGATCGGCCCGTGGGGCCCGGCGCCCGAGGACGCGATCGATCCGCAGCGGTGGATGCAGGCGGTCGAGACGGCCTCCGACCTCACGTCGCTGGCCGAGGTGCTCTACGCCACCATGCCCGTGCACCTCGATCCCGTGTTCCGCTGGGACCTGGCCCGCACGGTCGTGGCCGTCGAGTTCCAGGCCCTGCGCTCGGACGTCTCCTCGCTGGATCGGGAGGCCGTGTCGCGCGTCGTCGACAGCAAGCCGCTCTCGCTGGTCCTGGAGCGCCTGCGGACCGTCCTCGTCCGCGCCCCGGGGGCCCCCCAGGCCCGCGCGCGCATCGAGTCGCAGCGCCACGTGGCCGCGACGCCGCCCGAACGGAACCTCGCGCGCGGGCCCGATCCGGGACCGAGCGCGCCTGCGGCACCGAACGGTGGCACGGGTGACACCAGCGCCATCCCGACCGCACCCAAGCCCGGTGAGCGCAAATGACACGTCCCCTCGGGCCACGGGAGCGGACGCGATGCGTCTTGCCCCACCGACAATACTCCTGGCCGGATCCGCCGGACTGCTGCATGCTACTCGACACCGTCCATGGCGAGTGAACTCGACACGTTGATCGGTTGGGTCCGACCCTACACGCTGCTCAAGAACGCAGTGGTCGTGCTGGGTCAGTCCCTGCGGGCGCCGCTGAAGCAGGCGCTGATCCTGAGCGGGCCGGCGCTGCCCCTCGAGGTCCGCCTCAACGAGCCCACCGGCGAGGGCGCCTCGTGTACGCGCAGGATCTTCGTCGAGCCCGACGACAGCGTCGCCGGCGACGAGAGCGTCCGCGTCCGCATGGTGGATCTGGCCTCCGACGGCTCCGAGGAGCGCACGATCGCGTGGGACGGCGACCCGATGCGCGCGACGAACCAGGTGATCACGGCGATCCGCGAGCTCGCGGGCCTCGACGCGGCGTAGTCCGAGGCGAGACGTCGATGCCGGACCTCGTGGGGTTCTGGGCCAACGCCGAGGACGCCGAACGATTCTTCCACGGCGACGCCGCGGTCAACCACGCGCTTCGACGGCTCGTCGACGCGCTGGATGGTTCACTCATCCCCTACGCGATCGTCGGCGCGATGGCGCTGAACGAGCACGGGTATCGCAGGGTCACGACACAGATCGACGTTCTGCTCACCGCGGACGGCCTGGCCCGCTTCAAGGCGCAGTGGGTGGGTCGCGGCTACCTCGAGAAGTTCCCGGGTAGCAAGGGACTGCGCGACACCGAGAACGGGGTGAGCATCGACGTGCTGCTCGCGGGCGACTTCCCCGGCGACGGCAAGCCGAAACCGGTGGTGCTCCCCGACCCGGCGAGCGTCGCGACGCGGACCGAGCACGGCGCGTTCCTGCCGCTGGCGCTCCTGCTCGAGCTGAAGCTCGCCTCGGGGCTCTCGGCTGCCCATCGCTTGAAGGACCTCGCAGACGTGCTCGAGACCATCCGTGCGACCGGTTGCCCGCGCACGCTCGGCGAGCAGCTCGATCCGTCGGTGCGTCCGAAGTTCTTCGAGCTCTGGGACGCCGCGCAGTTCCAGGAGCCGGAGTGACGCGGCGCCCCGCGGCCATGCGCCCGCGATCGGGGTCGGAACGTTGATCCCGAGCGGATCGCGATCCCAGTGAGGCGTCGGTATACGCTCGTCGGAGTGTTGGCGGTGGAGCAGGAGCGCGGTGCGTGGCCGGTCGGGATGGAGCCCGAGCCGGGCGCGCGGATCCTCGACGTCGGGATCGGTCGCTACTGGATCGGCAGCGAGGGCATCGTGTTCAACGAGAACCTCGTGCGCGGCACGGTGGACGTCGACGCGGTGAAGCGCGGCGTCGCGGCGATCGCCGAGCTGTCCGACGGCATGCCCGCGGTGGTGCTGTCGCACGCGAGCCTCGCGGGCGGCTCGACGCGCGAGGCCCGGGCCTACATCGACGGGCCCGAGGCGAGGCGGACGATCGGCGCGATGGCGTTGGTCGCCGAGTCGCCGGTGGCGCGGGTGGTGATCGCGTTCTTCCTGCGCGTGTCGTCGATGTCGTATCCGACGCGCGTGTTCCACAGCGTCGCCGAGGCGCGCGCGTGGGCGCTGACGCAGGTCGACGCGATCGCCCAGCGGGCAGCCGCGCAATGATCGTGGGCCCGGCGACCGACGCCCGCATCGAGGCAATCCTCGAGCTGATCCTCCGCCTCGGCAACGGCGAGCTCGGGGCGCGCGGCGAGCTGACGGACGCCCGCGACGAGCTCGACGGCATCGTGTCCGGCCTCAACATGCTCGCCGACGAGCTCGCGGGCGAGCGCGCCGAGCGGATGCGCGTCGAGGCGCTGCTGCGCGACGAGGTCGCGGCCTACGAGGACGCGCCGGGCCTGTTCTGCCTGCTCGACGCGGGCGACCTGCGGGTCCTCAAGTGCAACACCACGCTGGCGCGGACGCTCGGCCGACCGAAGTCGACGATCGTCGGCGCCTCGGTGCTCGAGCTGCACACCGAGTCGTGCCGCGTGGCGGCGGCGACCGCCTTCGCCGCGGTCCTGCGCGGTGAGCCGCCGGCCAGCGCCGCCTTCGAGCTCGGTCGCGACGACGGCGAGCCCGTCCACGTGCAGCTCGCCGCCGCGGTGACGCGCGATGCGAGCGGCCGTCCCGAGCGCGTGCGCGTGGTGTGGCGCGACGTCACCGAGCAGAAGCGCCTCGAGGGCCAGCTGCTGCAGTCGCAGAAGCTGCAGGGCATCGGTCAGCTCGCGGGCGCGGTCGCGCACGACTTCAACAACCTGCTCACGGTGATCCTCGCGACGGCCGTCGTCGCGAAGGACGAGGCGATGCCGGGCTCGCCGCTCGCCGAGGACCTCGCGCAGATCCAGGCCGCGGCCGACAGCGGCGCAGAGCTGACCCGCGGCCTGCTCGCGTTCTCGCGGCGCACGGTGGTGAAGCCGCGGCCGACGTCGTTGACGGAGGTCGTGGAGCGAGCGGCGCGATTGCTCGGTCGATTGCTCGGCGACGGGATCCGGCTCGAGCTGCGGGTGGAGGCGGCTCCGTGGCCGGTGCTCGTCGACCCGGGGCCATTCGAGCAGGTGGTCATGAACCTCGCGCTCAACGCCCGCGACGCGATGCCCCAGGGCGGCACGCTGACCATCGAGACCGCCAACGTCACCCACGACCGGGAGTACGCCGCCGCGCACCTCGACGTCCCGGCCGGCGACTACGTGATGCTCGCGGTGTCGGACACCGGCGTCGGCATGACCACCGAGATCCGCGAGCGGGCGTTCGAGCCGTTCTTCACGACGAAGACGCACGGCAAGGGTACGGGCCTGGGCCTGGCGATCTGCTACGGCATCGTGCAGCAGGCCCAGGGCAGCCTGTGGCTCTACAGCGAGGTCGGCCGCGGCACGACCGTGCGGGTCTACGTGCCGCGGATGACGGACGGCGACGGGGATGTGGAGGCCGAAGACGAGGGCGAGTCGGCGCTGTACGGCAGCGAGACGCTGCTCGTCGCGGAGGACGACGCGCGGGTCCGGGGCCTCACGGTGCGGATCCTGCGGCGCGCGGGGTACCGCGTGCTCGAGGCGACGAACGGGAAGCACGCGCTGGATGTGGCGTCGGGGCACCCCGGGACGATCGATCTGGTCGTGACGGACGTGATGATGCCGGAGATGGGCGGACGTCAGCTGGTGGACGAGCTGCGGCAGCGCGGGCTGGTGACGCGGGCGCTGTTCGTGTCGGGGTATACGGAGAACTCGATCGTGCACCAGGGGGTGCTGGAGGAGGGGATCGAGTTCCTCGCGAAGCCGTTCGGGCCGGGGATGTTGTTGGAACGTGTGGCGGGGTTGTTGGCGCGAGGGCGGTGAGGGGGGTGGCGGTGGACTCGACTCGTCGACCCGCTCGGCCCAACCTGCGCCTCGGCCGAGGTGTTCGCGCGTAGAACCGGATGCATCCGTAGCCCGCCACGCCGGACTACCCGGCGTGGGCTTCGTCGCTGCGGTCGCGTTCGCGCTCGCCG
>LNFM01004995.1_pt1 | contig 27390 bp, 20 predicted proteins | sample 596031 | NCBI WGS metagenome assembly LNFM01 (sample SAMN04254537, study PRJNA301005) | activated carbon metagenome | isolation source: dual media filters at the Ann Arbor, Michigan drinking water treatment plant | place: USA: Ann Arbor
ACTTCGACATGTCTGCCCCGATCACCTATCCGCGCGTCGACTATTCCTTCCAGCACTATCCGGAAAGCTGGAAGAGCGCCTATCTGGAGTCGCTCGGCGGCAGGTCCTACCAGGACAATCTGCTCGAACGCGACCGGGAAGCCGGTCTCGCCTTCGAGCTGTCCGGCTACACCGGACGCACGTTCGATGCCATGCGCGCCTGGGCCCTGGCCACGCCGGACGTGCTGCAGGTGCAGCTCGAGGACCTGATGCGCGATTTCGACGGTGCGTTCGAGGCGATCTTCAGGCATCTCGGCTTCAGCGACGACGAGATCGCGCAAGCTGTCGAGCTGGCGCGGCCGCACGACGTCGCTCGCATGAGCGACGAGACGGTGAAGGAGAACCGTCACATTCACTCGCGCGAGATCTCGCGGTGGCGCGAGTTCCTGTCGGCGGCCGAGATCGACGATGTCGAGCGGCGTTACGGCGACGTGATCGCCGCTCTCGGCTATCGCCTCGGCGATCGCGGAGGCTGAGTGACCGGCGCGCGCGCTATGGCCGCGTCTCCATGTCCTTCAGCTCCGGCAGGAGCCAGATCGGCCGCTCGCCGCGGGCGACACGCAGGACGTTGTCGAAGCCGTTGCGGCTGGCGCCCGCCAGATGCGGCGAGAGAACGACGTTGTCGAGCGACAGCACCGGCTCCGATGCCGGCGGCGGTTCCTGCGGGAACACGTCGAGCCCGGCGCCGGCGATGCGGCCCGTCGCGAGGGCATCGTGCAGGGCGGCAAGATCGACCACCGGGCCGCGGCTGCAATTGATCAGGATCGCATGAGGCTTCATGTGCGCCAGCGCCGCGGCGTCTATCAGGTTCCGGGTCGCGGGCGTCAGCGGCACGTGACAGCTCACGACGTCCGACGTGCCGAGCAGCTCGGGGAGCAGGCGATAGCGGTAATGCGTGGCATCCTCGTCGTCCTCGCTCAAGCGCACGAGATCGTTGTATTGGACGTTCATGTCGAAGCCGCGGCTGGCGATGCGGGCGACGCGCTTGCCGATGGTGCCCAGGCCGATGATGCCCAGTGTCCTGCCGTGCATCTCGTGGAATGTCGGCATCGGCTGGTTGCCGAGCCAGCGTCCGCTGGATGTCAGGTCGTGCTGCAGGACCAGCCGGCGATAGACCGCGAGGATCAGCAGTATGGTGTGCTCGGCGACGGCACGCGAGTTGGCGCCGCCATTGTTGCAGACTGGCACCCTGGCCCGTCGTGCAGCCTCCAGGTCGACGTGGTCGTAGCCGGCACTGAGAAGTTGCACCAGCCGCAGGCGGGAAGCCGTCCGATAGAAGGCGTCGTCCATCCTGTGAACGTTGCCGATCAGGTACTCCGCATCGGGCAGCGCCGCCGTGTAGGCTGCGCTGTGCTGCGGGGCGACGATCAGCTCGAAGCCGGCGGGCGCCATGTCCCGCGCATGCCGATCGATCCCGTCGAAGGTGCCCGTGAACAGAATCGTCGCTGGCATGGTGGCGGCCCTCAGAAGATCTTGACGCCGTGCAGGGCCTGGAAGCGCCGGGCGTCCTCCCAGACGTTCACCAGGGGCTCGCCCTTGATGTTGAGCGAGGTGTTCAGCAGCATCGGGCAGCCGGTCCTCTCGTGGAAGCAGGACAGCAGCTCGTAGAGCAGCGGATGCTGCTCGCGGCGCACCGTCTGCACCCGCGCCGTGTTGTCGAAGTGGGCGATCGCCGGGAACAGGTCCGGCCGCCTCACCGGAGCCACGAACTGCATGTAGGGCGATTCCGCTACCGGCATGTCGAAATACTGGTCGGCGAACTCGGCCATGATGACGGGCGCGAAGGGCCGGAACGGTTCGCGTTTCTTGATGCGATTGACCCGGTCCTTGGTCTCGGGGCCGCGCGGATCGGCGATGAGCGAGCGGTTGCCGAGCGCGCGCGGGCCGAACTCGGCGCGCCCGTTGGCGATGCCGATCACCTCGCCGGCCAGCAGCGCCGCCGTGACCTCGGCGTGGGGGAATGGCCGGTCGATGTCCTCGCCGAGGTACGGGTGGGTCCAGTTCAGGCGCCTGCGCGTGAAGGCCGCTACCGCGCCGAGCGACGATCCCGCGTCGCCGGGGTTCGGCATGATCCAGATCCGATCGAACGCGCCGTCGCGCGCGATCTTGCTGTTGGCCACGCAGTTCAGCGCCAGCCCGCCCATCAGCACGAGATTCGGGCTGCGGACACGGCTGGCTAGCCAGCGCACCAGGCCGACGAGGTAGTCCTCGGTGATGGCCTGGATGGAGGCGGCGATGTCCCAGTTGTCGGTGATCTCCGGACGCCACCAGCGAACGCCGCGATGGACGTTCGTCCTCAGCCGGAAGTTGGGGGCCGATCTCTCGCGCACGAAATCCTGGTCGATGAGGTCGACGTAGCGCGGCTCGCCGAGCGCCGCGGCGCCCATGAGGATGTACTCCTCCTCGTTGGGCTTGAAGCCGATGCGCTGCGTGAACGCCGAATAGAGCAGCCCGAGCGAGTGGGGATAACGCTGGCCCCACAGTCGCCGCAAGGTCCGCCCTTGGCCTTCCCAGGCGCTGATGGTGCTCCATTCGCCGATCGCATCGACGACCAGGATGGCGGCGTGATCGAACGGGCTGGTGAAGAAGCCGGCGGCGGCATGGCTCTGGTGGTGACCGACGTAGCGCACTGGTGCGTGGAGGCCGTGCGCGGCGAGATAGGCGGCGCCGTCGGCGCGCCATACATGGTCGCGCTGCCCGGCATAGAGCTTGCGCGTGCGCTTGAGCAGCGGCCGCTCGTACCAGACGATCTGCTCCGGCTCGCCCCAGCGGCGCGCCGCCGCGATCAGGTCCGGATGCAGATGCGCATCGTTCTTCTTGCGGCTGTAGCGCTCGGCGTGGGAGGCGAACAGGATCTCGCTCCCGTCGACCACGCTCAGCGACGCGTCGTGCTCGTTCGCCGAGATGCCCCAGACAGGCATGTCAGTAGATGAAGGGGTCGCGTTTCTGGAGCCGCTTCACCTTCCGGCGAAACTGCCAGCGCTCGTACAGGAACAAGAATGGGCGGAGAAGCCGGCGAACGAGATTCATGCCTTCTCCTTTGCGCCGAGGCCTCGGCCGAGCATGAACTTCGCCGCTGCCAGGCCGAAGGCCTTGTTCGACAAGGGTCCGGGATGCATGCCGTCGCGTGCAAGGTCGCGCTTCAGGGGTTCGTCCTTCGCCTTGGGCCCGTACAGGGGAAAGGGCTGGTCGATCATGTTGTCGGTTCGAACGTACTTCGCGGTCTGCGCCAGCGGAGGCCAATCCTGGGGTCCGTTCTTGCTTTGCCAGACCCAGGGTATCCCGTTCAGCTGCGCAACGGCGTCGATCAGGCTGTGCTGCCGCGCAAAGTCCATGAAATCGTTGGAATCGCTCTGCAGCTCGAGAAAGGCCCGATGCAGGCCGGGGGCCTCGTCCGGCACGTAGGTGGACAGCAGGGCCATCCGATGGCCGAACTTGGGGAAGACGGTTCGGCGCGACAGATCCGAGAACAGCACCACCAGGAAATCGGGCTTCAGGATCGGCAGGACCTGATGCACGACCATCGCGAAGAAATCGTTGCCGTGGGCGCCGTATCCGAAATTGTGCTGCTCCACCGGCTCTCCGAGCGCTTCCTCGACGTGGCGTGTCGCGACGCTCGTCCAGACGTCCTCGTAGGGCAGGCCGATGCCCATGGTGTAGGAGCAGCCGACGAACATGATCTTCTTTCTGGGCGACGCGGGATCGATCTCGCGCGAGCGCCAGCCGTGGGCGTTCGTCTTGTAGGTGATCCGTACGTTCTTGTAGACACCCGAAGCCCGCCCCGGCGTATCGGCGGGTACCCACAGGAGCTCGCTGCTTGCCGGGATGGCCTTCGTCGCGACGACCGGCAGCTCGCCCCGGATCCAGAACCGCCCCGCGCGCTCGTTCTCCTCGATCCCCCGAAAGTACTCGAACGCCATCGCTCTCCCCGAAGCCATGCTTCGCTCGTCATCCCGCTCGCACTCTAGTCGACGGTCACCGCGTCGATCAATTGGCAAGCCCTGGGCAGCCCGTCGAGTAAGCGCAGATTGCGGGCAGATTCGACACGAAGGTCAGCGGCTCGGGCATTCGTCTTGCCGCGTCGCCGCCACTTGCTGCAAGATGGCCGCTCCCCCCTCTACTTGGCAACGACGGGTGCGGCATTGTTCATTTTGGGCATCAGCGGTTCGCCATTTCTCGCCCAGGATCCCGTCAGGTTCGATCCGATGTGGTGGCACGATGCAGCGGCGGTTCTCGTCAGGGATGGCGAGGTCGTTGCGGCCGTCGAGGAAGAAAGACTGAGCCGCGAGAAGCACACCAGCCGATTCCCGCAGAGGGCGATCTCGTGGTGCCTCGCGCAAGCCGGCATCGGTCTTCGCGACGTCGACTGCATCTCGTACTACGCGGGAGAGCGTCACGCGCGCGGCTGCCTCACGGCCGTTTCCGCAAGCAACCCCGGCATCGTCGATACCGACCCCTTGTCGGTCCTGCGCGATTCGCTCCGGCGTGCCGTCGACGTCGACTATGCCGGCCGGCTCGAGCTCGTCAATCACCACAAGGCGCATGTCGCCTCCGCCCATCGCATGTCCGGCTGGTCCGACTGCCTGGTCGTGACCGTGGACGGTCGCGGGGATCACGAGGCCGGCATGGTGACCGACGTGCGGGACAATCGCTGGAACACCCTGCTGGAGCTGCCGATCGCGGAATCGCTGGGCCTCTTCTACGAGCAGATGACCTGGTACATCGGCTTCGGGCGCTTCGAGGAGTACAAGGTGATGAGCCTTGCCTCGTACGGCGATCCCGCGCCCTACCGGAAGCTTTTTCGCGGGCTTTACGAGCTGTTGCCCGAGGGACGTTTCAGGATATCGCTGGGGCGCGAGGCGACCGACGTGTACGACCATTTCAAGCCTCGCCACCGACATGAGCCCATCGCCAGGAAGGACATGGACTTCGCCGCGGGCATGCAGGAAGCGCTCGAGGACATGATGGGCCATCTGCTCCGGCACTATCGCGCCGCGACGGGTCATCGGCGACTGGCCATGGCGGGGGGCGTCGCCCTGAACTGCGCCATGACCGGACGCCTGCTGCTCGAGGGCCTGTTCGACGAGATATTCGTCCAGCCGGCATCCAACGATGCGGGCTGCGCCCTGGGCGCCGCGCTGTGCACGACATCGTGGCCGGACGGCAAGGTCGCGCCCCAGATGGAGCATTGCTACTGGGGCCCTTCGCTGCCCGCTGCCGACGAGGTCGAGCGGTTGATCGAGGAATGGGACGGCGTCGTCAGCTACCGCCGGATGACCGATCCGTCCGACGAGGTCGCCGCGTTGCTGGCTGACGGTGCCATCATCGGATGGGCGCAGGACCGGATGGAGTTCGGCCCACGCGCGCTCGGCAACCGAAGCATCGTCGCCGACGCGCGGTTCGCGGCGGCGACCAAACGCATCAACGGTGCCATCAAGAAGCGCGACAACTTCCAGCCCTTCGCACCCTCGGTGCTGGAGGAGGAGCTCCACACCTACTTCGAGCTGCCGGCCAGCGTGCGGACGCTGCCCTTCATGGTCTTCACCGCCAAGGTCAAGCCGGCCTTTCGCGAGAAGCTCGGCGCAATCACCCATGTCGACGGCACGGCGCGGGTCCAGACCATCTCGCGCAGGCACAATCCGCGCTACTGGTCGCTGGTTCGCGCCGTGGGCAAGCACACCGGCTTCCCCATGGTGCTGAACACCTCCTTCAACAACCAGGCCGAGCCGATCGTGAGCTCGATCGAGGATGCACTCGCCTGCTTCGTCAGCACGGACCTCGACTACCTCGTCGTCGGGGATTTTCTCGTCAGCAAGCGTGCGGACAGGACCGACGCGCTCTGGCGCTACCGTGTCCGTCTCGGCCCGGTCTACGAGCTCTGGCATCGACCCGGCAAAAATCAGATCCACGAGATCCGTCACGTCTCGTCGGGCGCGCAGCGACACATCTCGCCCGCGCTGTTCAGGCTGCTGTCGGGGCCGGAGGGCTCGACGGTCGCCGCGCTTGCCGAGGCGGCCGGCGTCGCCGAGAGCAGGGTGGCGCTCATGAACGAGCTCCTTGCGCTGTGGAATGCCCGCATTGTCGACCTCTCGCCTGCCGGTGGAACGAGCCGCCGCCAATCCAAGCAGGCGCGATGAGCGTCGCGCCCGGCACGCCAGGGAAAAAGCCCAACGTCGTCGTCGTGCTGTGCGACCAGCTGCGCAGCTTTTCCGTCGGCTGCTGGGGCAATACGTTCGTCCGCACGCCTCACATCGACGGCTTCGCGTCGACGGGCTTTCGTTTCGAGCTCGGCGTCACCAACTGCCCGGCCTGCACGCCGGCCCGGTCGACCCTGCTGTCGGCCCAGCATGCCCGGACCTGCGTCGGCTCGCGCATCAACGAGATGCAGCCCAACGGGACGATCCTGGGCAGGGACGACCGCCTGAAGTTTCCCGACACGACCCTTGCCGAGGAGTTCAGGAAGCTCGGCTACAGGACGGCGCAGATCGGCAAGTGGCACGTCGATACCCGGCCGTCGCGTCTGGGTTTCGACAGCAGCCTGATCGTGCGCAATACCTACAGCAAGGGCGACTTCATCAGGGACGAGGGCGAGCCCTTCGGAGTGCCGGGTTTCACGGCGGACTACGAGCTTCAGGAGGCGAGGACGTTCTTCCGTGAAAGGTCCGAGCCATTCTTCCTCTTCTACAGCATCCTGTCGCCGCACATGCCGCTGCTCGATGTGCCCTACAGGTACTCGCGCATGTACGATCCGGCGAAGGTGCCGTTGCGGGACAATGTCTCGAGGAACGGCAGGCTGCCGGCCGACGAGCGCTGGTTCCAGATCTACATGTGGGAGACCTTCCACAACGACGGGTCCCGGCCGGTGACGGCGACGGCGATGCCGGACTTCACCATCCGGGACCTGACGGCCCTGTACTACGGCTCGGTGAGCTGGACCGACGACCTGCTGGGCGCGCTGATGGCCTCCCTCAGGGAGAACGGCCTCGAGGACGACACCATCGTGGTGTTCGCCTCCGACCACGGCGACATGCTCGGCAGCCACCACAAGTGGGACAAGGGGCAGGTTGCCGAGGAGGCTATCCGCATCCCGATCGTCTACCGCTGGCCAGGCCGCATCAGGCAGGGCGTGAGCAGGATCCAGCTGACGTCGCTGATCGACATCATGCCCACGCTGCTCGACCTGTGCGGGGGCACCATCCCCGGGCATGTCCAGGGCCGGAGCCTGTCCGGCTTCCTGCTCGGCACGAACGACGGGGACTGCCTCGAGGACAATGTCGCCGTCATCGAATCGCCGCTGCGCGAGCTCGCCATCCGGACGCCGACCCATCTCTATGCGGTGGCGATGGAAGAGAAGGACGGCGGCATCGAGAGGGACGCGTACCTGTTCTACGATCTGAGGGCCGATCCGTTCCAGAAGCGCAACCTGATCGGGACACGCGAGCAGGTCGGGCTTGCGGGGGAACTGCGCGACCTGCTCGTCGATTGGGACAGGAAGACGCCGCGTCTCGGATCGCTCGAGTACCAGCCCTTCGGCGGCAAGCCGGTCGGCTGGGACGCTTAGATTAGATCAGGTTGTCGGTCCGGCCATCGCCGCGTTCATCGGCTCGTCGCGGGGAATCCAGCTCCTGACGCCGGCAATTCGTCGTGCCAGGGCCAGCGCACGGACGGCGCGCGCCGGCTGGTGCTGGCGCAGCTTCGCCCAGGCGTAGCGCGACAGCTCGGAGGCGAATATCCGCTGTGCGTCGGCGTTCCCCGAATCGCCCAGGATGCGACTGAAGCGGCGCGAGACATCGCGATGGTCGACGAGGCCCTCGATCGCGAGGTCGAACCGGATGAATTTTCCCATGCTGCGGCGGCACAAGCCCCGCTCCACCGCGCCGAGCGGCTCGCCGGGCATCGTCTCGACCAGCGCCTGCCGGAGGTCGGCCAGGGCCTCCTCCCAGAGAGCCAGCCGGGCCATCACGCAGGCGCGCTGCAGCAGGGCGCGGCGGCGGCGCGGCGGGTCGAGCTCGCCCGCGCCGAGGCTGCGCGGCAGGTACTCGCCGAGCGCCAGCTCGCCGCGCAGGCGCAGGTGGATGTCGCGGTTCTCCTCGACCCAGTAGCGGCTGCGATGCTCGACCGGGAATAGCGCGTCGGGCCGGCCGCGCAGGCCGCCGTGCTGGCGGAACAGGAAGCTCGGCTTGTCGAGGCGCCTGCCGGTGAAGCGCCGCGCCAGTCGCAGGTTGATATCGTAATCGTCGCAAAGGTTGAGGCGGGGATCGAGCAGGCCGATCTCGCGGTAGCAGCGCGTGCGTACCAGCATGGCCTGCAGCTGCAGGAAATTCTGCTCCAGCATGCGCGAGAACATCTCGTCGTCCGGCACGTCGGGCATCGGCAGGGCGCCCTTCTGCTCGACGCTGCCGTCCGGATTGGTCTGCAGGATCACGCAGCCGGCAAAGGTGAAGTCCACCGCAGGATCAGCCTCGAGCACCGTCAGGTGGCGTTCCAGGCTGTCGGGGACCGCGATATCGTCGTCGTCGAAAATCCAGAGATACTCGCCCGTCGCCAGCGGGATGGCGCGGTTGACCGCGCGCGCCCGGCCGCTGTTCGCCTGGTCGATCACCTCGATGCGCGTGCCGTAGCGCTGCAGTACCTCGAGCGTCGAATCGGTCGAGCCGTCGTTGACCACGATGACCTGGCTGGGCGGCACCGTCTGCCCGAGCACGCTGTCGAGGGTCTCGCCGATGAAGTGAGCCCTGTTGCAGGTCGGGATGACGATCGTGACGTTGGAGGCGGGCATTACCGGTCGGCGACCGCGGTCATTCCCACAGGTCGAGCCCCAGCAGCTTGCGGCCGAGCGACGTCAGATGGGCCGGCGACCCCAACTCGCGGGGATCGAGGCCGAGGCCCGAGGGACCGATTCGCCGTTCCCACTGGGCAATCCTTTGCCAGCGCAGCTTCTCGTACAGCTCGATCTTGGGATCGTCGACGGAGTGCTGGTCGGAGATCTCGTAGCCGGCCGGCGCACACAGGATGTATTGCGCAAGCCTCGGCCGGTCGCTGCGGTTGACACCGGAGCCGTGCGGCAAGGCGCGATGCCAGATGATGAGGTCGCCGGCCTCGGCCTCGATCGTCTTCGCCTTCTGCCAGTCCAAGGCCGGCGGCTCGTGGATATCCCGCTGGTCCAGGGGCCTCGTCGACCATTCGATGGTGTCGCGATGCATCCCGGGGATGCAGTGGAACCCGCCATGGTCGGCCGTGCTGTCCGAGAGGCAGAGCACGCCCTGGAGGCCGAACTTGACCGGGCACTCCTTGAGATCGACATCCCAATGGAGGAAGGGCGGGTAATCCCAGTCGGGGTGGCTCGGGCTGACCGGAGGCTTCATCGAGGCGCGGTCGAGGCTCACCCAGAGCTTCCTGTTCTTCCAGAGCTGGCGAAAGGCGTTGTAGACCCGTGGGCTCTGGCGAGTGTCCCAGAACGCCTGGTGCTGATGCATCTGGACCAGCCCGTCGGGCGAGTGGGGCGGCCGGTACCAATCTTCCGGCCGGGCCGGATCCATGCCGAGGAACTGCCAAATCGCGGCGGCCGCCGCAGCGACCTTCTCGGCCGGCACGGCGCCCTTCAGCGTCACGTACCCTTGCGTCTCGAAATGCGCGAGATCCTCGGCGGAGAACACGTCCTCCTCCGGGAAAGGCTCCTTCGTCACGCCTTCACCCCTCACCGACGGGCGCCCCCTCGGCGACGGATGCCGCCGCATCGACGGAAGCCGGCGCGGACCGGGGCTGGAACGAGGGCACGGTCGAGTTGGTCACCAGGATGGATGACAGGTCGGGCTTGATCTCGTGCTCGAAGTCGGCGTACCGGTTCCTGAAGCACCAGCTGCAATGCTCGTGATAGGGATGGTCCTCGCGCCTGGCGAGGTGGGCCGCCCGCAGCGAGACCAGCGGCTGGCTGTTCCAGATCTCCTCGAACGGCTTCTCGAGGATGTTGCCCGACGTGAGGTCGTCTCGCCCGATCAGGTGATCGCAGAAGCCGACGTCGCCAGCGTAGGTGATATAGGTATACATCCACGGATGGATGCAGCGATCGAGCAGGCGATCCCGCAGCACCAGATTGGTCGTCATCGCCGAGCCGAGCTGCAGGGTTATGCCGTAGCCGTTCGCCTGCTTGCGCAGCCGCTCGAAGAGCGGCGGGATCGCCGGCTCGGCGTGCTCGAGATGCCTGGGATCGCTCGGCCAGCAGGCGATCGGGATCATGTGAACCCGGCCGACGCCCAGGTCGTGGGCCCACTTCAGCAGCTCCTCGAGATTGCCGAGGCTGCGCGAGCTGACCGTGACCGTCAGGTAGACGTTGCCGGCGTCGTTGCCGTGGACGTCGCGCCAGTGAACCAGCGACTTCAGCGACTGCTCGATGGGCTCGATGTTGCAGCCGCGCAGTTCCTGCAGCAGCGCGTTCTCGGTGGCGTCCACGGAGATGCCGACCCAGGCGCCGTGGCGCATCAGGTGCCGCCAGATGTCGGGCTTGTTGATCGTGCCATTCGACAGGACGCGAAGCTGGACGCCCGGCTGCGCGAACCGCTCGACGATGGACGGGAAGTCCCGGCGCAGCAGGCTCTCGCCCCAGCCGCGCAGGTCGACGACACGGGCCGTCGGCAGCAGGTCCTCCTCGATCCGCCGCAGCACGGCCTCGCTCATGTCCAGGCTTCGATCCTTCATCATGCCGGACCGGCACATGCTGCACGCCAGGTTGCACCGCCGTGTGAGCTCCAGGAACAGGATGTTGGGGAGGCCGCGTATCGTCGTGATGCCGTTCGCGAGCTCGCGCTCGATTATCCTGGTGTTCTGCTCGCGCAGGTCGTCGCGCACCGGCTCCGCTGTCGTCCAGGGCCGCAGTTGCACCGGCTCGGTGCTGGCGAGCTTGCGAACCCTGCCGATCCCGACGCGCCCCCTGTTGGCGACCAACTCGCCGCGGGCGATCTTCTCGACGCTGAGGCGGGCATGCTCCAGCAACGTTCCCTTGGTGGAGCCCCAGTCGCGGCCGATCTCCTTCACTCTCGTGAAGGCAACCCGTTCCTTGTTCTCGTGCTCGATGCAGTCCAGGAACCGCCGATCGATCGGCGCGCACCTGTACTTCTGCTGCCACAGGCGGTTGTAGAGGTCGAGGTCCTCGTACCCCCAGGCCACCATGTCCTCGTCGTATCCGCCGCAGTCGAGGAACGCCTGGCGTCGCACGGCCATGCGGCCCGTCCAGCCATGGTCGCCGACGATGGGCGTGAAGACGCCATTCGCGAAGTCGCAGCCGACCAGGAGGTCGTTGTCCTTCATCTGCTCGTCGATGTAGTGCGCATAGTCGGGGCCGGTGAAGTTGTCGGCGTCGACGTTGCAGAGGATCTCGCCGCGGCACAGCCGCGCGCCCATGTTGCGCGAGTGGCTGAAGCTGAAGAACTGCGCATGCTCGTAGCGGTAATAGACGACCCGTCCGGAGGCGAGATGGTCGCCGAGCTCGCTCTGGACCCAGCTCTCCACGTCGTCGGGAGAGCTGTAGTCGAGGATGACGAACTCGAGGCTGGGATGGTCGGCATTCCAGGCCAGATTCTTGGCCAGGGTCTGCCGCAGGTGATGGAGCCGTCCCATGCAGACCGTGAAGAACGAGAGCCGCAGCGCCGGCGAGGCGGGCATGTCGGGAGCAACGAGCATGTGCTTCACGCCGGGCAATTGCGAGTTTTGCCGATTCCCGCGAGCGACCGCTCGGGTACGAAGGAGAACTTGCAGCGCCCGCGCAGCGGGGACGCACCTGTGACGCAGTCGTTACGCATGGCCCGGCGCAAGCTATTTCCCCCCTGCATTGGGCAATAAACTCCCCTCGCTTGCATTGTTGTTGAAGGACGATGTTGCGTCAACCCGGTGGCCATGATCGGTCACAGCAGTCGACGGCTCACCATGACGAGCCCGCAGGCTTGTGGTTGCCGAAGGTCGGCAAAGCCTGCGAAAAGCGTTCCACCTTCCACGTCGATCCTTTGTGCGAATGTTCTGGCCATGATGCTTCTTCTTCAAGACGACACGCACCTGCACCAGGAGTTCGAGCTGCTCGACGCGGGCGGAGGCTGGGTTGCACGAGTCGTCGGCCTGCCCGATGGATCGGTCGAGGTCGAGCCCGATCCATACGGTCTTTCGGGAACGTGGAAGCGTGAGGAGACGGCTCTGTGCATCGTCGATGCGGCGCGGAGCAAGGTGGCGCGCTTCGTGTCGCAAGGTCTGGACAGTCGAAGCCGGAGGCTGTTCTGGGGCGCGGTGAAGGTCGGCCCGCATTGGCTGGAGCACTGCCTCCGCGTCCGGTCTCGGCCGTCGCCCAGGATCTCCCTGTGCACCACGAGCCGCAACCGCCTGCACCATGTGCGGCAGACGCTGCCGAGCAACATCGCCGACAACAGGGACTATCCGAACCTGGAATTCGTCCTGCTCGACTACAACTCCAGCGACGGGCTCGGCGATTGGGTCAGGACGGAGCTCGCCGGGGAGATCGCCAGTGGCCGCTTGAGCTACTATTTCACGGCCGAGCCCACGCACTTCCACGCCACTCATTCCCGCAACATGTCGATCCGGCTTTCCGGCGGAGACATCGTCTGCGTGGTCGACGCAGACAACTACACGGGACGAGGGTTCGCCGCCTACCTCGCAGACCAGGTGGAGCGCGACAACTTCCTGATCGGCTGTCGCATGGAAGGCGACGACTTCATGCTGGCCTACGACGAGGGGTGCGTGGGGCGATATGCCCTCTACAAGCAGACCTTTCTCGATGTCGGCGGGATGGACGAGGCGCACGTCGGCTGGGGCTACGACGACATGGATCTGTTTCGACGCCTGATGGCCAAGGGATATCGCTGCCAGTCCATCGAGCCGCGCTATGCACGGTGCATTCCCCACGACGATGCCGAACGGAGCAGGGAACTGCGGTACAAGGATCTCGGCCGCGTGGAAACCGGCGGAGACGGCAGCGTCTGGGTGAACAAAAGACGAAGCCAGGCCAACATCGACGCGGGACGGCTTGTCCTGAACGACGGCAGGATCGGCTGCGGCGAGGTCGTCAAGAATTTCGGCGAATCGACGATCATCGTCTCTCGGACGTCCGCTCCGGCCGCATGACGGCGGCCGTGCCCCCTCACAGGTAGCGCAGCATCCACCCGTAGACGGCGTCGGAGCGGCACACGTCGTTGCAGACGTGCGAGTGTGCCTCGAGGTCCGATCCCCGGGGCGCGATGAACGTCTTGCACTGATGCTCTCGCGGCACCGATCCGAACGGCACCTCCGGCACCGGGATCAGACGATGCATCTGTGCGATGGGGAAGAATCTGGATTGCGGGCCGTAGTCGGAGTGGAAGGCCCAGAAGGGCGTCCTGAGACGTGATACCCGGGCGGCAAAGCCGTCGAAATTGTCTTGTGCCGGCGGCGCATCCATCGCGACGACCGCCCGGACCTCGGGTCGGTCGGCCAGCAGAAACGAGGCGAAACCGCCCATGCTGAAGCCCATGATCGCGATCCGCGGCTCGGTGACGAACGTCCGCGCGATGGCGATGGAGCGGTCCAGCATCCCATGGATGAGCTGCGGGTCGTGCATGTCCAGGCGCCGCGCCTGCTGGGGAGCGATGGTGAGAAAGCGATCGAACAGTGGCAGGGAAAGCGGCGCTGCCGGCTCCGGATCTGCCCGGCCCGGGGAGGACGCGGCGACGGCCGGCTGGCTCAGGATCGACGGCACGCCCTCGCGAAAGAGGTTGCCTGTTCCCAGCCGCTCGATCCGCCGGCCGGGCTCCGCGAGCGCCGCGGCCTGTTCCTCGGACAGCGGATCGAAGGCTTCGCCGAAGCCATGGAGGAAGATCAGCACCTTCGTCGGGGGCTCCCCGTTCGCTGGCATCGATATGAAGAACGATCGCATGGACTTCCTCGAAACGCCTTCGGGAGCTCGACAGGGCATTGCTCCGTCGGCTGCGACGCGCCGTGTCGTCTTCCCTTCGGCACCTCCTTATCGAGGTTGCCCTTCCCGAGGAAGGGTTTCGGTGCAAGCGGCGGGTATGGCACATTGGGCATGGGCAACTGCCAACTTGAAGCAGCCTGAAAGCTGTAGGCATGGCTTGGATTTGCGACGCATGAAGCGGCGGGGCTTTCTCGGCGGGCTCCTTCTCGGTCCCCTGTGCGGCACCGCGCTCGGCGCCGACCCGGTCGAGTCGATGCGGGAAACGCCGGTGCTCGCCGACCGCGTGAAATCCGGCATGCTGCCACCGGCCGCCCGGCGCATTCCCCGGCAACCCCTCGTGGTCAGGACCTTCGCGGGCGAGGACGGTCCAGGCCGTCATGGCGGCCAGCTCACCATGCTGGTGACGGGCAACCGCGACACGGTGCTGATGACCATCTACAGCTACGCCCGTCTGATCGTCCATGACGCTGCCTTCAAGCTCAGGCCCGACATCCTGGAGAGCTGGCAAGACGATGACGGGCGCGAGTTCACCTTCAGGCTGAGGGCCGGCCACCGATGGTCGGACGGCCATCCTTTCACGACGGAAGACTTCCGGTTCTTCTGGGAGGACATCGCCAACAACGCCGAGCTGTCGCCCTTCGGCCCGCAGGACGAGCTCATCGTCGATGGCAAGCCCCCCGGCGTCGACATCATCGACGAAACCACCGTCAGGTACCGCTGGGACAGGCCCAATCCGTACTTCATCCAGAGCCAGGCCCGTGTCTGGCCGCTCTTCGTGTTCGCGCCGGCGCACTATCTGAAGAGATTCCATCCGAGATACAGCGATGCCGCCGCGATCGCCGGTGCGGCAGGTGCCGGCGAGCGGGGCCGGGACTGGGTGCAGGTGTTCCGCCGGCGCCTCGATGCCATGTTCGTCAACAACAGCGCCGACATGCCTTCGCTCAACCCGTGGGTGCTGACGACACCGCCGCCCGTGCAGCGCTACGTCTTCGAGCGCAATCCGTACTATCACCGCATCGACGCCAGCGGCCAGCAGCTGCCCTATGCCGATCGCGTCGTCTTCGACGTCACTGCGCCCAACCTGATTCCGGCCAGGGCAGGGCTCGGCGAGGCCGACCTGCAGGCACGCTACCTGAAGATCCGCGACTACGCGTTCCTGCAGAATAGCGCCAGGAGCTCGGGCGTCAGCGTACGCCTGTGGCAGTTCGGATCGGGCTCGCAGTTCGCCCTCTATCCCAACCTCAACGCCAACGATGCCGAGTGGCGGAAGCTGCTGCGCGACGTGCGCTTCCGCCGCGCGCTCTCGCTGTCGATCGATCGCGAGGAGCTGAACCAGGTCGTCTATCTCGGGCTCGCGACGCCGTCGAACAACACCATCATGTCGCGCTCGGTGCTGTTCAAGCCGGAGTACGCGACCAGGTGGGCCGAATACCAACCGCAGGCAGCCAACCGGCTTCTCGACGAGATGGGCCTCGGCAGGCGCGACGCGAACGGGGTTCGCCTGCTGCCCGACGGGCGCTCCGCGATCATCGTGGTCGAGAGCCAGAGCGAGGCGACCGAGGAATCGGATGCGCTGAACCTGATCGCCGAGCATTGGCGCAGGATCGGCGTCAAGATGCTGGTCAAGCAGCAGACGTTCGAGAACTTCTGGCTGCGCACCGCTTCCGGCGAGGCCACCATGACGGCGTATGCCGGCCTGTTCACCGCGGTACCGACCCCCGATACCAGTCCCCGTGAGTTCGCGCCGACCACGCAAGGCGGCCTGCAATGGCCCAAATGGGGCATGTATGTCGCTTCCAAGGGCAAGCAGGGCGAGCCGTGCGACGTGCCGGAAGCACGCCAGCTGCTCGATGGCGTGAGGCAGTGGGAACTCGCCGACGACGAGCCCGGCCGTCGCCGGGCCTGGGATGGGATTCTGCAAACCAACGTCGACCAGGTGTTCACGATCGGCACCGTGAACGGGCTCAGCCAGCCCATCGTGGTCGGCCCGAAGATCCGCAACGTGCCGAAGGAAGGATTCTACGGGTGGGATCCCGGCGGCTACTTCGGGCTCTATCAGCCCGATACGTTCTGGGTCGCATCGTAGAGCGTCGGCATCCCGACGCCGAGAGCCTCGGAAGGCCAGACACGGACCGGGACATTCGGCTATTGGGCTCGCGCCAAATCGGCACTGTCCAGGAGCGCCCGATAGCGCTGGCCAATCGCTTCAACTGGCCGCGATCCGCCCTCGATGCCACACTGCGCGCGACTGGAGGAAGCATTCATGAAATCCATCGCCGCCTGGCTGCTCGTCGGTCTCGGCCTGGCGCTGATCGCCCCGGCGCAGGCCGAGGTCGCGCGATTCGAGATTCTGGAGCGTGGACCTGCCTTCGGCGGCGCGAGCTTCGGCACGGTGGGGATCTACGAGCGCATCACGGCGCGTGCCACCGTGGCCGTCGATCCGGCCGACCGCCGCAATGCCGTGATCGCCGACCTCGACCAGGCGCCGCGCAATGCCCAGGGCCGGGTCGAGGCGGTGGCCGATGTCTTCATCCTTCGGCCGGCCGATCCTTCCCGCGGCAATGGCGCCGTGCTGGTCGAGGCGCCCAACCGCGGCCGCGAGCTGATGCTGCATCTCTTTACCGAGGTGATCGCGGCAAAGGGGCCGCCGGCGACGACCTCGGAGGCTGCCGGCAACGGCTTCCTGTTCCGCGAGGGCTACACGCTGGCCTGGATCGGCTGGCAGGCCGACATCGCCTCGCAGCCTGGGGCCTCCGAGCCCGGGCGGCTCGCCCTGCGCGCGCCAGTGCTGGCGGGCGTCACCGGGCCGGTGCGCGACGAGGTGGTTTTCGACCATCTGAAGAGTCCGGCCGTCACGGCGCTGCCATGGCCGGTGGCGGATGCCAGGAGCGTGAAGGTCACCGTGCGCGCGGGTTGGGAGGCGGCGCGCCAGTCGCCGGCCGGCCTGTCGTGGCGCCTACTCGAGGACGGCAGGCTCGAGATCACGCGGCCGCCGGGCTTCGATGCCGGCGCGATCTACGAGATCACCTATACTGGCAAGGATCCCGGCGTGGTCGGGCTGGGCTTCGCCGCGCTGCGCGATGTCGCGAGCTTCCTGCGGCACGAGACGGGCACGGCGAATCCGCTCGCCGGCCAGGTCCGGCGCAGTCACCTGTTCGGCGTGTCGCAAAGCGGGCGCTATGTGCGCGACTATCTCTATCTCGGCTTCAACGAGGATATGGCGGGCCGGCGCGTGTTCGACGGCATGATGCCGCACATCGCAGGCGGCCGAAGGCTATACGGCAACAGCCGCTTCGCCCAGCCTGGCCGCGCGCCGCGCTATCCGCACGACATCGCCTGGCCGGCCGACGCCTTCCCCTTCAGCTATGCCGATTCGACCGATCCGGTGAGCGGCGTGCAGGATGGCCTGATGCGGCGCTGCCGCGCGAGCGGGACCTGCCCCAAGGTGATGCAGACCGACACCGAGAACGAGTACTGGCTGGCGCACGCCTCGCTGGTGGTGACCGATCCGGCGGGCCGCGACCTTGCCCTGCCGGACGACGTGCGCGCCTACATGATCAGCGGCACGCCGCACTTCTCGCGGCCCGGCGCCGAGATGCGCAAGAGCGAGGCCTGCACCCTGCCGCTCAATCCGCTGCATGCCGGGGCGCCGATGCGGGCACTGCTGTCGGCGCTCGACGGCTGGGTGCGCGGGGATGCGCTGCCGCCGGCCAGCCGAACGCCGAGCCGCGCCCACGGCAGCCTGGTCGCGCCTGACAAGGCGGTGCCGGTCGTCCCGGGCCTCGGCTACAGCGGCCTGCACGTGCCGGCGGCCAAGGTCGACAGCGGTGGCGTGTCGGGAGCCGAGCTGCCGCGCGAGCTCGGCCGCTATGCCGTTCTTGTGCCGCTCGCCAATGCGGATGGCATGGCGGTGGCCGGCGTCCGCATGCCGGCGGTCGAGGTGCCGCGCGCCACCTACACCGGCTGGAACCCGCGCGCCGAGGGGTTCGGCGCCGGCGCGCTCTGCCCGCTGCTGGGCGGCATGTTGCCGCTCGCCGCGACGCGTGCCGAGCGCGAGCGCACCGGCGATCCGCGGCCCTCGCTCGAGGAGCGCTACCCGACGCCGGAAGCGTATGCGGATGCGGTGCGCCAGGCGGCGCTGTGGCTGATCGAGGAGCGCCTGCTGCTCGCCGCCGACGCCGAGGCGATCATCGAGCGCGCGACCAAGGGCAGGTGAACCCCAGCTTCGCTGCTACGGAGTGGACGCAACTCGAAACCCTCCCCCGTAATCGGGGGAGATGCCCCTGAAGGGGGCGGAGGGGGAAGGCCTCAGACAAGGTTCGTTAGAATCCGACGTCGGAATCAGAAGCTTCTCGGGTGTGGCATTCCCCCTCCGCCCCGTATGACGGGGCATCTCCCCATAGGCGTTACACAGAAAGAAACCTCATCCTGAGGAGCGTCCGCAGGGCGCGTCTCGAAGGATGGGCCCCACAGGAGATCGTTGGAAAAGCGCTGTTGCAGCACCCTCATTGTTGCCGACCAAGGGGCGAAGGTTACTTCGCCCTAATCGAGACGCGGCCCTCCAGACCGCTCCTCATGGTGAGGTCCCTTTGTATTCTAACGCCTATGGGGCACCTCGCCCGATTGCGGGGGAAGGATTCGAGTTGCGTCCACTCCGTAGCAGCGAAGCTGGGGAGGAGAACCGAATAGCTCGCGCTCCCGGCGATGGGCAGCCGCTACGGGCGCGGGAAATCGTCCGTCCGCACCAGGATGTTGAGGCCGCGGGCGGGCAATTGGCAGGAGGCGGCGCGGGTCGCGCCGACCGTGTCCTTGGCGAAGACGCGGAACAGCCCGGGGGCATAGTCGACCGGCGCGGCGCCGAAGCCTTCGGCCGAGGCGGCGAGGTAGTGCGCCGTCAGGATCACGCCCTTGATGTCGCGCAGGCGGTATTGCGAGAGCGGCAGATCGGGATGGTAGGGACCGGTCTCGTGCAACGGCTCGTTGGCCGTGAAACGCCGTTCCAGCGTGCCGCCCTGCGGCAGCTTGGTCGCCAGCGGAATGATTCGAACCGCCACGTCTCTGTCGTTCGGTACAGGGGCGATGCCCCTCAGGATATGGGCGAAGCCGTCCTCGCCGCGGGCAATCACGGCGGTGTTGAGGTTGACGCTCGCCTGGCCGGTCGCGGCGTCGTACTCGGGCAAGGCATCCAGAACGTAGATGTCGCCGCCGGTGTTGTTGGTGAGCGTGTAGGGGAACACCAGCGTCTCGCCGTCGCGCGTGGGCTGGCAGGCAAGGGTCACGCCCGGCTCGGCATCGGATGCATCGGTCATCTCGACAATCTCCTGTCGCGGCGTGGTCAGCCCGGGCGCGCCGAGGGCGGCACTACAGACCTTGATGATTAACGCGGCGGCGCACACCGCGCTCGTCGCGATAGTCGTTTTCCGGCCCGATCGTATTGAATTCCTCGTTGGTGGTGAAGCCGTCGTTGCGCTTCGTCGGGTCGCGCGAGCCGTGAGCATGGTGATCGGCATGGGTCATCTCGTGGAAGAGGATGACGTCGCCCGGCACGTCGGGCGCATTCACCGGGTTGGGCCATTGTTCGGGGTTGTAGCCGACGGTCGAATTCGATCCCTTGCCGTTCTTGGCGTCGGCGGGGTTGGCCGGGGTCGCGCCGGCGTTCGGCGGATTGGGCGGCGGGACCTGCGGCTGGATGGTCAGCGTCCTGCCCGTGCCCTGGTAGTCGGTGATCAGCGCATTTCCCGTCTTGGTATCGTTCATCAGCGCGAGCTGCGAGATCACCGTATCCTGGTACTTCGAATCGCCCGCCACCTTGATGCCCTTGCCGACCTGAAGGCTGCCGTCCTTGTTGGCGGTGACCGTCAATCCGTGATGGGCGTTGACGGTGCGGGTGCGCCGTCCGCCTCCCTTCCAGGGCGGCTGTTTCTCGATGAAATCCTGCGGGTCGCCCGGATCGGCCCGGGTGGCGTCCAGCGGGTCGGTCATGGTGAGGTTCACCGTGCTGCCGGGCGAGCCGCCCGAGTTGATGTTCACCATTGCCCCGGAGATGAACACGCCGGCCGGGTCGACCACGACGAAGCTGGCGCCGACCTTCAGGGTGATCTTCTGCGACGCCTCGACCACCACTTCCTGCGCGTTCAGGGTGGCCTTGGTGCCGACGATGGTGCTCTGCTTGGCCTGATGGTCGTACGACACGTCGGCCTTCACGGTGTGCTGGAGCTGCGCGTCGACGCCCTCGTACATGTCCTTCATGATGTGCTGGTCGTGCTCGCCGCCCACCGTCACGATCAGCGAGCCGCCCGACTTGCCGGTCTCGGGGTCCTTGCCGCCGATCAGCGAGTGCAGGGTGGAATGCACGGTCTCGTAGTAGGTGCCGAACGAGGTGACGTCGGTGCGGCCCTGGCTGCGCAGCAGCAGCTGCTCCTTCCCCGCGGTGTCGTCGAACCGCATCATGTGGAACTTCGCCTTGTCGTTGGTGGCGAGCGGCACCGTGCGGGTCTTGATGCCGCTGCGCAGGCGGAACTTGGGCAGGTCGAGCGGGTAGTTGTGGGCGGCGTTGAAGACCCGCCCGGTGATCAGCGGCCGGTCGGGATCGCCGTCGATGAAGTCGACCAGCACCTCCTCGCCGACGCGCGGGAGGAACTGCATGCCCCATTTGGGGCCGGCCCACGGCTGGGCGACGCGGATGAAGCAGGAGTTGGTCTCGGGCTTCTTCGGGCCGCCCGTGCCGGTGCGGTCCCAGTCGAACTTCACCTTCACCCGGCCGAGCTCGTCGGTCGAGACGTCCTCGTCGGTGGCGCCGAACACCGTCGCGGTCTGCGGCCCGGCCACCCGCGGCTTCCTGCTGATGCTGGGCGAGCGGTACTGCCGGCCGGCGACGATCGGAATGCAGGTGAAGCTGTTGTTGTAGGCCGGCGGCGGCGGCGTCTTCTTGAAGAAGATCCCGATGATCGGCACGTCGGAGAGATGCGGTTTCAGGATTTCAGCCGCCGCGGCGACGGCCACGCCGGCAAAGCCGCCGAAGAAGCTGCCGATGAGGCTGCCCAGCCGGGGCAGCTCGTTGATCGTCTTGTTGACGTCGGGAAGATTGGCTTTCGCGGACTGCGTCAGCGCGCCGAGGCCGGCCTCTCCGCCGGCCTCGGCCGCGCTCTTCAGCAACCGCAGCAGGATCTCGGCCGTCGTTTCCTTGGTGAAGGTCGCCTCGGTCGCCGAGAACGACACCGAGGTCAGCAGGTATTCCTTCTCGAGCTCGTTGGGGATGCGCTCCTCGGCGGGCTGCTCCTTGACCTCGATGATCTTGATGCGCGTGCCGGCGGCGAACGGCACGTTGAACGAGCTGCCGGAGAAGGTGTCGTAGCGGGTTTCCTCCTCCTCCATCCGGGTGCGCACCAGGCCCTTCACGTAGTTCGCCGTCTGGCCCTGGGTGCTGAGCGTCGCGAAACCGCCGGGATACATGAACTGCTCGCCCTGCAGCGCCGCCTTCACCTCGGGAATGACGGTCTCCCGGTTGTCTTCCGACAGCGCCGGAATGTTGCGGTACTCGCGATCGCGATAGATCCAGTTTTCCAGCTGCGGATCGAAATTGTGCTTCCAGCCGTCGCCGATCGAGCCGCGGGCATTCTTCGCGCCGCCGATGAACGCCACGGGCGAGGCCGGGTTGTTGGGGTAGGGCGGGCCGTCGACGATGACCAGCTTGTGGTTCTTGTCGGTCTGCTCGAAGAAATAGTGCAGGCCGTGCTGCTCCATCAGCCGGGAAACGAAGTTGAAATCGGTCTCGTTGTATTGGACGCAGAACTGCAGGGGCGGATACTTCTCGCTCGACAGGACGCGGATGGTGAAATCCAGCGTGAAGCGGTTGCTGAACCGCTCCTGGTTGGCGTCCTTGAACACGGCGTCGATGATCTGCAGGACGTCCTTGTCCTGGAAGATGCGAAAGTTCGTGCCCTGGTCGAGCAGGGACAAGGCCGACACCAGGCGCAGCGAGTAGACGCGGAACTGGCGCCGCGGCGCCAGCATCTCGCCGCGCGAGAACGAGGCGATGAAGCCGCTGAAGCCCTTTGTTTCCTTGATCGCGTCGCCTTCGCGCCGCCGGATGCGAAAGCCCGCGAACTTGCCGAGCATCGTGGCCGGCTCGATGTTCTTGTCCTTCGACACCAGCGACAGCGTGTAGACGAACGGCCGGGAGATCGCCTCCTGGCCGATGACGCCGGTCACCAGCAGCTTGTCCGGGTCGTCGAGCACCGGCATGTCGAACTGGATCAACGCGTCTTTCTGCGGACTATCGGCCATCAGACGTCTCCCCCCGCCGTCGTCGTCCGGCTCACGGCCCGGCTCGCGGGCAAGCTTCACGAGCAGGCTTCACAGGCCAGGCTCACGGAATGTTGGTCTGCACCTGTCCCGGCATCACGACCGAGATGATGCCCAGCCAGGTGCAATTGCACTTCGAGATGTTGTCCAGTGCCGGCTGGTTGGCGATCTTAACCGTCACCGCGCCGGGCACCCAGGGCGCCGGCGTGACCGGCATGCAGGGCTGCGGCGTGAACACGCCGAGCGCCGCCGAGGTGGCGGCGATGACCTGCGGGTTGGTCGGGGCCGCGCACAGGCCGAAGGGCATGATGTTGACCATCGAGACGTGGTCCATGATGTTGGCGGCCGGCTGGTTGCCGCAATTGACCCGGTTGACCGGCAGCACAGTGAGCGTCGAGGGCGCCGCCCCGAAGCTGCAGGCCAGTTGCGCCGTGTTCACGACTTGCATGGGCATCGTGCTGGTTCCTGTCTGAGTTCGCCACGATGGGCAGGGATCGTCACCTTGGACAGAGGTCGCAACGCCAGGCGTGGCCGCCCCCGCCTGACCGGCAGGCAGGGAATGTCGCTCGCGGCCGTGCGCCCGGCTATCTTGCATCGGCAGAGTGTCCTGTAAACTGCGCCGCGGGGCAGGCGGCCCTCCCGCGAAGGGCAGGCCGACATGCGGTCGGCGCGGCCGGGAGGGGCGATGGCCACTTTCGTCCAGCGCGCGGACGCTGTCGTGAGCCCTGTCAGGATGGCCCATTGCATGAGACAGTTGGCCATGGCGTGACACAGTTGGCGCGGCGACGACGGCGTTTGTGTGGCGTGATTGCATCCTCACGAGGGTAACTCCCGATGGTTGACGGCATCTTCTCCGGCCTGCGGGTCATCGACTGCGCGAGTTGGATCGCCGGTCCGGCGGCGGCGACGATCCTGTCGGATTTCGGCGCCGAGGTGATCAAGATCGAGCCGCCGGGCGCCGGCGATCCGTGGCGGGCGTCGGTGGCGGTGCCCGGCAAGGTGACGGATTACTGGTGGCAGCTGACGTCGCGCAACAAGCGCAGCCTGGCGATCGATCTCAAGCCGGCCGAGGGGCTCGCGGTGCTGCACCGCCTGGTCGCCAGGGCCGACGTCTTCATCACCAACTTTCCGCTGCCGGTGCGCGAACGGCTCAGGATCGCCGCCGCCGACCTGCTGGCGGTCAACCCGCGGCTGGTCTACGGCTCGATCTCGGCCTACGGCGAGGCGGGCGAGGAGGCAGCGCGCACCGGCTTCGACGCCACCGCCTACTGGGCGCGCACCGGCCTGATGGACATGGTACGGACCGGCGCCGAGGCCGAGCCGGTGCGCTCCATGCCGGGCATGGGCGACCATCCGACCGCGACGGCGCTCTACGCCGCCATCGTGACGGCGCTCTACCGACGCGAGCGCACGGGCAAGGGCGGCGTGGCGCAGACCTCGCTCTTGCAGAACGGCCTGTGGGCCAACGGCTGCTTCGTGCAGAACCGCCTGTTCGGCGAGCACGTTGCGCACCGCCCGCCGCGCAAGCAGACGCCGAGCGCGCTCGCCAACCACTATCGCTGCCGCGACGGGCGCTGGTTCCTGATGGCGCTGCACAACGAGGCACGCCAGCTCGCGGGCTTCCTGAAAGCGATCGAGGCCGAGCATCTGGCGGCCGATCCGCGCTTCGAGACCCAGCTGGCGCGGCGCGCCAATGCCCGCGCGCTGACCGAGATCCTCGAGGCGATCTTCGCCAAGCGCGATCTCGACGAGTGGCGTGTCGTCCTCGAGCGCGCCGGCGTGACCTTTGGCCCGGTGTCCTCCGCGCTGGTGCCCTTTGCCGACGGCGGCGGCTTCACGGTGTCGAGTCCGTTCCACCTCGACGGCGAGACCAAGGTCGCCCCGGCCCGCGCCCCGGCGGTCGGCCAGCATTCCGAGGCGCTGCTGGGCGAGGCGGGGTACTCCGCGGAGGAGATCGCCAGGCTGAAGGGACTGGGCGTGCTGCAGCGGTAACGCGGGGTAGTTGGCTAGTTTCTAACAGGCTCCGACCTCACCCTGAGGAGCGCCCGCAGGGCGCGTCTCGAAGGGTGGCCTCGAGCGAGGCGGTCGCTGCCCATGCTTCGAGACGCCGCGCCATGCGCAGCTCCTCGGCATGAGGGCGTGGTTGTCGCCACGCCGCCGGTGCGTCTTCGCTTGGTCCCTACCGGCGCGGCTCGGCCATCACCTCGTACGTGCAGGCGAACGCCGCCCGGGCGATGCGATAGGTGTCCTTGGCGCTGTCCGGGTTCTGCACGATCAGGTCGCCCGCGGTGAAGCGGAACGCGCCGTCGCTGTCGCTCACCGTGACGAAGCGCATCGGGTTGCCGCGGGGGCGATACGGCCGCCAGCCCGCGGCATCGGCGGCGCCGATCGGGCCCCCGATCGGCCCATCGTAGCGCTGGGCGAAGGTCGGGGCGCGCACCAGGATCTCCTCGTTGCCGGTCTCGGGGCAGCGGTTGCGCACCACCCAGTCGCCGACGGCGGCCGGCGGGCTCTGCGTCTCCTTGCCCTCGCCCTTGATCATCGTGACCACGACCTCGCCCGGCCTGGCCGGTCGCGCATCGACCGTTTGCGTCTTGCGGGCGAGGCCGGCGCCGCGCTCGGCGGCAGCCTTGGCGAACCAGGCGACGATGTCGACCTGTGCCTGGGCGTGCGCGGGCGCAGCGGGACTCATGACGGCCATCGCCAGCGCGAGTGCCACGGAGAGATAGAGATGGCACCACCGACCATCGGGCATCGCCTGCCTCAGTCGGTCTCGATCGGCAGCGACTGGGTCTTCGCCCATTCGCCCATCGAGGCGTCATAGAGCGTGATGTCGTCGTGGCCGAGCTGGTGCAGCAGGAACAGGTCTATCGTGGCCGAGATGCCGCCGCCGCAATAGCAGATCGTGCGCTTGTCCTTCGACACGCCCTGGGCGGCGAATTTCTGCGCCGCGTCGGCCAGCGTGGTGAAGCCCTTGGTCGCGGGATCGACCAGCGTGGCGGCCGGCACGTTGACGCTGCCGGGCACACGGCCGGGCCGGCCGTAGCGGCTCGGCTCGAGCCCGCGATGGAACTGCGGGCCGAGCGCGTTCACCGTCACCGTGTCGGCGCGGCCGATGGCGGCTTTCACCGTCGCGGCATCGACGAACATTTTTTCACGCGGCACGGCCACGAAGGTCGCCGCCGGATAGCCGCGCGGCGTGCCCGTCTCGATCGGCCGGCCCTCGGCCTTCCACTTGTCGAAGCCGCCGTCGAGCACTGCCGCGTCGTCGAAGCCCAGGGATCGCAGCATCCACCAGAAGCGCGTCGCCCACATCATCGTGCCGATGCTGTAGAGCACCACGCGCGTGCCTGCCCCGACGCCGTGCCGGCCGAAGGCCGCCTCCAACCGGGCGACCGGCGGCATCATGAAGTGAAGGTGCGTGCCGGGATCGGAGAACTCGCCCTGCAGGTCGAGGAAACCGGCGCCAGGCACATGGCCGTCCTCGAACGTCTTGCGGCCGGGCACGGCGTGATAGGGCTCGGACGAGCCGGCCGGCGTCGGCTCGAGATACGTCGTGCAGTCGAGCACGCGCAGCGCCGGATCGCCAAGCGACGCAGCGAGGGTGGCGGTGTCAATCAGGGCGCGCGGGTCGCGCATGGCGATGTCTCCTCCGGGGTTTGCGGCAAGGTCACACCGACGGCGATGGTTGGCAATCTGTCGTTCTCCTCCCCAGCGTCTTCGCTGGGGAGGTGTCGCCGTCATCGGCGACGGAGGGGTCATGGGCCAGAGACCTGCTCATGACCCCTCCGTCCGCGATTACGCGGACACCTCCCCAGCGAAGATGCTGGGGAGGAGAGCTACAGAAGCGTGGCCAACAAAGATGAAGTAGGCTGCTCGCCAATCTTCCAGGAGGAACCACGACCATGCCCGCATCCGACATTGCCTACACGCCGGTCCTGCCCGAGGGGTGGACGCGCCCGCGCGGGTTCTCGCATGGCGTCGTCGCCACCGGCACGAAGAGCGTGCGCATCGCCGGCCAGATTGGGCGCGAGCCAGGGCAGGCGCACATCCCGGCGGGCACCGACGCCGGCACGCAATGGGGCGTGGCGCTGAAGAATCTGGTGGCGGTGCTGAAGGCGGCAGGCGGCGAGCCGACGCATCTGGTGGCGCTGCGCGCCTATGTCACCGACATCGCCGAGTTCAATGCGGCTGGCGCCGCGATCGGCGCGGCGTGGGGCGTGACGCTCGGCCGGCACTTCCCGGCGATGACGCTGGTCCAGGTATCGGCCCTGATCGATCCCAACGCCAAGGTCGAGATCGAGGGCGAAGCAATCCTGCCGTGAGCGAGCGGTCGCTGCCGGGCACCATGCCGGTCATGGCCACGCCGATCCTGGTCCTGTGCGGCGTCGGTTCGGACAGCGGCAACAGGGAGCGCGTCAGCGGCTGGGGCTTTCCGGCGCGCGGCCGGCTCGCCCTGCGCGACCGGGCCGACGAGTCGACTGGCCAGCGCGGCATTCGCGGTCTTCCGTGGGGCGTCGGCGACCCGGCCGCGGCGTTCCTCGACTCGCCGCAATGGGCAATCGTGCGCCTCGACGCGGAGGACATGCCGGGCGTGACGTCCGGCTCGGCGCTGGAGTTCTCGGCCGGCACAGTGATCTATCGCGGCGACCCGCGCGGCGCGCTGGAGACCCTGATCCAGCACGGCGCCGACCGAGCGGCGATGTCGGTGCAGTTGGTGATGCAGGACGCCAGCGGCATCGCCGATGTCGGCGCCTGCGGCGTGGCCGTGACGGGCGACAGCGGCGTGGCGCGCGGCGGGCCGGGCAGCCACCTGCTGGTGCCAGGTGGCTACGGCGGCATTGCCGTCGCCGGCCGCCGCGGCCGCGCCACGGTCGGCGGCGACAACGGCATCGCCATCGTCGGCGCCGAGGGCCACGCGATCGCGTCCGGCCTGGCGGTCGGGCGCCAGGCGGGCGGCTGGCTGGTGGCTGGCGAATCGGGGGTTGCCGTCGCCCTCGCTGCAGCGAACGAGCTCGCGGTCGGGCAGGGCGGCATCGCGGTCGGCCTCGACCGGGTTGGGCGGATCGCGCTCGGCCGGCACGCCGTCGCGGTGGTGC
>LNFM01004099.1_pt1 | contig 27388 bp, 25 predicted proteins | sample 596031 | NCBI WGS metagenome assembly LNFM01 (sample SAMN04254537, study PRJNA301005) | activated carbon metagenome | isolation source: dual media filters at the Ann Arbor, Michigan drinking water treatment plant | place: USA: Ann Arbor
CCGGCTCTTGCGGTCGAAGACCGACTGGAAGAAGGGGTAGGCGAGCGCGTCGTGCAATCCGGCGGGAGCGCTCGAGACCACATCGCGGGGCTCGGATGCCATCGTCAGTCCTCCCCTTGGGCTTTGCTGAAGACGGGCTCGCCGTCGAACTCCTGGAGCTTCTCGACGTGCATCCAGCGGTAGCGGGAGGCGATGCGGCCCATCAGTGCCGTGATGGTCTCGTCCGAGACCTCGTTCTCCTCGCGCAGGGGCACGAACCGGCAGCGCCAGTGATCGACGTAGTCGGTCATGGCCCCCATGGACGGGTACACCTTGGTTCCCCGGCTGGAGATCATCTTCAGCCGGGCGGGCAGACCCGACGTGATCTCCTCGATGGCCGGGCCGAGGTCCTCGGCCTGGTCGCCGCTCTCCACGAAGATGTCGACGCCGACCACGCGGCGTGCGGCGACCTTCACCGAGTCCGGCTCCGGGGCGACGCGCGGCAGCAGGATCGGGCGGTGCTCCCTCACGCTCCAGCGCTCCGACCGGCGCCCCAGATTGGCGATGACCGCGTCGGTGTAGGCGGTCGTGGACGCGGCCGCCTCGTCGCCGACGACGTCGCGGGTCACGGTGGTCCCGTCCTCGAGAGTCGCGATGATGGCGTGCTCGATGTCGAGGGCCGCCTCGAACTCGCCGAGGTGGCGGAGCATCATGACCGCCGAGAGGATGAGCGCCGTCGGGTTGATCACGTCACGGCCGGCGTACTTGGGCGCGCTGCCGTGGACGGCCTCGAAGATCGCCACGTCGGTGCCGATGTTGGCCGAGCCCGCGAACCCGAGACCACCCACCTGCGCGGATGTGAGGTCGCTGAGGATGTCGCCGTTCATGTTGGTGGTGACGATCACCTCGTACTGCTCGGGCTTCTTCACGAGCTGGTGCGCGCCGTTGTCCACGATGACGTGCCACGACTCGATGTCGGGGTACTCGAGCGCCACCTCCTCGAAGGTGCGCTTCAGCAGGCCCTCGGTGAGCTTCATGATGTTCGACTTCGTGAAGCACGCCACCGACCCTCGGCCCTCTGCGCGGGCCACCTCGAAGGCGAGCCGGCTGATCTTCTCGCAGCCCTTGCGCGAGATCAGCTTGAGGCACTGGGCCACGCCGGGCGTCTGCTGGTGCTCGATCCCGGCGTAGAGGTCCTCGACGTTCTCACGGACGATGACGAGGTCGATGCCGCGACCGCTGTAGGGCGTGATCACTCCCGGGAGCTCCCTGACCGGGCGCAGGTTGCCGTAGGTCTCGAAGAGCTTGCGAAGTGTGACGTTGGCGCTCTTCTCACCGAAACCGACGGGCGTGCCGAGGGGCCCCTTCAGAACGACCCGGGTCTTGTGGATCGACTCGATGGTCTCGGGGGGCACCCCCGAGGGCAGGCCGCGCAGGAAGACCTGCTCACCGGCGTCGCGCGTCTCCCAGGCGATCGGCGCGCCCGTCGCCTCGATGATGCGCTGGGCGGCCCCGACCACCTCCGGGCCGATTCCGTCTCCCGGGATGACCGTGACGAGCTTCTCGCCCGTGGGAGTGATGTGCATGGTCTCTGCTCTCGATCTGAGTGGACGGGGATCAGGCGGGGGGGCCGACCAGCGCGAGTCCGCCTGCGCCGCCGAGGACGCCGCGGATCGCGTGCGCCGGCAGGAACAGCGGCACCTGCACGAGTCGCAGGAGGGAGGCGCGCAGGCGGTCCATCGGGTCGAGGGGCCATCCCGCGGGCTCGCCAGGGCTGAGCAGGGCGCAGGGGTGGTGCTGGACGATGACGATCCGCGACACGCCCAGCACCCGGCGGGCGCTCACGAGGTCGGCCAGCGCGTCGTCGGTGACCACGCCTCCCGCATTGGCCATGACGTGGGCTTCGTGCCGGCCGAGGCCGAGCCACCCGAGCGCGTCGCAGTCGAGGTCGGCACAGGCCACCACCACCAGGTCCGGACAGGACCTGTTCGGAGCCGGCACGCCGTCACGCAGCGTCGCGTGCGCAGGGCCGGCACATGGCCGCGGGGGCAGGCCGATCGAGCGGGTCGGGGCGGCTGCCCGCCTGCCCGGCAGGGGACCTGCGGAGCGGGGCGGGGGCCGGTTCCGGCTCCCGCCCCGCTCCACGACGGCGGTGCCTCACCCGGCCGGGAGGGGGCTGCGCCCCGGCGTGTGCGTCGAGTGAGCCACCGACGGTCGTCAGCTCAGGTACTTGGAGGTGTCGAGCCCGCGCTCCTCCATGATGCGGGTGAAGGTCTCGCGCATCTCCTCGGGGTAGTCGGGGAGCCCACCGGCGTCGATGACCTTCTGGGCGTGCTCGCGGATGCGCGGGCCGAAGTCCCAGTCGTCGTCGTTCATGAGCCGCTCGATCTCGCGGCCGGGCCAGTGGACGCAGCCGGGGTCGCGGCCGAATCGCTCGGCGAGGGCGTCGAGCTCCTCGATGCGGCCCGGAAGCGGCGCCTGCTCCTGGATCATCCCCTTCTCACGCAGCAGGGCGTCGACCTGGGGATCCGGCATGTAGGGGTTGCCGAAGGTGTCCTTGTGGAAGAGCTTCTCGAACTTCAGGCGAGGGCGCTGGCCGCCGGCCTTGGCGTCCTCGAGCGGGTACCCGAGCACGTGGGCCCAGGTGAACTTGTAGTGCGAGGGGAGGCCGAAGACCTCCTGGATGCCGCCCGGCTTGCGGCCGAAGGCGATCAGGCTCTGACCGAGGCCGAGTGAGTTGCCGCACATCATCGCCTGGGAGACGGCGAGACCGGTCTCGAACCTCAGGAGCTGGTCCGTGCGGTCCTCGGGGAAGCTCATGAGCCGCGGGATCGTCTGGGTCATCGAGAACTCGTAGTTCCAGCCGTGGTACTTGGTGAGCGCGCCCGACAGCGACAGGGTCGACAGACCGTCGTTGGCGCGGCCGTACCAGGCGTTGATGTTCGTGAGCCAGAAGATGATGTGCGAGCTCTGCTGGATCATCTGGACGTTGAAGCCGGAGACGCACTCCTCGATGTCGTCCCAGATCTCACAGGTGTCCCGGTTCACCACGATCGCCTCGGTGGCGTTGATGTTGCCCTGGCACGAGGAGAGTCGAGCGGCCTGGAGGACGGCCTGGATCTTCCAGTCCTCAACCTTCTTCTCAGGGTCGTAGTAGCGGATCGTCCGCCTGTTTCCGATCGCCTGGAGGACCGGCAGATCGGGAATCTCGGCCGCCGAGGCCGGGATGCTCGACGTGTCTGAGGAGGTGGCCATCAACTTCTCCTGGGTCGGCCGCGTCCCGTTCGGGTGACCGGGAGGCAACGGTTCGTATTCGCGGCAAGCGTAACCCGACTTACAAATCGCGTCAATGTAGTCTCGTCTCCGACCTGGCCGCGGCGGGGAGACGGATGACGACGATCGAGATCCTCCAGAGCACGCTCACCTCGCCCATGGTCCTCGCCTTCGTGCTCGGGGTGCTGGCCACCCTGGCGGGCAGCGACCTGAGACTGCCCAAGGCCCTCTCCGCCGGGCTCTCCACCTACCTCCTGCTGGCCATCGGCCTGAAGGGGGGCGTCGCGCTGTCGGAGGCGAGCCCGGGCGAGGTCGTCGTGCCGGCGCTGGCCGTCCTGGCGCTCGGGGTGATCACGCCGCTGGTGGCCTTCGTCGCGGCGATGCGGCTGCTTCCGATCGGCCGCGTCGACGCGAGCGCGATCGCGGCTCACTACGGCTCGGTGTCGGCGGTCACCTTCGCCGCCGCGCTGACCGTCTTCGAGGGGGCCGACGTTCCGGTGGAGGCCTTCGCGCCGGCCCTGCTCGCGATGCTCGAGGTCCCGGGCATCGTCGTGGCGCTGACGCTCGCCGCGGGGGTCGTCGGCGGCACGCGCGGCGGGTGGGGCCGCGCCCTCAGGGAGGCAGTGCTCGGCAAGAGCATCGTGCTGCTCGCGGGCGGCCTGGCGATCGGCTGGATCGCGGGCGCCGACGGGACCGCCCCCGTCGATCCGCTCTTTCGCGACCTCTTCCTCGGTGCCCTTACGCTGTTCCTCCTCGACCTCGGCGTCACCGCCGCCCGGCGGGCGACCGGCCTCCGCGCCGCCGGCCCCGGCCTGCTCGCACTCGGGATCTGCGTTCCGCTCGTCAACGGGACCCTCGGCGTCGCACTCGCGACGGCCGCCGGCCTGTCGGTGGGCGGCAGCGCCGTGGTCGGGATCATGGCCGCGAGCGCCTCCTACATCGCCGCGCCGGCCGCCGTCCGGGTGGCCCTGCCGGACGCGAACCCGGCCCTCTATCTCACCGCCAGCCTGGGGATCACCTTCCCGATCAACCTGATCGCGGGCATCCCGCTCTTCTTCGCCCTGGCCCGGGCGCTCGGCGGCTGAGGGCCGGTCAACCGGCCGGGGGCGCGTCGACGCGGGTCACCCCGGGGCCGGCGAGGGCGCCCCCGGGGCCGTGCACGTCGCGCGCGAGCCGGCCGACGCCCAGGGTGCAGAGCCCGATCGAGGCGAGCGCGGCGAGGATGATCGCGCCGCCCTGCCCCGGGCTGATCACCCCCTCGGCGAGGCCGATGGCGACCACGCCGGCGGGCACGCCGAGCTGGGCCGTCGCCATCAGGGCGGCGGGCAGCCGCTGGCCCGTCAGCAGGGCGGCGATGGCGTGCACGGCGACGTTCGAGGCGACCAGGAGCACGGCGAGCAACAGGTACGACGGGTGCTCGAGCACCGCGCGCAGGTCCAGGCGCGCGCCCAGCACCACGAAGAACAGGGGCACGAAGAAGCCCGCCGCGATGCCGATCACCTGCCGCGAGAGACGCTTCGGCCCGCCGATCGCGGCCACCAGCAGGCCGACGGTGAAGCCGGCCACCAGGATGCTGGTGCCGGTGCGCTGAGCGAGCCAGGCGAGGACGAAGAGCAGCAGCAGGGCCAGGCGCAGGTCGAGCGCCCAGCCGCGCTTCTTCGACGCCCGCCGGACGCGGTGGACGAGGGCGCTGCCCCGGACGGCCCGGGCGCCGGCGAAGACGGCGAGGCCCGCGGCGGCGACGAGCACGCCGCCGACCAGGGCCCCGGCGGCGCCGTCGGAGAGCACCACGAGCGGCAGCGCGACGATGGCGGCGACGTCGGCGATCGCCACCTGCGACATCACCGTGAGTGCCCGGGGCTCGTCAATCAGGCCGGCCTCCTGCACGGCCGGCAGCAGGATCGCGGCCGAGCCGCTGGCCAGCAGCAGGGCGTAGACGATGGCGTCGCCCCCGCCCACCAGCGCCGCGATGCCGAGTCCGGCCGGCACCGCCAGGAGCCCGGCCGCCACGGCGGCGAGGGCCCCGCGGCGCAGCCCGGCGGCGATGCCGGGGGTGCGAACCGGGACGTGCATCCCGGCCGCGAACATCAGCATCGCGAAGCCGACGTCGGCCAGGAAGGCCGTGGTCGGCTCGTCCGGGTCGAGCCACCCGCCGCCGCTGACGCCGATCACGACCCCGGCCGCCAGCTCCCCCACGACCACCGGCACCAGGGCCCGCCGCCCCATCGCCAGCAGCGGGCCGGCGAGGCCCGCGGCGACGATCAGCGCGAGGACGCCGAAGCTCATGGGCGCGAGCATAGGCGTGCGCCGCCTTGACCGGCGGCGCGCCCTGGCCCTACGGTCGGGCCCGTGGACCCCTCCGCCCAGACGCCGACGGGAGGGACCGCCCTCATCGTCGTGCCGGGCGTGGGCGACGACGCCCAGGGGGACACGGTCGGGGCGATGACCGGCGCACTGCTCTCCGAGCTCGGGCCCGGCGCGCACGCGACGCCGTTCACGCGCTCCATCGTCGTACCCACGCTGCCCGACTCGTCGGCGCCGCCCGTCGTCCACGAGGTGCGCTGCGCGCGCATCGACCGCCCCGGGGTGGCCGCGCCGCTGATCGTCTACGAGATGCACTGGGCCGACCTGTCGCGGTTCCCGGGCACCCTGCGGCGGTTCATCCTCACGCTCTACGGCCTGCTCTTCCAGATCTCGACGATCGGCATCGAGGCCTTCCGGGCACTGGCGCCCCACCGGCTGGCGCAGCGGGTGATCCGCGTCTTCTCCTATCTGACGGCCGTGCTGGTGCTGGGACTGACGGCCGGGGCGGCGGTCCTCGGGGTCGAGTTCGCGGCGATGGTGCGCCTGGACGAGCGGCCGTGGCAGGTGGCCGTCGCGGGCGTCGTCCTGCTGCTGATGGTGGTGCTGGCCTGGTACGGCGACCGCTTCCTGCGCGGACACGGCTGGCGCTTCTCGGCGACCCCCCTCGGGCGGCCGGGGCTGGCCTTCGGCGCCGTGGCGGTGGGCGTCGGCATCGTGCCACTCGTGCTCCACGCCCAGGACCCGCCGGGCTCCGACCTCGCGGTCGCCGTGCACGAGGTGCTCTGGTTCGCGGTGCGCTGGGTGCTGCCGGCCGCCTGGGTGCTGGTGGGGACCGCCGCCCTCATGATCGCCTGCGTGCTGCTCTGGACGACGCTGATCCGCGAGGACCGGGGCGCCGCCTACCGCGCCAACCGCACCGCGGTGCTGAGCGTCGTGGTCGGCGGCCTCGGCATCGCCCTGCTCGGCGCGCTGCTGGTGGCGGCGGCCCTCGCCCTCACCGCCCAGGCGACGGGAGCCGGCACCCCCGTGCCGCCCCAGGCCGCCCTCGACGCGGGCGCCGAGGCGGCCACCTTCGGCGCCTACGCCGGCGCGGTCTTCGACCGGTCCCTTCGCCCGCTCGCCGTCGCGCTGCTCTGCACGCTGTCGCTGCTGGTGGTGATCCTGCTCGCCGGTTTCCCCTACCTGTCGGCGCTCGCCCAGTCGGGGTGGCGGGCGGCGCGGCCACGGCTCGGCGCCGCCGAGACCGCGGTCAGCGTGGCCCTGCCGGCGCTGCTGGTGCCCGTGCTGCTCGACGCCGGCTCGCCGGTCGCAGACGGGGTCGCCATCGCACTGACGCTGCTCGCGCTCGGCGCGCTGGTCGCCTACTGGGCGGGGCGCTTCGCGCCCGACCCGGCGCGGCGCCCGCTGGGGCGCGGCTTCGACCGGCTGCTGGCCTGGTTCGGCAGCGCGGCGCACGCCTGCCTGCTGGGCGTGGCCCTGCTGGTCTCGGCGCTCGCACTCGGGCTGGCCACGCCCCTCACGCCGGGCGCCTCGGAGTGGCTCGGAGGACTGTCGGAGGCGGTCTTCGACCCGCTCACCGCGCTCGCCAGCGGGTCGGGCCTCGACAGCGCGCTGAAGGTGTCGGCCACCGTGGTGGCGCTGCTGGCGCTGGCCGCCCTGATACGGACGCGGCTGTCGGCGCTCGCCAAGGCGCTCGACCTCGCCTACGACGTCGCCACCTACGTCCGGGTGCCCCACGGCGCACCCGGCCGCGCACCGGTCGAGCCGCCCCGGCGCCGGGTGCTGCGCCGCTATGCGGCGATCCTCGCGCACGTCGAGGCGACGCAGGCGCCGTCGTCGATCGTGATCGCGGCGCACTCCCAGGGCAGCATGTACTCGCTCGCCCTGATGTTCGGCGACGAGTTCCGCGATCGCGCCGACCGGCAGGAGGTGGTCGGCTGGCCCCTCGCGCCGCGTCTGCTGCCCGATCACCCCGACATCGCGCGCGAGCCCGCCCCCGCGCTCCGCGCCCCGATCGCCCTGCTCACGGCCGGCTGCCCGATCCTCCAGACCTACGCCCCGAGCTTCCCCGGCCAGTACGAGTGGCCGGCCGACCGCGACTGCGTCAACCGGATGCTGGAGGCCATCGGCCCCCGCACCACCTGGCGCAACGCCTACCGCAGCGGCGACTACCTCGGCCGCGCCCTCTGGTCGCCGCGCGAGTGCGCGCTGCACGCCCCCTGGGGCGCGCTGACCGAGGTCTGCCTCGGCCCCGGGCAGCACACCGGGTACTGGGGCGACCGCCGCTTCGCCGCGCAGGTTCTGGCGCTCGTCTGACGCGACAGGCTGACGGCGCCTTGCCCGCGCCCACCGGGCGGTCGTAGTGTCGGCCGGTGCCGCGCATCGCGCGGCCGGAAACGGGGGTGGACGCGATGGCCGCCGAGCGGCACTCGAGGGAGACCTACTTCGTCGTCGGAGAGGGCGCCCTCGGCGCCCCGTCGCCGGCTCCCGGCGTGGCGGTGGCCATGTCGATGGAGACCGACCTGCGGGCGTTCCGCTTCTCCCGCATCGGCCCGAAGGCGGTGCGGCAGCTCGGTGAGCCGGGGCGGCGGCGGCTGGCCGAGGCGATGACGATCGACGCCGACCAGGCGCCGCGCGACTCCACGATCCCGGCCGGGTTCACCTACCTCGGCCAGTTCCTCGACCACGATCTCACCTTCGATCGCAGCCGCCTGAAGGACGACGGCTCCGTGGCGGTGGCCGATCTCGTCCAGGGGCGCTCGCCGAGCCTGGACCTCGACTCGCTGTACGGGCTCGGCCCGCGGCGGACGCCGGAGTTCTACGCCGCCGACAAGGCCCACCTCAAGAGGGGGTCCACGGTCAGGTCGTTCCCGCAGGACGGGATCGCCGACAGGCCCCATCCCGGGTTCGACCTCCCGCGCAGGAGCAACCGGAAGGCCCTGATCCCCGATCTGCGCAACGACGAGAACCTCGCGGTGGGCCAGACCCACAACGCGTTCATCCGGTTCCACAACCGGGTGGTCGACCGCCTGAAGGCCGACGGCGTCCCCGCGGCCGACCTGTTCGCGCGCGCCCGCGAGACCGTCATCAGGCACTACCAGTGGATGATCCGCACCGACTTCCTGCCGCGCATCGTGAAGCCGCAGCTCGTGGACGACGTCTTCACCAACGGGCGCAGGGTGTTCGAGGTGAACCCGGCGCCCGGCGACTCCCCGACGATGCCGGTGGAGTTCTCCGTGGCGGCCTACCGCCTCGGTCACAGCATGGTGCGCAGCACGTACGACTGGAACCACGTGTTCGACGACGGCGGGGGCAGCCTGGACCTGCTGTTCGAGTTCTCGGGCACCAGCGGCACGCTCGGCGGCGACCCGAGACTGCCGAGCAACTGGATCGCCGACTTCCGCCGCCTCTACGACTTCCGCGAGGCGGGACGCAACGACCTGCGGCCGATCGTGCGCGGGAGGAACCGGCTGAACATGGCGCGCCGCCTCGACACGCTGCTCACCGACATGCTGGCGTCCCTCCCCGACGGCTCGATCGGAGGGCCCGACCCGCGGGCGATCCGCCGCAACCTCGCCTTCCGCAACCTGACCCGCGCCAACATGCTCAAGCTCGCGACCGGCCAGCAGATGGTCGCCCTGATGCGTGCGCGAGGCGTGACGCTGACGGCCCTCACGCCGGCGCAGATCCGCGACGGCAACAGGGGGGCGACGCTGACGCGACTGAACGCCGCCCAGCGCCAGAGGGTGGTGAACGACACCCCGCTGTGGTTCTACACGCTGCGCGAGGCGGAGTTCAACGCGGGCCGGATGGCGGCCGTGGGCGGGCGCATCGTGGCCGAGACCTTCCACCGGGCCATCGAGGGCAGCTCCGTCTCGATCATCGCCGAGCCCACCTGGCGACCGACGCTCGGCCCCGATCCGGACACCTTCCGCATGGTCGACCTCCTCCTGTTCGCCTTCGAGGGCCGGGCCGACCTGCTCAACCCGCTCGGCAACGGATGAACCCGGGAGTGGAGATGCCCGACATACCGACGACGCTCGATCCCGACGACGAGGAGCCGAAGGAACTGCTCGACGAGCAGGGCGAGGAGTCGTTCCCGAGCTCCGACGCCCCGGCCACGGGGGGTCCTGCGGTCTGATCGCGCCACGCGGTGACGACCGCATGTGACGTCCTCGCGGCGTGGGTATCATGCCGCCCGTGAACACCCTCCCGGGCCGTTGATGAACGCGGTCCTACTCTCAGTGGCACTCCTCCTGGTGCTGCTCAACGGCTTCTTCGTGGCGGCCGAGTTCTCGCTCGCACGGGCGCGGATCACCCGCCTGGATCAGCTGGCCGAATCCAGCGGCGCCGCGGTGCTCGCGCGCGAGCAGGTGCGCCACATCGACCGCTACCTGGCGGCCTGCCAGCTCGGGATCACCCTCGCCAGCCTGGGTCTCGGCTGGCTCGGCGAGCCGGCGTTCGCGCACCTGATCGAGCCGCTTCTCACCAGTGTCGGCCTCGGCGAGGGCAGCGCAGTGCTGACGTCCGTGATTCTGGCCTTCGTGATCATCACCGTGCTGCACGTGGTGATAGGCGAGCTCGCGCCCAAGACCGTGGCGATCCAGCGCGCCGAGACGACGGCACTGGGCATCTCCCGCCCCCTCGAGTGGTTCCGGATCCTCTTCGCCCCGTTCATCTACTTCCTGAACGGGGCCGGCAACGCCCTGGTGCGCGCCCTCGGGGTCGAGCCGGCGACCGAGCGCGAGCTCGCCTCCACCCCGGAGGACCTCCAGATCCTGATCGCCCAGAGCGAGGAGGGAGGGGCGATCGAGCCCGAGGAGGCCGACATGCTGGAGGGCGTCTTCGGGCTGCAGGGCAGCCTGACGCGCGACATCATGACGCCCCGCCCCGAGGTGACCTCGCTGGCGGCCGAGATGACCGTCAAGGCCGCACTGGTGGAGGCGCTCGCCACCCGCCACAGCCGCTTCCCCGTGCTGAACGGCGACGGCGTGCTCGGCGTGGTGCACCTGAGCCAGCTCGCCCGCGCCGTGCTGGAGCGGGAGGACACCCCGCTGCGCGACATCGCCGGCACCGCCCTCTTCGTACCCGAGACCCAGCCGGTGGACGACCTGCTGCGCCAGCTACAGGCGCGGCGGGCGTCCCTTGCGGTCGTGCTCGACGAGTACGGCGACTTCGCGGGCGTCGCGACGGTCGAGGACGTGATCGAGGAGATCGTCGGCGAGATCGACGACGAGCGCGATCGCGGCCCCGCCGTGGACGAGCGCCCCGACGGCCGCCTGATCGTGCGCGGCCACGTGCCGATCGAGGACCTCGCCGACCACGGCGTCGAGCTGATCGACGAGACGGTGACGAGCATCGGCGGCCTGGTGTTCACCCGACTCGGCCGGCTTCCGCGCGCGGGCGACCGGATCACCGTCGACGGCTGGGCCCTGACCGTCGAGGCCACCAGCGGCACCCGGGTGGTGCTGGTCGCGATCGAGCCCGCGCCGGCCGAGGCCGGAGACGAGCCCGGAGGCGTCTAGGCCACCGGCTCCACGAGCTGGGGGCGCAGGCCGCCGCGGCCGGTGAGGCAGGCGGCGCCGCAACGGGCGCCGAGGGCGAGCGCCGCATCGAGGTCGAGGCCGCGCCCGAGGCCGACGGTGACGCCGGCCGCGAAGGAGTCGCCGGCGCCGTAGCTGTCGATCGCGTCACCGGGCACCGGGGCGGGCGACCAGCGCCCCTCGGTGCCGTCGGCCCGCAGGTAACGGCCGCCCGCGGCGCCCTGGGTCCAGACGATCGCCTCGGGCATCACCGGGAGCGCCTCGGGGTCGACCGCCTCGGTGACGTCGTTGTCGCTGGCGATCAGGACGTCGGCGCGCACGCCGCTCTCGATCAGCTCCACCAGCCGGCGGGTGGTGACCACCAGCACCCGGGCGCGCCGGGCCGCGGCCACCGTGGCCGAGTCGTGACCGGTGAAGTAGGCGGCGTCGCAGTCGGCGAGGTCGTCCCAGGGGAGCGGGTCCTCGATGCGCGCCGACGTCGGGTCGCCGATCACCACGATGCCGCGATCGCCGGTGATGCCGACGGCGCTGACCGCGCGCGTCTGCGCCTCCTGGCGCACGGCCGCGAGCACGGTGACCCCCGCGTCCTCGAGCCGGGTCGCGGTGGAGCGGCCCGACACGTCGTCGCCGAGCGCCGTGAAGAAGAGGCAGTCGGCGCCGAGCTTGGCGACCTGGACGGCGCTGACGCCGCCTCCTCCGCCGGGCTCGTCGAACGGGTCGGCCAGCCGGGTGATCTCCCCGGGGCGCGGCATCTCCCCGATGCCGTGCGTCACCCACTCCGAGTGACCGACGACGGCCACGCGTGGACGTGCGCCGGCGCTCACAGGGGCCGGATCTCCTCCGGCGCGCCGCAGGCGCGCAGTGCAGCGGGCATGGGCACCGAGCCGTCCTCGCGCTGGTGGTTCTCGAGGATCGCGATGATCGTGCGGCCGACGGCCACGGCCGTGCCGTTGAGCGTGTGCACCGTCTCGGTGCCCGACTCGCGGCGCACGCGGGTGCGCAGGCGGCGGGCCTGGTAGTCGGTGCAGTTCGAGCACGAGGTGACCTCGCGGTAGGCCGCCTGCGCGGGCATCCACGCCTCGCAGTCGAACTTGCGCGCCGCCGAGGCCCCGAGGTCGCCGACCGCGATGTCGATCACCCGGTAGGGCACCTCGATCGCCTGGAGGATCGCCTCCTGCACGCCGAGGATGCGCTGGTGCTCGGCGGGTGAGTCCTCGGGGCGGACGAACGAGAACATCTCGACCTTGTCGAACTGGTGCACGCGGAAGATGCCCCGGGTGTCGCGGCCCGCCGCCCCGGCCTCGCGCCGGAAGCAGGTCGACATGCCGCCGTAGCGCAGCGGCAGGTCTCCCTCGGCCAGGATCTGGTCGCCGTGCAGGCCCGCCAGCGGCACCTCTGAGGTGCCGACCAGGAACAGGTCGTCCTCGGCCGTCTGGTAGATCGAGGCGCGGTCGGTCGGGAAGAAGCCGGTGCCGTACATGGCCTCCTCGCGCACCAGCACCGGGGGGATGACGGGCGTGAAGCCCGCCGCCTCCAGCGTGTCGAGCGCGAGGGTCACCAGGGCGAGCTGCAGCCGGACGAGGGGGCCCTTGAGATAGGCGAAGCGCGCGCCCGAGACGCGGGCGGCCGCCTCCATGTCGAGAGCCCCGGCCGCGGTGGCGAGCTCGACGTGGTCGCGGGCGGTGAAACCGAAGGCCGGCGGCTCCCCCACCCGGCGCACCTCGACCGCGTCGTCCTCACCGCCCTCGGGGGCGGCGTCCTCGGCGAGGTTCGGCATGGCGGCCAGCAGGGCGTCGCGGCGGCTCTCGATCTCCCGGAGCTCGTCCTCCTGGCGGCCGAGCTCGTCGCCGAGCCGCTTGGCCTCGGCCTCCTCGGCGCTGCTGTCGCGGCCGGCGCGGCGGGCCTCGCCCACCCCCTTGCTGATGCGGGCGCGCTCGGCGCGGGTGGCCTCGACGGCGGTCCGCAGCGCGCGCGCCGCCTCGTCGGCCTCCAGCAGCCCGGCGATGCCGCCGTCGGCGCCGCGGCGGGCGAGGTTGGCCGTGACGCGCTCGCGCTCGGCTCGGATGACCTTGAGATCGAGCATCAGACCCGGTCGGGCGGGATCCCGTCCGCGCCCTCGGCGAACGCCTGGAGGACGCCGTCGAGGTCGTCGCCGAACACGAAGGCCCGGCGCAGGCCGGTGATCTCGAACACCCGGCGCAGGCGCCGGTGCGGGCAGATCAGGCCGAGCTGGCCCTCGCCCTCGCGCGCACGGTTGAGCAGGCTCACCAGCGCGCCGAGGCCCGACGAGTCGAGCAGGGTGACGTCGGTCAGGTCGATCACGAGCGGCGTGGAGGCCGGATCGAGCTGCTCGAGGTCGGCGCGGAAGCTGGCGACCGTGTAGATGTCGAGCTCGCCACCGAGGACCACGAGGGTCACTCCGTCCCGGGCCTCGGTCGTGACGTCGAGGGTCATGCGGTGATGCTACCCATGACCCCGGGCGCCCGCACATGGGCCTCCGGGGTCATGGGGTGCGACTACTGCAGGCTCACCACGTAGGCCGCCACGTTGTCGAGGTCCTCGCCGCTCACGAGGCCGGCGGGCATCGCGCCCTGGCCGTTCTCGACCACCGACTTGACGGTGTCCTCGGCGAGGCCCGCCCCGGCGAGCTGCGGGCCGACGCCGCCGGCGTCGTTGCCGTTGTTGAGGTGGCAGCCGGTGCAGCTGGCCGCGAAGACCTGCTCGCCCTCTGCGGCGTCGCCGCCCGAGGCGGCCTCGGTCTCGGTCTCAGCCTCGGTCTCGGCGGGCACCGAGGTGGCCGGGGCGGTGACGGTCTGGCCGTCCGAATCGGTCTGCAGCGCGCTGTTGGCGACCGTAGTCGCGCCCTCCGGCGTCTGCGCGTCCTCGTCGCTGCTGTCGCCGCACGCCGTGATGAGGCTCAGCGCCGCGACGAGCGAAACGATGATCAATCCAACCCTCGACCTGCGCACGATCTCACCCCCGGATAGCTCTCCGACAACGACCGGGATCATATGCCGCGCGCCGCGATAAACAACGCGTGACATTCGATACAGGTCGTTCCGCCCAGCCCCGGGGGCCGCGCTACCCTGCGTCCACGGTGATCCGCCCCCTCGACGGCCACGCGCCCCACCTCGGTCCCGGCGCCTTCGTGCACGAGGCCGCGGAGGTGATCGGCCGCGTCAGCCTCGGGGCCCGTAGCTCGGTGTGGCCCCGCGCCGTGATCCGCGGCGACACCGAGGACATCACCGTCGGCGCGGAGACCAACATCCAGGACGGAGCCGTGCTGCACGCCGATCCCGGCATGCCCTGCACGCTCGGCGATCGCGTGACCGTGGGCCACCTCGCCTGCGTCCACGGCTGCACCATCGGCGACGAGGCCCTCGTGGGCATCGGCGCGGTGGTGCTCAACGGCGCGAGCATCGGCGCCGGATCGATCGTCGGCGCGGGTGCAGTGGTGCCCGAGGGCGTCCAGGTGCCGCCGGACTCGATGGTGCTCGGTATCCCCGCGAAGGTCGTCCGGGCCGTGGGACCCGAGGAGCGCGAGGGGCTGCGCGCCGGGGCGCTCCGCTACGTCGCGATGATCGAGGTGCACCGTGATCGGGGGTGAGCGCCCGCGCGCGGTGGTGGACGCCGCCCGCTGGCTCACCGGGCTCGCGGCCATCGACGCGATCGAGCTGCCGGCCGCGCTCGACGAGATCGCACAGCGCATCCACGACGTCGTACCGGTCGACCTGGTCACGGTCCACATCGTCGACGAGCTCGACCCGCAGGGCCTGACGCGCGGCTACTGCCTCGGGCCCTCGGCCGCCGCCCAGGCGCTGGCCCCGCTGCTGACGCCCGAGGGCGTCGACCCGATCGGCGTCGGGGATGCCGCCCGCGAGGCGCGCCAGCCCGTGGTATGGCCGCGGATCGTCTCCGAGCCCGCCGAGATCACCCGCCTCGCACGGCTGGCCGAGGAGGGTGGGCCTGCCGGCGCGCTCCACCGCCTGCTGCTCGACGCCAGCGGCCTCGCGGTGCCGATGGGGACCGCGCACACGCCGGACCTCGGCGCGATCGCCCTGGTGAGCCTCTCGCGCGAGGCCCCGGTGCCCGAGAGCGCGATCGAGGCCCTCGTGCCGCTGGCGCCGCAGGTGGCCCTCACCGCGCGCAACCACCAGCTCGCGGCCCGCAGCCGCAGCATCCGGCAGACGCTCGAGGCCGTCATCTCCTCGAGCCCGATGGGCGTCGTGGTCACCGACCTGCGCGGGCGCCTGTCGCTCGCCAACCGCGCCGCGGCGGAGATGCTCGGCATGCCGCTCGAGCCGCTGCTCGGCCAGTCGATGCGCAGGGTGCTCGACGACCGGGTGAAGTGGCGCTTCGTCAACCCGGAGGAGTTCGCCGAGCGCGTGCGCGCGGTCTTCGGCGACCCGGCGCGCGAGGCGACCCTCGAGGCGGAGACGGTCGACGGGGTGGCGATCGGAGTCTCGTCGTCGCCGGTGCGCGACGCCGGCGGCGGCGTGCTCGGCCGGGTGCTGATCCTCCACGACGTGAGCCCCGCCCGCGACGCGCTGGCCGAGGCGCGCCGGCTGGCCGCCGAGCGGGCCATGCTGCTGGAGGGCGAGTCGCGCCGCGCCCGCGAGGAGATGGGACTCAGCCGCGCCGCCCACATGCTGGCCTCGGCCGTCACCCCCACCGACATCGGCGAGCGACTGCTCGAGCACGCCCACCGGCTGGTGCCACGCTGCGAGAAGAGCGCCCTGCTCACGGTCGACCGCACCGGGCACATCGTGCCGGTGGCGACCCGCGGCTTCTCCGAGGCGTCGGTGGAGCGGATGGACTACCACGCCGGCGAGGGGGTGGTCGGGCGGGTGATCGTCACCCGCCGGCCCTTCATCTGCAACGACACCGAGGCCGACGCGCGCATCTCCACCCGGCTCACGGGGCCCGAGGGCATCCGCTCGTTCATGCACGTGCCGATCGAGGTGGGCGACCGCGTGTACGGCCTCGTGAGCGTCAGCAGCACGGAGCCGCGCGCCTTCGGCGAGAGGGAGCTGCGCGTGGTGGGCGAGCTGGCGCGCCACGCCGCCGGGTCGCTGCGGCACGCGCTGCGCTTCGAGCAGGAGCGCCACATCGCCGAGACCCTCCAGGAGGCGCTGATCACCGACCACCTCCCCGAGGCGGAGGGCCTCGCGCTCGCGGCGCTCTACGAGCCCGCGGCCGGCTCCCTGGTGGGCGGGGACTTCTACACCGCCTGGGGGATGCCCGACGGACGGCTCGCGCTGCTCGTGGGCGACGTGTCGGGCAAGGGGGTCGAGGCGGCCGGCATCACGGCGATGGTGCGCTACATGGCCGAGGCGCTCAGCACCCACTGCGCCGACCCCGCCGAGCTGGTCGGCGAGCTCAACGACCTGATGTGCCCGCGGATGCCCGACGGCTCCCTCGTGACCCTGGTGCTGGCGATGATCGACACCGCCCGCGACCAGATGCTGTGGTGCGTCGCCGGCCACCCGCCCCCGGTCATCCTGACCGCCGACGGCGGCTACCGGCGCCTCGACGATCCCGACCCGCCCTGCGGCGTCTTCCCCGGCATACGCTTCCGCACCGGCGCCGAGCCCTTCCGCGCGGGCGACGCCCTCGTGCTCTACACCGACGGCCTCATCGAGGCGCGGCGGCGGGGCGCCGAGTTCGGCGAGGGCGCCCTGCGCGACGTGCTGATGGAGCGGCGCGACGACGGGCCCGAGGATCTGGCCCGTGCCGCCTACGCCGCCGCGCGAGCGTGGTGCGGCGGCCGGCTCGGCGACGACGTCGCGATCGCGGTCGTCCGGAGGACGGCGGTGGCGGCCCCGGCCGCGGCGGGGTCCCGGCTCGCCGGATGAGCGGGGTCCCGGCCGGCGGCCGGGACTCACATCCGTTCGGCGATGGCCTCCACCAGGAAGCGCGTGTGGGCCTGGAGCATGGCGGCCTGGCCGATGCGGTTGACCACCTCGGGGTTGGCGACGGCGTCGGCGCCGCCACGCCCCATCTCGGCCTCCTTGGCGCGCCGGTCCATCGCGAAGATCGTGTCGGCGAGCTGCGTCTGCCGCTCGCCCATCCAGGCGAGCACGCCCTCGCGTAGCGGCGGGCGGCCGGGGTGGGCGTCGTCGAGCGCGTCGAGGAAGACGCGGGTCCAGGCCGCGATGCGCATGCGCCGGTCGACCATCGCGCGGATGCTCGGGTCCTCGACGGCCTCGTCGCCGAACTGCAGGCCGAGCTCGAGCGCCGTCGCCTCGCCGATCCGCTGCAGCTCGGCGTCGACCCGGGCCTCGCGTGCCTCCAGCTCGGCCGGAAGGGTGGCGGCGAAGGCCTCCAGTGCGGGCGCGGCGGCCGGGGCGGCGTTGGCGGCGAGGGCCTCGGCGACGAAGCCCAGGTGCGCGCGGACCGCCGGATCGCCCGCCGGCGCGAGGTCGTCCGAGTCGCGGGCCTCGGCGTCGAGCAGGGCGCGCAGGCGGTCCGGGTTGGACTGCATCCAGACCAGGAGGCCCCGGGCGGTCGGGTGAGGTGCGGTGCCCACCCCGTGCAACCTACCCCTCACCGCAGGGGACCGGACATCGGGTCGATGCCCGGTCCCCTCGGAGAGGAGCCGATCAGGTGATCGTGTACTCGGGCCCGCTGCCGCCCTCGGGGGGCGTCAGGCGGCCGCCCTTGGCGGTGATGGCGCCGCACTGCACGCAGTTGGAGGGGTTCACCTTGACGGTGACCGTGCCGTTCTGCGGGGCGTCGTCGTCGATCTCGTAGACCTGGGCCGGGCACATGCTGACCCAGGCGGTCGCGAGCGCCTTCGGCACCTGCGTCTGCAGGCGGATGTGGCTCGGCTGGTCGTCGCGCGTCGCGTTGCCGCTGGCGAAGACGCTCGAGAGCTTGTCGAAGACCAGCGCGCCGTCGGGCTTGGGGTACGAGCCCGCGCGGTTGCCGATGAACACCGGCTCCTTGACGTCGGTCTTCGAGCGGATCCGCTTGCGGGGCGCGTGGCCGAAGGAGGCCGTCGCCATGCCGTGGATCATGCCTCCGTAGACGAAGCCCTTCTGGAACGCGGGGCGGATGTTGCGGACCTTCCAGAGGTCCTTCCAGATCGCCGAGTCCTGGATGGCCTTCGAGTAGCCCCAGAGCCCGGCGGGGGTGGTGGCCTTGCCGGCCTTCAGCGAGTCGTAGATCGCCTGGCCGGCGATGGTGCCCGAGTGGATCGCGTGGTGGACGCCCTTGAGCGCCATCATGTCCACGAAGCCGGCGCTGTCGCCCACCAGCACGGCGCCCGGCACGTGCATGCGGCTGGGCAGGCCCCAGAAGCCGCCGCCCGGGATCGTCTTGGCGCCCCAGGCGAGCCGCTCGCCCCCGTGCAGCATCTGGCTGATGAAGGGGTGCGTCTTGAACTGCTGCAGCACGTCGTGCGGCGACAGGGTGGCGTCGGCGTAGTCGAGGCCGACCACGTACCCGATCGAGATCATGTCGTCGCCCATCGGGTAGATCCACGAGCCGCCGTACTCGCGCCACTTGGTGCCGAAGCGCAGCGGCCAGCCCAGGGTGTGGATCACCTTGGTGAGGGGCTTCTCGACGCGCCAGACCTCCTTCACCCCGAGCTCCCAGCTCTGGGTGGAGTCGCGGTCGAGCTCGAAGTGGTGGCGCAGCACGCCGGCCAGGTGGCCCGGGGTGCCCTCGGCGACGACCGTCACCTTGGCGTGCACCTCGGCGCCGGGCTCGAACGCGGCGAGCTCCTCGCCGTCGCGGCCCCGGCCCTTGTCGCCGGTGACGACGCCCATGACGCGGCCCTGGTCGACCAACAGCTTCTGGCAGTCGGTCTCGTGCAGCATGAACGCGCCGAGCTCCTCGGCCTGCTCGGTCATCCAGCGCGCCATCTGGCTGATCGACACGATCCAGTTGCCGTGGTTCTTCATCTGCGGCGGCGTGGGGATGCGGACCTTGTTGTTGGCCAGCATCAGGTACACCGACTCGCCGGTGACCTCGCCGTAGTGCGGGATGTCGTCGGGCGCCACGTCCGGAAAGAGGGCCGTGATCGGCCCCGGGCGCATCACGGCGCCCGACAGCAGGTGCGAGCCCGAGGTCTTGCCCTTCTCGGCGACCGCGATCGGCACCTCGCCGAGCTGCTCCAGCAGCTCGGGGTCGTCGCCCAGCAGCTGTCCGAGGCGCACCGCGGTGGCGAGGCCCGCGGGCCCGGCTCCGACGATCAGGACCCCGACGTCGATCCGCTCGTCCTCCGCCGCGCTCGGCAGGGTGACGGAGTCGGACGGTCGGAAGGGAGGCGGATAATCGGCCGGGAGAGTGCTCATGCGGCGGGCTCGCTCGTCGGGGACGTTGACCCGACGAATCCTACCCGCCGCACGAGGCGGCGTGACCCCTACAGGCTGGTGCCGGGCTCCCCGTCGGGGTTCTCGTCGGGGTTCTCGTCGTCCGGAGGCGTCGCCGGGGGCACCGCGCACCTGACGGTCGGCCCATGGTCGACCACGAGCGTGGCGGCCGGCATCGCGTCGGCGTCGCCGCCGCGGGGCGCGCGGAACTTCAACATCACGCGATCGCCGGCGTCGAGGTCGGCGAACGTCCCGATGCGCGGGCCCTTGCCGCGGCGCCCGTCCTCGGTGCGCACCCGGGCCTTGCCCACCAGGCGCACCGTCGTGTCGCCGGAGAGGTCGGCACGGAAGGTGGTCGCCCCGTCGAGCACGTCGCGCATGTGGCGGTTGCCGCGCAGCACCCTCAGCTCCACCCCGTCATCCGTCGCGTCGGCGGTGACGCAGGCGTGCAGCAGGTGGTTCGTGCCCTTGGGCTCACGGGGCCGGGTCTCGTCCTCCGGGCCCTTCGGGTCCTTCACGTCCTTCGGGCCCTTGTGGTGCTTCGCGTCCTTGGGGCCCGCGTGGTCCTTGCCGCGCTCGGCCGCGGGGGGCCTGTCGTCGGCCGGCGACGGGTTGGCGTTCAGTGCCGCCGGGGCGGCCACGAGGGCCAGCGAGAGCGCCAGCAGTGCGGGAGTGGTGCGCATGGGTCCATCCTCGGTGACGGGATCGGAGGCTCCCCGCTCACATCGGCCGGGGAGCGCGCCGCCACGAGGCCCATCACGAAAACCTCACGGACGGCCGCCGCCCCGCAGCGGCGGAGGGCGGCCGTCCGGGCCCTGCTAGAGGCCGATCGCGTCCCGCTGGCCGGTGACCTCGGAGGTCAGCTCGGCCACCACCGACTTGGCGTCGCCGAAGACCATCTGCGTCTTCTCGTTGAAGAAGAGCTCGTTCTCGATGCCGGCGAAGCCCGCGCGCATCGAGCGCTTGACCACGAAGATGGTCTGGGCCTTGTCCACGTCGAGGATCGGCATGCCGAAGATCGGGCTGCTCTTGTCGTGCCGGGCAGCCGGATTGACGACGTCGTTGGCCCCGAGCACCAGCACCACGTCGGTCTGGGCGAAGTCGCTGTTGATCTCGTCCATGTCGAGCAGCTGCTCGTAGGGGACGTTGGCCTCGGCCAGGAGCACGTTCATGTGCCCCGGCATCCGGCCGGCCACCGGGTGGATGGCGAACCGGACGTCCACCCCTTCCTTCTCCAGCGCGTCGGCGAGTTCTCGCACCTTGTGCTGAGCCTGGGCCACGGCCATCCCGTAGCCCGGCACGATGACCACCGAGCTGGCGATCTTCATCAGATCGGCGGCCTCGTCGACCGACGCCGAGCGGTAGGTGCCCTGCTCCTGCGCGCCCTCCCCGACCGCGTCGGTGGCACCGAACGCCCCGAAGAGCACGTTCGAGAACGAGCGGTTCATGGCGCGGCACATGATGATCGCCAGGATCAGGCCCGAGGCGCCGTCCAGGGCGCCGGCCACGATCAGCAGCTTGCTGTCGAGCACGAAGCCGAGGGCGGCGGCCGAGAGGCCCGCGTAGGCGTTGAGGAGCGCGATGACCGTCGGCATGTCGGCGCCGCCGATCGGGATGATCAGGAACACGCCGAACAGCAGGCCGAGGGCCGCGATGGCCGGGACTGCCCAGTTCTGGTCGGGGTTGTAGATCTGGTAGATGACCAGACCGACGGCGCCCGCCAGCACCGCGGCGTTCACGATGTTCTGGCCCGGGTACACGATCGGCCGCTGCGGCAGCCACTCCTGCAGCTTGCCGGCCGCCATCAGGGAGCCGGTGAAGACCAGCATTCCGAGGGCGATCTCGATGCCGATCACGCCCAGGTCGAACTTGGAGAAGTGCTCGCGCTCGAGGAAGAAGTGGGCGATGCCGATCAGGCCGGCCGCCAGGCCGCCGAAGGCGTGCGAGAGCGCGATCCGCTGGGGCATCGCGGTCATCGGCACCAGGAGGCCGAGCGGAACGCCGATGGCCGAGCCGATGAGCATGGCGACGGCGATCAGGATGAAGCCCTCGCCGGTGATGCCCGGCCAGAACAGGGTGGCGACGATCGCGATGCCGAAGCCGACCTCGCCGGCCAGGACGCCGCGGCGGGCGGTGGAGGCCTGCGACATCCACTTCAGGGAGAGGGCGAAGCCGAGGGCGGCGATCAGGTAGGCCAGCTCGATCCAGTTCATGCGATCCATCAGGCGACCCCGTCCTCGGAGCCGGCGGCGGGCTTGGGAGCCCGCTCACGCGGCTTGAACATCTTCAGCATGCGGTCGGTGATGATGAAGCCGCCGACCAGGTTGATGGTCGAGGCGACCACCGCGATGAACCCGAGAACCTGGGCGTAGGTGGTGTGCCCCTGGCCCAGGATCACGATCGAGATGATCAGCGCGATCGCCGAGAGGGCGTTCGTGAGGGCCATCAGCGGCGTGTGGAGGAGCTTGGGGATCCGCCGGATCGACTCGAAGCCGACGAAGGCCGCGAGCATGAAGATGAACAGGCTGGTGATGATGACGTCGGAGCTCATGAGGTAACGCCCTCCCCGGCGCCGAGGGCGGACTGCACCCTGTCGTTGACGATGCGGCCGCCCTTGCTGACCGCGCTCTGGTTCACGATGTCGTCCTCGGGGTCCGGCGCCACGGCGCCGTCCTTGATGATCAGCGCGAGGAAGTTGGCGACGTTCTTGCCGTACATCAGGCTCGCGTGGTTCGGGGCCTGAGAGGGGACGTTCACCGGGCCGATCACCTGGACGCCGTTCACATCGACGGTCTCGCCCGGCTTGCTCGGCTCGACGTTGCCGCCCTGCTCGGCGGCCAGGTCCACCACGACCGAACCGGGGGCCATGGCCTTGACCATGTCCTCGGTCACCAGCACCGGAGCGGTGGATCCCTGCACCTGGGCGGTCGTGATCACCACGTCCGAGCGGGCGACCACCTTGGTCATCAGCTCGCGCTGCTTGGCGATCTGCTCGTCGCTCATCTTGGTGGCGTACGCGCCCGAGCCACCGGCCTCCTGGCCGGTGTCGAGGTCGAACTCGACGAACTTGGCGCCGAGGCTCTTGACCTCCTCCTTGGCCGCGTCGCGCACGTCGTAGGCCTCGACCACGGCGCCCAGGCGGCGCGCGGTGGCGATGGCCGAGAGGCCGGCGACGCCGGCGCCGACCACGAACACCCGGGCGGGCGCCATGGTGCCGGCGGCGGTGGTCATCAGCGGGAAGACCTTCGGCAGCGCGGTCGCGGCCATGATCACCGCCTTGAAGCCGGAGATGTTGGCCTGCGAGCTGAGCACGTCCATCGACTGCGCCCGCGTGGTGCGAGGCACCAGCTCCAGCGAGTGGAGGGTGACGCCGGCCTCGGCGAGCGCCGCGGCGACGGCCGGGTCGGCGAACGGCGCCGCCATGCCCACCACGACCTGGCCCGCGTGCAGCTTGGCGAGGTCGGGGCTCTTGGCGTCGCCCGAGAGGACGCGCACGCACACCAGCACAGGGGCCGCGAGCACCTCGTCGCGGGTGCCGATGCGGGCGCCCTTGTCCTCATAGGCCGCGTCCGTGAATCCGGACGCGACGCCCGCGCCGGATTCCACGAGGACCGTGGCCCCCAGCTTGGCGAGCGCGGGTACGACCGCGGGGGTCAGCGCGACGCGGCGCTCACCCTCCATGGTCTCGGCGGGCACGCCCACGATGAGGGCGCGCGAATCGTCGGCCCCACTTGTCGGGGCGGGTTGAGAGCTAGTCGTCACGTGGCATCCCGGGGCGGTGGCGAGGGTGCAGGTTTTTACCGTATGGCGGCGTACGTCGTCAACGAACCCGCGGCTGGGCCGAGACGACAGGCGGGCGCAGCCTCGCATGGCGGAGGCGCATGCGCCACCCATCGAAGGTCTGGGGAGGCATTTGACCCTTATGGGGCAAGGGACGCCGCGGCCGGTCAGGATGCGTGCGACGACCACGGAGGCACGCCATGACCGACACCTCCTTCGCGGGCTTCCCGCCGGAGGCGACCCAGTTCTACGCAGATCTCGAGCTCGACAACTCGCGCGAGTTCTGGCTGGCCAACAAGCCGCTGTGGGAGCAGGCGGTGCGCGCGCCGATGCGCGCGCTGCTCGACGCCCTCGACCCCGACCCGGGCGCCTTCCACGTCTTCCGCCCCAACCGCGACGTGCGCTTCTCGGCCGACAAGTCGCCCTACAAGGTCCAGCACGGCGCGGGCGCCACCTCGCCCGGGGGCACGATCCGCTACGTCCACATCTCCGCCGACGGGCTCTTCATCGCGAGCGGCTGCTACATGCTGGCCCCGGATCAGGTCGCGCGGATGCGGGCGTCGATCGACGACGAGGAGACCGGTGAGGAGCTGCGCGGCCTGCTGCCCCCCGTGGAGGACGCGGGCCTCGAGATCGGCCCGGGCGGGGCGCCGCCGCTGAAGACCGCCCCGCGCGGCTACCCCAGGGACCATCCGCGCATCGAGCTGCTGCGCTTCAAGGGCCTGGTGGCCTTCGAGACCGTCGTCGATCCGGAGGTCGTCGAGACCGCGGCCGCGCTCGAGCGGGTGCGCACGTCCTGGGAGACGGCGGCGCCGATGAACGCCTGGCTCGAGCGGAACGTGGGCCCGAGCACGGCCCCGCCGGGCCGGTTCGGGCGCTGAGGACTCGCCCGAGAACGTGAAAAGCCCCGCTGAGCGGGGCTTTTCGACCGAGTGGAGCATAGCGGAATCGAACCGCTGACCTCCTGGGTGCGATCCAGGCGCTCTCCCATCTGAGCTAATGCCCCGGGTCGGGATGAACTGTACCGCGCGTTCGCCGGTCCGTCAGCCCCGGGAGTGAACGGCGCCGGAGTGCCGCTACGCTGGGACCCGCCGTGATCGACATCCACAGCCACCTCCTGCCGGCGATCGACGACGGCCCCGCCACCGTCGGCGCCTCCGTCGAGATGGCCCGGGTGGCCTTCGAGTCGGGCACCCGGCAGATGGTCTGCACGCCGCACATGATCGCCGAGTACCCCACCGAGGTTCGGGCGATGCAGCTCGGAGTCGCCAAGCTGCGCACCGCCCTCGCCGAGGCCGATGTGCCGCTGCAGATCCACACCGGCGGCGAGATCTCGCTCACCTGGCTCGATCGCCTCAGCGACGAGGAGCTGCGGATGGCGAGCTTCGGCGGCAACGGCCGCTGGCTGCTGCTGGAGATGCCGTTCACCGGGTGGCCGCTGCAGCTCGGCGAGATCCTCCGCGACCTCGAGATCCGCGGCTTCAGCGCCGTGCTGGCCCACCCCGAGCGCGCCGACGCCGTGCAGCGCGGCCCCGACCGCATCCGCGACGCCATCGGCCGCGGCGCCCTGGTGCAGCTGACCGGCGGCTCGTTCCTCGGCGAGCACGGCCCGGCCGCCCGCCGCACCGCCATCGCGCTGCTGGGCGGGGGCTCGGCCCACTTCATCGCCTCCGACGCGCACTCGGCCGGCCCCTGGCGGCCGCCCGACCTCGGCGTCGCCGTCCAGGCGGCGGCCGACGCGATCGGCGTCCATGTGCAGACGCTCGACTGGATGGTCACCGAGGGCCCGGCGGCGCTGCTGGAGGGGGGGTCGGTGCGGCCCCCGAAGATCACGTCAGCGCGAAGGCCCCGGGGGGGCGGGCGTCCGGCGCCTGCCGGGCCGCGATGACCGAGGCCATGGTGTGGCCGAGGCCCTCGTGCAGCGGGGTGCTGGCCGTCCAGTCGTAGATCCGCTCGGCCTTCGACACGTCGAGCACGCTGCGCTGCAGCTCGCCCTCGCGCGGCGGGGCGAACTCGGGCTCGCCCTCGTAGCCGAGGCCATCGAGCAGGTCGAGCACGGTCACCTCGACGCCGGCGCCGATGTTGACGGTCTCCCCGGCCGGGCCCGCCTCGGCCGCCATGAAGGCGCTCGCGACGTCGGCGACGTAGACGTAGTCGCGCGTCTGCAGGCCGTCGCCGAACACCTTGGGGGCGATGCCGTCGAGCATGCGGCCGCAGAAGATCGCCACCACGCCGGCCTCGCCGTGGGGGTCCTGGCGCGGTCCGTAGACGTTGCCCAGGCGCAGCACGGCGACCTCGGTGCCGTACAGCCGCCCGTAGAGGTGGCAGTAGCCCTCGCCGGCCATCTTGCTGGCGCCGTAATGCGACAGAGGGCGGGTCTCGGCGGTCTCGGGGGTCGGGACCTCCAGGCCCTCGTACTCCCCGTAGCCGGCGCCGCCGGTGGAGGTGAAGACCACGCGCGCGCCCACGGCGCGGGCGGCCTCGAGCACGTTGATCGTGCCCACGATGTTCACGTCGGCGTCGTAGCGCGGGTCCTCGATCGCGCGGCGCACGTCGGCCTGGGCGGCCAGGTGGAAGATGGTGGAGGGGCGCACGCGGGCCACCAGGTCGGCCAGCTCGGCGCCGGCGCGGATGTCGAGCAGGTGCAGCTCGGCCTCGTCGGGGACGCGGTTCGCCTTGCCGTTGGAGAGGTCGTCCACGACGTGGCACGCACGGCCGTCGGCGACGAGCGCGTCGGTGAGGTTGGAGCCGATGAAACCGGCTCCCCCGGTGATGAGGACACTGCTCACGCTGCTACCTTTCGGCCGGTGGAATTGGCAATCGGAGCGGTGGCAGCATGGCCCACGTGATGGACGCCGACAACCGACGTGAGGCCAGGCGTTGACCCCCCCGGCCGACGAATCCGAGCGTCCGGGCGTGTACGCCCGACTGGCCGAGGAGGCGGAGATCCGCCACCACGTCCACACGCCCCCCCGCTCGGCGCGGTGGATGGGATGGGGCATCTGCATCGCGCTCTGCGCCGGCGTGGTGGTCGGCGCGCTCCAGGCCAACCCCTGGTAGCCGCCCGCTTCATCGCGCTGGAGGGCATCGACGGCAGCGGCAAGAGCACGCAGGCCGCCCTCCTCGAGTCGGCCCTCGCCCTGCGCCGCATCCCGGTGGTGCGCACCCGCGAACCCGGCGGCACGCCCGTGGGCGAGGCCGTGCGCCAGATCGTGCTGGGCGTCGAGACCGGCGAGATGGCCCTGGTGACCGAGGCCCTGCTGTTCGCCGCCTCGCGCGCCGAGCACGTGCGGCGACTGATCCTCCCCGCTCTGGAGGCCGGCACCTGGGTGATCAGCGACCGCTTCCTCGACTCGTCGCTCGCCTACCAGGGGGCCGCGCGGGGGCTCGGCATCGACGCCGTGCTGGCGATCAACGCCGCCGCGGTGGAGGGCTGCCTCCCCACCCTGTCGCTGGTGATCGACACGCCGGCCGAGATCACCACGCAGCGCCGCTGCGCCACCCCCGACCGCATCGAGGCCGAGGGCGAGCGCTTCCAGCAGAAGGTGGCCGGCGGCTACCGCGAGCTGGCCGGCCGCTTCCCGGAGCGCGTGCGGCTGATCCCCGGCGACGGCGCGCCCGACGAGGTGCACGCGCGCGTCGTGCGCGAGGTGGCGGCGCTGCTGTGATCGAGATCCCCGGACAGCCCCTGGCCGAGCGCATCCTGCGCGCCGCGCTCGCCGGCGAGCAGGCGCCCCAGCAGCTCCTGTTCTTCGGCCCGCCCGACACGGGCAAGCGCGCCGCCGCGCTGGAGGTGGCCTGGGGCCTGATGGACCCCGAGGGGTCGCACGAGCGCACGAAGGACGCGCTCGACCTGATCGAGGTGGAGGCCACCGGCCAGCAGATCATGCTGGCCGACATCGACGAGGCGCTCGCGCGCATCGCCAGCCGCCCCAACGTGCTGAAGCGGCGGGTGATGATCATCCACGGCGCCGAGCGGCTCAACGAGACCAGCGGCGCGCCGCGCCTGCTGAAGGTGCTCGAGGAGCCGGCGCCCCACTCCACGATCATCCTGATCACCGACGACCCGGTGGATCTGCTCGACACGCTGCGCTCCCGCTGCCTGCCGGTGCCGTTCCGCGGCCTCGGCTGGAGGGCCGCCCAGCAGCTCCTCAGCCCCTTCGACGCGCAGATGCGCCAGATCGGCGTCGA
>LNFM01004101.1_pt1 | contig 27386 bp, 20 predicted proteins | sample 596031 | NCBI WGS metagenome assembly LNFM01 (sample SAMN04254537, study PRJNA301005) | activated carbon metagenome | isolation source: dual media filters at the Ann Arbor, Michigan drinking water treatment plant | place: USA: Ann Arbor
GCCCCCTCTCCCCCGACCCCTCTCCCACAAGGGGAGAGGGGAGCACAGCACTCGGTCGAAGCGCGCAGGGGGGCGAAGCACTCGGTCGACGCGCGGGGAGGGATGCAAAGCACTCAGTCGACGCGCGGAGGGGGGAGCAAAGCACTCAGTTGCCAGGCACGGCGTCGAAGCGCTCAGGGCGACCTGCGAAGCGTGCCCTGCTCTGCCTGTCTGCCGAAGGCCAGGATCCGCTCACGCTCCGGGTGTCCTTCCGGGAAGGCGCGCTGGTACTCGGGCCAGGCCTGCTTCCATGCCGACAGTGCCGCGTCGTTGTCGCCCGCACCCAGCGCGGCCTGCGCGAGCAGTGCGTAGGCCTCGGCGCGGCGCATGGCGACGAAGGCGTCCGGCTGCGATTCGATCAGGGCCACGGCCTGCCTGAAGACGCGCACCGCATCGTTGAACTGCTCGGCGCGCAGGTAAACCCAGGCCTGCTGACGCAGAAAGTTCTCGCGTGCGGAGGACGCAATCTCGGCGGCACCCAGCGATGCGCTGGCCGTGTCCAGCACCTCGAAGGCACGATCGAAATCGCCTTGCTTGGACAGTGCGCCGGCGACGCTGCCCAGCACGTCGATGCGCTGAGAGTCGCTCACCCGCGGATCGCGGCACAGGGATTCCACCTCGCTGGCGATCGCCCGCAGGTCGCTGCCCTGGCTCGGCAGATCCAGCGAGAACGCCAGCAGCTTGAGCAGACTGAGTCGAACGGAGGCAGAGGGCTCGGTCTCCTCGGCTTGCGCCTGCAGGGCCGCGCGCAACACCGGCACGGCGGCCTGCGCCTGGCCCTGATTCAGCAGGGCATGCCCGATATCGCCCAGCGACTGGCGCAGCAGCAGCGGGTCGTCGGCGTGGCGCTGCTGCAGTCGGGTCGCGGCCGCCCGCAGCAGGTCGACGCTGCGCGGCTCGTGGCCGCTGTACTCCGCGGGCACGGCGCCGCCGATCACGTCGAGCAGCGCGCTCAGGCGCGCTTCCGCCCTCGCGGCCTGCTGCTCGGCGCGCTGCGCCTGACGCAGGGTGCTGACCACGCCCAGCACCGCGACCAGCAGCAGGCCCGCAAGCACGGCCAGGCCACGGCGATGGCGCCAGATCCGCCAGCGCCACTGGCGCGCAAACCCGCCGGTGCCGCTGCGCAGGGCGCGGTCATGTTGTAGATCGTGCAGGTCGTCCAGCAGCGCGGAAGCCGAGGCATAGCGGCGCTCGGGTGGCTTTTCCAGACAGCGCGCCAGCAGGGCCTCCAGCGCGCGGCGACGCCAGCCTGTCGGGGCGTTGTGCACGGGCAGGCGCGCAGGCAGGCGTCGCACCGGCCCGTGCAGGATCCGCTCCGCCCAGGGCTGGGGCTTGCCGGTCACTTCAGCGTGCGGCGACTCGCCGCTCAGCAGCTCGAACAGCAGTACGCCGAGCGCATGGATGTCGGTCGCCGTGGTCGCGGCCTGGCCCAGAATCTGCTCGGGCGCGGCGTAGCGCCAAGTCAGCAGACGCAGCCCGCTCTGGGTGAGTTCCTCGGCCTCGTCATCCAGACCCTTGGCGATCCCGAAGTCGAGCAGCTTGGGCACGCCCTCGCGGGTCAGGCGGATGTTCGAGGGCTTGATGTCCCGATGCACCACCAGATGCCGATGCGCGTAGTCCACCGCCTCGGCCACCTGCCGGAACACCGCCAGCCGTTCCGCATAGCCCGGCGTTCGCGCGGTCCACTCGGCCCAGGAGGCACCATCGACGAGCTCCATCGCCAGCCAGGCCTGCCCCTGCTCGCCGATGCCGCCGTCGATCAGCCTCGCGATATTCGGATGGTCGAGCCGCGCCAGCAGCTGCCGCTCCTGCGCGAAGCGGGCCTGCTGCAGGCCGTCCAGTCGCGAGGCGCGCAGACGCTTGAGCGCCACCGTCTGCGCGAACTCGGCGCCGACGCGCTCGGCGCGAAACACGTCCGCCATGCCACCCGAGCCGATGCACTCACGCGCCTGGAAGGCGCCGAAGCGCGGCAGGTCCATCGCCGGTGGCTGCAGGTCGTCCACGTCCAGATGACCCAGCAGGCCCTGCAGCTGGGCGGCGAAGGCGGCATCGCGCTGCTGCCAGTCGAGCAGCGCCTGCGCCCGCGCTTCGTCGGACAGCTCGCAGACGTCGTGGAAAGCCGCGCGCAGGCGCTGGAAGTCCGCGTCCGGCGCGCCGCTCACGTGGCATCCAGCGCCTGACGCAGCCAGGCCTTGGCCATCGCCCAGTCGCGATACACCGTGCGTTCGTCCACCTCCAGCAGGTTCGCGACCTCCAGCACTTCGAGCCCGCCAAAGCAGCGCCACTCGACGATCTGCGCCATGCGCTCGTCGTGCCTGGCCAGGGCCTTCAAGGCCTCATCCAGCTCGGCCAGATCCATGTCGGCTTCGATCGGCAGGTGCAGCAGCTCCACCCATTCGACCTGCCGCCACTGGCCGCCGCCGCGCTTGTCGCGCTGGGCGGCGCGCGCGCGATCGACCAGCACCTGACGCATCAGCTTGGCGGCGGTGGTGAACAGGTGCTTGCGGTCGCGGATGTCGACCGAGCGCGCGCCGAGCAGGCGCACGAACACGTCGTGGACCAGGGCCGTCGGCTGCAGGGTGTCGTGGTCGCGGTGGCCGCGCAGGGTGTGGGCGGCAAGGCGTCGCAGCTCGTCGTAGACCTGCGGCAGCACGCGATCGAGCGCGTCGAGATCGCCCTCGCCCCAGCGCGCCAGCCAGCCGGTGATGTCCGCCTCGCCCAAGGTGCTCATGCCCGGCTTCCCGCGCTGTGGTGGGGCGCAGGATAGCCGAGCCGGGCGCGGGGCTTGCGGCGGGCGGCGTCTGCGAACGCGCGGGCGACAGCGATGGGCAGGCGGGATGGGACGCATGCGGGCACGTACGTCCTGCGGGGCGCGCACCTGACAGGGGCGGCTGTTTGTAGGAGCGAGCTTGCTCGCGACCGGCAGGGGGTGAGGAGGGCGCAGGCTGCGGTCGCCTGCAAGCAGGCTCCTACAAAGAGAGCACGAGCGGTCGACCTCAGGTTTCTCCAAGAACACCGGATCCGTAAAGGGCTGCCTGCACGTTGTCAGGCGCCCGCACGGAAGGGCGTACGTGCAGGCAGCCCACCTGGAGCTTCGCCCATGAAACGCCTGCTGCCCCTCACCCTGCCCTTCGCCCTGCTGCTCGGCGCCTGCGATGCAGCCGAACGCGACGCGGCGCCCGCCGCGACCGCTTCGGTGTCCAGCACCGATCCCACTGCGGCGGCGCCACCTGCTGAAACCGGCAACGTCGTGCGCATGCGCGTGGACGGCGTCACGTGGCAGGCCGACCGCGAGTTCTTCTGCGCCGTGCATCCGCCGGGCATGGACCGTGGCGTGCTGGTCAGCGCCTCGCTGGGGCCGAAGGATGCGAACGAGCAGACCTTCAACCTCAACCTCAGCGGCATCGACGGTCCGGGGCGTGTGCACCTGCAGAGCAGCGCCTCGTGGGTGCACACGATCCAGCTGGCCAATCTGGATGCCGCGCGCTTTCTCAACGGCGGCGCGATGGGCTTCGACATCACCGTCGAGCTGCTGGCGGTATCGGCCGACCCGGTCCGCGTGGAAGCGCGCTTCGAAGGCAGCCTGATGAGCAGCGCCGGCAGCGCGCTGCGCATCGAGGACGGCTACCTGCGCTGCAGCGAGTGACGCCGACCCCGCACATCGACCCGAGAACTGTCCATGAATCGTCTAGCTTCCGGGGCGACCGTCGCCCTGCTCGTCGCCGGCCCCGGCCAGGCCGCCGTGTTCACCGTCGACACCAGCAGCGATGCCGCCCTGAGCGCCTGCACGCCGGCGCCGGCCGACTGCTCGCTGCGTGGGGCCATCCTCGCCGCCAATGGGATGCCCGGTGCCGACCGCATCGAGTTCGCGCTGCCGGAAAGCGACCCCGGCTACCAGCCGGCCAGCGCGCACTGGCGCATCGAGGCGCAGAGCGCGATGCCCAACAACGCGGGCGATCTGGAGATCGACGGCTACACCCAGCCCGGCGCGCTCGCCAACACGCAGTCGCCCGAGCTCGGCGGCAGCAACGCCGTGCTGAAGGTCGAGCTGCGCAACGCCGGGCAGTCGGCCAACACCGGCATCGACAGCAGCAGCGCTAACTTCGATGCGCGGCTGCTGCTGCGCGGGCTGGCGATCAGCCGCTTCGCTTCGCAGGTGGTGCTGAGCGGCGGCGCCGCGCATCGGGTCGAGGGCTGCTTTCTCGGCACCGACATCAGCGGCACCGCACCGTCGCAGACCGGCAATTCGGGCCTCGGTATCGGCGTGCGCGTGCAGGGCGAAGGACCGTATGTGATCGGCGGTGAAACGCCCGCCGCACGCAATGTGCTCTCAGGCCTGTTGAGCGGCATCGTGTCGTTCTCGGTGCCGAACGGTCTGCGCATCCACGGCAATCTGATCGGCACCAATGCCGCCGGCACCGCGGCCATTGCCAACCGCAGCTACGGCATCGACCTGACCAGCTTTCGCGATGTCGTCATCGGCGGCACCACGGCGGCGGCGCGCAATGTCATCTCCGGCAACGAGTTCACCGCGATCCAGCTCGGTGCCGGCACGGCGCCGGCGATGTTTCCGAACCTGCGCGTGCTGGGCAACCACATCGGCACCGACTGGAGCGGCAGCCTGCCGATTCCGAACGGCCGCAACGCGGCCAGCCCCAGCCAGCCGCAGCCTTCGATCCTGCTGTTCGCCGGTGGCGCCTGCAGCGTGCAGATCGGTGGCTTCAATCCGGGCGAGGCGAACCTGATTGCCTACGGCGGCGCGCAGGGCATCCTGGTCGGCACCTGCACGCGCGTGGCCAGCGCCGGCAACCTGCACATCGGCCATCGCGGCATGGCGATCGACAATTCCGCCACGAGTTTCGCCGACGGCCCCACCGCCAACGACGCGGGCGATGCCGACAGCGGCGGCAACCGTCTGCAGAACTCACCGGACGTCGTCGACGCCGTAGCGGTCGGCTCCGATCGCTTCCGCCTGGATCTGCGCGTCGAAAGCGCGCCGGGCAGTGCGACCTATCCGCTGCGCGTGGACGCCTTCCGCGGGCGCGGCGCCGACCTACTGGAACACCTGGCCCAGCGCACGATCACCCTGGCCGAGGCGCAGACCGTGGTCTCGATCGAGCTGCCGCTCACCGCACTGGCCGACGGGGTGGTGCAGCTCTTGGCGACCGACGCCGAAGGCAATACCAGCGAAGTCGGTCGCTACGCCCTGAACCCGGTGTTCGCTGACGGCTTCGAGTCGCCCTGAACCTGAGCCTGAGCCCGAGCGAGGACCCGCAGTGCGCGAAGCTGCAGCTGCGGGTCCCCGTGATCCAGACGCAGTTGTCGACGGCCGCCGCGCCTACTCGAAACCGTCGCGGAAGATCTCCGGCGCCAGCGGCACAGGCTGCGGGTTGCCGAGGCGCGTGAGGAACATGCGCGTGTTGTTCTGCTGCGGCACGCCGGCGCGGGCGTCGACCAGCGTTCCGGCGATCAGCACGCGGCCATCGGCCTGCTGCACGGCGGCGGCAGCGAATTCCTCGAAAGCGCCGGGCCGATCCGGGAAGCGCAGGCGGGTGCCGCCGAGCGCGCCGAAGTCGGGGTAGTCCACGCGGTTGCCGGCGGGATCGAGCTTGGTCACCGCGAGGTCGGCGCCGCCGAACGCTGCCGCCCAGGGCGCGCCCTGGCTATGCGTGCCGACCACGATCACGCTGGCGTCCCACTGCGGTAGGACCGCGGCAATCGAGGCGCTGTCGCCGCCGCTGGCGGGATCGAAGTCGATGGCGACCACGCCGCCCAGGCCGAAGTCGAGATCGGGCGCATTGTTCGGCAGCAGGCGCAGCACCGCGCCGCCCGTGCCCAGGCTGCAGCCGAGCAGGCGCGCGTTGCCGGCATCGACCGCCAGCGCGTTGCCGGCGAAGCGGCAGCCGGTGCTGCTGCGCAGGCGGATCGCGTTGCGCGGGCCTTGGCCGTCTTCGGCGATGTCGAAGAGCACGGCCGACTCGTCGGACGTGGTCGAGCCGTCGCTGCCCGCCACCAGCAGCCGCCCGGCCTGATCGAAGGCCAGCCCGTTCGCGCGCAGGCGCGAAGGGTTCGTCGGTGAGACCAGCACCTGCAGGCCGCCGTTGCCGAAGCCGGTGTCGAGACTGCCGTCGGCCAGCAGCCGCACCAGCACGGCGCACTCGTCATTCGGCTGGTCGAAGCCACAGCGCAGCTGCGGATCCTGCGGGCCGGTGGCGACACCGTTGCCGAGCAGCACGATCCGGCCCTGCGGGTCCTGCCGGACTGCGCTGAAGCGCACCCGGATCTGCCGCGCGTTCAGGCCGAGTTCGCTGCCGCTGTCGAGCACGCCATCGCCCCAGAAGCCGGTGTCGATGCTGCCGTCCTCGCGCAGCTTGACCACCACGCCGCCGGCCGCGACGCCACCGCGTGCGCCTGCCAGCAGCAGGCCGCCCGCGCTCAGGGGCTCGACGGCATTGCAGTAGGTTTCGCCGCCCGCGACGAGGCTGAGTCCGCGTTCGCCGTTGCCGGCGAAGCTGGCGTCGGGCTGGCCGTCGGGCAGCAGGCGGCTGATGCCGCAGACCGTACTCACCGGCGAAGTCTCGAGATACAGCGTGCCGATGATGACCGCACGACCGTCAGCGTCGACGCGCAGATCCTCGGTGAAGGTCGAGCGGCGCGGCCCGCTGACCTCATCGATGCGCAGCGCGCGGGTGCTGTGGTCGGGATCGAGAAACCCCGCATGGCGCTCGGGATCGGCCATGCCGAGCCGGGCGATCAGCGCGGAGGGCGTGGCGCCAGGCGCCGCCGGGTTGAACTGGGTGCCGGTCAGCACCACGCGGTCGCGGGCATCGAGCAGAAGCTCGGCGAGGGTGTCGTCGCGATCGTCGTTGCTGCGCCAGAGATCCACGGTGTAGTGCGACTGGTGGCTGCCATCGAGGCCGAAAGGTGCCAGCGTGCCGTCCTCACGCAGGCGGGCGACGTAGATGTCCTGCGGGTCGGGGTTGGCTGCGCCACGAAAGAGCGTGCTGCCGACCACCAGCTCGCCGCTGGCGGAGAGCGCCACCCGCGGCGCCTGCAACAGGCCCCCCGCCGGCGCGCCGAACGGCGGCAGCTCGACGTAGCCATCGCCGCTGAAGCTGGTGTCGGGTTGGCCGTCGCCGCGCAGGCGCAGCACGCCGGGCTCCAGGATCGGGCCCGGCGTGGCGCCGCTGGGGTCCGGCTGGCAGCCCAGCAGCAGACGGTCCTGCGCGTCCAGCACCAGGCTGGCGACCCGATAGCAGCGACCAATGAAGCCACGTCCGCCGCCGCCGATGCGCAGGGGCGCATCCATGCCGCTGCCGAAGCTGGTGTCGATCGAGCCGTCGTCGAACAGACGGAAGATGACGCCCGCGTCGGCGACGCCCGGGTTGGCGGTGATGCCCATGACGTAGAGGCGGCCGGCGCTGTCGAGCGCTGCATTGGCGCCGATCACGCGAGGCGGGTTGTAGTCGGCCAAGGGACGCGCGCCGTCGACGGCGAAGCCCGGATCGAGGCTGCCGTCGTCCAGCAGACGCAGGATCAGGCCGCGCGAGCTGTTGTCGGTGTTGTCGATGACCCGGCCGACCGCCAGCACGCGCCCCTGCGGGTCGACCGTGCCGGTATTAAGCTCGGTCTGTTCGCTCGCGGCCAGCCAGCTGAAGTCGGGCTCGTAGACGCGCAGGCCCTGCTGCTGGAAATCAGGATCGAGAAATCCTTCGGCGGTCAGGCCGATGACCAGGGCGGAATAGCGGCCGTTGCCCTGCAGGCCGAAGCCGAGCACGCGGAAGCGGCCGTCCGGCAGGGCCAGCACCTGCCGGCAGAAGATCGGGCTCAGGCCCGGAAAGCTGAGCCCGCCCGAGCCGGCGAACACGCCCTCGCGGAAGCGCAGCAGCAGACAGCGCGAGGCGGTGCTGCCCTGGCCGCCGATCGCCACCAGCATGCCCTGCGCGTTCTCGGCGCTGCTGTTGAGGCGCTCGGTCTCGCCGAGAAACGGGCCCTGGGCGAAGCCGTAGCCGTTGAAGCTGGGGTCGACGAAGCCGGTGAGTGACTGTGCGCCAACGAATGCACTCGAGAGCAGCAGGGCGAGTGCTGCGAGCGCGCGAAGTGGAAGAGACATGTGCGGCACCTCTGCAAGGCGTGGGTGCCGATACGTACGTCACGCCTCCCCGCCGGCTGACATGCGGCGAGCCGGCGCGTTATCGCCCGGGGTGTGTGGCCAGCGAAGGCCTGGGCCTGCCCCTGTCAGATCCAGCAGCTTGTGCGGATCGCCCGGTCGCTCAGGATGGAGGGCGCGCCGCAGCGAGCCTGCGGAGTCGCGAGCATCCACCTCCGCCACAGAGGCAACATCCATGCAGAGCGCACACAACGCGGGCCCAACGGCGCAGGACGAGGACAGCCAGACGACGAAAGAGACGCTGCAGCAGGAGGTCGCCGCGCTCCGATCGCGCCACAACATCCTGCTGATCCTGGTCGATCAGCTGCTCTACCCGCAGCCCGGCAGCGACAGCGGTGGCTTCGCCGAGGGCATCAAGGCGGTGCTGAGCTTTCTGGGCGATGTCGACCCGGAGCGTAACCCCTGGGTGCGCTACTTCCCGGGCTTCTGCAAGCTGCGCGAGTACGCGGCGGTGTTCACCGATCACAGCATCGCGGAATCGGCCTGCATTCCCAGCCGCGCCAGCCTCATGACCGGGCAGTACGGCCCGCGCACCGGCGTCACCCAGACCGATGGCCTGTTCAAGAGTGGCGATGCGCACAACTTTCCGTGGCTGCAGCCCGGCGGCGCGCCGACTGCGGGCGACTACTTCCGCGAGCTCGGCTACAGCACGCACTACTTCGGCAAGTGGCACGTCAGCGATCCCCCCGAGCACAGCCTAGAAGGCTTCGGCTTCGGCGACTGGGAGCTGTCCTGGCCCGAGCCGCACGGCGCGCTGATCAACAACCTCGGCGCCTACCGCGACTACCAGTTCGCCGATCTCACCTGCAGCTTCCTGCGCAGCCGCGCGCTGGGCGTGCCTTTCGCACGCAGCAGCGGACGCGTTTCCGCCGATGCGCCGGAGGTGTCCGAGGTGCCGGTGCCGAAGCCCTTCTTCGCGGTGTGTTCGTTCACCAACCCGCACGACATTGCGACCTATCCCACGCTGCCGCGGGGATTGCAGCCGAGCTTCCCCGACGGCGACACGCGGGTGCAGCCGCAGGTCGGGCCGGGTGGCTCGGTGCCGGTGCCCCTGCCTGGAACGCTCAGCGCGGCGCCCAGCAACGGCAGCTTCCGGATTCCGATGAATCCACTGGGCCTGCCGCAGGCCTGCGCCAGCGCGCCGGCTACGCAGGACGAAGACCTGCTGCGCAACAACAAGCCGCGTGCGCAGTACGACTATTCATACAAGGTGGCGCTGGGCCTCGCGGCGAAGACCGGGCTCACCATCGCCCAGCAGTTGGGCGGCGACCCGCAGACCGTGCTCAACAACGCGGTGGAAGCCACCCTGGCGATTCCGATCCCGTTCCAGCTGCAGCACGATGCGGAAGGCGCGGCGACCGGCTTCCTGCAGTACTACGCCTACATGATCTCGATGGTCGACCGGCACATCCTGCGGGTGCTGGAAACGCTGGACGAAGTCGGGCTGCGCGAGAACACCGTGGTGGTGTTCTGCTCCGACCACGGCGAGTACGGCGCAGCGCACGGGATGATGATCGAGAAGTGGCACGGCGCCTATCAGGAGACGCTGCACGTGCCGCTGCTGATCAGCCATCCGCGGCACAACCCGCAGCGGCATGCGCCGAAGCGGATCGATGCGCAGACCAGCCACATCGACCTGCTGCCCACGCTGCTGGCGATCGCCGGCGCGGATAGAGAGGCCATCGAGCGCGCGCGGCGCTCGCTGTCGAAGACGCATACCGCGGCGCCGCTGCCGGGTGCCGATCTGCTGCCGCTGATCGCCAGCGGTGGCGGCCCGGTGCTGGGCCCGGACGGCGTGCCGCGCAGGGGCGTGCTGTTCGCCACCGACGACATGATCACCGAGCCGCTGCCGCTGGATGACGACCCCCACAACCTGCAGTCACAGCAGCAGTACGCGGTGTTCCTGGCCGCCGTCGAGCGTCTGCGCACGCGGCCGACAGACGACGCGACGGCGCATCGCTACCGGCCCGAACTGCGGCCCGGTCCGGTGCCACAGCCGGCCCATGTGCGCGCGCTGCGCTCCGGCGCCTGGAAGCTGGTGCGCTACTGCGACCCCTGGAGCGCGCTGCCGGCGGCGGACCAGTGGGAGCTCTACCACCTGGCGCTGGACCCGGTCGAGGCCATCAATCTGCTGGTCTACGACGCGCCCTTTCCGACGCCCATCGCATCGTCTTCGCTGCCGGGCGCGCTCACCTGCGAGGACGTCACACGTGTGGCGGAGGAGTTGCGCACCGAGCTGGATCGGCAGGAAGCGGCCTGTCTCTTGCCCTACCCCAGCGCACACCCCAGCAGCCGGGCCTGATCCGCGCGGGTCCACGCGCCGTGGGCCGATGGCCACGGGCAGCGCGTGCATCCTCGCGGCGCACCTGCGCCCATGTGGGCAGACGGCGCCGTGGCCGCGCGTGCGGGCGCGGTCGAGAGTGCGTGGAAGGCTCAACGCACGGGCTGCGCAGCGCGCTCAGAGCGTGTGAAAGAACCCAGACGCCGTAGCGAGGGCGTCTCTGGGTGTGCGTGGCAAGGCGCGGTACGTGAATTCAAGGGAGTTTGGCGAGCTAGTGAGCGCGGAATTCGCGGAGCGCGCTGCCGCCACGGGCAGCCAGAGGCGGCCGCAGCAGGCGGATGGCTCTCACATGCTCTCAGCCTTACGACGCCGGTTCGACCTTCGGTCGCATCCCGACTCCCGACTCCCCAATCCCGGCCTCAGCGAAGTACTCCGCCATCGGCTGCGGCCGGCTGAAGGCGAAGCCTTGCGCGTAATCGAGGCCGAGCTGGCGCATCTGTGCGGCCAGCTGCGGGCTTTCCACCCACTCGGCCACGGTCTGCCGGCCGGTGACGTGGGCGATCTGCACGATCGACTGGACGATGGCCAGCGCCAGCGGTGAATCGGCGGCCTCGCGCACGAAGCTGCCGTCGATCTTCAGCAGGTCGACTGCGAGCTTGGGCAGGTAGGAGAACGAACAGAAGCCGGTGCCGAAGTCGTCCAGCGCGAAGCGGCAGCCGAGCGCTCGCACGCTGCGGATGAACTCAACCGCGCGACCGAGATCGCTGACCGCGCCGGTCTCGGTGATCTCGAAGCACAGGCGGGTCGGCGGAAAGCTCGAACGTGCCAGGCGCTGGCGCAGGAAACGGGCAAAGCCCGGGTCGACCAGCGAGGCGGCCGAGAGGTTGATCGAGCACAGGCGCACACTGGCGGCCTGCTGCGGGTGCGCCTCCAGCCAGCCGAGGCAGCGGTCGACCACCCAGGTGTCGAGGCGTGCCGACAAGCCGAAGCGCTCGGCGGCGGCGATGAACTCGGTCGGAGCCAGCAGGGCGCCCGTGATGGGATCGCGCTGGCGCAGCAGCACTTCGAAGTGGTGCCCCTTCTGCTCGCCGTGGAGCGGCGTGATGGCCTGGCAGAACAGCTCGAAGCGGTCCTGCTCCAGCGACTCGCTGATGCGCATCACCCAGTGCATGGCCGAGGTGCGCTCGCGCACGGCCTGCTCGCCGGAGTCGGCGCGCTGCACGCGACCGCCGCCCAGCTCCTTGGCGGTGAAACAGGCGGCGTCGATCTGCGCCAGCAGGGCGCCGGGATCGACCTCGTCCTGCTGCACCAGGCCCCAGCCGATGCTGCCCCGGGTCGAGACCAGGCCCGATTTCCAGGCGAAGCGGAAGTCGGCGATGGTCTCGCAGAGCTGCTCCAGCTGCTGTTCGGCCTCGGCCTCCGGCACGCAGGGCTGCAGCACGGCGAACTCGTCGCCGCCAATGCGGAACAGGTAGGCGTGCCCCGGCAGGGCCGCGCGGATCACCCCGGACAGCTCGCGCAGCAGGGCATCGCCGGCGGCGTGGCTGAGGGTGTCGTTGATGATCTTGAACTGGTCGAGGTCGAGGTAGGCGACCAGCAACGGCCGCGCGCTTGGCGACTTCAGGGCGCCCTGCAGGTCCTCCTCGAAGGCGGCGCGGTTCGGCAGGCCGGTGAGCGGGTCGCGCAGCGCCCGTCGCAGCATCTTCAGCGCGGCGATGCGGTTCTCGTGGATCGCCCCGGCAAGGATCTGCGGCACCACCATGGTGATGCACAGGAAGCCCACCAGCACCGCGCTCTCGATCGCCCCGCTCGGCACCTTGAAGCCGCCGATGCCCATCCCGGTGAGCGCGGCCACCACCAGGGCGAAGGCGGTGGTGAGGATGAAGGTCGACAGCGGCGGAAAGCGGATCGCGCTCCACAGCAGCAGGGTCATCGGCAGCCCGGCGAGGCCCAGGGCCTGGCTGCCGCTGTGGGCGCCCACCGCGAACAGCAGGACCAGAACGACGATGCTGAGCAGGGACCAGAGCAGGTATTCGGGCCGGCCGCGGCTCGGGTCGGCCGCGGCGTCCTGGCGCCCGCCCTGCAGGCGTCGGCGCAGGGCGGCGGCACCCAGCAGCAGGGTGGAGCTCAGCGCGATCACCCCGAACACATCGCCCAGCGCCCAGGCCATCGCTGCGCTCGCCCAGTTCTCGGCCGGTGTCAGGCCGGACACGACCAGGCCGACGGCACCGAGACTGGCGCTGCACAGGGCCAGGGTGAGTCCACCGATCAGGATCTGGAAACCGGTCTGCACCGTCAGCTTGCTGGCCGCGTGGCCGCCAAGGCTGCGGTAGGCCCAGCCGCCAGCGAGCGCGCCGAGGGTGTTGGCAGCCATCGAGAAGGGCAGGAACAGCCAGGGCACGGGTGCGAGCAGGGCGTGCATCAACGGTACGGCGACCAGCACGAGCAGCGCGCCGCGCGCGCCCTGCAGGACGACCAGGCTCAGGGCAACGCCGGCGGGCAGCCAGATCAGGGCCACGTCGTCCGGCCCGCGCATGAAGCCGATGCTCAGCCAGGCCGCGAGCAGGTAGAGCGCGAGCGCCGCCAGCTGCGCGGAAACGGAGAGGCGCTGCGGGCTCGACAAGGTCGCGGGTCCTCGCGGGTGGGCCTTCCTGGTGGCGGTGGCGGCGCGGATCCCCCGTGCCGGGCAGCGGTCGAACGTGCGCGCAGCGGAACCCATGGGCGGGCGGCAACGCTGTGCGCGGTGCGCGCCGGTCAGATGCAAGTCCCGCGCCGCCGGAAGCCCGACTGCGGCCCGGCTGCTAACATCCGCGCGCCCTCCCTCAAGGCTTCGTGACGATGTTCGAGATCACCCGCCCCGACGACTGGCATCTGCACCTGCGCGATGGCGCCGGGCTGGCGGCGGTGCTGCCGCATACCGCGGCGCAATTCGCCCGCGCGATCGTGATGCCGAACCTGCGCCCGCCAGTGCGCACCGTGGTCGAAGCCGCCGCCTACCGCCAGCGCATCCTCGACGCCCTGCCCGCAGGGCTGCGCTTCGAGCCGCTGATGACGCTGTACCTGACCGACAACACGCCGGCCTCGGAGATCGAGGCGGCAGCCGCCAGCGGCTTCGTCAAGGCGGTCAAGTACTACCCGGCCGGCGCCACCACCAACAGCGATTCCGGCGTCACCGACCTCGCCCGCTGCGAGGCGGTGTTCGAGGCGCTGCAACGCACCGGCCTGCCGCTGCTGATGCACGGCGAGGTCACCGACCACACGGTCGATGTGTTCGACCGCGAAGCGGTCTTCATCGAGCGCCACCTGCAGCGCGTGGTCGAGGCGTATCCCAGGCTCAAGGTGGTGCTGGAGCACGTCACCACCCGCCAGGGCATCGAGTTCGTGCGCTCCGCGCGCGAGGGCGTGGCGGCGACGCTGACCGCCCACCACCTGCTGCTCAACCGCAACGCGATGTTCACCGGCGGTATCCGCCCGCACGCCTATTGCCTGCCGGTGCTGAAGCGCGAGGAGCACCGCCGCGCGCTGGTCGCAGCGGCGATCTCGGGCGATCCGAAGTTCTTCCTCGGCACCGACTCGGCGCCGCACGCGCGCCACACCAAGGAAGCCAGCTGCGGCTGCGCGGGGCTGTACACCGCACACGCGGCAATCGAGCTCTACGCCGAAGCCTTCGAAGACGCCGGCGCGCTCGATCGGCTGGAAGGCTTCGCCAGCTTCTTCGGGCCGGACTTCTACGGCCTGCCGCGCAACACCGACCGCATCCACCTGCTGCGCGAGGACTGGACCGCGCCCGAGAGCTATCCCTTCGGCGCCGACACCGTGGTGCCGATGCGTGCGGGCGAGGCGATCCGCTGGCGGCTGGCGCAGGGCTGATCCACGCCGCTGGGACGCAGGCACCCAAGGCGAGGCTGATCACGACCGTCCCGGCCTTGATCCGTGCTCGCGCGTCCGTCACGCGTCCGGACTCGCTCGGCCGCGACGCGGCGACGCCTTCGCTTCGCGCGGTTGCGCTGGATCAAGCACGTGCGTGCTCGATCCGCGGGCGCACCCTCCCCGGTGCGCGGCAACACTGAATTCTTCAGCGCCGCCGCGCAGTCTCAGCGCGGTGCCGCCTGCCGCCGCTCGCCCTGCGCTGGACGCGCGCCGCCGTCGATGACCACGCGGTTGCGCCCCGACTGCTTGGCCCGGTACAGCGCGGCATCGGCACGGGCGAGGGCGTCCTGCCAGGCTTCGTCCGCCGCCTGCCGGGCGGCACCGATCGATACCGTCGCGCGGCCAGGCAGACGCGACAGGCCGGCGTTGAGCTCGGCCTGCAGCGCGTACAGCCGCGGCGCGGCGTCCTCCAGGCCCAGTTCGGGCAGCAGCAGCACGAACTCCTCGCCGCCGATCCGGTAGACGCCGTCGACCCTGCGCAGGCGCTGGCCCAGCAGCTCGACCAGCCCGACCAGCACGCGGTCGCCGGCGGCGTGGCCATGCTCGTCGTTGACCTGCTTGAACCAGTCGATGTCGAGCACCGCCAGGACGCCGCCGCGGTGCGCCGCGCGCTGCCGCTCCAGATCGCGCTGCAGGCTGCGGCGATTGCCGGCGCCGGTGAGCGGATCCTCGTCCGCCAGCAGCTGCAGGGCAAGGCGCTGGCGTTCCAGACGGGTGGAGGCGAGCCAGGCGACCCAGGTCACCAGTCCGCCGGTGGCGAGGTAGGCGGCCCATTCGGTGCTGCTGCCGAACAGCGCGCGATTGCCGATCAGCACCGCCAGCAGCAGGGCGAGGTTGGCCAGCATCGCAAGGCGCGGCGGCGCCAGCACGAAGCTCAGCCAGAGCACGAGGAAGGTCCAGTAGAGGCCGGTGCGGCCGAACACGTAGGCGCTGGCGATCGCGGCCAGGGTGGCGACGGCGATGAACGCGCTCGCGGCAAGGCGCGTGCTGGCGCCGCGCAGGGCCCACAGCAGCACGCCGCCCAGGGCCAGCACGATCAGCACGTTGAGGGCGCCGCCAGCGATGTTGCCGGTGCCAAACCGGTAGACCGCGAAGGCCGCGACCACCAGCATCGCGACCGCGCCGATCGAGAGCATCAGGGCAAGGCGGAAGTCCTCGGCGCAGCGCGCCGACAGGGCAGCCAGCCAGCCGCCGCGTGCGCGACCGCTGTCGGGGGAAACAGGCGCTGGGCCTGCAGGTTCGGGTGCCATGGCCATCGTCGCCCGGCGGGGGTGCCAGCGCGATGCAAGACCCGCGCCCGCGGGCTGCAGGCCAAGCGGAGTCGCCATGAAGCACAGCCGCCGCGGTTGGGCCGGGCGGCTGTGCGGGGTGCGCGGGCGAAGTTCGCTCAGCGCTGGGTGACGTCCTCGAAGCCGTCCTCGAACAGCTCGACCGAGGCCGGCGAACCCGGCAGCGGCCAGGCCCAGGCGCCACGGCCGCGGGTGAACACCGCCAGGGTGGTGAAGCCGCGGTCGATCGCCATGTCCCAGATCATCACCTTGGGCAGGCCCTTGTCGAAGCGCTGCCAGACCACCTCGGCCGCGAACGCGTTGTCGGTGTAGTACAGGCCCCAGTCGGTGCCGGCGAAGACCTGCTGCGGATTCTTCGGGTTGAAGGCCACCGAGTTGGCCGGGATGTTCGGCAGGTTGCCGCTGATGTTGCGCCACTCGAAGCTGGCGCAGTGGTTCTCGCAGACCAGCTGGAAGATGTGGCCGGGCTGGCCGGGCGTGTTCTGGTCGAAGCCACCGAGCGCGGCATAGCCGATCGCGCTGGCGCCCGGGTTGGCGGCGTTCGGCACGTCGAGCGCGACATCCATCACCGGCCGGTTCGGCAGCACGGCGTTGGCGGCGGTGACGTTGACCCAGCTGGCGCTGTCGGCGGTGCCCGCATTCAGGCCATGGCCGTACCAGACGTTGCCGTCATTGGTGCCGGCGATCGCCGCGCTTGGCGTCTTCACCGCATGCGCCAGCTGGTTGATGAAGCTGCGGTTGCCGAGCGTGTTCTTGGTCAGCACCGGGCTGTTGGGATACCAGCTGGTGCGCGGGATGCCGCCCTGCAGCGTTTCCCAGACGCGGTTGGTGCCGAGGATCATGTAGGTGCAACCACCGGCCGTGGTGCAGCCGCTGCCGGCGGCGTCCAGCTCGCCATGGCGGTAGAGCTCGAACGGCATCACGAAGCTCTTGATGTCGCTGCTGTAGCCCGTCGCCGAGGGCGAGGCCGACTGCGTGCCCGAGGTCGGGCCGGTCGCTGAAACGGCGATGTTGCCGTTCTGGCTGGACCAGTACCAGCGCTGCTCAAGCACCGGCTCGATGCGCGTGTAGATGCCGTCGCCACCGAGGCGCACGACCCACTCGGCAGGCTGGCCGACCGGGCCGGTCCAGCGTGCGTAGGAGCTGCCGTTGTCCTGCGCGCCGCCGTTGGCGCCGGGCGTCGGGCTGGTCGCGAAGTTGCCGCTGATGTCGCCGGAGTAGAACTCGATCGCGCCCATGCTCTGGTTGAGCGAAATGTAGGTCGGGCGATTGGCGGCGGTGGTGCCGCCGGTGCCGAACATCACGTTGCTGGTGGCATAGACGCCGCCGTCGGTGCCGAGCAGCACGCTGTCGCTGCTGAAGCCGCTGGCCGTGGGCAGGAAGACCGCGTCGTGGTGGTCGACGTGCACATTGCCGTTGCCGTAGCCGCAGGTGATGTTCTGGAAGGTGGTGCCGCCGTCGAGCGAGCGGTACAGGTCGACGCCGCTCAGCAGCACGCGCTCGGGGTTGTTCGGGTCGACCGCGAGGTTGGCGTCGTACCACATCTGCTGGCCGCCGCCGGCCGCGCTGCTGCAGCCGGTGGCCTGCACGCCGGCAGTCGCCGCGGTCTGCGTCCAGGTGTCGCCGCCGTCATTGCTGCGCCATACGCCCAGCACATTGCTCAAGGTCGCATGCGCGCCCATTGCGTACAGGATCTGCGGGTTGGATGGCGCCACTGCCAGCTCGATGCGGCCCAGCACCTTGCCGGCGGGGTCGCCGTTGCCGGTGCCGGCCGGCCAGCCGTTCGCCAGCAGGCTCCAGCTGGCCGGGCCCGGGCAGCCGCTGGTCGGCATCTCGGTGCGGTAGACGCCATTGGCGCCGAGGTTGGCCAGGTCGGGCTGCACCGGCGTCGGATTGCCGCGCGTGCCCACTGCCGCGTACAGCCAGGTGCCGCCACCTGCACGCGGCACCGCCTGCAGGCCGGTGATGTCCTGGCGCTGGCTGGCGTGCGGGTTGGTGACGCAGGGCCCTTCCCACTGCTGGCCGCCGTCGTAGCTGAAGTACAGGCCGGTCTTGGTGCCGACCACGACGGTGTTCGAATTGGCCGGACTGGTGACGACCTTGCCGATCGCCTGGTACTGCGGAAAGCCCAGTCCGGCCGAGGGCGGATAGAAGGGCGTGAAGATGTCCGCACCGAGCACGCTCCAGGTCTCGCCGCGGTCGGTGCTCTTCAGCAGGCCGGCGCTGCCGAACGAGAACGAGCCGTAGCGCAGGTCGCCGGTGCCGGCGTAGACGACATCCGGATTGTTCGGGTCGAGATACAGGTCGCCGATCGCGATGCTGTTGATGTCGGGCTGGTCGGTGACGTTGCGCCAGGTGGTGCCGGTGCCGCAGCAGTCTTCACTCTTCCACACGCCGCCACCGTCAGCCGCGGCATAGACGGTGTACCGGCCCTGCGCGTCCGGGCCGCGCGGGTCGACCGCGATCACGTTCATGCGGCCGGTCACGCGGCCGTAGTTGTTGAACACCTTGGGCTGCGGACCGAGGAAGGTCCAGGCGCCGGTGTCCATCAGGATCGGCGAGGCGCTGCGGTTGCGCAGGTAGGCATCCTGAGGACCGTCCGGCACGCCCGAGGACACACGTGCGTCCTCGCGCTCGGCGTCGAGGTACCAGCTGGGGCTGAAGTGCATGCTCGGATAGGCGACGCGATGCGCCCAGAAGTCGCCGCCGAAGGGCTTGAGGTTCGGAGCCGGCGCCGGCTCCGGCTGCCACAGGAGGGCAGCCGTGGCCACCAGCGCGCAGCCGATGCCGGCCGCGATCCATTTGATGCGCATGTGAGATCTCCCCGCGAGACGTGATGTGGCCGGACGAGCGCTCCGCGCCCGTGCGTCGACTGTGCTTGCCGCACTCTGGCTGCGCCCCCGCGCAGCGCTGCGGAAAGTACCTGCGTCGAACAAGTCGCGACAAGTGCCCGCGGTCACGTGAAGGCCGCTGCGCCCGCGCGGGCTTGCATGCGGCGCGCGGCTTGCCTCAAATGGCGGGCCGAACACCGTCGAGCGCCCGCCGAGGAAGCCGCAGTCCATGAGCCGCAAGCCCCGCAGCAAGTCCACCCATCGCCCCGCCCCGACCAGCGCCGCCCGCGCGCCCGCCGCGCCACGCCGCCCGCGTGAGCTGGCCCTGATCGCGCTGTCCGCGCTGGGCCTGCTGATCACCGCCTATCTGAGCTGGGGCGCCGTGTTCGGCAGCCTGCCGGCGTTCTGCACCGAGGGCACGGGCTGCGCGGTGGTGCAAGGCAGCCGCTGGTCGCGCTTCCTTGGCGTGCCGGTGGCGGTGTGGGGCTTCGTCACCTACCTGGCGCTGCTGTTCCTCGCGCTGTCGCGCGGCAAGCCGGCGCCGCGCTGGAAGCACCTGTTCAGCGTTGCCGCGATCGGCCTGGTGATCAGCCTGTACCTGACCCTGTCCGGGCTGATCGCGCTGGATGCCTACTGCGCCTGGTGCCTGGCCTCGCAGGCGGTGATCCTGGCGATCTTCGTGCTGGTGCTGATGGAACGCGAGCGCGCCGGGGTCAAACCCGCCTGGGGCGTTTGGATCGGCCAGCATGCGATCGTGCTGGTGGCCGTGCTGGGCATGATGCACGCCAGCGCGATGGGTTGGATCGGCCCGCGCGAGGACCCGCGCCTGGTCGCCCTGGCCAAGCATCTGGACTCGACCGGCGCCAAGTTCTATGGCGCCTTCTGGTGCCCGAACTGCCAGCAGCAGAAGGACCGCTTCGGTGCGGCGCAATCGCACCTGCCCTATGTCGAGTGCAGCCCCAACGGCCGCACCGGCCCGGTCGCCTTCGCCTGCGTATCGGAAAACATCACCCAGTATCCGACCTGGATCATCCGCGGCCAGCGCTACAGCGAGGTGCTCGACACCGAAACGCTGGCGCAGCGCTCGGGCTTCCGCTGGCAGCCGCCGGCCGAGTGAGCCGCACGATGGCGCGCAGCAGCATGTGCCACAGACGCGCTCGGCTAAGCTCGGGCGCATCGCAGCCACCGCTGCAGCGCGACCCACGGGAATCCTGATGAGTGCACTGAACGTCCTCGGCCTGCCGCTGCAGCCCTGCGGCACCGATCCCATGACCGGCTGGTTCCGCGACGGCTGCTGCCGCAGCGACCCCGACGACCGTGGCCTGCACGTGGTCTGCGCGGTGATGACCGCGCGCTTCCTGGAGTTCTCGAAGTCGCGCGGCAACGACCTCTCGACGCCCCGTCCCGACTTCGATTTTCCGGGCCTGAAGCCGGGCGACCGCTGGTGCCTGTGCGCGATGCGCTGGATGGAAGCGTACGAACACGGCCTGGCCCCCGACGTGGTGCTGGAATCCACGCATCTGAACGCGCTCGGCGTGGTGCCGTTGGAGGCCCTGCGCACTTACGCCGTCAGCGCCTGAGGCCGATGTCCGACACGGATGTCGCTCTGGCCGCGCTGGGCTGGGCCCTGCGCAGCCTGCCCATGCGAGCGGGCCCCGCACTGTGGGTCGGCGCGCGTCCGGGCCTGTCGCTGCCGCCCGGCCTGCGTGTCGACGCGCTGCAGGACTTCGCGCCCTGGTGCGCGGCGCTGGGCCGCGAGGGCGTCGACTGCCTGCCTGCGGCAACGGATACGGGCCTGCACGCCGCCGCGCTGCCGCCGGCACAGGGCCTGATCCTGCTCAGCCCCGCGCGCCAGCGCGAGGCCGCGCGGGCGGAGGCGGCGCGCGCGCTGGCGGCGCTGTCCGACAACGGCCTGCTGCTGGCCAGCGTGGCCAATGACGCCGGCGCCAGGGCCTTCGAGGCCGACCTGCGCCTGCTGTGCCCGACGCTGGAGGTGCACAGCAAGCACAAGTGCCGCGTGCTGCTCGCGCGCGCCGTGGATCGCGATCACGCGCGCATCGAAGCCTGGCGCGATCTCGACGCCGCCCGGCCGTTGGACCTGGGCGGCCTGCTGTCGACGCCCCTGCTGGGCGCTCCCGGCCTGTTCGCGGTCGACCGCATCGACGCCGGCAGCGCGCTGCTGATCGAACACCTGCCGGCGACGCTCACCGGCACCCTCGCCGACCTCGGCAGTGGCCTCGGCGTGCTGTCGGCGGCGGCGCTGCAGCGCTGCGCGGGCATCCTCTCGCTCGACCTGTTCGAGGCCAGCGGGCGCGCGGCCGCCCTGTCACGCCACAACCTGCGGGCGGCCCGCGTGCCCGTCCGCGTGCACTGGCAGGACGTCACCGTCGGCATCGACGGCCGCTTCGACGTGATCCTGTGCAATCCGCCTTTCCACGAGGGTGGTCGCGGCCTGCCGGCGATCGGCCAGGCCTTCCTGCGGGCCGCCGCCGATGCACTGCGTTCGCGCGGCGAAGCCTGGATCGTCGCCAATGCGCATCTGCCCTACGAGGCGGTGCTGACCGAACGCTTCGCCCGCGTCGAATGCCTCGCCGCCGCGCGCGGGTTCAAGGTGCTGCGCGCGGCCCTGCCGCGTGCGCAGGGCTCGACCCCGGCGCTGGCGGGATGAGGCCACGCGATCGGCGCAGGTTCGGCCTGAACGTGGCCATCAGTCTGCTGGGGGGCATCGCGGGCTCCGCGGGTGCCGAGCAGCTGGGCCCGACCATCGAGCGGCATCTGCAGGCCATTCCCGTGTCAGGCAGCTCGGTATCAGCCGCGCTGCGCGCGCTGCAGGCGGACGAGCAGGTCCGCGCTCACGCGCTCACGCGCTCGGTGCTGAGCCTGCGCCTTGAACTGATGCCCGAAGCGCTGCCCGGCGCGCCGCCGCCCACGCCCGGCGCCGAGCGCTGCCCGACGATCAGCCGGCGCGGTCAGCCGGCGGCGCCTGAGTGTCGGCCGCAGGCCTGCCGCCTGAGCGATTTCGAGGTCAGCCTGCGGATCGATCTGCGGCTGCCCGAGTGGGACGCGCCGGCATCGGCAAGCGCCGAGGAGCGCGCGCTGTGGACCTCCGTGCGCGACCGGCTCGAAGCCCACGAACAGCGCCACCGTGAGCATGCGGAAGCCGCCGCCGCGCGGCTGCATGCGCAGCTCGCCGAGCGACGCGGCCGCGTCGAGGCCATCGATTGCCTGCGCCTGCGCAGCCAGCTCGAAGGCCTGCGCCAGCGGGAAGTGCAGAACCTGCGCCTGCGCGATCGCGTGTTCGACGAAACCAGCGCCGACGCCCTGAAGCTGCGCCGCAGGCTGCGTTGATTCAGCGCGTTGATGCAGACAGAGAGGCCAGCAGTTCAGTGGGGGTCTGGTAGCCGCTGACGCTGCCGTCGGCTCGCACGATGGTCGGCGTGTTGCGGATGCCCAGCCGCGCCGCCAGCGCCTTGCCCTCGTCATAGCCGGAGTCGCACATCGGACCTTCGATGGGCTCGCCGCGAGTGGCGCGGGTGAAGGCGTCCTGGCGATCGGCCGCGCAGAACAGCCGCGCGCCGGTGCGGTCGACCTCGGAGCCCTCGCCGGCCAGCGGCAGCAGCACGTAGTCGACGCTGATCCCGGCCTCGCGATAGGCCTCGATATCGGCATGGAAGCGACGGCAGTAGCCGCAGTCGAGCGCGGTGAACACCGTCACGCGATGCTGCGCCCCGTCCGCTGCGAAGGCGATGGTCTGCTCGGGCGGCAGCGCACTCAAGGCCGCGCGTCGGGTGTGCTGGCGCCGCCGCTCGCTGAGGTCGACGCGCTCGACGGTGTCGATCAGCGTGCCCTGCAGCAGGTGGCGGCCGTCGGCGCTGAGATAGAACAGCTGGCCACCGGCCTCGATCTCGATCAGGCCCGGCATCGGCGCGTCGCGTACGGCTTCCACTTCGAGCTGCGGGGCGATGCGCGCCAGCGCTTCGTCGACCACCGCACGGCGCGCGGCATCGCTGGATTCGCTGGCGTGGGCGAGGCTTCCCGCGGTCATCGCGAGGAGCGTCGTGAGGTGGAGGACAGCAGACCTGTCCAGGACTGTGTTGCGCATGCCGCGTCTCCCCGATCGCCGGATTGGCCCGCCTGCGACCGCGGCAACGTTCGGCAAGTTCCGGTCGCAGCGGCGCCTCAGGGCGACGCCAGCACGCCGGGGAACACCTTGACCACCCGCCCTGCGAGCGTCGACTGCTGGACGGGGCCGAGGTGGCGGCTGTCCATGGAGTTGTTGCGGTTGTCGCCCATCATCCAGTACTCCCCTGGCTGCAGCTGCAGATCCAGCGCCTGCGCCCGCGCCCGCGCCTTGGCATCGCCGTACCGCAGCCGATAGCGGTGCTCGCCAAGCTGCTCTTCGGGATCACTCCCGCTGCCGGAACCAAGCGATTGGCCGTTGACGCTGAGCTCGGTGCCGCGGATGCGGATGCGATCGCCCGGCACACCGATCACCCGCTTGAACCAGAGACCCTGGCTCTCGGTCTGGAACAGCCAGATCTCGCCGGCTTGCGGCGCGTCCCGCGGCCAGTCGACGTCGGGCAGGGCCGCCGCCAGCCAGGCGCGCGTGCGTGGTCGAACGTCGGCGAACAGCAGGCTGCCCTCGGGCACAGCCGGGGCCATTGCCGAAGAAGGCACCCGGTGCATGTCCAGCACCAGCAGCCTCATGCCGACGATGCCGACACCGAGCAGCAGCGGCAAGGTCGCCACCACATGGACCCAGCGGGCGGTCGTGACGACCGCATCGGGCTGCGCGCGACGCGCCCGCAGCACCGCACCAAGACCACCCAGCACCAGCAGCGCCGCCAGCAGCGGCGCGCCATGACTTGGGGAAATCAGGGTCAGCAGCCCCAGCAGGGCGAGCAGCAGTGCACTGACATAGCCCAGCAGATGGGCGCGCGCGTAGTGCAGGCCGAAGGGTGGTGCCAGCAGCCCGAGCGGAAGCGCCAGCACGGGATTCGGGGGCGTGTTCATGGCCATGATGGCGAGTCGTTCTGGCGGCGGGCGGGTGCACCCTGTCGCAGGCTGGCTTGCAGCTCAAGCCGTTCGCGCTGCCGACCCTCCGGACGTCGCTGGGAGGCCACGAAATTCACGCCTCCGCAAACACCCGGCTGCGTGCCGATTCCAGCACCGCCTGTACGCCGGGATGGCCATCGCGACGCGAGCCGGCCAGGGCGTAGAAGCGCTCGCGGATGTCATCGCTGCGGCCCAGCTCGACCAGGTTCTGGCGCGCACACAGATCGCTGGCGACCACCGCCGGCACCACGAACACGCCAGCACCGGCCGCGCCGAAGGCCTTCATTAGCGCACTGTCCTCGAATTCGGCGACGATCCGCGGGCGCAGTTTGCGCTGGTCCAACCAGCGCTGAAGGGCCGCGCGCACACGGCTGTCGGCGCCAGGCAGCAGGAAGGGTGCGCCCTGCAGGCTGCGCGGGAAATCGTCGACCAGGCGCTTGGCCAGCACCGGTGCCGCCAGGAAGGCGGTGCCGCATTCGCCAAGCAGGCTGGAATGCACCTTGACCTCGGCCTCGCCGGTCGGCGGACGATCGCTCAGCACCAGATCGAGCCGATGTAGGGCCAGCTCGGCCAGCAGCCGCGGCAGGCTGTCCTCGCGGCAGTGCAGGCGCGGCGCCGGGTCCAGCGCCAGCGCCGGCGACAGCAGTTCGTAGGCCAGCGATTTGGGCACCACCTCGGCGACGCCGACGCGCAGCGGCCGCACCCGCGACTTGCGCGCTTCGCTCACCGCCTCCTGTAGTGCGTCGCCCAGTTCGAAGATCTCGTCGGCGTAGGCGCGGACCATGCGCCCGGTTTCGGTGAGCTCCAGCCGCCGGCCCACGCGCTGGAACAGCGCGGTGCCCAGGCTCAGTTCGAGCGCGGCGATCTGGCCGCTCAGGGTCTGCGGGGCGAGCTCGAGCTGCTCGGCCGCCGCACGCACGCTGCCGGCGCGCGCCACGGTCCAGAACTGCTGCAGCTGGCGGTAGTTGAGGCGCTCCATGGATCTCTGCTCATTCCTGACAATGGCCAAGACAATACCTGCTTTTTTCGAACTATTGGCGGCCGTATTCCTGTGCCGGGGCGGATCGCCCCACCTACCCCTAGGAGGTCGCCATGCAGATCGATACCCACACCCACGGCTTTGCGCTGACCGAGGGCCTGAACGCCCACCTGCAACGGCGCCTGCGTTTCGCGCTCGGCCGCATCGGCGCCGGCGTGCAGCGCGTGGTGGTGCGCCTGTCCGACATCAATGCCGAGCGCGGCGGCGTCGACAAGCGCTGCCGCCTGCAGCTGCAGCTGCCCGGCCGGCCCGACGTGGTGGTCGAGGACACCCGCAGCGACCTCTACGCCGCGATCGGCGCGGCGGTGGAGCGCGCGGCGCGCGCGCTGGGTCGACGCAGCGGCCGCCTGCGCCAGCTGATGCGGCGCGCTCGCAGCGACCAGCCCGCGCGCTTCAGCCGCTGGCCCAGTGAGGTCAGTCCCCCATGACCGCGAACCTGTCGCTGCGGCGTCTGCCGCGCTGGGTCTGGGTGGTCGGCGGCCTGGCCCTGATCGGCCTGCCGCTGCTGGCGCTGGCGCTCGGTGCCGCGGCCCTGTTCGGGCTGTGGCAGTGGGGCTCGGCAGCGGTGGAAAGCGGTCGCGCAGAACTGGCCGAGCGGGTGCCGGCGCTGGCCGCGCCGCTGGAATCGCTGGGTGCGGCCTCGCTGGACGAGGCCACGCAGAAGGCCCGCGCGCTGACCGAAGAAGCGCGGGTGCGTCTCGCCGAAGGCCAGGCCGCGCTGGCGGTCGATCCGGCGCAGGTCGTCGAAGCCCTGGCCCCGGAGGCCGCGGCGCGCGCCGCCGAGCTGCAGGCCCAGGCCGAAGCGCTGAAGTCGAGCCTGCCCAATCTGACCCAGCCGCTGGACGGGCTCGCCGCCGAAGCCAGCGAAGCCCTGCGTGCGCCCCTGCAGCAGGGCGGTGCGGCCCTCGTCGCGGCGACCGCCGCCCTGGCCGCGCTGCAGCTGCCGAACAGCGATGTGGGCGGCAGCGACCCCGCCGACATCCCGCGCCTGCCGGGCTTCGTGCGCGTGGCCTTCCAGCAGGGCGAGGGCGAAGCGCGCGTCGCCTATGCCGGGCCTGCGCCGCTGCGCGAGGTGGTCGACTTCTACCGCAGCGAGCTCAGCGAGGACGGCTGGCAGGTGCAGGCCCTGGAGTCGAGCGTGGCCGCCGAGCGTCTGCGCTTCGAGCGCGCGGGCCGCGCGCTGGAGCTGGTGGTCAGCGCCGATGGCCCCAGGCGCAGCCGCCTGCAGTGGCAGCCGGCCCAGGCATGACTTCCCGCCAGCGCATCGCGACGGCGCTGCGCGCAGGCTGCACCTACCCATCATGCAAGGGAGTGCCGCCATGCCGATCCGCCGTCGCGATGTGCTGAAACTGGGGGCGCTGGCCGGCGCCGCCGGTCTCGCCCCCGCCTTCGCCAGTGCCGCTGCACCTGCCGTTGACCGCGCCGCGAAGCCGCTCAACATCCTGATCCTCGGCGGCACCGGCTTCACCGGCCCGCATCAGGTGCGCTACGCGCTGGCGCGCGGCCACCGCATCACCCTGTTCAACCGCGGCCGCCGTCCGCAGGACTGGCCGGCCGAAGTCGAAGAGCTGACCGGCGACCGCGAGACCGGCGACCTCGAAGCGCTGAAGGGCCGCCGCTGGGATGTCTGCATCGACAACCCGACCAGCGTGCCGCACTGGGTGCGCGATGTGGGCGAGGTGCTGAAGGGCCAGGTCGACCATTACCTGTTCATCTCGACGCTGTCGGTGTACAGCGACAGCGCCACGCCAGGCCAGGACGAGGACGCCCCGCGGGCGGTCTACAGCGGCCCCGACATCATGGCCGAGACCCGCGCCAGCCTGATCGCCAACATGGCCCTGTATGGGCCGATGAAGGCGGCCTGCGAGGACGAGGCGCTGAAGTGGTTCCCCGGCATCACCACCCTGATCCGGCCCGGCCTGATCGTGGGCCCCGGTGACGAGACCGACCGCTTCACCTACTGGCCGCTGCGCGTGCGTCGGGGTGGCGACATCCTCGCCCCCGGCGATGGCCGCGACCCGGTGCAATTCATCGACGCCCGCGATCTCGCCGAGTGGACCCTCCGCATGGCCGAGCAGCGCGCCTTTGGCGCCTACAACGCGATGGGCCCGGCCTACGCGATGGGCATGGACCAGCTGCTCTACGGCATCCAGGCGGTGACCGGCACGGCGGCAAGCTTCCACTGGGCGCCGGCCGAGTTTCTGGCCGAACAGCAGGTCAGCCCCTGGGGCGACATGCCGGTGTGGGTGCCGGGCCAGGGCGAGAGCGCCGGGTTCTCCCGCCACCGCAACGATCGCGCGATCGCCCAGGGCCTGAGCTTCCGCCCGCTGGCCGATACCGTGGCGGCCACCCTCGCCTGGTTCGATGCCCAGCCCGAAGAGCGCCGCGCGACGCTGCGCGCCGGCATCAAGCCCGAGCGCGAGGCGGAGGTGCTGGCGGCGTGGAGGGCGCGCGCGGCGGCCGGCTGATCTTCATCGCGACGCAGTCTCGCCGGCCGCAGGGGATCGGGGCGGCTTGCTTGGCGACAGCGGTCGCGGGAATGGTCAGCCACCGCTGCGTTTGCACCTGGACCGCCCAAGCCGGATCATCGCGCCCCCATCGACTGCGGGTCTCCCATGCGCCTTGACCGCCTGATCGCCAACCTCGGCTACGGCAGCCGCCGCGAAGTGCAGGCCTGGTGCCGCGAGGGCTACATCACCGATCGCGCCGGCGCGCCGCTGCGCCATGACGCCAATGTCGAGCCGGCGAACGT
>LNFM01004104.1_pt1 | contig 27384 bp, 24 predicted proteins | sample 596031 | NCBI WGS metagenome assembly LNFM01 (sample SAMN04254537, study PRJNA301005) | activated carbon metagenome | isolation source: dual media filters at the Ann Arbor, Michigan drinking water treatment plant | place: USA: Ann Arbor
CCGCGACCGTCCGCGGTCGGCCAGAAAGCGAAGCCCGTGCAGGTCCAGCTCACCGGCTCGTTGACCGCGAGCTTCACCCGGCGCACGACGCTGCTCCCGTCGGAGGGGAACTCGAAGTCCTCGCGAACCTCGTGCGGCCGTGCGGGCGGACGCGGCGAGAACAGCACGGTGGCGCCCACGGCGAGCGGCCCGATGCACGGCCTGCCCACGCTGGCATCGACGACGATGTCGTGCTGGCCCGACTGCAGCGAGCCGCTCGTCGAGCGCGTCGTAAGGGCGGCAAGCCCGCCGACGGCGCTGGCGAGATCGCGCGCCACCGCGAAGGGGTCGAGCACGATGGTCGAGGCGCGGGTCGCCATCACCGCCTCGCCGAGATCGAGCCTGGCAATGCCCGAGGCGATGCCGGTCGCCGCGAGCACCAGCGCCAGGCCGCCCTCCGGCCGCGGACGCATTGGCCCGTCGCACAATCGCGCGCGGATGTGATCGGCCACCGCCTCGGCGACCGCTTGCGCCGGCTTGTCCGCGGGGACGCCGGCGAGGCTGACGCCGACCCGCGCCGGATCGTGCAGCAACGCGTCGAGCAGCATCGAAGGCGTCATCGCGTTGGCGAGCGCGTCGCGCAGGCGGGCGATGTCGACTGTCGCCTTGGCCGGCAGTCGCGCGGCGACGCCCGCGACCTCGATGTCGACCGCGGCGAGCAGCGAAGCGGCACCGCTCGCCAGCGCACTTTCCATGATGGCGACGCCTTCGGCTTCGAGCGGCAGCATGAGGCGCGCCACGCCCAGGCCCGAGCAGCCGAGCGGAAGCGCCGTCGAGAGCTGCGGCGGCAAGGCGAGCGCGTTCGAGCTCAAGCTCAGCCAGCCACGCAGGGCGGGCACGACGCGCACCTTTCCGTCTGCCGTGGCCGCGCGGGACACCAGCCGCAAGTCCATGTCGAGCCGGCCATAGCCGCGCCGCCCCGGCGTCGGCACCAACGGCCTGAAGGCGGACAGATGGAAGGCCGGCTTGCCATCGGGTCCGGTGGCGACCGTCAGCGCATCGGGCATCACCAGCGCGATGCCCTCGACCTGGTAGGCCGACCAGGCGGCGACGTCGCCGCCGTCGGCAACCGCTCCTCCCCAGTCTGGCAAGCCGCGCACGCGCTCACTCGGCCGGCAGCAGGGGAACCAGCAAGTCGGTCGTGTCGCTTCGCCACTCGCTGTCGGCCACGCGCGCGCTGCGCCGGATGATCTGGCACTTGTAGCGATAGCCGCCGGCGCTGGAACGGCGCAGCACGAGGTCGCTGATCGAGCTCGTCAGCTTGACCTCGGCCTCGGCTTTCTCGGGCGTCAGCTCGACGCTCGGGCCGCCGTCGAACTGCACGATCACGGCAAACGCCTTGTCGGCAGGATTGCCCGAGGGCGCGTCGAACATGCCGGGGAACAGCTTCACGCGCACCGTGCGCTTGCTCTCGGCGGCGGTGTCGGCGTCGAGGATCGCCGCCCACAGCTTCTCGCTGTCGAGCAGCGGCTTGACCCCGGTCAGGTCGAGCATCGGCTCGACCTCGGCATTGCCCGGCGGCTCCTTCAGGGGCGAGACCATCAACACCACGCTCTCGCCGGGCGCGAGCTGCATCGGCAGCGTGCCGTCGGCGCGCGCCGCCGCCGTCACCTCCATGCCGCGGATCAGCAGCGAGGCATCGAGCGAGGAGATCTGGATCGGGCTTTCGACGGCGTTGGTGAGGGTGATGCGAAACGCGCCGGGCCGTTCGCCGAGCTCGATGACCGGCTCGAGAAGCTCGCCGTTCATGCGGTCGAAGCGGGCGTCGAGCGGAATCCTGCCGGTCGCGCCACCGCCGAAATCGCAGCGTACCTCGCCTTTCATGATCGCCACGGAACCGCTCACCAGCGAATCGTAGACCGCCTGGAAATCGGCCATCGGCAGGGTCTCGGAGACGACCAGCGCGGTGCGCACGTCGATCTGCGCGGTCGGCCGCTCGACCAGGCCGCCGCCCGTCGCGCCCGGCAGCATCAGCCAGAAGCTCGTCTGCTCGACCGGCACCGGCTCCATCCGGATGCGGCTCGCGCGCTCGTCCTCGGGCCGGATGCCGAGCAGGCTGGCGAGCGCGCTGCCGGCCGTCGCGGCAGGATCGCCGCCGCCCAGCAGACCGCCGACCACGCCACCCACTACGCCCGCGGCCGCGGCGGTCGCTCTCGCATCGCCGCCCAACAGGCCACCCAGCATGCCCCCCAGGCTGCCGGCCAGGCCACCACCGGGTTGAGCGGGCCGTGGCGCGGCCGGCGCCGATGGCGAGACCTGCGGTGCCGGCAGGCGCTTGGCGAACTCGCGCCGCGCGGCCTCGAGGCGGCGCGTGTCGCTCCACGGCGTGGCGACGAACTCGAAGCCGATCATCGGATCGGCTTCCGGCGTCGCGCCGGCGAGAACGCGCACCGACATCAGCGGCGTGAACGGGCTGGGCTTGTCGCGGCGCGCCAGCCGGAACGCATCGGGCAGATAGAAGATGCGCGTCGGATCGGCGGCATCCTCCCAGTAGTCGTAGAAGCGCCCCTCGAACTGGAGCTGGCGCGCGACCAGCCCGGGCCCGCTGCCGCCGCGCGGCACGGCACCGTCGAACAGGTAGGGATGAAGCTGCGGATTGAGGAACAGCGGATCGGGATCGACGGCTTGCGGCAATCCTCTGGTCACCGGCCGGAAGCGTCCCGCCGCGCCGGCGATCGGCACCGCGACCCTGATCGATCGCGTCGCCACGATCCCACAGCCCGATCCGGAGGTGGTGATCGCCGCCAGCGCCTGGTCGCGCTCGCCCGGGCTGACGAACTGCATCAGCCCGATGACAGCCGAGCCGTCCTCGGTCTCGCCGAGCGACGTGAAGTCGATCGTCTTGGCGATCGCGCCGCCGTCCGACTTGGTCAGGCGATAAACCAGCTGCAGCAGCAGATCGTGCTCGAGCTCGGTCGCTGCCGGATCGCTCGCACCGGCCGGCCGCGTCTTGTGGAGCGCCACGCGCAGCGTCCACTGGCCGGACTCGCCGGGCGCCATGCGGATGTCGTACTGCTCCGACCCCGAAACGACGCGGCGCGCGAGCTGATAGCTCGGCAGATAGTGGCGCTGCGGCCCGCTGGCCGCCTCGAAGAGCTTGTCGGGATCTATCGGGTCCGACGTCGCGACCGGCAGCGCCAGCTCCTCGCGCGTCGCGCCGGTGGCGCCGCCGGCATACGCCAACCCCTGGCACTTCCGGCACCGGCGCCAGTTCGGCTGACCTTCGGCGTTGGCATCGTCGATCGCCAGCAGATAGTCGCCGCTGCTCGCATGATTGTGCCGGCCGCCGGCCGGGCATGGCCCCGGCGTCGCCTGCCCGAAGGCGAGGCCCTGACAGCGGCTGCACCAGCGCCAGCTCGACTGATGACCAGGCTGCGGCGGCAGGTTGGCTTTCAGGACGAAATCGCCGCTCTGGCTGAGATCGTGAGTGCCGCCTTTCGGGCAGACGCTCGTCGGATGGCCGCCGTAGGCGAGGCCCTGGCACTTGCGGCACCAGCGCCAGTTCGATTGCCCCGCAAGCCCGGCGCGATTGATCGGCAGCGAGTAGTTGCCGCTGCCGGTGTGATCATGCTCGCCTCCTGCCGGGCAGGACGGCCGCGACACCGGCACTGGCCGCACGCGAATCGGCCGCAGGCGCTCGGACAAGGCAGGATTCAAGACTCGCGCTTCGTCGAGTCGCGCCTGCGGGAACAATCGTGCCTGTCGATTCAAGACGGGTGTCGCGCCGACGACCGACGCGACGGGCCGCGCTTCGGCAGCGGGCCGGCCTTCAACGGCTTGCGCGGCGACCTTTGGCGGTGGCGTGACGCCGGCGGACCTGGCGATCGTCGGCCGTGCAGTCCTGAGGCCGAGAGCCTGGCTGCCGATTCTCGAGAATCGCATGTTCCCTGCCATGGCGCCCTCCCGCAAGCCCGAGCGGCCACCCGCTTCGACCTCGGCTCTCATCGATGGATGCGCTTCACCTCAAAGCACTTCCATTTCCAACCACCACAAAACCATCGCCGGTCGGTTGGACGAATGAACTTGTCTTCCGAGTATCCCCGACGCGACTGCCTTCCTTGCCTTTGGCAATTCGGGTGTGTTCAGCCGCAATCGAATGGGACGGACCGAGATCGAGGAGCAGACGTTACATGCGCATCCACCTCTCTTAGCCGAGGCGCGGTAATTCTCACGGCACCTGAATATGGTCAATTACCCCAACTGCATATCTCGACAGCGGGAATACTCCGCGAATGGCCATGACATTGCCGCTTTGAGGTGGCATCAACCGGACGCGTCGCGATCAAGCGACAGAAGCAGACTCCACGAGGCACCTCGTCGAAGGGCCGCGTGCCGCCGGGCAACGCGAAGATCGAGCCGGCGTCATTCCTTCCGGGCACCACGGATCGCGTCTGCGTCTGAGCGCGTCGCGCTCGAGTAGACGGAAAGGCATCGCGCCATTCCAATTCTGCCCACGGGGGGACAGCTCATGATTCACATCGACGCCCAGACGATGTTCGAGGTGGCACCACGCTTTTCCGGCGAGAATGCCCAGCGCCAGGCCGAGATCATCGCCGCCGCCGGCGAGGTATTGCAGGTCACCCTGCAGGAATACGACATCTCGAACCGGCTCCGGATCGCGCATTTTCTCGGCCAGACCTGCCACGAGTCGGCGGGCTTTCGCACGACCGAGGAATTCGCCAGCGGCGATGCCTACGAGGGCCGGAGCGATCTCGGCAACACGCAGCCCGGCGACGGCCGGCGCTTCAAGGGACGCGGCCTGCTGCAGCTCACCGGACGGGCCAACTACCGGGAGTTCGGCGGCGTGCTGGGCGTCGATCTCGAGGGCAGGCCCGAGATCGCGGCGCAGCCGGCGCTGTCGCTGCGCATCGCCTGCGAGTACTGGAAGAGACGCAACATCAACAGGGCGTGCGACCAGGACGACCTGATGACCGTGACCCGCCTGATCAACGGCGGCCTCAACGGTCTCGAGGACCGGCGGCACTACACGAACAATGCGCGCAGGGCGCTTGCCCGCATCGAGGGCGTGAAGCTCTCGGGGGCGCAGAACGGCAGCGGCAAGCGCATCCTCCATCGCGGCTCCAAGGGCGAGGACGTGGCCGAGCTGCAGACGCTGCTGCGCCAGCTCGACTTCGCCATCGGCATCGACGGCGACTTCGGTGCCGGAACGGAGGTGGCGGTGACGCGCTTCCAGTCCGAGAACAAGCTCGATGCCGACGGCATCGTCGGCGCGCAGACCTGGGCCGCGCTCGCGAAGGCGAAGGCTCCGGCAGCCAGAGCATAGAGCGGAGCCAAGGCGGCGGCCCGCAATCGAAGCTGCGGGCCGATGGGCGGACGAGGCGCCCGCGGACCACACTCGATGCCCGTAGCATCCGGGTGCGGTGACGCGTTACGATTGCCCGGTTCAGACATGACCTGGAGCGGGGCGGCAATCCATGACGACGACCATGAACTTCACGCTGAGCAGCGCGCTGCAGTCGCAGCTCGCTGCCCTTCCCAACTCCTACGTCTACGCGCTGCAGTATGCCGGTGGCCAGTTCGTGGCCGGCTCCTCGATCGCCCCTCTGGTGTCGCAGGGCCAGGTCCAGGCCGGCAATCTCGTCGTCACGCTGCCGGCCTCGTTCTCGAGCGGCCAGGTCTTCATTCTCGTCCAGCAGAATGGCAACGGCACATTGGCCCAGACGATCAGCGCCCTGAATTCGGGCAACGTCAACGCCATCAGCCCCGAGACCGCCAATCAGTACGGCTTTCAGTACCAGCTCGTCGAGGCGACGCTCAGCAACAGCACCGGCGACCTCGGCGACATATCGTCGGTCAACACCTTCGCTTTTCCCGTCACCTACTCGACTGTCAACGGAGCGCGCGGCTTCGCCCCCGGGGTGGTCGGCAACACGCTCCAGACGCAGCTCGACATCATTGCTCCCGGCAGCCTGCAGAACGGGCTATCGATCGGGCCGGCCCAGGGTCCCAATGCCTCGACCAACCCCTGGCCGGCGGCCGATTGGACCGCCTACATCAACTCGCTGACCAGCGGCACCACGAACGCCAAGAACGTCCTTCAGGACATGACGATCGTCACGTATTTCGGCCCGACCAACACCCTGAGCCAGTATGGCGTGTCGTACAACAGCTCCAACCAGTATTTCACGCTGACGCCGAACACGACCAACGGCGCGACCAATACCGACTACATCCGGATCTCGTCGACCAACCTGCTGAAGAGCATCTATGCGCAGACCGGTGCCATAGAGATCTCGACCGACGGCGGCAACACGTGGACGACATCGACCACCACCACGCCGAACACCGCCGACGGCACGGTGATGAAGTTTTTCGTCGCCGGCTTCGACGCCGGTTATTGGGGTGGTTCCGGGACATCGGCCAACCCCAACGATCCCAGCACGTTCGACCTCAACAAGACGTGGAGCTGGAACTACAACTACGCCTACAACGCCACGTTCAATCCCGCCGGAAGCGCGATCGTGTACTCCAATGTCCTCGGCGTTGGCCCGGGGACGGCCGGCCAGAACAACCGATTCTACGACCCCTGGGCGCAGGCGGTGCAGAATGCGAGCGACAGCTACGGCTGGTCGTACGGCGACCTGATCTCCCAGGGCGGCACCAACCCGCAGGTCTCGCTGTGGAACTCCTCCACCAACCAGCAAGTCTCGCAGATCGGCGTCACGATCTATTCCAACACCGAGGCCATGACCGCGAGTGCGGGCTTCATCGGTCCGCCGCTGGCCTATGTCGCCCCGCCGACGAACGGACCGACCTACAGCAACGCCTCCCTGCCGCACTACTTCGCGGTGGACAAGGCGACCAGCGGCGTGAACGTGCTGTCGTTCGCCACGTCGTTCGGCCCCGGCAACTCCTGGTCGCCCAATGCGACCACGCCGCTTTCGCTCAGGTTCTTCTCGCCGAGCGACAGCATGGCCGGCGCCGACGGATTCGTGACGTTGTCGATCACGCCGGTCACCGGCTCGGACTGGGCGGTGCTCGGGGTGCGCGGCGGCCCGGGCAGCTGGAACCTGCAGAAGGTCGGTGACGCCCCGCCGAACGGTCTCTTCACGCTCTACGACCTGCCGGTCACGTCGAACGGCACCACGGGCTGGTACCAGATCGTATTCGGCAGCACGACCTACAACATCTACGCCACGTCGAGCGGCACCGGTGCCTTCCTGCCGATCGAGGGGGCGGGCTCCAATCCCCTGAACTTCGTCGTCGATCACGGGCTCGGCTACGGGCCCGGCCAGGGCGTCTCCCAGAACGCCACCGGCCTGTTCGGCTACGCCCTGAACTTCGCGCCGAGCGGCACGATCACCTACGACATCGGCACCTTCAGCGCCCCCGGCACCTATTTCGGCACCAACCGCATCGACCAGCTCTCCGGAACCGCCGGCAACGACTTCTTCAACGGCGCGCCCGGCGACGACGCGATCAGCGGCGGCGACGGGCACGACACGGCCGTGTCGTGGTTGCCGTCGAGTTACTTCACGCTGGCCGGATTTGCCGGCAGCTCCACCGTGATCTCCCAGGCCCGTTTCGGCACCGACGGAACCGACACGCTGAGCGGCATCGAGCACCTCGAGTTCCGCGACATGGTCATCGACGCGACCACGATCATCAAGACCGCTCATCTGAGCGGTGACCAGCTCTACGGGCTCATCGACCTGTACACCGAGATCGGCCGCGCGCCCGACGCTCTCGGCCTCGCCTACTGGGGCAGCCAGCTGCACGACGGCGTGTCGATGACGGAACTCTACAGGAGCTTCTTCCTGCAGCCCGAGGTGGCGAGCCTCTATCCGGCCAACCTGTCCAACCAGGAATTCGTCACCGAGATTTACGGCAATGTTCTCAGCCGGGCACCCGACTTCGGCGGCCTGGCCTACTGGGTCGCGCAGCTGCAGCAAGGACACATCGCGAAGGAGGCTTTCCTGCTGCCTTTCATCGACGGTGCGCGCGGCAACCCGGGCGCGACGGCCGATCAGCAGACGCTGACCAACAAGGAGATCGTGGGCGCCTACTTCGCCCTCGACCGCGGCCTGACCAATACCGCCTGGGCAACGGCGGTCATGGCCGACGTCGACAGCACGGCCGCCAGCGTCGCCGCCGCCAAGGCGCAGACCGACGCCTTCGCCGTGATCGCGGCCGCCGAAGCGACGACCGAGCTGGTGGTGCAGATCGTCGGGATCGCCTTCGACCCGCCGCCCGGCGCGCCTTGATGCCGCCTACCCGGACACCAGCGGCGCGCTGATCGCCTGCAGGATGTCGCGGGCCGCCTGCGGCGCCAGGCGGACCTGCAGGCCGCGTTGGCCGGCGTTGATGAAGACCAGCTCGTGCGCGAGCGCGCTCGCCTCGATCGCGGTCGGCGCGCGGCGCTTCTGGCCGAACGGGCTGATGCCGCCCACCTTGTAGCCGGTGATCCGCTCGGCATCGGCCGGCTTCATCATCTGCGCCGACTTGCCCCCGAACGCCGCCGCGAGCTTCTTCATGGAAACCTCGCGATCGGAAGGCACGATGACGCACACCGGCTTGCCGTCGACCGCCGCCATCAGCGTCTTCAGCACCCGTTCCGGCGGCTCGCCGAGGGCCTGCGCGGCCTGCAGCCCGATGCTGTCGGCGTCGGGGTCGTAGTCGTAGCTGTGGACGGAAAAGGCGAGCCCCGCCCGTTTCAGCATGTCGGTCGCGCGCGTCTGGGACACGCGATGCTGCTTATATCGCGCCGCCGCCGGCGTCGAGGCCGCGGCAGCAGTGTCTCGTTCGCGTGGCGCCCGGTCGGCTCGCAGGCCGGTTGCAGGCGATCGTGGGTCGCCTTTGCCACATCCTTGCCCTCATGCATTCCGATATAGTGACGCTACCGACTCACGACGATCCGTGATCACCCAAAACCGGCAGGAGGAAGCGCAATGCCGTTAAGCGCCGAGGCGAGCATCATTGTCGCCCCGCTCAGCCAGACGAGCTACCGCTACACGGTCGTCCTCGAGGACACCGGTACCACGCCGATCGGTGCGTTCTGGTTCTCGTGGCTTCCCGACGAGGGCTATCTGCCAGACGTGCCCACCTTCACGTCGAGCGCGCAATGGTCGGCACAGCTCACCGACGGTCCCTTGCCGACGAACGGCTTCAGCATCCTGTGGCAGGCGACCTCCCCGACGTCCGCCCTGCAGCCTGGCCAATCGAACGGCTTCACCTTCTTCTCGACCGCAGCACCGGACGTCCTGTTCGATACCTCGTCGATCCATCCGCCGACGCCGGTGACGACATCCGTCGTCTACTCCGGGGTCACCCCGAGCGGCGACGGCTTCACGCTGGTCGCCACCCAGGAGCCTTCCGCCGTGGCGTCGGTTTCGATTACCGTCGCGGCCTCGACTCGCTCGGAGGGCGATGCGGGCTCGATGCCCTTCACCTTCGTCGTGACGCGATCAGGCGACATCTCGGCGGCGCACAGCGTCGCCTATTCAGTATCCGCCGCGGCCGTGTTTCCCGTCGATGGCGACGATTTCGCCGACGACGTCCTGCCGTCCGGGACGCTGGTTTTCCTGGCGGGCGAGACCACCAGGACAGTCACGATAAGCATCGCCGGCGATACCGAGCTGGAGGCATCGGAGAATTTCATCGTCACCCTGTCGGCGCCGTCGCTCGGGCTCGGCATCGATGCCGCGACGGCGCCCGGGAAGATCCTCAACGACGATTCGGCACCCCCGGTCTCGACCATCCCCGATGCCTACGTCGTCATGGCCGGCCAGCCGCTGACGGTCGGCGGCGAGGCCAGCGTTCTCGTGAACGACCAGGGCGGGCCGACCCTGGCGGCGACGCTGCTGAGCGGCCCCGGCCACGGCGAGATGACGCTCATCCCCAACGGCACCTTCACCTATACGCCCGATCCGGGCTTCGCCGGCATCGACAGCTTCACCTATCGCGCCAGCAACAACAACGGGCAGGTCAGCGAGCAGGGCCTGGTGTATGTCGTGCCGGTGAACGTCGGCGCCTCGATCACGCTGGATCTGCTGGCGCTCTCCGCCGACGAGCAGATCGCGGCAACCTACGTCGCGTTCTTCGGCCGCGCCGCCGATGCCGACGGGCACGATTTCTGGGTCGGCGAGTTCGAGGCCAGCCTGCAGAGCCAGGGACCGGCCGTCCTGTTTGCCAATATCGCCAGCTCCTTCGGGATCAGCGCCGAGGCGAAGGCCCTCTATCCGTTCCTGGTCGACCCCTTCTCCGCCAGCGACGCCCAGATCAGCAGCTTTCTCGACGCGGTCTACGACAATATGTTCAACCGGTCGTCCGACGTGGCCGGCCTCGACTACTGGACAGGACAGATCAAGGCGACGCTGCAGGCCGGCCAGTTCGTCGGCTCGGTGCTGGTCAACATCATCGGCGGCGCGCAGAACTCGCCCGCCGGACAGGACATCACCACCCTCATGGGCAAGGTCGCGGTGAGCCTCGAGTATGTGGCGGAGCAGCAGCGGCTCGGCACGACCTGGGCGGCGCAGGACGACGGCGCGGAAGCCACGGCGCTTCTCGACGCCGTGACCGACGTTCGACAGACGGTTCTGGTCGGCATGGCGCAGGCGCATGCGCTGGTGGCGGCGGACGTCTGACGACGCGCACAACCCCTGCCCGTTGCAAGGGCCGGCACAAGGGCGCATGGCGCTGTCGGCGACGAGAGACCGCCGAGCCATCCAATCGCGAGCGCAGTGGCGAGGTCGCGGCGCCCGATCCCGGGAAGCAGGCTGAGCGATAGACGAGGACGACGCCGCATCAGCGCCGTCAATTGCTTTGACAGAGACGCGCCTTCTATGCAACTAAGAATGACTTGCAACACAAGGAGTCATCATGGATCTCCAGCCGCGCGCCCTGCCGTCTTCGAGCACCGCCACTCGACCGCCAGCGGATGAATCCGCCACGCTGCCGACGATCGAGAGCACTGACCTGATGCGCGGCGGGCGCGAGCTGCTGATCCGCCACGGCCAGAGCACCTATCGCCTCCGCGTAACGATGTCGGACAAGCTCATCCTGACCAAGTGAGCCGGGTCATCCGGAGACCGCCGGCCTGTCACGGCTCACCCACAGGCGTGGGCTTTACCGAAGACCTCACCCTGAGGAACGGACCAGTGGGCCGCGCCTCGAATCGGGCGAAGTCACCTTCGCCCTTTGGTCGGCAACAAGCCGGCGCTGCGACACCGGATTTCCACCGATCTCGTGTGTTGCCCATCCTTCGAGACGGTCGCCACGCGACCTCCTCAGGATGAGGACTTTGCTGGACCGGCCAAAGTTGGCGCTTATGCGTGGCTCCCACCGTGACCGGCCGGCGGTTCCGGCGGTGACATGACCATTCTGCTCCGCATCATCGCCACTCTCTGGCTCGTCGCGATCCTCATCGTCGTCACGGTCGTCTTCGGCTTTGTCTGGGCCCGCCAGGGCTGGAGCGCAGCGAGTGCCCTGCTCGATCCCGGCAGCGCGGGCTTTCTCGGCACGGCACTCCTGTCCGCGCCGGGCATCGGCCTTCTGGCATTCGCCTGGCTTCGCGACCGCCGCTGACGCCCTTCCGACGCGCTCGGCTAGAAGTCGGCAGTCAAGGACAACCTGAATGTGCGTGGCGTGCCGAGGGCAAGCGTGAAGACGTTGCCGCCCGAGGCCCAATAGTCGTTGTCGAGCAGGTTCTCCACGCCGAAGCGCAGCACCGCCGGCTTGCCGGCCGGCCGCATCGCCTCGATCGCGTAGCGCAGGCCGACGTCGAGGCGTGTCCATTCGGGCAGGAAGCGGCGCGGGTATGTCGTGTCGATGTACTGCGCGCCGGTGTACGTGATGCGCCCGGTCAGCGTGAGACCGCGCAGGAACGGCGTATCCCATTCGCCGCCGAGATTGAACTGCGCGCCGGGCGAGAACGGCGCGATCCAGCCGTCGGTCAGCCCGCCCTGGGTCTTGGTGAGCACGGCATTGAGAAGCATGACGCCGCCCAGCAGGCGGACGCCCTCTGCAACCTCGCCGAACACGTTGAGCTCGAGGCCCTGGTTGACCTGCTCGCCGGCCAGCACCTGCGTGTTGTTGGCGACGTTGGCGATGACGCTGGGCTGGCTGATATGGAACAGGCTCGCCGTCGTCGTGAGCTTGCCCCAGTCGACCTTCACGCCGGCCTCGAACTGCGTCGACTTGAACGGCGGAAACACCTCGCCGGCATTGGCGAACGGTGCCGGCACGACGATTCCGGGCAGCAGGCCCTGGATGAAGTTGCCGTACAGCGAGACGTTCTGCCACGGCTTGAACACCAGGGCGACCGAAGGGCTGAGCGTGCTCTGGTCGTACTCGGACGTCTTGATGCCGGTGAGGGCGTTGAAGTTCGCCGACTTCACCTGCTGCAGCCGCGCTCCGACCGTGAGCTGGATTCGCTTGTCCGCCGCCGTAAGCGTGTCGGCAATGGCCAGGCTGCTCAGCGTCATCGTGCCGGTCTTGTTGGCCGCGCCGGTCGGGATGGCCGGCTGGGCCACCACCGAGGGCGTGTAGATGCTGGTGTTGTAGGCCGTGCCATTGACTGTAGCGATGCCGGTCGCCTGCTCGAAGATCGTGCCGGAGACCGCGAGCTCATGGCCGATCGGGCCGGTGTCGACGACGGCCCGCGCACCGACCTCGCCGGTCAGGAACTGGTAGTACTGGCTGATGTTGCCCGGCGTTGCCGTGGCGCTGCCATTGAAGTTGTTGACCGTGACGATGGGCCCGCCCGAGACGATGCCCAGCCGCCAGTCATGCGCCCCGAAGGCAGCGTAGGCGGTGACGTTGTCCGCGAGGTCGAGCTCGCCGCGCACCACGCCGAACAGATCCTTTCGGGCCACCAGACCCCACGGCTGACCCCAGCTCTTGCGTGCATCGGGCGCCCACGGCAGCGGTACGTTGTTGGCCAGGCCGATGTAGGGAACCATGCCGCCGATAAACTGCGACTGGTAGCCGAGGTCGGCCGAGAAGCGGATGTGATCGCCGCGAAAGTCGAGACCGAGAATGGCGAGCCCGCGCTGGTCGGAGTTGCCGGCGATTGCCGTCTGGCCCGCCTTGAACACGCCGTTGAACCGGACGCCGAATTCGTCTTCCGGCCCGAAGCGCCGGGAAATGTCGGCGTGGCCGCCGAACTGCGCATCGGACGCATAGCCGGCGGTGACTTGGGTCAGCGGCTCCTTGCCGGCCCGCTTGGGTACGATATTCACCGTTCCGCCGATCGTCGATTGCGGCGCCATGCCGCTCAGCATGGCGGACGGTCCCTTCAGGACCTCGATGCGCTCGGCGAGCTCGGGCATGATCGAGGAATAGGGCAGGATGCCATAGAGGCCGTTGTAGGCGGTGGCGGCGCCGGCGACCGTGAAGCCGCGAACGCGCAGCTCGTCGTTGCCGATGCTGCCATCCGGAAAGTAGCCGCGCACAGAGGGATCGTCGGCGAGCGCATCGCGCACCGACTTGGGCTGCTGATCCTGCACTTTCCTGGCCGTGTAGCTCGTCTGGTTGAACGGCGTATCCATCACGCCGCGGTTGCCCAGCAGGCCGAGCTGGCTGCCTGTCGCCACCTGACCGCCCGCATAGGGCGGCGGGATGTTGTCGATCAGCGCTGTCGGCGGCACCGGGAACACGCCCTGCACCTGCACCGGCTCGAGCTGCACGGCACCCGGCTGCACCGGCAGCCCCGAGAGGCGCTGCAGCAGCGCGGTGTTGCCGCCGGTCATGCGATAGGTGATGCCGGTACCGGCCAGCAGCCGGCCGAGCGCCTGCTCCGCCGTCAGCCGCCCGGCGACGCCGGGCGACGACACGCCGCGCGCGACGTCGCCGTCGACCGACACCTGCATGCCCGACTGGCGGCCGAACGAGGCCAGCGCGTCGGCGAGCGGCTGCGGCGGAATGCTGAACTCGAACTGTCGCGCCTGGGCGAGATCGGCGGGCGTAGCCTGCTGCGCCAGCGACCCTCGGTGAACGGCAAGGGACACCGTGACCGCAAAGCCGCACGCCATCGCCACGCGCCATGTCGTGCGCTGCGCTCCCAACATCGAGCAACTCCACCGTGATGGAGGCGGATGCGACGTCACCGTGGGTGCGTCTCGGCATCTGGCCTTCGAGCAAGCAACGAAGCAGCTCGCGGCTTTTTCGGGGATGCGCCGAGATTTTCAGAGAACGAGGAGCAGCCAGGGCGAGACCAGACGGACCGAGCCGCCGTGCGCGCCGACGATCGCGCGCAGCGCACCGACCGGATCGGCGAGATTGTAGACACCCGTGACGTGGCGGGCTGCAAGGTTCGTATCCACGATCACGATGCTGCCCGGAAAGTAGCGCCGCAGATCGTCGATGACTTCCGCCATCGGCCGATCACGCGCGACGAGCTGGCCGACCAGCCATGGCGCGACCTCGTCGGCCGGCATGCGGCCACGGGCAACCACGCCGCTGCGCGCCACCTGCGCCCACTCGCCCGGCTGGAGCCGGAGCGTGACCGGAGGTCGGGCCGCGGCGCCGTCGACGCGCACCAGCCCGCTGCGCACCGCGATCTCGGCGCCATCGGCCGAGGCCCGCACGTTGAACGACGTACCCAGCACCGCGGTCTGCACGCCACGGGCTTCGACCACGAACGGTCGCGCCGGATCGGGCCGGACCTCGAAGAAGGCCTCGCCTCGCAACAGGCGGACGCGACGGCGGCCGGTCTCGTAGGCCACGTCGACCGCACTGTCGGGAGCCATCCGAACGACGCTGCCGTCATCGAGGCCGATCGACCGCACCTCGGCTGTCGACGTCCACTGATCGGCCTGAATGCGCAACAGCAGGCCGGGACCGACCACGATGAGAATGCATGCAGCAAGCGCCGCTGCCGCGCCGATCGCGGCGCGGCGCCAGTGCCTCGCCGGACGGGCGTGAGTGGCCGGCGACGCCACCCGATCGTCCCGAAGCGGGCGGTGCTGGGGCGCCATGCCCGCCATCAGGTCGTAGACCGCGCAGGTATCCAACCACGCCGCCTCGTTCTGCGGGCTGGCGGCGCGCCAGGCGTCGATCCGGGTGCGGATTTCGGTATCGTCCGGCGCATCCTCGAGGGCGACCAGCCAGCGGGCAGCCTCCAGGCTCGCGCGATCCTCCGGCTCGGACGGCGTCGTCATGCTGAAAGAACGCTCGGCGGAATGGGAATTTCGCCCGTACACCGGATCGTTACTTGGGCGGCGGGCGAACGCGGCGCCGGCAGTGGGCGATACCTTCCGCCACGATCTCGTGCGCGACGGTAACCGATACGCCGAGGCGCGCCGCGATCTCCCTCAGCTTCAGGCCGCCGAAGCGTCGCATCTCGAGCGCGACGCGGGTGCGCTCGGGCAGCTCGGCGATGGCCCGACGCAGCAGGCGCAACTCCTCGCGGGCCACGGCTTCGGCCTCGGGCGACGGATAGTCGAGCGGAACATCGACCGCATCGTGATCGGCCTCGACCGTCCTGCCTTCGCGGGTCAGGCGGCGGCGACCGTCGACCGCGAGGTTGCGGACGATCCGATAGAGGAAGCCGACCGGCTCTTCGAGCGGCCGGTTTTCGGCAGCGGCGCCGAAGCGCAGCCAGGCTTCCTGCACGACATCCTCGGCACGCGCACGGTCGCCGACGATCGTGCTGGCGTAGTTCACCAGCGCGCCGCGATGGGCCAGATACAGGGCCAGGATTGTGTAGTCGTGACGCACGCTTCCTCGTTCGCCACGCCATAAGACAATTGCGAGTGAGTCGCAATTGAAATCGCGCTTCTATCTCCCGGCGATTGTGCCGAACATCTTGAGCCGGTACTCGACCAGCCGGTATCCCAGGCGGCGTGCTTCCTCCTGCAACAAGCGAGTCAGACCACCATCCTCGACCTCGACGATGGTGCCGCTGTCGACATCGATCAGATGCGGATGCGGCGCACGCCCGACTCGCTCGTAACGAGCCTTGCCGTCCTTGAAGACGTGACGCGCAACCAGGCCGGCGGCAGCCAGGCTGTTCAGCGCGCGATAGACCGTCGCGACGCCGATCGGACGGTCGTGCGCGGTGCGACGATGGATCTCGTTGGCGCAGGGATGGTCGGTCGCGGCCTCGAGCACCTCGAGCACGATCCGCCGCTGGATCGTCAGCTTGACGCCGCGCTCGCGACAAAGCTGCTCGAGGCGATCCATGATTACCTCTTCAGGAAGAACTGGATGGGCACGACGAGATCGAGACTCTCTCCAGGCTGATCGGACGGCAGGGGCGGCAAGGGCTGGGCGCGTGCCAGCAGGTCCAGCCCCTCCTGGTCGAGGCTCGCCACGCCGGAACTGCGCACGATGCGCGCGGAGAGCACGCGGCCGTCGCGGCTCATGGTGAAGGCCACATAGGGCATGCCCTGCTGCCGCGCGCGCTGCGCCTCGCCGGGATAGCGCTTGTGGCGCTCGAGATGGCGCAGCAGCAGTCCCTTCCAGGTCGGCAGCGACGCCGACGGCGGCTCCGGCGTCGCCCCCGGCGCCGGCGCGGCAGCGCGCGGCGTCTGCTCCGGCGCGGCCTGCGGCGCCGCCGCGATCGCCTTCGGCTTGACCTGCGGCGGCCTGGGCTTCTCCACCGGCTTGGGCTTCTCCGGTGGCGGCCTGAGATCGACCGGCGGCGGCGGATCGGGCGGCGGCAGCACCACCTCGGCCAGCGGGATCTCCACCGGCGGCGGCGGTTCCGCCGTCTCCACCTCGATCTCCATCCGCTTCAGCTCCACCGGCGGCGGAGGCTCCGGCGGATCGGGCACCGCCTCGCTCAGCTCCGGCGCCGGCGGCGCCTCCGTCGGCGTCGCCTCTGGCGCCGCCGGCAGCGGCGCAAGCTCGATCATCACCGCCGCAGGCGGCGGCGCGTAAGGCGCCTCCATGTGCGCCCAGCTCAGCGCAACACCCACCACCCCCGCATGCACCAGCAGCACGAACACGAACGACCCGGCCCACCGGACCCGGTCCCTCATTGCTCCAGCCCGACCAGCGCGACCTTCAGGTAGCCCGCGCTGCGCATCAGGTTCATCGCCTGCATCAGCTCGCCGTACGGCACCGTCTTGTCAGCCCGCAGGAAGATGCGCTCCTCCTTGCGGCGGCCCGTCGCCTCGTCGAGCGCCTGTCCCAGCTCCGACCGCGTCACCGGCTTGTCCTTCAGCACGAACGACAGGTCGCTCTTCAGCGTCAGGTAAACCGGTATGTCCGGCTTCTGCTGACGCTCCGCCGTCGACGCCGGAAGCTCCACCGGAACGTCGACCGTCGCCAGCGGCGCCGCAACCATGAAGATGATCAGCAGCACCAGCATCACGTCGATGAACGGCGTCACGTTGATCTCGTGGCTCTCGGCAAGCTCGTCCTCGCCGTGGTCGAGCTTCACCGACATCTGCCGACATCCCGCGACACCAGCCGCAGCACCGCCGCCGACGTATCCCCCACCAGCGCCCGATAGGCCGACACTCGCCGCGCGAAGTGATTGTAGATCACCACCGCCGGGATCGCCGCCGCCAGCCCCAGCGCCGTCGCCAGCAGCGCCTCGGCGATGCCGGGCGCCACCACCGCGAGATTCGTCGTCTGCGACCGCGAGATGCCGATGAACGAGTTCATGATCCCCCACACCGTGCCGAACAAACCGACGAACGGCGCCGTCGCCCCGATCGTCGCCAGCAGGCCGGTGCCCTTCAGCATGCGCCGGCCCGCCGCCGCCTCCAGACGCTCCAGCCGCGACGCCACGCGCTCCTTCAGCCCGTCGCGATCCCCGCCCGCGCCGCCGTCGCTCATCTTCCATTCCTCGCGCGCCGCCCCGACCAGCGGATCGGCCGGCGCATCGGCAAGCGAGCCCGCCCTGTCGACGGCCGCCAGCAGGCGCCTCTGCCGGCCATTGGCGACCGTCAACTCGATCAGCTTCGCCACGAACACCGTCCAGGTCAGCACCGACGCGAAGGCAAGCCCCACCATCACCGCCTGCACCACCACGTCCGCCGCCAGGAACATCCCCCAGACCGACAGGTCCTTCGGCAGCGCCGCCTGCACGGCCTCGGGCACGGGCGCCGCGGCGCCGTTGCCCGGCGGAGGCACCGCCGGCTGCGCGCTGGCAAACGCCGCGAAGTCCGCCGCCGTCAGAGGCGGCGGCGGGGCCGGCGGCGGCGGGAAATCCTGTGCCGCCGGCTGGGCGACGGCCAGGGCCGGCAGCAGCACGAGAACGGCCGCCAGACGACGTATCGCGGCCACCCGAGGAACGGACATCACGCGAGACCTTGCAGGGCGCGAACCAGCGGGCCGAGCCAATGCGCCCGCCAGGCGAGCGTGCCGACCACCGCGAGGGCGGCGACGCTCAGCATCGTCGCCCAGACGAGAGAGCCGAAGCTCGCGCCGTCCCGCACCAGTGCGAGCGCGAGGGCAGCGAGCAGCAGGACGTACCCAAGCGTGCGCATCGCGACGACCAGACGCGCAGGGCATGGCATGCCGCCGCCCGCCCGCTGCCAGTGCCGGTCCTGGCTCAGCGCCAGGAAGGCAAAGCCGAAGTACAATGCAAGAACCAGCGCAATCAAAAGGCCAGCGGCCATATCAGCCGCCGCTGGAAAATCGAGCCAGGGCCCATGCCCCGATCCACGCCGCGATGGCGCCGCCCACGACGACGAGGCACATCCTGGCCAGGTCGCGACAGGCAAAGGCAAAGATCAGGAGGGCGAGATAGACGACAAAGGCCAGCATCGAGGTCAGCACGACCGCTTCGCTGCGCACCATGAGGCCGGCTGCCGGCAATGCTACGGCAGCCAGCGCCGCGAGGCCGGCTGCCGGCAATGCTACGGCAGCCAGCGCCGCGAGGCCGGCCGCCGCGGCGTAACCGCCGCCGACCGCAGCCGCCACGCGGACTGTCACCAGAAAGCCGTGCCTGTGGAGGATGCCCCTCACCTCGTCCGCCCCTTCCAGGGCGACCGATGCCAGCCCCTAGATACAAGACGAACGAGAACCCGGGATTTCTCCCGGCGTCGCTGCCGGGGCCAACTTTTTTTCGCCAGCCTCGCCTTGCGCCGGGCGGTTCCTCCGGCGATTCAGTCGCGGTCGAGCACGGACCGGACGACGTAGCGGGCGCAGGCCACGTCGTCTGCACACTGGCTTCCGCCGCGCATCTGCTCCTTCACCCGATCCACGAAATCCTCGTCCATCACGCGTCGATCGAGCGTGAGGACGACCGGATAGGAGGCAACCAGCTTGTCCCGAACGAAGACGTCGACGATCTTCCGGGTCATCCCGGTGCCGGGCTGCACGTCACTTGGGCAGCAGCTTGGTCACGTCGGCCGCCATGGCCGCGAGCGCGGCGTCGGGCGCCGCCGACTTGTCGACCACGGTCTGCAGTCGGTCCTTGATCGCCTGGATGATCTTGAGGTTGTTGTCGCCGGGGAAGGCGTACCACGCGGTCATCAGCGGCTGCTGGCTGAGCGACGTCAGGTGATTGGGCTTCTCCGCATAGAAATTCTTCAGCATCGCCGGGTTGGTGGCCGGCACGGAGTTGGGCGGCATGTAGCCGGTGCCCTTGACCATGATGGTGGCGCCTTCCGGCCCCGTGATGAACTTCATGAAACGCCACGCCGCAGCCTGCCGGGCGGGCTCGGTCGCGAACATGAGGGCCGACGCGCCGCCGGTCGGCAGCCTGGCGTCGGGACCGGGCACGGGAAAGCGCGCCGTCCGCCACTTGAACTTGCCGGCCACGCCGTGGTCGGCGACGCGCAACAGCGACGTCGATTCGGTCCAGATACCCAGCTTTCCCCCGAAGAACGCTGCGCGGCTCGCCTCGGGCGACAGGTTGGGCATCCCGACATCGCCCACCATGCGCCCCAGAAGCTGGATCGACCTCTTGCCAGGCTCCAGGTCGAAGGCGATCGTCTTCTCGTCCTCGCTCATCATCCGGCCGCCGTGCGAGAACACCAGCGCCTGCCACATCCAGTTGCCTGTGATCGCCCACGAGTAGAACAGTCCGACGTTGTCGTTGCCGAGCGCGTTGATCTTCCGGGCAAGGTCGAAGATGCCGTCCCAGGTCGTCGGGAACTTCTCCGGATCGCCGCCCGCCTTGCGCACCAGATCCTCGTTCATGTAGACGATCGGCGTCGACACGGCGAAGGCGAGCCCGTAGGGCTTTCCGCCATAGGTGCCGAGCGCCATCATCGACGGCGAGAACCCCTGGCCCTGCCAGTCCTTCTCCTTCTCGATGAAAGGCGTGAGATCGACGGCGATCTTGCGATCGACGAACAGCCTCTGGAGGTTGATCGCCTGCAACGCCACGTCCGGAAGCTGCTTGGTGATCGCCTGCCTGAGCGCCGTCTGCGCGGCGTCCTCGTATTCCTTGTAGGCCGGCAGATAGTTGACCGCGAGGTCGGGGTTGGCCTTCTCGAACTCGGTCTTCAGGGTGGCGAAGACCTTGTCGAAGATGAAGCCCAACGGATACTGCACGTTGATCGTCATCTTGGCCTGTGCCCTGGCCGGCCCGCCGCCGACCAGGGCCGTCGCCAGCGCAGCGGCGCTTCCCTTGATGAACTGTCGCCTCATGGGTTCCTCCTCCTTTTCCTCTCAGCCTTTCAGACCGGTGAAGACGATGCCTTCGACGAAGCGCCTCTGCGCGACCAGAAAGGCGATTACCAGCGGCGCGATAACGATGGTGGCCGCCGCCATCAGCGGCCCGTAGGCGGTGCCCTCGCCGTTCAGCTTGAGGTGCGCGATCCCGAGCGGCGGCGTGTAGAGGCCCTGCTCGCCGACCGCGATGAGCGGCCAGAAATAGTCGTTCCAGTGCGCGACGACGGAGAAGATTCCGAACGCCACCAGCGCCGGGATGGCGGCCGGCGCCATGACCGACCAGACGATGCCGTACTCGCTCATGCCGTCGATGCGGGCGGCGTCGATCAGGTCGTCCGGCACGCCGAGGAAGAACTGGCGCATCAGGAAGATGCCGAACACCGAGATGGTGAAGGGCAGGACCAGGGCGGCGTAGGTATTCAGGAGCCCGAGCCAGTGGAACAGGATGTAGATCGGCAAGGCGGTCGCCTGGTAGGGGATCAGCAGGCAGACCAGCACCGCGCCGAACAGGGTCGAGCGGCCGCGAAAGCGCAACTTGGCCAGCGCATAGGCCGCCGGCACGTTGACCAGCACCTGCAGCACGAAGATCGCGGCCGTCACGATCACGCCGTTGAGCAGGAAGTGCAGCAGGGGCACCTGGGTGAGCGCCTCGTGATAGTTCTCGGCCGCGCCGAGGCGGTGCGGCAGCAGGTGGAACTCGGGCGTGAAGATCTCGTCCTTCGGCTTCAGCGATGTCGCCACCATCACGACGAACGGCGCCAGCATGACCACGGCACCCAGGCCGAGCACGAGATGGCGTACGCCGCGCATGGTGCGCGACAGGCGCCGGCCGGTCATGGTGCGGCACTCGTCATGGCGCAGGCCCACTCACGGCCATGGCGTTTGCGTATGACAGAAAACACCGTCATCCCGAGCGAAGCCCGCCCGGAGGGCGGCGCAGTCGAGGGACCTCTCTTGTCGGCGCCACGATAAGAAAGGCCTCTCCACTGCGCCTCGCTTCGCGCGGCTCCGGTCGGGATGACGGTCGTCAAATGCGAGCGCCCTGGCGTCATGGCGCGGGCCTCCGTCCCTCGAGGATGAAGACCCGGACCACCGAAAGCGCCAGGATGAACACCAGGAAAACCACGACCAGCGCCGACGCGTAACCCACCCGAAAGAAGCCGAAGGCCTCGGCGTAGATCGTGTGCAGCAGCACCTCCGACGCCTTGTTGGGCCCGCCGCCTGTCAGGACCTGCACAGTGTCGAACACCTGGAAGGCGCGGATGGCCGTGATCACCACCGTGAACAGCGTGACCGGCGCCAGCATCGGCCAGGTGACGAGGGCGAAGCGCGACGGGCCGTGACGGGCACCGTCCACGGCGGCGGCCTCGTAGAGCTCGGACGGGATGGCGGTCAGGCCGGCCATGAACAGCACCATGTTGAAGCCGACGCTCTGCCAGATGCCGATGCCGCACAGCGTGAACAGCACGAGCTTGCGGTCGTGCAGGAAGTCGAGCGGCTCGAGGCCCAGCCATTTCAGGCCGAAATTGACCGCCCCGATCCGCGGGTCGAGCATGAATCCCCAGACGATCGCCATCGCGATCAGGGTCGCCATCACCGGCAGGAAGTAGGCCGAGCGGTAGAACCCGCGCAGGCCGCGGTCGGCCTCGATCAGCAGAGCCGCGCCGAGCCCCAGCGCCACCGACGCCGGCACCACCACGGCGACGTAGATCAGCGTGTTGAGGACGGAGATGCGCACCGTGGCGTCCTCGTTCATCTCCTCGTAGTTCGCCAGGCCGATGAGCGACAGCGACGGAGCGCCGAGCTGGTAGTCGGTGAAGGAGAGCGCGATGACGCAGAGCAGCGGCCCGACGAGAAAGACCAGCATCAGCAGCACGGCCGGCATGGTGAGCAGCAGCACGTTGAGCGTCCCGGCGCGGCGCGGCGATGACTCAGCCATCGCGGGCGATCCTTCGGCCCTCGCCGTCGAACAGCAGCAGATGCTCGGCCGGAAAGCGGATCTGCACGGTCGCGCCGATCTCGGTCGCCTCGATCGCCGACGGATCGCAGCGCACGATGGCCGGGCTCGCCATGCCGTGCAGCGCGATGTGCAGGAACAGGTCGGAGCCGAGATTCTCGCGAAACACGATTCGCCCCGGGATGCCCGCGCCCGTCGTCACGGCGAGCCGCTCGGGCCGGATCGCCGCCTGCAGCCTGGTTCCGATCGCCAGACCGCTGTCGCGGGCGACCGGCATCCCCAGCACGCCGATCCCGACCGGCGTTGCCACGGCAGGAAAGACATTGATGCGCGGCGTGCCGACGAACTGCGCCACGCGCAGGTCGTGGGGATCGCGGTAGAGCACGGCCGGCGAGCCGATCTGGCGCAATTGGCCATCGAGGATCACGACAACGCGATCGGACATGGTCATCGCCTCGGCCTGGTCGTGCGTCACATAGACGAACGTGGCGCCGAGCTCGCGATGGAGCTGGGCGATCTCGGCGCGCATGTGCACGCGCAGCTCGGCGTCGAGGTTGCTGAGCGGCTCGTCCATCAGGAAGGCCCGCGGCTGGCGCACCATGGCGCGGGCAAGCGCCACGCGCTGTTTCTGGCCACCGGAGAGCTGCGACGGCTTGCGGTCGAGCAGGCTCTCGATCCGCAAGGTCGCCGCAACGCTGCGCACCGCCTCGGCGATCGAGCCGTTGGTGCTGCGCACGCCGCGCAAGACGCCGGCCCCGGGCAGGCGCTGCAGACGGGTCAGCCGCCGCATGCGCAGCGGCACCGCGATGTTCTCGGCCACCGTCAGGTGCGGATAGAGTGCGTACGACTGGAACACCATGGCGATGTCGCGCTTGTCGGGCGCCAGGCCATCCATCGACATGCCGTCGATCGCGACGGTGCCCTCGCTCTGCGGCTCGAGGCCGGCGATGATGCGCAACAAGGTGGACTTGCCGCAGCCCGAAGGCCCCAGGATGGTGATGAACTCGCCGGCACGGACCTCGAGGTCGACGTCGCGCAGCACCGATACCTCGCCGAATCGCTTGGCGATGCCCGCGAGCGCGACCGCGCCACGACGCGCGGGCCGGTCCGTCCCCGCCATGCCCGGGCTCACCAGCATGGAGCGCGCCGGCGCGGACATGGCGCGCAGGGATCTCGCGTGCAGCGCGCGCTGCCGCGTCCAGATCGGCACTGGATGCCGCGAGCCACCAACAGCAACTCCTCCCCCGCTCACGATCGAGCGGGCAGACGATAACGCGCGTGCCGCGGGTTGAAAAGAACTCATTATTCGTTCATTTAGACACTGAGTTTATTTCAAACATATGTCACCACGGGATCGGGAGCCGGGATGTCGGGGAAACAGCGTCTGGCGAGCGGCCGGACGACGGAGGCGGAAGACAAGGCCTCGATCCTGAATCTGATCCGCCAGTCGATGCGCACCCTCCCGCCGACGGCGCGGCGGATCGCGGACTACATCGACAAGCACGCCGGCGAGGTGATTCGCATGTCGATCACCGAGCTCGCCGAGCAGGCGGAGGCGAGCGAGGGCAGCGTCGTCGGCCTGTGCCGGCGGCTGGGCATCGACGGCTTCCAGGAGCTGAAGATCCTGCTGTCACGCGACCTGGTCGACCCGGTGCGCCTCATCCAGGAGGACCTGCGCGAGACCGATTCGGTGGCCGACGTGGCCGAGCACGTGTTCGCCGCCCACATCGCCTCCCTGCAGCAGACGCGGCAGCTGCTGGCGACGCCGGCCCTCACCAGGGCGGTCGAGATCATCCGCAATGCGCGTCGCCTCGAGGTCTACGGCATCGGCAGCTCGGGGCCGATCGCGCAGGACCTCGCCTATCGGCTGCTGCAGCTCGGCCGCGACGCCAAGGTGGTGAGCGATTCGCACATCCAGGCGGTGAGCGCGGCGATGACCGATTCCTCGACGGCGGTCATCACCATCTCCCACTCCGGCAGCACGACGGAGACCGTCCTGGCGACGCGCCTTGCCCGCGACGCCGGCGCGCGCACCATCGGCATCACCCGCATGGGCAAGTCGCCGCTGGCGCGCTACTGCGACATCGTCCTGCACACCATCGCCAACGAGACGCGCTACCGGCCGGAAGCGATGAGCAGCCGTGTCGCCCAGCTCGCGCTGATCGACACGCTGGTGTCGTGCTGCGCGCTGGCCGACGCCAGGCGCTCGGTCGCCAAGCTCGAGCTCAGCGCGCGCATCATCGCCGGCAAGCGCTTCTGATGCGCTCCATCGTCATCTGATGCGTGCCATCATCATAGGTGCGGGCCGCGGCAGCCGGCTGATGCCGACCACCGAGAATGCCCCCAAATGCTTCGCCGAGATCCAGGGCAAGCGCATCCTCGACTGGACCATCGAGGCGCTGCGCGGCGGCGGCTGCACCGAGATCTGCTTCGTCGGCGGCTATCGCATGGAGGCGGTGCGGCACGACTATCCCGACTTCGTGTTTCGCGCCAACCGCGACTGGCCCGACAACAACATCCTGGTCTCCCTGATGTGCGCCGAGGATCTGATGGACCGACCCTTCGTCGCGGCCTACTCCGACATCCTGTTCACTTCCCGGCTGGTGGCCGGCCTCGTGCAGGCGAGGGACGAGATCGCGCTCGGAGTCGACACCGACTGGAGAGAGCACTACAGGCCGCGGACCCGCCACCCGCCGCACGATGCCGAGAAGGTCATCACGCGCGGCGGCCGCGTCGAGCGCGTCCATCGCGGCATTCCCTACGAGGACGCGACCGGCGAGTTCATCGGCGTCGCCCGGTTCGGCAGCGACGGCGCGCGCTGCCTGCGCGAGTTCTATCACCGGCGCATGGCGGAGTTCTGGGGCCGGCCGTACCGCGAGGCGCCGCTGTTCCAGAAGGCGTACCTGATCCACCTGTTCCAGGACATGATCGAGCACGGCATCGCCTTCGGCCACGTCGACACGCCCGGCAAGTACCGCGAGATCGACACCCAGGAGGACATGGACCTGGCCCAGACGCTGTGGCGGCCCTGAGATGCCTCCCGGCTCGCCGCGTGGCCCTTCTCTGCCGCTCTTCCCCGCGTCGATCGTGGGCTCGATCCCGCGTCCCCTGGTCGTCCGCGAGCTGATCGAGAAGCCGCACTGGGACGCCGCCGACAGCGCGACCATGGATGCGGCCATCCGCTTCGTCGTGGCGATGCAAGAACACGCCGGCCTCGACGTCGTGAACGACGGCGAGTGGCGCCGCCGCTCCTACATCGGCGTCATCGCCGAGCTGGCGCACGGCTTCACGCTGGAGACGAACCCGGCCGACGGCCGGCCGTGGACGGTGGTGACCGAGGGGCTCGCGCCCAAGCCACCCGGCTTCATCGCCCGCGAGGCGGCCTTCGTGAAGCAGGTCGCCACCGTCGCCACCAAGATCACGCTGCCGGCGCCCGCCCTGCTCGGCGAGCGCCTGTGGGACGCCGGGCGCTCGCGCAAGGCCTACCCCGAGCGCGAGGATTTCGTGCGTGCCTGCGTGGCGCCGCTGCGCGCCGAGATCGCGCTGCTGCAGGACATCGGCGTCGAGATCGTCCAGATCGACGATCCGCATCTCTGCCTGTTCGTCGACCCCGATGTGCGCGCGCGCCACGACGACCCGGACCGCGCCGCCGATTTCGCCGTCGACATGATCAACGCCACGGTCGAGGGCTTCGCCGGCGTGAAGTTCGCTGTGCATCTCTGCCGGCGGGCCGGCGCGCGCGTGCGCGGCGAGAAGCACCACGCCGGCACTTACGGCCCGATCCTGGCCCAGCTCAATCGCCTCGCGGTGCAGCACCTCACGATGGAGTTCACGGCCGCCGGCGCCGACGATCTCGAGAGCCTGGGCCGCCTGCGCGAGGATCTCGAGCTTGGCCTCGGCGTCGTCGACGTGACTCCCGGCGCCCCCGAAGCGGCGCCCGTGATCGCAGCCCGCGTCGAGCGCGCCCTGTCGCGTGTCGACAAGGGCCGCATCACGCTCAACCCGGATTGCGGCTTCGCCCCCGGCTCCGCCGCCCGGGTCGACATCGACGAGGTCTATCTCAAGCTCAAGGCCGAGGCCGAGGCGGCCCGCCTGCTGCGCCAGCGGTACGGCTGAAGCATGCGTTGAGATAGCCGCCACCCAAGCGACCTCATGCTGAGGAGCGAGCGCAGCCCTCGAAGCATGGGCAACAAACACCATGGCTGCGGCCATCCTTCGAGACGCACGCCTTCGGCGTGCTCCTCAGGATGAGGTGAAGTTGTTCGAGCCGGGGCGTCAGATCCTGCGACTCACAGCAGGAACGTGTTCGTCCGATCCAGGTAGTCGTGCATGTGCACGATCATCTGGTCCTGCTCGAGCAGCACCACGCCGTAGGCCGGCGGCTCGTGGCTGCCCATGATGCGGCCCTCGACCACGAAATCGAGCGCCACCTGGTGGCTGGTCGCGCGCAGGGTCGATATCGGGATGCCGCGCCAGCTTCCGGCCACAGGCCGGTGCAGGTGGCCGAAGAAGAGGTGACGGATGTTCTTGCGGCCGGCGATCGCCTCGCCGAAGAAACGCGGCTCCAGCAGCGATATGTCGTCCATGCGCTTCAGCCTGACCCGGAACGGCGGATGGTGCATGAAGATGATCACCGGCTGTTCGCCGGTACGGGCCAGCCTGTCGCTGAGCCAGGCGGCGCGCGTCTCGCAGAAGGTGCCCCACGGCTTGCCGGGCTCGTTGGTGTCGAGGCAGACGCCCAGCACGCCCTCGCCCACGTCGAAGGTGAACTGGACGAACCCGTCGGCATCGAGAGGCGCGTCCGGGAAGGTCGCGCGAAAGCCGGCGCGGTCGTCGTGATTGCCGACCAG
>LNFM01004105.1_pt1 | contig 27384 bp, 27 predicted proteins | sample 596031 | NCBI WGS metagenome assembly LNFM01 (sample SAMN04254537, study PRJNA301005) | activated carbon metagenome | isolation source: dual media filters at the Ann Arbor, Michigan drinking water treatment plant | place: USA: Ann Arbor
CGCTTCTTCGCCGCGCGTGATGACGAAGAGGTAGTGCTTGTCGGCGCTCGGGGTGGCGGTGATGGCGCGACGGCCGATGTCACGCGTCGACAGCACGGGCACGTCGGCGGCGAGGTCGAGCAGCGTGACGCGATCGAGGGCGGAGTCGACGTAGGCGACCTGCGTCTTCAGCGGGATGGGGCCGAGGACGGTGCGGTCGCGCTCCCAGCCGATCGGACGGTCGTCGTCCCAGGTGCACGCGGCCAGGGAAATGGCCAGCAGAGGAAGGATCAGCTTCTTCATCAGTTCACGATGTCCCCGTTGAGGTCGAAACCGGTGACGGTGCGGAAGGCGTCCGTCATGAGATTCACGAACGTGACGCGGCCCAGCGGATGACGCTGGAGCACGAAGGCCTCGCCCGTGCCCGCGCCGGGCAGGATGCCGGCCATCTCCGGCGGCGAGCCGAGCTGCTTCACGATGACAACACCGGTGCGCGTGTCGACGATCTGGAGCGCGCGGATGTCGGTCGGGAGGTCGCCGCCGTCGAGGGCGATGTACGCCTTGTGGCCGTTGGGAGCGTAGACGTGGGCGCCGGGATCGACGGGCGTGATCTCGAGCTTCGCGAACCCCGTCGCGAGGTCGAGCATCGAGTAGCCGTAGCTCTTGTCGATGAAGTCATCGACGTTGATCGCCTGGTCCGGATCGCCGGGCGCCTTCGCGTGGATGACGATGGCCGTGGTGCCCGTGGGCGAGATGCCGACGGCGCGGACGGCCTTCTTCAGCGGCCACGTCGTCGCGGTGGCGGTCGCCTGGTCGAGCCGCAGGAGCGTGATGCGCTCGTCGAGCGTCGCGTTGGTGAACATGAGCGCGCGCGTGCCGTCGGCGGAGAGCTGCATCGAGCCGAGCGCGGCGCCGGTGAGATCGAGCGTCTGGACGCCGGCCGGGTTCAGGAAGTCGGCGGGCACGTCGAGGATCGACATCTGCTGCGCCTCGCGCTCGATCACGTACACGCGGCCGCCGTTGGGAGCGAAGTCGAGGTCGGTGGCCGGCGAGCTGAGCGGTAGCTCCCAGGTCTGGCCGCGCTCGGCGCCCGCGAGGCTGACGAGGCGAATCGCGTTGAGGCCGGTCTGGCGGACGACGGCGTACGCCCCCGTCGAGACGATGCCGACCTCGAGCGCGTTTGCGGGTGTCCCCGGCGCCGCGACGGGAATCGGCGGCACGATCGTTGGCCCCTGCGTGATCGCGACGCCGAGGTCGATGACCGACACGCCGTCCTCGGTGATGACGTAGCCACGCGTGCCGAGCGAGTCGAAGGCGATGCTGCGCGGCCGGAAGCCGACGGTCAGGTTGACGGCTCGCTCGACGCCCGGAGCGAGCGCGATGATGGTCACGTCCTGGAAGCTCCCGATCCCGTCGATGCCACCGTCGGCGATGGCCTTGGTGAGATCGAACCAGACGACCGCGTAACGGCCCGACGGATCGATGTCGAGGCGGTTCAGGTTGCGGAGCGTCGGGAGGACCTTGACGACGTCGTCCTCGCCGTTGGGGCGGACGATGGTGGCCGTCCCGTTGACCGAGTCGAGGACCAGCGCGCCATCGCTGTGCGGAATGGCCTGGGCGACCTTCGGGGCATCGCCGACGCTCGTCGAGCGCACCGCGCCGGTCTGGCCGTCGATGCGCGCGAGCTCGTCCTGCTCGGTCATCGCGACGTACACGAAGCGCTCCGAGCTGACCGGCTGGCTCATCTCGATCTCCACCTCGGGCGGCGGCGGGATGCCACCGTCCTCGCCGATGGGACTGGTCACGTACTCGCAGCGATTGAAGTCGTTGCAGATGTACCCGGTCGGGCATTCGCTCGACGTGAAGCACAGCCCCTGCGCGTCGGGGGCGGCGATCCCATCGCTCGCGTCGTCGCTGGAGTCGCCCCCATAGTCCGAGGAGGCATCGAGTTCCCCGGAACACCCTGCCAGGGCGACCGCGAAGAGCATCAGGCGCAGCTTCATGGGGGTTGCCCATCGCATGGCCCGTGCCCCGCAGATCGGCGCGATCTCACCAGGTTGGCCGCGCCCAGTTCGACCAGGTCACCGGAAACCATGACGCCTATGTCAGGCGGCGGCGGCGATCGGGAGGCGACCGGAGAGGCAAGCAACCGTGGTACGAGCGCGGCATGGACATCACCCGCGAGCTGGCGGCCTTTGGCCTGGCCCTCCCTTCTGACGGCGATCTCACCGCGCACTCGCCGATCGATGGCTCCATCACGGGCCGCCTCGCCTCGAGCGATGCCACGGCCGCCATCGACCGCGCCGCCACCGCGTTCACGCAGTGGCGTGACGTCCCCGCTCCGCGCCGCGGCGAGCTGATCCGCCTCTTCGGCGAGGAGCTCCGTGCGAGCCAGGATGCCCTCGCGGCCCTCGTCACCCTCGAGGCCGGCAAGATCACCGCCGAGGCCCGCGGCGAGGTCCAGGAGATGATCGACATCTGTGACTTCGCTTGTGGCCTCTCTCGCCAGCTCTACGGCCTGACCATCGCGAGCGAACGCCCCGGTCACCGCATGAGCGAGACGTGGCACCCGCTCGGCGTCGTTGGCGTGATCAGCGCCTTCAACTTCCCCGTCGCCGTGTGGGCCTGGAACTTCGCCCTCGCGATCGCGTGCGGTGACTCGGTCGTCTGGAAGCCGTCGGAGAAGACCCCACTCACGGCCCTCGCCTGCCAGGCGATCTTCGAGCGTGCCGCGAAGCGGTTCGGCGGCGTACCGGCCGGCCTCTCCGAGGTCATCCTCGGCGACGCCACCGTCGGAGCGGCCCTGGTCGCGGATCCACGCGTCGCGCTCGTCAGCGCCACCGGTTCCACCCGCATGGGTCGCGCCATCGGCCCGATCGTCGCCCAGCGCTTCGGACGCGTCCTGCTCGAGCTCGGCGGCAACAACGCGATGATCGTCGCGCCCTCGGCCGACCTCGAGCTCGCCACGCGCGCGATCCTGTTCTCGGCCGCCGGTACCGCCGGCCAGCGCTGCACCACCCTGCGCCGCCTGATCGTCCACGAGTCGATCCAGGCCGAGCTCCTCTCCCGCGTCGAGCGCGCCTACAGCCAGATCCGCATCGGCGATCCGCGCGTGGCCGGCACGCTGGTCGGTCCGCTCATCGACCGCATGTCCTTCGAGGCCATGCAGTCCGCCCTCGCCCGCGCGCGCACCGAGGGTGGCACCATCACCGGCGGCTCCCGCGTCGACGTCGCGGGTCTCGATGGCGGCTTCTACGTGAAGCCCGCCCTCGTGCGCATGCCCGGCCAGACCGCCGTCGTGCGCGAGGAGACCTTCGCGCCGATCCTCTACGCGTTCTCGTACACCGACCTCGACGCCGCCATCGCCCTCCAGAACGACGTCCCGCAGGGCCTCTCGTCGTGCATCTTCACGACGAACCTCCGCGAGGCCGAGCGCTTCACGTCCGCCTCCGGCAGCGACTGCGGCATCGCCAACGTCAACATCGGCCCCTCGGGCGCCGAGATCGGCGGCGCGTTCGGCGGCGAGAAGGAGACCGGCGGCGGTCGCGAGTCCGGCTCCGACTCCTGGCGCAGCTACATGCGCCGCGCGACCAACACGATCAACTACTCGACGTCCCTGCCCCTCGCCCAGGGCATCCAGTTCGGCTAGTCACGGCAGGCTGCACTTCTGACGCACGGTCGTGCAGGCCGCCCCCTCGCGCGCCGCATCGCGGCGAGAGAAGGCTGCCGCGCGATCGTTGGGATCCATGGTCGCGCACAGGTCCTCGGCGGCGGCGTACTTGAGCTCGCGCCGCAGCTCGTAGTAGCAGCCGCGATAGTCGCCGACGGTGATGCCCGGGCATTCCGTCTCCTCGTCGGTCTCGCACGGCTCGTCCTGGTACGGCTCGGCGAGGCAGTCCTTCACCCTCGCCTGGCAGCGTTCCCGAGCGAGCGCCGACGTGGCGGTCCGCGTGACCAGGACCTGCAAGGCTTCCAACCGGCACAGCCCGAGGCGCATGTCCTCGAGGCTGAGGTCGTGCGTGCCAGGCCGCTCCTGCTCGCAGAACGCGATGCGCTCGGGCTTGGAGAGCGACGCGTAGAGCCGATCGTCTGCGAGGTCGACGGTCGCCTCGCGCGGTAGGGCCCGAGGCGCGTCCTCGACCGGAGCTGTCGTCACGGGCGAGGCCGGAGCTGGCTTCTCCTCCGTGCGATAGCAGCCAGCGAGCAGGATCACGACGACGAGCCCACGCATCGCGACCATTCTAGATTCCCGTGAATACCAGGTCGACGGCCGCGACCAGCGCATCGCGGTCGCGCTGCACGCTCGCCACGCAGTCGGTCAACAGCGAGACCGGAACCGCCGCCAGCTCCTGGAACACGGCGACGTACGAGGCCCGCTCGATGACGACGACCGGATTGAGTCGAGCAATGGGCTTCGCCTTGCGGTCAAGAGGCCGCAAGGGAACGACGATCCTCGTCGCTAGCAACGACAGCGTGTCCGATTGCACGTCCACGACGAGGGGGGTGCGCTTGTTCGCCGGCCGGAGCCGATACACGTCGAACTGCGCCATCAGAACGTCCGGTACGCGTCGCCGAAGAGACCATACTTCTCGACCTCGGCGTTGTACTCGTCGATGGCATCGCGGTTCTCTGCGAGCCACGCCTCGCGCTCGCGCTCGCGGACTGCCTTCACGAGGGCCGACTCGAACACCGCGGACATGTTGATGTCGAGCTCGCGCGCTCGAGCTACGAGCTCCCGAGGCGCCGACAGGTTGGTCGCTTCACGCCTCTGCGTCGGTCGAGACATGCGCAAAGTATATGCGCATGTCTCATGCGCGTCGACGTCGTTCGTTAGCCGGCGTCGCAGAGGCGCGCGATGGCGATGCAAGCGGGTCCATAGAGGTAGCTCGCCGCGTCCCACCAGAGCTCGTCGTTACCTTGACTCTCGAGGCACAGGTCGCGTTCGGCGAGCGCGGCCGTGGCCGCGTGCATCTCGGCGACACAGGCGCGGAGCTGCCCGAGCGTGGCGCGCCGACAGGGACCGGGCTGCGTGCCGAGCGTGCACGGGCGTGGACCGGGGTCCTTCAGCATGCAGGTCTCCACGTGGAGCTGACAGGTCTCGGCCCGGTCGGTCGAGTCACCGAGCTGGGCGATCGCCGCGACGGTGCACTCCACGCGATGGACCTGGTCGGCCGTGGGGCCCTCGGCGGGGAGGCGGGTCTCTTCGCTGCACCACTGCTCGGTCTCTGCCGGCGTGAGCGACGACAGCCGGCGACGGTTGGCGAGCGAGGGTTCTTCGCGATGGAGGACCGCCGGCTTGGAATCTGCTCCGCACGCCGCAAGCGCGAGCCAGAGCGTGAACCTCACATCCCCTGCTTGTGCGTGCGTGGGGGCAAGGTCTGGTTCGGCTTGCCGGGCTTCCCGGGCTTCGCGGGGCGCGAAGGGCTCGTCGGGCCCAGCCACAGCTCGGCGCGCTGGATGGCCGGCTCCCACACCTTGTCCTTGCGGGCGCGAGCGATGTTCGAGGCGAGCTGCTTCGAGCCGAGGACGCCCGTGAATTCGAGCGCCACGCCGCGGATCTCGGGCGTGGCGGAGGTGTCGTCGAAGACGGCCTCGATCGCGGGCAGGCACTGGGTGCCGTAGACGGTGAGAGCGAGGAAGGCGAACTCCGTCTGGTCGGGCTGCGCGGTACGCGCGGCAGCCGCGACGGCATCGCAGGCTCCGGCCGGCAAGAGGCGCGACAGGTAGTACAGGGCGCGCTCGGAGGCGTTGCTCGGCCCCGAGAAGTCGAGGAGCGAGACCGCCCAGCGCGGATCGCTCGGGGCTCGCGCGACGAAGGCCTCGAGGACGCGCAGCCGGATGTCATCGTAGACGTCGCCGCGCTCGGTGTTGCGGTAGGTGGTCCCGCGCGCGATGAGGGCGGCGGCGTGATCGACCGCACCGGGGAGGTCGAGCTTCAGGGCCGCGAGGGCGGCGATCCAGGCCGCGCCCGTCTGATCGCCGGGATCGTCGACGAGCGTCCAGAGCTTCTTCACCGCGGCTTCGTCGCCGAGGCCGGCGAGCGCGGCGGTGTGGAAGGCGACGAAGTGGAGTGCGTAGTGACGGTGCGTCGGATCCGCGACATGGGGCCACCGGTCGCGCTCGTGCAGGCCCTTGAGGAGCTTCTTGCGCGCCGCCTTCGCGGCCGCCGAGCCATCCAGCCGCGCGACGAGATCGATGATGCGGCGATACGAGATGTTCGCCATCCCGTAGTCCATGCCCGCATCGTCGCGGCCGAGGTGACGGATCAAGGCATCCGCGTCCTCCGGATCCACGCCGAGCTCGGGCATGACGTCGTTCGCGCAGCCCGCGAGCCACGTGCCGCTGTAGCTGCCGACGAACTGCTTGCGCACCGTGGCCCGGAAGGCGGCGTCGACGCGCACGCGGGCCGCCTGCAGCATGCAGTGTGCATGATCGTAGCCGGTCTCCTCGCGCGTGGCGGCCGCCTCGAGGATCTTCGCCGCGGCCCGATCGCGCGGTCGGATGTAGCGAAGCGCGTCGAGCTTGTCGGAGCCGCCGGGTAGCGACATGCGGTAGTCGCGCGCGCGATCGATGAAGTCGATCGCATAGGTCGCGGCGCGGTCCGGGTCGATCACGGCGTAGGCCTCGAGCGTCTCCTCCCAGATCGAGCCATAGCCACTCGTCTCGAAGTCGATGAGCGCAGCTTCGATCTCGGCGACCTGCGAGGCATCCCCGAGATTGGCGAGCGCGTAGGCGGCCTCGGCGCGGAGCCCGTTCTTGTCGAAGAACGTGTGCTGGTCGTGGTCGGCCGGCACCAGCCGGTTCGACCCGAGCATCGCCTGGAGCGGTCCGATGGCGTCCTTCAGGTTGAAGTAGACAGCCGCGATCGCCGCGTCGTGGGCCTTGCTCACCTCGGTGCCCGAGAGCGCGGCCAGGATCGGCTTGCGCGCTCGATTCGGGCCGGCGCACATCGCGCGGTCCCACGGCGCCTCGGTGCAGATCAGGTACCGGTTGCGATACAGGGCCCCCGAGGCACTCGCACTGTGATGGGCCTCGGCAGGCGCCATGGCGACGAGCGCGACGATCCCGGCAGCGGCGAGACGCATCGCCCTGAAACGTCGCACGTCCCGCCCCCTATTCCAGGGCCTTATGCGCAGTCGACGTCCTGGAACAGCTCGGTCGAGAAGTAGCGCTCCATGCGGTCGCAGAGCACGGTGGCGACGGTCTTGTCGGGCCCGAGGCGGCGCGCCATGACGCGGGCGGCCGCGAAGTTGAGGCCGCTCGACGGGCCTACAGGTAGGCCTCGCTTGCACAGCTCGCGGGCGGCATTGATGGCGTCGCGCTCGTCGATCCGGATGTCCTCGTCGAGGCCGACCTCCTTCGCATCGAGGATGGTCGAGAGACCATCGACGATGCCGGGGATGCCACCGCAGATCTCCGGCTGCCCCTGGAAGCAGGCAGACCCCTTCTCGGGGAACACGCGGGCGATGCGCGTCGGATGGCCGGCCTCGCGGAGCGCCCGCGCGATCCCCATGAGCGTGCCGCCGGTGCCGACTCCGGCCACGAAGCCGTGGATGGTGGTGCCAACCTGCTGGATGAGCTCGGGCCCCGTCTCGCGCTGGTGTGCGCGCGCGTTGAGCTGATTCTCGAACTGGCGCGGCAGGAAGATGCGCGGATCGGCAGCGGCCATGCGCCGCGTCTCCTCCATCGCACCGAGGATGCCGGCGGCCTTCGGCGTCAGCACGCATTCACCGCCGTAGCGCTTGATGATGAGCATGCGCTCGCGCGAGACGTTCTCGGGCATCACCGCGCGGAACGAAACGCCGATGACCGCGCACGCCATCGCGAGCGAGATCGACGTGGATCCCGATGACGCCTCGACGACGATCGTCTCCTCGTTGATCGCGCCCGTCTCGACGCCGTGGCCGAGGATGAACGCCGCGACGCGATCCTTCGTGGAGCCCGACGGCAGCAGGTACTCGAGCTTCATCCAGATGGTGCAGTGGGTCTCCGGGTCCTGATACGGGATCGCGATCGTCCGCGCCGCCATCCTGATCAGTGCGGCCTTGCGTTCGGCGAGCGACATGACCGGAACCTACTGCGGCCAGAGGGGGTGGGTCCATGCCGGCTTTGCCGGTAGGGCCGGGCGCAGCCCCGTTGGATCGATGATGAAGTCGTCGTTGACTTGGCGTCGCGGCGAGTCACCGATGGCCGTCAGGGCCGCATCGAGCTCGACGAGGTGCGCGGGCGCGAGCTGCAGGACGTGCTCGTTCGGCTGGTAGGTCGTCCCGTAGGGGTAGGCCTGGCCGGGGGTCGCCGTCATCTCGACATGCGCGCCGAGAACATGCGCGATGGCCTTGCCCGCGGCGAACTGGGCGAGGCGGGCGATGCTGGTGCGGTAGGTCGCCCAGTCGTTGATGAAGAGCATGCCGGGATAGAGCGAGTCGCCGGTCAGGAGGAGGCCGGTGCGGCGGTCGTAGATCGCGATGTGGGTGCCCTCGTGACCGGGGATGGCGAGCACGTCGAGCGTGCGGCCGCCGAGCTCGTACGTGCCGGTCGCCGTCGGCCACGGCGCGAGGCCGAACGTGGCTTCGACGGAGCCGCGATCACGCCCGACCACCAGCGTGCTCGGCTGTCCCGCGAACTGCGGATCCGATGCGACGTGATCGCCGTGCGCGTGCGTGTGCGCGACGACGAGTGGCTTCGTCCCGATCTCCGCGCGTACGAGGTCACGGAGACCGGGCGTGTTGGTCGCGCCGGTATCGAGCAGGAGGGCGCGCGTCTCGCCGACGAGCAGGTACACGAACGGCCCCTCGAAGTCCTCGCACTTGCTCTGGCGGAAGATGAGCGTGGTCGCGTTGTAGACATGCCGCTGCCACTCCGGGTCCGGACTCGCGTTGCAGTTCGGCGCGCCGTGGATCCACGTGACGTCGAGCGAGCCGAGCTCGAGGCCCGTCGGCGGCGCGTCGGGCCGCGTCGAGTCGTCAGCGGCGTCATCGCCCAGGTCGTCCTGGGAGCTATCGTCGAGGCCGCTGTCGCCGGCGTCGTGGAGGTCGCCCGCGCATGCCACCGCTAGCAGCACGAGCGAGCCGAACCAATGAGCGCGCACGGCCTCCATGCTACGCGTCCGTGTCGCCGAGTGCGCTACGGATGTCTGACACGCTCTTGCCGCGCCAGCGCCGGCCGAACGCCTCGGTAGACATGAGCGTGCGCGGCCGCATCCGGTCGCAGCACACGACGCCCCGGAGGTGATCGACCTCGTGCTGGAGGATCCGCGCGTACCAGCCCGAAGCCTCGGCCGAGACGGGCTGGCCTGACTCGTCGAGTGCGTCCACCCGGACCCGCCGCGCGCGGGGTACGACCATCGTCATCCCCGCGAACGAGAGGCAGCCCTCGAACGCCTCGATCACCTCGTCGCCCAGGATGGTCAGGGTCGGATTGACCAGGACATGGAACGGAACCGCCGCCCGTTCGCGCTCCGCCAGCTCCTCGGCCGACAGGCCGCCGTGGAGATGCGGCGGGTCCTCGATGACGACGAGCTGCACCGACTCACCGACCTGCGGTGCCGCGAGGCCGACGCCCGGCGCATCCCGCATGGTCTCGCGCATCAGCTCGACGAGCGGCGAGAGCACGGGGAGCTCGTCGGGAGTGATCGCCCGCGCGACGCGGCGCAGGACGGGGTCACCGAGTTGGACAATCTTTAGCGTGGCGCCCACGCTCGCGAGCCTACCGCTCCGTCTCGCGAGCGCACACCCTTCGTCGGAAACCTCACGCCGCGGCCGCGGTCGGCAACCACTGGGCGATCTGCTGACCGATGACGGTCTGGTGGGCCTGGCTGAGGGCGACCTGGGCGGGAGGGAAGAGCTGGTCGTCCTGCCAGGCACCGTGGCCGTCCAGGAGCACCGTGAGCTGTTTCAGGGTCGGAACGAACTGCTCGTCGTCGGCGTCCTGCCACAGCAAGTCCGCGAGGACGCGCTTGATCTCGCCATGCTCCGCGTAGAGCTCGGCCAGGACGCCCGCCGAGACATGGGTCGCGATGACCGGGTACACGTACTCCTGCTCGATGGCCAGGTGGGCCGTCAGGAGGTGGGCGAGGTCATCGACATACCGCGTGCGCAGCGTGGCATCGGGGGTCAAGGCGATGTCGGAGAGGAGCGCGTCCAGCGCCGCGTGCTGCGAGGACAACTGCTCCAGTGCGTCGGTGATGCGGCCCATGCGCCCACCGGTTGCACTCCGTATGCCTACTGCTTCGCGAACGGGTTCAGCGGCGAGTACAGCTTGCCGTCGGGCTGGAGGAACGCGACGGTCGCGAGCGGGATGAGCGCCCATGGCAAGAGGGGCCAGATCGGCTGGGTGAGCACGTTGGCGAGCATCAGGAGCGCGACCACCGCGAGCATGCCGATGCGGGCGACAGCGTACTTCCGGCGGCGCTCGATGGCCCCGCGCACGAGGAGCAGATCGAGCGGCAGGAGGATCAGCAGGCTCTCGTTCCAGCGCACGTACGGCAGCGGGCTGATGATGGCGAGGAACCACAGGATGCTGCCGAGGAGCACGGGCAGCGCGAGGGAGAACCCGAGGCCGGTGCGCTGGAAGCGCCCGATGACGCGGGTGAGCCACGCGGGGGCCGTGAGCGCGAGAATGATCAGCGTGAACGCCAGGCGCCCCGAGGAACCACTGCGCGGCGGCGGCAGCCCGATGCGCTGCGCGATGATCTCCAGCTGCCCCTGTTCGGTGAGGTAGTCGGTCTGCCGCTGATACAGCACGATCGGCTCGATCCCCCACAGCACGCGCACCGCATCCCGCAGGTAGTCGGGGAGGAACATCCGCTCCCAGTAGGTGGGCACGACGTCGGTGACCCGGCCCATCGCGATGTCGGTGATGATGAGCGGCACCCGCATGCCCTGGAAGCCGTCACGCGCGAGGTCGCGATAGGTGCGGCCATAGGTCTTGCCCTCCATCCGGCGCAGCGCGCCGCCCGTCGCGTCGTCGAGGATGTCGCGCACGCGCGTCGTGCAGTTGTCCCAGAAGTGGTCGTACGCGTAGTGCTTGTGCTCCTCGAGGACGTCGTACTCGAGCTTCTCGATGATCTGCTGCTTCTGCGCCGCCGTCAGCGGCAGCGGCTGCACCCAGATCGTCCGATCGAAGCGGCGATACACGCTCAGCATCTGGTTCGGGTCCTGCTTGCCGACCCAGAAGCTCTTCGTGCCGCGAAAGAACCCCGCGGCCATCCCGATCGGCGCCTTGAAGTCGCCGATGCCGTAGTTGTAGCAAATGTCGTCGGCGGGGTTCGGGTAGCGCACGCACAGCGCGATGTGCCCGTGGCGCTCCCACATGAGCGAGCCGATGCCCATCGTGACGAGCTCGATGACCGGGTACTGCTGGTACAGCGCCTTGACGCGCTCCGGCACCTCCTCGGGCTGCGTCGTCCCGGGCACGCCCTGGGGCCGCCGGGACTGCGCCCAGGCCGGAGCCCCCATCACCACGAGCGCGGCCACGACCAGCGCCTGGAGTCCCCGGGCCGACTTTGCAGACATCTTCGACGAGTGTGTTGGGGACCCGCGACGCGCGCAAGGGTCCGCGCTAACATCGGGCTCTCGGGTGAGCAGTCCATTCGACTACGGCGGCCCCGCCGCCCCAGGCGCCTTCGCCAGGGTCCTCGATGAACGCCTGATGCGCGTGGTCTACCAGCCCGTGGTGGACCTCCGGACCGGACGGACCTTCGCCCACGAGGCGCTCGTCCGCTGTAGCGAGCCCGGCTTCGAGAGTCCGATCGCCCTCTTCGCCGCGGCGGTGGCCGAAGGACGAACGGGCGAGCTCGGCCGGCTGCTCCGAGAGATGGCGTCCGATAATGCGCCGGACGAGACCCTCTTTCTCAACATCCACCCCGCCGAGCTGAACGAGAAGTTCCTCGTCCAGCCGAGCGACCCCATCTACAACCACACCGCCGACGTCTACCTCGAGATCACCGAGGGCGTGCCGCTCTCGCACTTCCATCTCTGCCAGACGATCCTCTCCGAGGTCCGTGGCCGCGGCGTCTTCCTCGTCGTCGACGACCTGGGCGCCGGCTACTCGAACCTCAAGTACATCGCCGACCTCCAGCCACGCGTCGTGAAGATCGATCGCGGCCTCGTCGCCGGCCTCACGATCGACTCGCGCCTCTTCCGCCTCGTCTCCGCCATCGTCGTGATGTGCCGCGAGCTCGGTGCCCAGGTCGTCGCCGAGGGCATCGAGACGGAAGACGAGCTCTCGGCCTGCATCGCCGCGGGCGCCCGCTTCGGCCAGGGCTACTTCCTCGCGCGGCCCGCCTTCCCGCTCCCCGCCGTGAACTGGCCCGACCTGCCGGACCCCGCGCGCACGCAAACGCGTCGGCGCGAACCGAAGCGCCCCGCGCGAACGACGCGCACCCCGCGCTAACGCTCGATCCTCGGCCGCAGCGGCTCGGGCAGATCGAGCGGGTTCATCATGTCGGGCGCGCTGGGCTGCCGTGTGAGCCTCCTCGAAGTCGTCACGACGGAGTGGCTCGCTGCCACGTAGAAGATCGCGCCGAACAAGAAGCTACACACCGCGCTCGTCACGATCTCGCCGGCGTCCTTGCCATATGCACCGTCGAGGAGCTCGAGCACCGTCGAGAGTGCGGAGGCCAGCATGAAAATGGCCAGGGCCGTGGCGCCCAGCTCGTAGAACGTGATCAGCGGGGTACTCGGCACACCGTAAACCGCCCGCACGCCGACGTGCGCGGCCGCCAGCAGCAGCGCGAGGGCGACCCAGGCGCGTCGGTTGCGGCGGCGCTTCACTGCTCGAACCTTGGCCGTAGCGGCTCGGGCAGATCGAGCGGGTTCATCATCTCGAAGACGTTCGGCGTCGCGCGCTCCTTCGCGTCGTAGATGAACGCCGCGTTGATGCCGATCGTGAAGGCGAGGCCGGCGAGCAGCGCGAAGACCCCGCCCGGGATGGCGTCGTAGGCCTCCTTCCGCTTGCACGAAGCACCTCTGTGCACATCGATGAGCTCGAGGACGCCATCGGTCGCAGAGACGAGCAGGAGCGCTCCAATCGCGGCACCGACCGCGCCCCAGGTCGCGATCGTGGAATCGTCAGGTGAGCCGTACGCCAGGCGAACGACGACGTGGATGAGTGCGATTCCGACGCCGATACCAACGATCACGCGGTTGCGATGCCGCTTGATCATCATCAGAGGATAGATGCTCCGAGACGGCCGATGTGACACGGCGATTCATCAAAGGTAGGGTCGCGGCATGCGAAGCGCAGGACTCCTGATCGTGCTGGCGGCGTGTGGCTCGGGGACGAAGCAGCAACCGACCGTCGCTGGCGACCCGGGAAGTGGAGCGCCGACCGGCGCGGACCAGCCCATCACGGGACCGACCACCGAGGTGGCGCTGCGGCAAGTCGAGGCCGAGACGGCCATCACGACGGCGTGGAAGGCGACGTTCACCGTCCCCGCGAGCTGGTACGTCAGCGAGACGCCCGAGGTGCTGCGGGTCCGCGATCCGGACAAGCAGTTCGAGATCGCGTTCACGGCCGTCCAGGCCTCGAACGCCGCCGATGCGTTCGCGGCGGGCTGGAAGCGTGTGAAGCCAGGCTTCGACATGAAGCTCGAGGGCGAGCAGGAGTCCCCCGGGCGCGGCGGCTGGGATCTGCAGGTGCAGCGGGTGTACGTCACGACGGCGGAGTCGCAGCGCGTCGTGGTGGCGCTGCTCCTGCGCAAAGGCGACACCTGGTACTTCGCCGGCCTCGACGGTCCGGTCCCGACCCTGCAGGCGCGCGGCGCGCAGATCAACTCGATCGTCGCCGACATGAAGGTGCCCGGGGTCGACCAGGAGAGCTTCGCGGGGAAGCCGGCCAAGCTCGGCGAGGCGGAGCTGAAGCAGCTCGACGCGTTCTTCGAGGAGGCACGCGTCCAGTTCGGGATCCCGGGCTCGGCGATCGCCGTCGTTCACGGCGGCAAGATCGTGTTCGAGAAGGGCTACGGCGTGCGGTCCCTCGGGGCGAAGAAGGCGCAGAAGGTGACGCCCGCGACCAAGTTCATGATCGGGTCGACGACGAAGTCGCTGACGACGCTCATGCTCGCGCGGCTCGTCGATGACAAGAAGCTCGACTGGTCGAGCAAGGTCGTGGACCTGCTGCCGTCGTTCAAGCTGGCCGACGCCGCGACCACGTCGCAGGTGACGGTGCAGCACACGGTGTGCGCGTGCACGGGGATGCCGCGGCAGGACCTCGAGTTCCTGTTCGAGTACGACGGGTGGGATCCCGAGCGCCGCCTCGCGAGCATGGCGTCGATGAGCCCGACGACGGGCTTCGGCGAGACGTTCCAGTATTCGAACCTGCTCGTCGCGACGGGCGGCTGGGTCGGCGCCCACGTGATGAACCCGAAGCAGAAGCTCGGACCGGCGTACGACGCGGCGATGCAGTCGCTGGTGTTCAAGCCGCTTGGCATGACGTCGACGACCTTCGACTTCAAGGCGGCGCAGAAGGGCGACTTCGCGCTGCCGCACGGGCGGGGCCACGAGATGGCGTACGAGCCCATTCCGGTCGCGTACGAGGGAGCGGTGATCGACGTGCGGCCCGCAGGGGCGGCGTGGTCGACGGTGCGCGACATGTCGAAGTTCGTGATGCTCGAGCTCGCGAAGGGCAAGGTCGGCTCGAAGCAGCTCGTCAGCGAGGCCAACCTCCTGAAGCGCCGCGAGCCGCAGGCGAAGATCGACGAGGACTCGGCCTACGGACTCGGCCTGTTTCTCACGAAGGTGGGCGGCGTCGTGGAGGTGGGCCACGGCGGCAACAACCTCGGCTTCACGAGCGAGCTGTACTTCCTGCCCGAGCACGACGTCGGCGTGGTGATCCTGTCGAACGGCGGGGTGGCGAACTCGTTCCACGGCGCGGTGAAGCGGTACCTCTACGAGCTGATGTTCGACGGCAAGCCGGAGGCGAAGGAGAACCTCGCGACCTCGATCGCGCTCCGGCAGAAGTCGCTCGCCGAGGAGGCGCCCCAGTACGCGCCGGCCGACGAGGCCTGGATCGCGCCGCTGCTCGGCACGTACTCGAACGCCGCACTCGGCACCCTCACCATCGAGCGCGCGGGGAAGGGCTTCGATGTGAACGCCGGCGAATGGCGGTCGGGCGTGCACAAGCACACGGGCCGCGACGGCACCGTCTATGTCGGGACGATGGATCCGCCGTACGTCGGCCTCGACTTCCAGCCGCTGACCAAGGACGGCAAACAGGTCCTGCTGCTCGATGCGGGCCAGCAGAAGTACGACTTCGTGAAGGTGAAGTGATGGGCTTCTGGGAGGACCGCTGGGCGGAGAACAAGATCGGCTTTCACGAGGGCAAGCCGAACTCGTTCCTCGAGGCGCACCACGCGGTGCTGGCCGGAGCCCCGCGGGTCCTCGTGCCCCTGTGCGGCAAGGCCGAGGACCTGAGCTGGCTCGCCGAGCGTGGGCACAAGGTGGTCGGCGTCGAGCTCGTCGAGGATGCGGTGAGGGCGTTCTTCGCGGAGCACCAGCTCGAGCCCGTCATCACCGTTCGCGGCGCGCTCGTCGAGTACGAGGCGGGTGCGATCACGATCTACGCGGGCGATGTCTTCGCCGCGACGTCCGACGTCATCGGCCAGTTCGATGCGGTGTACGACCGCGCGGCGCTGGTGGCCTTGCCGCCGGATGTGCGGCCTCGCTACGCGGAGCACGTGCGGTCGCTGTGCCTCGCCAACGCCCGCATCCTCCAGATCTGCTTCGAGTACCCGGAGGGACACCGCGAAGGCCCGCCGTTCTCCGTCTCGGAGTACGAGCTGCGCCACCTGTACCCAGGCGCGAAGATCACCCTGCTCGAGACGCGGCCCGACTACCGGGCTCCCGACGACCCACTCCTCAAGGACAACTGCTACTCGCTCGGGCTGTGACGCCGCACGACGGCGATGATGTCGTCGCCGAAGCGCGCGATCTTCGCGGGACCGAGCCCCGGGATCCGTAGCAATGCATCGCGCGACAGCGGCCGCTGCTCGGCAATGGCGGCGATCGTCTTCTGCTGGAAGACCATGTACGCCTTCCACTTGAGCTGACGTGCCATGCGCTTGCGGTACGTATCCAGCTCGAGCGTGACACTGTTCGTCCGCGGCCGACGATCGCGCTGACGCTCGGCGCGGCCCTCGGCGTTCTTCGCGAGCCACGGCGGACGCCGACCGGCCTTGCGCTCGGCGCGCGGCGTGAGCATGCGGGGCTTCGCCGGCCGCGGGCTCGCCCGCAGCTCGACCGGCGCATGCAGCTCCTCGGCGACCACGCCCGTGCAGACATCACACCTGGCGCAGCGCGCATGCTCGCCCGCCGGCTCGAAGTGCGCGCACAGCTGCACCTGCCGGCAGGTGGCCGTGTGCACGTACGCCTCGATGGCCGCGAGCGCATCCTCCGCCCGCGTCTGCGCCGCCACGCTGCCACGTCCGCGCTCCATCAGCCGGCGCTGCGTGACGAGGTCACTCGCCCCGAACAGCAGGACGCACCGCCCCGGCTCGCCGTCGCGGCCCGCCCGCCCCGCCTCCTGGTAGTACGCCTCGAGACTCCCCGGCGCCTGAAAGTGCACGATGACGCGCACGTCCGGATAGTCGATGCCCATCCCGAACGCGCTCGTCGCCACCAGCACCCGCGTCCGCGCCGTCGCGAACGCCCGCTGCGACCGCTCCCTGGCCAGCGCCGTCCGGCCCGCGTGGTAGTGCCCGACGGCGAAGCCGGCCGACTTCAGCTCGCCCGCCACCAGCTCCGTCTTCTTCCGCGTGGCGCAGTACACGATCGCGCGCCCTGTCCCCCGCCCCCGCAGCCCCGCCTCGTCGAGCGTCGCGATCGTCGCCGCGATGCGCTCCGCATCCTTCGGCAGCCGCCGCACCTCGAAGCTCAGGTTCGGCCGCCGGAAGTCACCGCTCACCCGCACCGGCTCCGCCAGCTCCAGGGCGCTCGCGATCTCCGTCATCACCCGCGGCGTGGCCGTCGCCGTCAGCGCAATCGTTGGTGCTCGAACGATCCGCCGCAGCTCGTGCAGCTCCATGTACTCGGGCCGGAAGTCATGCCCCCACTGACTCACGCAGTGCGCCTCGTCGATCGCCAGCATCGCCACCCGCACCCGCGCCGCCAGCTGCCGGAAGCTCGCCAGCGCCGCCCGCTCCGGAGACACGTACAGGAGCTCCAGCTCGCCGCGCGCGAACCGCGTGATGACCTCGCGCCGCTCGTCATCCTCCTGATGACTGTGAATGGCCGCGGCCACGATCCCACGCCCCGCCAGCGCGCCCACCTGGTCATCCATCAGCGCGATCAGCGGCGAGATGACGATCGTCGTCCCCTGCCCGGCCCGCGCCAGCGCTACCGCCGGCACCTGGTAGCAGAGCGACTTCCCCGCCCCCGTCGGCAGCAGCACCACCGCGTCGCGCCCCGCCAGCACCGCCTCGACCGCCTCGCGCTGCCCGCCGCGATAGTCCGCGTGCCCGAACACGTCGCGCAAAACGGCCCGCGCAGCCGACGGCTCCATATCCCGTCGTATCACCACCGTCTGACCCCCGGCAGCCGGGAGGATCCCTGTCGCAGGGGTCCGACCCCTGCGACACCTGGCGGCCGGGAGGCCGGGAAGATCCCTGTCGCAGGGGTCCGACCCCTGCGACACCTGCACTCCCTGTCGCAGGGGTCCGACCCCTGCGACACCTACGTCACCGGGACGCCTGCATCGACCGGGGCGTCCTCGTCGAAATCATCGTCCGGCGCCGGCTGCTCCTCCTCGATCGGCGGCTCGGCGTCGTCGATGTTGTAGGTGACAACGGTGTCGACGCCCTCGAGGCGCTGGCGCGAGGAGGCGGCCGCGACGGAGCCGAGGTCGCCGCCCTTGGTGAAGGCGGTGCGGGCGTCGTCGAGCTCGTCGAGCTGCTCGTAGGCGGTGCCGAGGTTATTGAACATGTAGCCGGTGGCCTTGGGGTGCGCGGTCGCCTCGAGGAGGGCGGTGATGGCGAGCTCGTACTCCTTGCGCTGGAGGTGGGTGTAGCCGAGGTTGTTCCAGGCCCAGAGGTTGGAGTCGTCGAGCTCGACGGCCTTGGTGAAGGCGGCGACGGCCGCGTCGTAGGCGTGACGGAGGAGCTCGGCGCGGCCCATGGTGTTCCACGCCTGCGAGGAGGAGGGCGCGAGCTTGATGGCCTTGGTGGCGGACTTGATCGCACCGGCGCGGTCGCCCTCGGTGATGAAGCTGCGGGCGAGCTCGACGTGCGGAGCGGCTTGCTGCTTGTCGAGCTTGGCCGCGGCCTCGAACATGGCGCGCGCCTTCGCATGGTCGCCGGTGGCAACGAGGGCGAGGCCCTGCTTCATGTGATCGGCGTAGGTGACGGGCGCGACGTCGGGGACGACCGGCAGCTCCTGGAGGGGCGGCTCGGCGACGATGGCGACGGGCGGCGGTGTGGTGGGGATGTCGGGCACGGGCACGACCGGCGACACCGGGAGAGGAGCGGGCGCGACCTCGGTCGGCGTCGGAGAGATCCGATCGCCGCCGCACGCACCCAGAACGAGGAGGGAGAGGAGGAGCTTCTTCATGGCGAATCCTTGTCGAGACCGGACGAAGCCGGTTCCCGCCGAGGAGATAGAGCATCGGCCGTGCCACGCGGACCGATGGGGGCGCGCCTACTTGCGAGCGGGTGCGGGCGGCGCGACACGCCCATGTCTCCGGCGAGCCGCGGTACAAGCGTGGCCGTGGAATTTTCGCGCCTCGCCGAGGCTCAAGGCTCGCGCGCTCGAGCGGGTCGGATCACGACCGCGCACGGTGTGATCGAGACGCCGGTGTTCATGCCGGTGGGCACGCGCGGCGCCGTGCGGACGCAGACGCGCGAACAACTCGCCGCGCTCGGGCCGACGATCATCCTCGGCAACACGTTTCACTTGATGCTGCGGCCGGGCCGCGAGCACTTCGAGCGCGTCGGTGGGCTCCACGGGTGGATGAAGTGGCCGGGCGCGCTACTCACGGACTCGGGCGGCTTCCAGGTGTTCTCGCTCTCGCGCAATGCGACGGTGAGCGAGGACGGCGTCGAGTTTCGCTCCACCGCCGACGGGCGGCGCATCATGCTGACGCCCGAGTCATCGATCGGGATGCAGCGGGCGATCGGATCGGACATCATGATGGTGTTCGATCACCTGATCGACTCCACGAGCCCGCTCGCCCTCGCCGAGGAGGCGATGCACCGCACGCATCGCTGGGCCGCGCGTTCGCTCGCCGCCCGCGAAGGCTCGCCCAACGCGCTGTTCGCGATCGTGCAGGGGGCGTGCTTCCCGGCGCTGCGGCGCGTGAGTGCCGACGTGCTGACGACCATGCAGGGCTTCGACGGCTATGCGATCGGCGGCCTGGCTGTCGGCGAGACGCGCGCCGAGCGGGAAGACACGACGGAGCTGGTCACGGAGCTCTTGCCGCGCGACAAGCCGCGCTACCTGATGGGCGTCGGTACGCCGCTCGATCTGATCGAGGGCGTGCATCGCGGCGTCGACATGTTCGACTGCGTCCTGCCGACGGCGTGGGCGCAGCAGGGCCTCGCCTTCACGTCGCGCGGCCGCATCGATCTCGTGCGCGGTGTGCACGCGGCCGCCGAGGTCCCGCTCGATCCGGCGTGCCCGTGCGAAGCGTGCGCGACGTATTCGCGCTCGTACCTGCATCACCTCGTGAAGTGCAAGGAGCCGCTCGGCTGGCAGCTCCTCTCGTTCCACAACCTGCGCTTCTACCTGTCGCTCATGGCCGAGCTACGCGCCGCGATCCGCGATGGCTCGTTCGCGTCGATCTATCCGCGGCGCCGCGACGAGCTGGGCCGCAGCGACGTCGATAATCCGCCGGGGAAAGTCCCGCGCGCGAAGCCCCGGGCCGCCACCACCCGCGGCGCCTTCTCGCTCGTCGTCTCGCCGCAGGGCTTCACGAGCGTGCAGCACGTCGCGTCGGGCGAGGTCATGCACTCGGTCAACGACCCCGACGTCGAGGCTCGCCGGGTGTACGTCGATCAGTCGCGTGCCATCGCCGATGCCCTCGCCGGTCGCCGCGATATCACCGTCTGGGATGTCGGCCTCGGCGCTGCCCACAACGCCCTCGCGCTGATCCGCGCCGTCGAGGCCGCGCCGCCGTCGAGCCGCGTGCGCATCGTGAGCTTCGAGCACGACCTCGATGCCTTGCGCCTCGGCCTCGATCACCAGAAGCCGTTCATCCACCTGCGCCACGAGGGCCCGCACCGCCTGCTGCGCGGCGAAGCCTACGAGCGCGGCGGCCTCCGCTGGGAGCTCGTCCACGGCGATGCCCTCACCGGCATGACCCGCGCGCCGCGCCCCGACGTCGTCTTCTGGGATCCCTTCTCCGCGAAGACCGACACGCGCATGTGGACCCTCGACGCGTTCCGCGCGCTCTTCGCCCTCCTCGATCGCCCGACGGAGGTGATCACCTACTCTGCGTCCACCGCGATCCGCTCCGCGCTCCTCGCCGCTGGCTTCTACGTCGCGCGCGGCGTGCCGTCGGGCCCCAAGGAGGAGACGACGATCGCCCTCGCGCATCCGACCGCCGACGACCTCGCACACCACGCGATCCTCGGCGCCGACTGGCTCGCCCGCCGCGCGCGCTCCACCGCCAAGCTCGGCGCTGACATCCCGGCCGACGCGCGCGACGCTCTCGAGCAGGTCATCGCCTCGCATCCGCAGTGGGGCCGGCCCTGATGCTGATCGCGCTCAACAAGCCGTACCTGGTGCACACCAAGTTCACCGACGACGAGGGCCGCCCCACCCTCGCCGCCTTCGGCTTGCCCCCGCGTGTGTACGTCGCCGGCCGCCTCGACCACGACAGCGAGGGCCTGCTCCTCCTCACCGACGACGGCCACTTGAACCAGCGCCTCACCGATCCGCGCTGGAAGGCGCCCAAGACCTATCTCGCCCAGGTCGAAGGCGTGCCCACCGACGACGCCCTCGCTCGCCTGCGCAAGGGCGTCACCCTCAAGGATGGCCCCACCCTCCCCGCCGACGCCCGCGCGATCGAGCCCCCCGCCTGGATCTGGCCGCGCACGCCGCCCATTCGCTTCCGCAAGTCCGTCCCCGACACGTGGATCGAGCTGGTCATCCGCGAGGGCCGCAACCGCCAGGTCCGCCGCATGACCGCCGCCGTCGGCCACGGCACGCTGCGCCTCGTGCGCACGCAGATCGGCCCCTACGCCCTCGACGGCCTCGCCCCCGGCGAATGGCGCGAGGTGGCGGTCGCCTGATGCCCGGCATCATCCGCACCGCGCGCCGCCCGCCGGGCTGGACCGCTCCGGGCCCCGCTCCCCTCGGCGACCAGGGCCGCCCCGACCTCGCGCCCGCCGACGACGAGGACCTCTGCTACCTCGCCGGCGACTGGCGCCTCTTCCAGAAGCAGCAAGGCCACCGCTGGTCCCTCGACGACCTCGTCACCGCCTACGTCGCCACCCGCGGCATGAGTCTCGAGCAGCCCTACCGCGCTCTCGATCTCGGCTGCGGCCTCGGCAGCGTGCTCCTCATGGTCGCCTGGAAGCTCCCCCACGCCGACGTCACCGGCATCGAGGCCCAGCTCGATCGCGCCGCCATGGGCCGGCGCTCGATCGCCTACAACGGCGCGCGCGCCCGCATCCTCGACGGCGACCTCCGCACCACGCCCCTCACCGGCCCGTTCGATCTCATCACCGGCACCCCGCCCTACTTCCCACGCGGCACGGGCACCGAGTCCGACAAGGCCCACGCGATGGCCTGCCGCTTCGAGGCGCGCGGGGGTCCCGAGGACTACCTCGCCACCGCCACGCCGCTCGTCGCGCCCACCGGCCGCGTCGTGATCTGCTCGTCGATCCTCCAGCGCGACCGCATCGTCGCGCCCGCACTCCACCACACCGAGCACTGGGACATCATCCCGCGCGCCGGCAAGGCGCCCCTCCTCTGCGTCGATGTCTTCGCCGCGCAGCCCGCTCCGCACACCTCGCACTCCCTCACGGTCCGCGACGAGGCCGGCATCTGGACCGATGCCTTTCGCGCCGTGCGGGCCGCCTTCGGCATGCCTGCGTAGTTGGCGTCACACTCGGGTGAGCAGAGAGGCTGGCGCTCAGAACGAGGAGCCGGGCTGCTTCAGGAACTCGGTCTCCTCGGCGGTCGAGGCGCGGCCGAGCACCCGGTTGCGGTGCGGGAAGCGGCCGAAGCGGTCGATGACCACCTGGTGCCGCTTCGCGTAGTCGAGCGACTGGGCGACGGTCTCGAGGGCGGCAGGCGGTGCATCCGCGGCCGTGGCCTCGGCGACGAGGGCCTCGTACGCGGCGACCCCATCCGCCTGCGCGCCGCGATCTTCGGCGTGCTGGAACGGCAGCAGCGCCACGACGCGCTGGTGCCAGGTCAGCTCGCGGGCACGGCCGGAGGCGAGGAGATCGCGGGCCAGCTCGAGGGCCTTGGGATCGGTGGCGAAGGCCCGCGGGTCGTCGCGGAACATGTTGCGCGGGAACTGGTCGAGGGTGACGAGCAGCGCGGCTTCCGAGCGCGCGGCCGAGCGCCAGGCATCCAGTGCGCCGCGGGCCGCTTCCTCGTAGAGCTCGCCGAAGCGCGTGCGGATCTCGGCGTCGAAGCCGGGGTCCTTGCGGTACCAGCGCGCGACGATGTCGGGCGACGGCACGGGGTCGATGCCGAACCAGGTGACGAGGACGTCATCGACGCGTGGATCCATGCGCGAACCTTAGCGGCGCCGCTCGTGTTACGCACGGGAAGCGATGTCTCTCGTGCCTTGTCCGTGCGGTTCCGGCGCTCCCGATACCGTGTGTTGTTTGCCGATCATCCAGGGGAAGCAGGCCACCACGGCCGTCGAGCTCATGCGCTCGCGCTACACGGCATACGTCCGCGGGGCCATCGGTCACGTGATCGCCACGCACACGGCGGCCACGCGCAGCACCGTCGATGCGAAGGCGGCCGAGCAGTGGTCGAAGGACACCAAGTGGCAGGGCCTCGAGATCCTCGCGACCGAGAAGGGCGGCAAGGACGACACGACGGGCAAGGTCGAGTTCATCGCCCGCGGCGTGACGCGCGGCACGCCCTTCGCGCAACGCGAGCTGTCCACCTTCGAGCGAATCGATGGACAATGGTTCTATGTCGACGGCGAGATCGTCAAAGACGTCCCCAAGCGCGCGATCGCCACGACGGGCCGCAACGAGCCGTGTCCCTGCGGTAGCGGCAAGAAGTTCAAGAAGTGTCACGGCGCTTAGCGTCGGCCTGCTGGCGCTGATCCAGGCGCGCCCGGCCGACGCGTGTAGCTGCGGCGACCTTGGCTTCACGGCGCCCGCCGTCGGCGCCACCGGCGTGCCGACGAACGCCACGCAGCTGTTCCTCGATCCGGTCACGCTCGTCCCCGGCGCGACGGAGCTGGAGCTCGTGCAGTGGAACACGCAGGAGGTCGTGACACTGACGCGCGTGGAGGCGGACGGCATCAAGACCGCCGCCGAGCGATTCACCATCGGCGGCACGCTCGATGCGAACGCGCCGTACTACGTGCGCGAGCGCGGGACCGAAGGCCCGGCCACCGCGCTGTTCACGACGGCCGCCGCCGCCGATACGACGGCTCCCGCCGCCCCGACCGTGGCCAACCTGGCGCTCACGCGCACCCTCTACGATCCGTCCGACTGCGGCTTCACCGAGCTCTCGGGCGTCACCGGGACCATCACGGCGCCCGATGCGGTGGTGCTCGGCGTCCGGCTCACGATCGCGGGCGGCGCGGTGACCACGTACTACCTGCCTGCCGACAGCGATCCGTTCGCGTTCCTGGGCGGCTGCGATTCGCTCGTTGACCTGCCCGCCGAGGCTGACGTGGCGGTGGCGATCTGGGCCGAGGACGCGGCCGGGAACACGAGCACCGAGGTCACGGCCCAGGCGCGCGTCGCCGAGATCGACATGCGGACGTCTGATGATGGCGGCTGCTCGACCGGTGGCGGCGGTGCCGGCATCGCGCTGGGGCTGCTTGCTCTGCGGAGGAGGAGACGATGCTGAAGTGGATGGTGCTAGCGATCGCTCTGTTTGAAGTCCGACCGGCGGAGGCGTGCGATTGCGCGCTCGATCCGTTCGGGGCGCCCGAGGTCGGGGCCACGAACCTGCCGGCGTCGACGAAGCAGCTGTTCGTACCGAACGACGTGCTGGTCGGCGAGCCGCTGGTGCTCGTCGATGCGACCGGAGTCTCCATCCCTCTGTCAGAGCCCGACGATGCGTATCGCTCGCAAGGGCGGCGCTTCGACATCGACGGGACGCTCGCGCCGAGCACGAGCTACGCGCTGCGGGGCTCGAGCATGGACATCACGTACTTCACGACGGGGACCGACGTGGACACCACGGCCCCTCCTGCGCCGACGGTGGTGGGCTTTACCATCCGCAAGCTCGGCGCGAGTAGCTGCGGCGACAACCTGTACGCGATCGAGGGCACCGTCACCGCCCCGGAGGCGGACATCCTCGGGGTCGAGCTGACGAGCGATGGCCAGACGAAGCGGTTCTATGTGAACCCCGATGGCGGCCTGCAGCGCATCGGGGGAGCGTGTGGCCTGCCTATCGAGTTCGATGCGACCGGCGATGTGCAGCTCAAGGTCTGGTCCGAGGACCTGTCGGGCAATCGCAGCGGCGAGATGCTGATGACCGCCGAGGGCGAGGGCGGCGGCTGCTCGACGGGCGGGGCGAGTGCAGGTGGCCTCCTCGGTCTGCTGGCGCTGCGCCGGCGCCGGCGCCTCGCGTAGCCAGCGCGATGGCCGAATCTATAGGGCGCGGGGGCGACAGGGCCCGCGGTATCGATTCGCATGACCTGGCTGCGGACCGTGACGGCGCTCTTCCTGATGGCTGCGTATGGCTGCGACGATGGCGGGCCGGTGTTCGATGCACCGACGGTGGCGTTCGACGTCGCCGGGGAGGGCTTCTGGGACTCGCCGTTTCCGAGTGACCTGCGGCTGACGGCGGAGGGCCGACCGGACCTGGCGGCCTTTCCGAACCCGAACGGCATCTCGCTCGTGTCGCAGCTCGTGGAGGTCGCGAAGGAGCGGCGCGGGTTCCCGGTGATGCCGACGGTGTGGTTTCGCTTCACCCAGCGGGCGCCGCAGCACGACGCGAATATTGTCCTCGGGGACGAGCTCGCGGTGCTGGTGGACATCGACGACGCCTCGCCCGAGCGCGGCACGACCTTTCCGGTGGTGGCGCAGACGCTCGCCGATGATGACTTCACCCTCCGGCCGGAGATCGGGGTGGATCATGGAGCGCTGATCGCGGTCGCGACGCGGCCGGGCACGGTGCTGCGGGGGAACACGCGCTATGCGGTCGTGCTGCGCTCGGCGTTCGCGCCGGGGGTGAGCGCGCCGGCTGCATTCACGGCGCTGCCCTCGAGCACCGGGCCCGCCGCGGACGTGTACGCGCCGCTGTGGCCCATGCTCGACGAGCTGGGCATCGACGATGCGCTGGTGGCGACGGTGTTCACGACCGGCGACGAGGTGCAGCTCCTCGCTGATCGCAGCGACGCGATCATCGCGCGCGACGACGCGAGCATCAGCAACCTGCACGTCGAGACGACGACCGCGGGCTACTGCGTACTCGCGGGCGACGTGACGGTGCCGATGTACCAGGCGGGGACCGCTCCGTACGAGAACGACGGCGGACGCTTCGTGCTGGACGCCGACGGTCTTCCGATGGCCCAGGGGACGAGCACGATTCCGCTGCGCATCACGCTGCCGCTCGGCGAGATGCCCGCGAGTGGCTGGCCACTGTGGCAGTACTTCCATGGCTCGGGCGGCGCATCGTTCGACATCGTCGACGAGGGCCCGACGCGCGTCGCGGGGCAGCCGCCCGTGGCGGGGATGGGTCCGGGTACCGTCGCCGCGGCGTACGGCATCGCGACCGCGGCCACGGCGCTCCCCGTCAATCCCGAGCGCATCCCGGGCGCGGATGCGCAGGCGTATCTCCAGCTCCAGAACCTCGGCGCGTTGCCGTACACGTTCCAGCAGGGGGTGTTCGAGCAGCGCATGCTCCTCGATGCTCTCCTCGCGCTGCGCATCACCGACGTCTGCGCGGGGGTCACGCTCCCCGCGAATGCCCCCGTGCATCGCTTCGACCCCGCGACGCTCACCGCGGGCGGGCACTCGATGGGCGGCATGTACGCGAACATGATCGGCGCCGTCGAGCCACGGTACGGCGCGCTCACGCCGTTCGGGGCCGGTGGCTTCTGGCCGGTGATGATCCTCGATACCGAGGCGGTTCCCGATGCCGACGTGATCCTCGCGGGCTTCCTCGGTGTCGATGCCGAGCGCTTCACGTTCGTGCATCCGGTGCTCGGCATGCTCGGCCTCGGCTGGGAGATCGCGGAGCCGGGCGCATCGATGGCGCGACTCCAGCGGCGGCCGATCGGCGGTGGGCGCCACGTGTATCAGCCGATCGGTCTCGACGATCGCTACTTCCCGAATGCGGTGTTCGACGCAGCGGCGCTCGCGTACGGGAACGAGCAAGCAGGCGATGAGATCTGGATCGGTACGCAGGAGGCGCTCGCGACCGATCGCCTCGAGGGCGTCATCGCTTATCCCGTGAGCGCGAACCGCGGGACCACCGGCGTCGTGGTGCAGTACGCCGATGACGGCATCGTCGATTCGCATCAGATCTATCGGCAGCTCGACGCCGTGAAGGCCCAGTACGGCTGCTTCCTCGCGTCCTACATCGCCACCGGTGTGCCGACCGTGATCGCCCCCAATGGGGTTTGCCCCTTCACACAGCTTCGCAAACCGTGAACGTCTAAGAGACTGTAGTAAGCGCGCTACACCAGCACCCGCGTGGTTTCGCGCGGTTGCGGGCGTCAGGGCCGGATCTCGGTTTGCACAATCCGTTGCTCACGATGCGGATCCTCTGTGCACTGGCAGCGGCGGCGGCCCTCCTCACGGGGTGCGATGACCTGAACTGCTTCGATCAGGGCCCCCTCGAGGCGAGCTATCGGGACGGCGAGACCGTCGCCACCAACGAGAACATCGCCGAATGGAACCTTGGCCACGAAGCCGGCCTGCGGCTGACGCGCCTCGATGGCGAGCGCGACGGCGAGTACGAGGGCTACAACGCGGGGTACAGCGACGGCTATGCCGGCCCGTTTGGATGGGACGCGGGTTATCGCGACGCGTACGCCTACGGCTCGATCGACGGCTCCAACGATCCATTCGCGTGTGCGGATGGCACCAATGATGGCTACTTCGCCGGCGAAGCCGACGGCTACGACGACGCGTACGACGCGGGCTGGTCCGATGGCGAAGGCGCGGGCTACGAAGCTGGCTGGTGGGGTGCGTCGTGTGTGGCGGCCGGTGAACCCAACCTGAAGGGTGGCGTCGTCACCCCGCGCGAGACGACCCCCGATGACGAGGAGCCCCGCGAGGAAGCGGATCCCGAGGATCTGCAGGCGTGCTAC
>LNFM01010960.1_pt1 | contig 27382 bp, 27 predicted proteins | sample 596031 | NCBI WGS metagenome assembly LNFM01 (sample SAMN04254537, study PRJNA301005) | activated carbon metagenome | isolation source: dual media filters at the Ann Arbor, Michigan drinking water treatment plant | place: USA: Ann Arbor
GCGATCAGGCGGCCGGCGTCGAGCACCAGGATGCGGTCGGAGACCTCCATCACCGATGGCATGTCGTGCTCGACCAGCACCACGGTGACGCCGCTGGCGCGGATCTGGCGCAGCACGTCGATCATCGCCGCCGTCTCGGTCGGGTTGAGGCCGGCGCACGGCTCGTCGGCCAGCAGCAGGTCGGCGCGGGTGGCGATGGCGCGGGCGATCTCGAGATGGCGCAGCTGGCCGACCGTCAGGCTGTTGGCCGGCTGGTCGGCGAGATGGGCGATCGAGGCCAGCGTCATGCCGCGCATGGTCGTCGCCGCGACGTCGCGCGCGCCCGCCTTGCCGAACAGGGCGCCGATGCGGACGTTCTCGGAGACGGTGAGCTCGCGGAACGGGCGGGCGATCTGGAAGGCGCGTGCGATGCCGAGCTCGGCGATCCGGTTGGTGGCGAGCCGCGTGATCCGCCGGTCGCGGAAGGTCACCTCGCCGGCGGTCGGAACGAGATAGCCGGTGACGAGGTTGAACAGGGTCGATTTGCCGGCGCCGTTGGGACCGATGATGCTGGTGATCGAGCCCGGCGCGATGGCGAACGAGACGTCGGCGATCGCCGCCAGGCCGCGAAAGCTCTTGGACAGGCGCTCGACCTGCAGGATCGGCGTTTCGCTCATTCGGCCGGCACCGCGCCCGTTCGCTTCCGGCGCTGCCGCCAGCCGCGCACCAGGCCGATGACGCCGCCCGGAGCGGCGAGCACCAGGAACGCGAGCAGGAGGCCGGTTGCGAACAGGTGGAAGTCGAGCAGGCGGCCCAGGATCACCTGGGTGATGAACACCAGCAGGAAGGCGCCGATCACCGGTCCGAACAAGGTGCCCATGCCCCCCAGCAGCGAATAGACGATCAGGTTCAGGTTGGTGTCGTTGCGGTAGACCGAATCGGTCGTGATGTAGCCCAGCGAATGGCCGTAGATCACGCCCATGATGCCGGTCAGGATGGCGCTGATCACGAACGCAGTGCGCTTGTAGCGCTCGGTCGGCACGCCCAGCATGCGCGCCGTGTCCTCGTCCTCGCGGATGCTGAGCAGGCCGGCGCCGAACCGGCTGTCGCGGATCTTCCAGGCGATCAGCAGCACGACGAGGCCGGCGACGAGGAACAGCTCGTAGAAGAAGATCGCCGGGTCGAGGCTGGCCGGCACGACGGTCGGGAAGGTGAGGCCCAGCGAGCCTTCGAAGAAGTCGACGTTGTTGGTGAGCTCGGCGCAGACGTTGCTGACGCCCAGCATGGCGATGGCGAAGAAGGTGCCGCGCAGGCGCAGCAAAGGGTAGGCGATGACGGCGGACAGCACGCCGCAGCAGGCGCCGCCGACCACGATCCCGATCGGCAGCAGCAGGGCGGGCGGCACGCCGCCGAGGCGCGTCTCGACCAGGCCGGCGGAGAAGGCGCCGACGCCGATGAAGGCCGCGTGGCCGAAGCTCGCATAGCCGGCGAAGCCGCCCAGGATGGCCCAGGCCACGCCGAGCCCTGCCGAGTAGAGCATCAGCTGCCCGACCCGGACGTAGAACGGCGGCAGCACCAGCGGCAGCGCGGCCAGCAGCAGCGCCACCGCCACGGTCAGCAGCATGAGGGAGGATGTCCGCGTCATCGGGAGGCGCTGAAGGCGTTGCCCAGCAAGCCGTTCGGCCGCACCAGCAGCAGTAGCACGAGCAGCAGGAACATGGTCACATTGGGAAAGGACGGTCCGATGTACTGGGCCGTCAGGGTGTTGACGACGCCGAGCAGCAGGCCACCGATCAGCGCGCCGGCCGGGCTGCCGACGCCGCCCAGCACGACCACCACGAAGGCATTCAGCGTCCACGTCGCCTCGTCGTGCGGCGAGAATGGCAGGATAATGCCGATGACGATGCCGGCGGCGCCGGCGAAGGCGGCCGACACGGCGAAGGTCAGCGCATAGACGTGGCGCACGTTGACGCCGCACAGCCTGGCCGCCAGCGTCTGCTGCGCCGTGGCGCGGATGACGCGGCCGAGGGCCGAGAATTTCAGCAGCGCGGCGAGACACGAGAGCAGCACCAGGCTCGCCAGCAGGGCGCTCACCCGCACCGCGTCGAAGGTCACGGCGCCGATCTTGAACGAGGCGAAGGCCCAGCCCGGCGTGATGTTCTTCATGTCGGGCGAGAACACCCAGATCATGACGTTCTGCAGCATCAGGGCGACGCCGAAGGTGAGCAGCATCGAGCCGATCGGCGAGCTGTCGACGGCGCGCTGGATCAGCAGGCGCTGGTAGACGTAGCCGACGCCGAACAGGGCTGCCATCACCAGCGGCATGGTGAGCAGCGGATCGACATGCAGCAGCTCGGTGAAGATCAGGGCGAGGTAGGCGCCGATCAGCACCAGGATGCCGTGGCTGAGGTTGATGACGTGCAGCACGCCGAAGATCAGCGAGAAGCCGACGGCGGCCAGGGCGTAGATGCCGCCCAGAACCATGCCGTCGGCCAACGTCTGCGCGATGAGATTCATGGAGGCAGGTTCAGGAAGGCAGGTTCATCGAGACAGCCTGCCCATCGGCGCAAACTCTGGTCAAAAAGCATGGCATGCGCTGGGCCTCACCTTGAGGAGCCACGCGAAGTGTGGCGTCTCGAAGGGGTGGCAACAGATCGGGTGCTGCGACACCGCGCTCTTCAGCGATCTCGTGTGTAGCCCATCCTTCGAGACGGCCGCGGAGTTTATCCCGAGGAACTCGAGGGGCGGCCTCCTCAGGATGAGGACTTTGTCGGTTCCGCCAAAGTCGGCGCTCAAGGGCCGGCTGCCCTGCATCACGCCTTCTTGTCCCATGCCGGCGCCGGGTAGACCGCCGCCGCCGAGGCGGCAGCCTTCGGGTACACGATCTCGAGCTTGCCCTTCTGGACCTGGCCGATCATGCCGCCCATCAGGATCTCGTCGCCGTCGCCCTCGGGCGTGAACTTGATGCGGCTGTAGAACGTCTCGTAGTCGGCGGCGGCCAGCGCATCGCGCACCGCTTCGGGCCTGGTGCTCTTGGCCGCCTGCATGGCGAGCACATAGGTCTCGATGCAGGCCGCCGCGCCGGCGACGTGGTAGGCGATCGGGCGGGTGAACTTGCTGCGATAGTACTCGGCGAACTTCCTCGAATCGCCGAAGAACTTGTCCTTGAACGGCACGTTCTCGTCCCAGTAGGTCGAGCAGAGCAGCGCCTCGGAATACTTGCCGAGAGCCTCGCGGAACGAGGCGAGCTGCGGTCCCAGGCCCTGGAACAGCAGCTTCACGTTGGTGCCGCTGGCGATCATCTGGCGCGCCACCAGGAGCGAGTTCTGGTCGTGCATGACGCACACCAGCAGGTCGGGCGTGTTGGCGCGCACCGAGCCCAGCACGCTCGACACGTCGGTCGGCTTGGCCGGCAGCTCGTAGCTGTCGATGCGCTTGAAGCCGGCCGCGTCGCAGGCCAGCCGCACGCCTTCGCCGGCGGTCTTGGAGAAGGCGTCGTTGGTGTAGATCACCGAGTAGGTCTGCGGCAGCGGCTCGAGCGTCTTGAACAGCGCCGCCGTCGCGGCGAACTGCCGGGTGGCGCGCGGAAACATGCCGAACACGAACTTGAGGCCGCGCGTGAAGATCGCGTCGGAGCCGCCGCCGGTCTGCACCATCGGCTTCTTCGCCCGCTCGGTGATCGCCGCGGTGGGCAGCACGATGTTGCTGCCGAACGAGCCGAGGAAGAGGTTGGTGCCCTCGTCGATCTGGCGCTGGATCAGCGTGGTGGCGCGCGCCGGGTCGCTGGCGTCGTCGAACAGCTTGAGCTCGATCCTGTACTTCTCGCCTGCGATCTCGACGCCGCCCAGCACGTCGTTCAGGTAGCTCGCGGCCGTGATGTAGCCGTTGTTGACGTTGAGCCCGGTCTCCGCCGCCGCGCCGGTGAGCGGCACCGAGCCGCCGATCACCAGGGTCTTGCCGGCCTGGGCCTCGGCCGAGCGGATGGCCGGCGCGGCGAGAGCGGCTGCCGCCAGCCCTCCCGTCCGCAGAACGTCGCGACGTCGCATGTGTTTCGATCCTCGGTGTCGATATCGGGTCAACGCGCGCAGTCTATTGCAAAACACGTGCCCTCGACGAAAGAGGCCCCACCATTCGCGCATGCCAGTTCCGCGTCATCGCCGGGAGCGCGCCGCGCGCTGACGCGTGCTGACTCTCTTCTCCTCCCCAGTTTCGCTGCTACGGAGTGAACACTCATGTTCCTCTCCGCCCGCGAAGCGGGGGGAGAGGCCAGGAGAGGTGGGTCATGGGTTGGTGCCCGCGAGGCGATCGATCTCCATCCAGACATCGATGGTGTCGCAACCACCCACCTCTCCTCCCCCACGCTTCGCGCGGGGCCCCTTCCTCTCCCCCCGCTTCGCGGGCGGAGAGGACTCATGTCTTCTCCCATTTCGGAGAGCCCGAACCTTGGATGTGTCCACTCCGTAGCCAGCGAAGCTGGGGAGGAGAAGTGAGCGCAAGTGCCTACGCATGGCGCGCTCCAGGCGAAGACCCGTCTCGAGTGATCAGCTGCGGACCTGGTGCTTCATCAGCTCGTCGCCGATCCGCCCGGTCAGGAACAGGCCGCACATGCGGTAGTCGCTGATCAGCGACCACAGCGGCGCCTGGAAGGTCGCCGGCCTGTTGCCCTCGACGAAGTAGTGGCTGAACCAGGCCGGGCCATAGCCGAAGAACGGCACCGCGATCAGCCACCACCAGCTCTGGGTCGCGATCGCCCAGACCAGCACCGCCGTCGAGGCGAGCGTCCCTGCATAGTGGATCGCGCGGGTGGCCGGCCTGGCATGCTCGCGCAGGTAAAACGGCCAGAACTCGGCATAGGTGCGATGGATGGCCATGCGACAATTCTACGACGAAACGGCGCTGTCGCCTACGACCGGTCAGTCCTTCGGCGCCGGTCCGAGCAGGTCCCATTTGTTGCCGGCGATGTCGAGGAACACGGCGACCTGTCCGTAGGCCTCCGTGCGCGGCGGTCTGGCGAAGGCGACCCCGGCCGCGACCATGCGTTCGCGGGTCGCTTCGAAGTCATCGACGCGGAGGAAGAAGCCGACGCGACCGGCGAACTGGTTGCCGACGATGCGCTCCTGTTCCTCTCCGTCCGCCCTGGCGATCAGAATTCCGGTCGCGGTGCCGGGCGGGCGCACGACCACCCACCGCTTCGGCCGTCCGTCATTGGTGAGCGAGGGGACGTCCTCGACCAGCTCGAAGCCGAGGATGCGGACGAAGAAGTCGATCGCCGGGTCGTACTCCTTCACGACGAGAGCGACGAGGTTCAGCTGCGACATGTCAGGGTGGTTCCGTCTTTCAGCCCAAGGCTCCCGACTTCCTGAGCCCGTCGATCTCGTCCGTGCCGTACCCTGCCTCGCGCAGGATCTCCTCGCTGTGCTCGCCCACCGTCGGCGGCGGGCCAGCCTTGCGTGGTTGGGCGAAGCCCAGGCGAATGGGATTGTTCACCGTGCGCGGGATCTCGGGGTTGTCGGTATCGGCGAAGATGCCGGCGTGGCGCGCCTGCTCGTCGTCGACCACGTCGGCCAGCCGGCCGATCACGCCGAAAGGAATGCCGGTGCCGGCAAAGGCCGTCTCCCACTCGGCATAGGTTCGCGCGGCGAAGATCGGCGCCAGCTCCTTGTGCAGCTCGAGCGCGCGCTCGCGGCGCTCGGCGCGGCTGCCGAAGCGCGGGTCCTCCAGCAGGTCGGGCCGGCCGATCGCCGTGCAGAGCGGCGCCCACAGCCGGTCGTCGCGCACCATCAGGAGCTGGAGCCAGCGATCGTCCCGGGTGCGGTAGAGGTTGGTCAGCGCGTTGCGCGGCTTGTCGGGCGACTGGCGCGGCGGCAGCCTGGCGCCGACCAGCGCACCCGCCGCCGACGTGCCGTTGGCCCACACGCCGTTGGCATAGAGCGAGGTGCCGACCCAGCAGCCCGTGCCGGTTCGGTCGCGCTGGCGCAGCCCCATCAGGATGGCGGCGACCAGGGTCATCGCCGTCGCGCGATCGCCTTGCGCCGGCAGCGACAGGCCGGGCGGGCCGTCCTCGTAGCGCGCCGCGTCGAGAATGCCGGAGCGGCCGAAATAGGCCGAGACGTCGAAGCCCGGCCGGTCGCGATCGGGGCCGCTCTCGCCGTAGCCGGTGAGCGAGCAGTAGACCAGGCGCGGATTGAGCGGCTGGACATCCTCCCAGCCGAGCCGCAGGCGCTCGCGCGCCGGCGGCGGGAAGTTCACGATCATGACGTCGGCCCGGCCGATCAGCCGCTCGAGCACGCCCCGCGCCTCGGCGTTCTTGAGGTCGAGCGCCAGCGAGCGCTTCAGCCTGCCGTCGAGCTGCCAGGGGAAATTGAGGTCGCTCGTGGGATAGCTCGCGTTGCGGAAGCTGTTGCGATGCGGGTCGCCGTCCGGCGGCTCGATCTTGATCACGTCGGCACCGAAATCGGCCAGCGTTGCGGCGGCGGCCGGTGCCGCGATGAACGAGCTGACGTCGAGGACGATCAGCCCGCTGAGGGGCAGCCCGCCGAGGGGCGGTTCGTCCGGCGACAGGTCCTCGCTCATCGGAGCGCGCCGCTCTGGCGCAGCCTGGCGATCTCGTCCCCGGACATCCCGAGCTCGCCCAGGATCTCGTCGCTGTGCTGGCCGAGCGCCGGCGACGGCCCGGCGATGCGCTGCTCGGCGAAGCCGAGGCGGATCGGGTTGGCGAGCGTGCGCGGCATGTCGGCGATCGCCGTCTCGACCACCGCGCCGCACGCCACCGCCTGCTCGTCGCCCGGCACGTCCTGCGGCCGGCTGATCACGCCGAAGGTGATGCCGTTGTCCGCCAGCGCCTTGCGCCAATGCTCGTAGTCGCGCTGCGCGAAGGCGTGCTTGAGGATGGCGGCGAGGTCGGCCGAATGCTGCCGCCGGTCGGCCTGGGTGACGAAGCGCGCGTCGTCGGCCAACTCGGGCTGGCCGATCGCCTGGCAGAGCGGCACCCACATCTTGTCCTCGCGCACGATGGTGAGCTGCAGCCAGCGATCGTCCGACGTGGTGTAGATGTTGCCCAGCGCCGAGCGCGGCCGCTCGGGCGGCGGGCGGTGCGGCAGGAAGGCGCCGACCAGGGCGGCCTGGGCAATGACGCCGCACGACCACAGGCCGTTGCCGAGCAGCGAGGTACCGACCCACGAGCCCTCGCCGGTCTTCATGCGATGGATCAGCGCCATCAGGATGGCCGAGACCAGGCCCATCGCCGTCGCGCGATCGCCCTGCGCAGGACCGGGCACGCCCGGTGGGCCGCCCTCGTAGCGCTGCGCGTCGAGGAGACCAGAGCGGGCGAAATAGGCGGTGGCGTCGAAGCCCGGCCGGTCGCGGTCGGGGCCGCTCTCGCCGTAGCCGGTCAGCGAGGCATAGATGAGCCGGGGGTTGACCGGCTTCACGTCCTCGTAGGCGAGCTTGAGCTTGTCGCGCACCGGCGGCGGGAAATTGCAGATCAGCACGTCGGACACGGCGATCAGCCGGTCGAGCGCGGCGCGTGCCTCGGGGAGCTTGAGGTCGAGCACCAGGGAGCGCTTGTTGCGCGAATCCATGTGCCAGGGATAGTTGACCTCGGATTTCGGGTAGTTCGACGAATCGTGCATGATCCGCCGGTTCGGGTCGCCGTCCGGCCCCTCGACCTTGATCACGTCGGCGCCCCAGTCGCCCAGCACGACGGCCGCCGCCGGGGCGGCGATGAATGAACTGATGTCCAGCACGCGCAGGCCTGCCAGCGGCAGGTCGGACTCGGTCATGTGTTGGTCCCCGAAAGAGATGTACCGGGCGCTATCGTTGCCGGCCCCGGGCGCGCGTCAAGTGCGGCGGCGAAAGCGCATTTCGTTTGGAGAGATGGTGAGGATGGTGTCATGACTTCGTCCTCCCTGGCTTCGCTGCCGGGGAGTGGACAATTCATGTTCCTCTCCCCCGCCCTCATGAGCGCGTTCGGCTCCGCCGAGCCGCACATAAGGGGGAGAGGCCAGGTGAGGGGGCTTCGAAGATCACCTGCAACCCCCTCACCCAACCTCTCCCCCTGGCGGGGGAGAGGAGCATGAAAGGGAGACGTGTCCGCTCCGTAGCAGCGAAGCTGGGGAGCGAAAACTTGGGGGAACACCGTGGCCAGGAAGCGCAAGCCAAATTTCATCGTCGTGCTGATTGACGATCTCAGGTTCGACGAGCTCGGCATCTGCGGCCACCCGTATATGAAGACGCCGCACATCGACCGGATCGGCCGCGAGGGCGCGATGTTCACGGCGGCGTTCCACACCACGCCGCTGTGCTCGCCCAACCGCGCCTCCATCGTCACCGGGCAGTACGCCAGCCGGCACGGCATCATCGACAACGTGGCGCGCGACGCGCACAGCCACCGCCTGCCCAACTACCACGCCATCCTGCAGCGGCTGGGCTACGAGACCGCCCATGTCGGCAAGTGGCACATGGGCAACTCAGGCATGCCGCGGCCGGGCTACGACCGCTGGGTGAGCTTCCCGGGCCACGGCTCGATCGTCGATCCGGTGCTCAATATCGACGGCGAGGAGCGCCAGCATGCGGGCTACATCACCGATCTCCTGAACGGGCATGCCGTCGAGTTCCTGCGCCGCAAGCGCCGCAAGCCGTTCGCCCTGTTCTTCGCCCACAAGGCGGTGCATCCAGACGCCTTCCAGGCGGCCGACGGCACGATCGATCTCAGCAAGGGCGGCTACCGGCCGGCGCCGCGCCATGCCGATCTCTACAAGGGCGCGCATTTCCCGCGCCGGCCCAACGCGCTGCCGCCGGCCAGGGTGGTGAAGGACAAGCCGGCCTGGACCGAGGCGTTCAAGCTCCGTGTCAACGAAGCCTCGCGCAAGGTGCTCGACGGCATCCAGGCCGGCAGCGACGAGGAGATCCGCCTGCGCGCCGCCATGATGGCCTCGGTCGACGAGGGCATGGGCGATGTGCTCGCGGCCCTGGAGGAGACCGGCCAGCTCGACGACACCTTCATCCTGTTCCTGGGCGACAACGGCTACTTCTTCGGCGAGCACGGGCTGGGGCCCGAGCGCCGCTTCGCCTACGAGGAGGGCATCCGCTCGCCGTTCCTGATTCGCTATCCCGCCTGGTTCGAGCCGGGCAGCGAGAACGACGATCTGGTGCTGGCGCTCGACATCGCGCCGACGCTGGTCGATCTCGCCGGCGGCAAGGCCGCCGATTTCGGGCACATGCAGGGCCTGTCGTTGCGACCCCTGGCGAAGCGCGGCCGGCGCGCCGGCTGGCGCCGCTCCTTCATGTGCGAGTATTTCAGCGAGAACGCCATGCCGTGGCTGATCGGCATGAGCTACAAGGCGATCCGCACGCGCCGCCACAAGTACATCCACTGGACCCAGAAGTCGCTCGACGGCGTCGCGTGCGACGAGCTCTACGACCTCGGGGCCGACCCCTACGAGATGCACAACCTGATCGGCAGGCGCAGCGAGCGCGCCACCGTGGCGAAGCTGCGCAAGCAGCTCGCGGCCCTGGTCGCGCAGTCGGTGGGGCTGTGATGGGTGCCGGGCGCGCGATCCCATCGCGCTTCTTTGTGTAGTCGGCAGACCAGAGACACCTTTAGGATCTCGAGTTTGTCTTCCTGTCGTCCTGAACGAAGTGAAGGACCTCATCGCCGTTCACTGCGAGCGTGCTTTGAAACCTCCGGCGATGAGATCCTTCGCTGCGCTCAGGATGACAAGAGAGATGCGTTCGCTCACCAACGCACACTCTCGAGCGTGGCGTTCCAACTATGAATCCTTTGCAGCGAGACATCGCCATGACCCTGACCAAACGCACCTTCCTCGCCACGACCTTCGCTGCAGCCGCAGCTTCCGGCACCGCCCGCGCGCAGGCGTGGCCGGCCAAGCCGATCCGCATGATCGTGCCGCTGGCGCCCGGGGCCACCGCCGACATCGTGGCGCGCGTGTTCGCCGAGGGGCTCGGCAAGGCGCTCGGCCAGACAGTCGTGGTCGAGAACAAGACCGGGGCCGGCGGCACCATCGCCACCGCCGAGGCGGCGCGCTCGCCGGCCGACGGCTACACGATGGCGCTGGTCTCGCAGGGGACGATGGTCTTCAACATCGGGCTCTACAAGGCGCCGGGCTACGACTCGCTGAAGGACCTGACCCTGGTCACGGCGACCGGCGGCGTCTCGAACGTGCTGATCGTCCATCCCGACAACCCGGCGAAGAGCGTCGCCGACCTGCTGGCGCAGGCGCGGGCCAAGCCGGGCGAGCTGACCTACTCGTCGGGCGGCGTCGGCACCAGCCATCACATGTCGGGCGTGCTGCTCGAGCTGCGCACCGGCATCAAGCTGCAGCACGTGCCTTATCGCGCCACGCCGGCCGGCATCCAGGCGGTCGCCAACGGCGAGGTGACGATGGGGCTGTTCAACACGCCGACCGTGATCGGGCTGATCAAGGGCGGCAAGCTGAAGCCGCTCGCCGTGACCAGCGAGAAGCGCTCCGGCCTGCTGCCCGACGTCCCGACCATGATCGAGTCGGGCGTCAAGGACTACGTCGTCAACACCTGGATGGGCTTCGCCGTCCCGGCCGGCGTGCCAGAGCCGGTGGTCGGCCGGCTCAATGCGGAGATCAACCGGATCGGCCAATTGCCGCCGGTGCGCGAGAGGATGCTGGGCCAGGGCATCGAGATGCTGCCCGCCGAGCCGCCCGCCGCCGCCCAGAAGCTGGTGCGCGACGACCTGGCCCTGTGGCTGCCGATCATCAAGGCCTCGGGCGCCTCGGCGGAGTGACTTATTCTCCTCCCCAGCTCCGCTGAAGAGGTGTCCGCGCCTGCCCTGAGCGAAGCCGAAGGGGCTTCGCCGACGGGGTCATTGGCCGGGAGCGCGCCACTCATAGGCGCTAAGTGAACTTTGGCCGAAGACCCAACAATATCCTCATCCTGAGGAGGCCGCGCAGCGGCCGTCTCGAAGGATGGGCCACGCACGAAATCGCGGAAACAGCGCTGTCGCAGCACTCGTCGTGTTGCCGACCAAAGGGCGAAGGTTCCTTCGCCCGAATCGAGACGCGGCCCTGCAGGCCGCTCCTCAGGGTGAGGATTCTTTGTGAGTTCAGAACTCCTGACATAGGGCTATGTCGGGAGTTCTGAAGCTAAGTTGGCGCGTATGGGTGGCGCGCTCCGAGCCATGATCCGTCCGTCGCCGTATGAGGGCGGCACATCTTCATGCTGCGCTTGGGGAGGCGAACGCAGCGTTCCTTGCAAAAGCCGCCTTCGGCGCGTATCTCCCAGCCGCCTTCAACCAGGGGAGAGCGCACGCCAGCGCAGGATCATCATGGGCTACAGAGTCGCCGTCGTCGGCGCGACCGGTAACGTCGGTCGCGAAATGCTGCAGATCCTGGCCGAGAGGAACTTCCCGGCCGATGATGTCGTCGCCCTGGCGTCCTCCCGGTCGGTCGGCAAGCAGACCTCGTTCGGCGACAAATCGGTCCTGAAGGTCCACGACCTGGCGAAGTTCGACTTCAAGGGCATCGACATCGTGCTCAGCTCGCCGGGCGCCAAGGTGTCGGCCGAGCACAGCCCGCGCGCCGCCAAGGCCGGCGCCGTGGTGATCGACAACACCTCGTACTGGCGCATGGATCCGGACGTGCCGCTGGTGGTGCCCGAGGTCAATGCCAAGGCGATTGCCGGCTACAAGGGCCGCGGCATCATCGCCAACCCCAACTGCTCGACCATCCAGATGGTGACGGCGCTGAAGCCGATTCACGACGCGGCCACCATCCGCCGCGTCGTCGTCGCGACCTACCAGTCGACGTCCGGCGCCGGCAAGGACGCGATGGACGAGCTGCTGAACCAGACCAAGAGCTTCTTCGTCAACCAGACGCTGGAGCCCAAGAAGTTCACCAAGAACATCGCCTTCAACGTGATTCCCCACATCGACGTCTTCATGGACGACGGCTCGACCAAGGAAGAGTGGAAGATGGTGGTCGAGACCAAGAAGATCCTCGACCCCAGGATCAAGGTCCACGCCACCTGCGTGCGCGTGCCGACCTTCATCGGCCACGCCGAGGCGATCAATCTCGAGCTCGATCAGCCGCTCGACGAGCACGAGGCGCGCGCGCTGCTGGCCGCCCAGCCGGGCATTCTGGTGGTCGATCGGCGCGAGCCGGGCGGCTACGTCACGCCCCAGGAAGTGACCGGCCAGGACGGCGTCTTCGTGAGCCGCGTGCGCGTCGATCCGACGATCGACAACGGCCTGTCGATGTGGGTGGTGAGCGACAATCTGCGCAAGGGCGCCGCCCTGAACGCCATCCAGATCGCCGAGGAGCTGATCAAGAGCTACATCTGAAGGTGATCGGTTCAGGCCGAATCTTCACCCTGAGGAGCACGCCGCAGGCGTGCGTCTCGAAGGGTGGGCACCAGAAGTGCCCGTTCCGACCCTTCGAGACGCGGCCTGCGGCCGCTCCTCAGAGGACGTGACTTTATTGAATTCTGTCGTCCCTCTCCTGTCATCCTGAGCGCAGCGAAGGATCTCATCGCCAGAAGTTCCAAAGTAAGAAAAGTTCGCGGCAGCGACCTCATCAATCGCCCAAAAGCGACTATCGAAAAAGTCACAGGCTCTCAGGGTGAGGTCAGGCTTGGTCCTTCTGCTCGAGAGACTCCCTCGATCGCGGCGCGATAATCGCTTTTCAGAACAGGTGATTGGAGGCGTTGCTTCCTGTACAATGGCAAAATGTACGGGACGCCTCCGATCGATGCGCCGGGGCACGATTCGCTGGCCGGCGGCCGTGCGCCGACTCCCTTGTTCGGCGACGACACGCAAAGCTTCGTGCAGCAGATGCGGCTCGCCGCGCAGGCGCATCGTGCCGGCCGCCTCGACGAGGCGATCGGCTCGTACCTGCGCCTGCTCGCCGTGCAGCCGCACCATGCCGAGCTGCACAACAATCTCGGCGTCGCCCTGCGTCTCGCCGGCAAGCTCGAGGCGTCGGTCTGCCATCACCGCCTGTCGCTGGCGGCCGAGCCCGACAATCCGGCGCTGCATTCCAACCTCGGCAATGCGCTCAGGGCGGCCAACCGGCTCGACGAGGCGGCGACCCATCACTTCCGCTCGATCAGCCTCAATCGCACCTACGCCGAGGGCTTCTTCAACCTGGCGCTCTGCCTGCGCGACCTCGGCCGCGTCGAGGAGTCGATCGGCTGCTTCACGCGCTCGCTGGCGCTCGATCCGGACAATGCGCGGGTCAAGGCAGAGCACGCCATCGCGCTCCTGATGCGCGGCGAGATGGAAGCGGGCTTCGCCGCCTACGAGGTGCGCAAGCAGCTCGCCGACTGGCCCAGGCCAGACTTCAGCAAGCCGGCCTGGCTCGGCGGTCCGATCGGCGGGCGGTGCATCCTGCTCTATCCCGAGCAGGGGCTGAGCGACGTGCTGCTGTTCGTGCGCTTCGCGCGCGAGCTGAAGCGGCGCGGCGCCATCGTCATCGTGCTCTGCCAGGCGCTGCTCAAGGACCTGCTCGCCGGCGTCGACTATGTCGACGAGGTCGTGTCCGAGGGCGAGCTGTTGCCCGCCTTCGACGTGCATGCCTCCCTGGTGTCGCTGCCGCATCTCTGCCACGTCGATTTCGATGCCGTGCCGGCCGAGCCTGCCTACCTGCAGGCGCCGCGCACGAGTCGAATCAGGCTCGGCCACGTCGAGCGGGCGAAGCTGCGCGTCGGGGTCTACTGGGCGGCGATGCCCGGCCAGGCGCACGACCGCCGCCGCTCGGCGCCGTTCAGCGAGATCATGGCGCTGGCCGGCGATCCCGACCTGCTGGTGTTCAGCCTGCAGGGCGGCGCCGCGCAAAAGGAGATCGAGCAGCTGGGCGCCGGCGGCCTGGTGCACGATGTCGGCCGCGGCATCTTCGACTTCGCCGAGGCGGCGACGGCGCTCTCGCAGCTCGACCTGGTGGTCTCGATCGACGCGCCGATCGCGCATCTTGCTGCCGCGATGGGCATCAGGACCTGGGTGCTGCTGCCGCAGGCGGCCGACTGGCGTTGGCGCCTGCGCAGCCGCAGCGGCTCGTGGCATCGCACGGCGCGGCTGTTCGTCCAGCCGCGCGCCGGCGACTGGGCCGCCGTCTTCGCATCGGTGCGCCGCGAGCTCGCGACGCTGAAGCAGCAGGCCGTCGCCGCCTGAGCACCCCATTGTGGGCAAGGGATTTCATCTTGTGCCCAGGCAATCGTCATCCCGACCGGAGCCGCGCGTCGAGGTGTGGCACGTCACGGGCAGGAGGCCTGCGTGAGCTGTCGCAGAGCCTGCGTCGCCCGGCGGAGGTCGGCCGCATCGTCGACATCGTCGAGCATGTCGGCGACGCCAACGGAGTAGCGCGGGGGAATTGCTGCCAGCGTATCGGCGAGGGCGCGTCGCGTCGACCAGCGAACCCCGTCGAACAGCGCGCGCGGCAAGGGCCGGACCCGCCGGCTGCCGATCAACCAATAGCCGCCGTCGCTCGCCGGCCCGAACACCAGGTCGTGGCGGCCGAGCAGCGCGAAGGCACGCGCGATGTGATGCGGCCGCAGCGCCGGGATGTCGCTGCCGACCAGCACGACCGGGCCCGGCGGCAAGGTGTCGAACGGCCGCCGCATGCGCGAGCCGAGATCGCCGCGTCCCTGCGGGCGGCGACGGAGGCTGCGCCAGATCGGATGGTCGAGCGAGTCGTCCGGCGTCACGAACAGCCACACCGTCCAGCGCCGGTCGGCAGCAAGAGCCCGCAGCATCGTTTCCAGCGTCGCGCGATAGAAGCGTGTCGCGGCCAGCGTGCCAATGCCCTGCGCGAGCCGGCGCTTGACCCGGCCAGCCTGCGGTGCGCGTGCGAAGATCACGAGATGGCGGAGCATCGGCCGCAGGGCATCAGGGATGGATCATCGGCCATGGACCATCAGCCATGGATTGTCAGCCGTACAGGCGCCGGATGACGTGCGGCGGCACGCCGGCGAAATACAGGCCGAGGCACGACAGGTTGCGCAGTGGACGTAGCACCCAGCCATCGCGCTCGTAGCGACGCGCCGAGGTGATCATCTCGGCGTCGAGCGGGACGAGCCTGCGACGGCCGATTCGGCGCGCCAGCTCGACGTCTTCCATCAGCGGCACGGCGGCAAAGCCGCCGAGGTGGCGATAGAAGGCGCGCGCCATCACCAGGCCCTGATCGCCGTAGGGCAGGCCGAAGGTCCGGCAACGCCAGTCGACGAGGCGCTCGATGCGGCGCGCGCGGCGATCGGCCGAATCGAGGCGCAGGCGGAAGTAGGTGGCACGGTCCTGGTTGCCGGCGTCGGTTGCGAAACGCCGGATGGCTTCGCTCCATCCCGGGCCGGGCCGCGAGTCGGCATGGAGGAAAAAGAGCCACGGCGCTTCGCCCGAATCGGCGCCGGCGGAGAGCTGCCCGCCGCGACCGGCCGGTGCCGTCACGACTCGCACGCCAGCTCTGCGGGCGATCGCCGGCGTGTCGTCGCGCGAGCCGCCGTCGCAGACCGTGATCGTGAGGGAAAGACCGGCCGGCGAGCCCAGCGCCGCGATGGTGCCGCCGAGGCTCGCGGCGGCATTCAGGGCCGGGATGACGACGTCGAGCCCGATCGTCACGCGCTGCAGGCAGCGCCGCCCAGGACGCAGAACTTGGCGCAATGCGGATGGTTGAGCTGCACGGGTCCGGTGCTTTGGGCAAGGGTCTCGCCGAGCTCGAACTGCGGGTCGTAGGGCAGCAGGGTGCAGGCGACGACGGCCGGCCGCGGCGCGCCCTTGCGCTTGATGACCATGCGCGAGGAGGCGCACATCACGCTGTCGGGCGCCTTGCGGAGGATGCCCCAGCACGAAGTGGTGATCTCGGGCACGTCGACCGTGGCGTCCATCTCGGGGAACAGCACAAGCGCCGCCGGGCTCGCGGCATCGATCGGCACGCCGAGCTCGGCGAACAGGCGGGCGTAGCCGGCGCGCACCTGGTCCTCGCTCTCGTCGGAGAAGCGGCGTCCGGCGACATGGACGTCGAAGCCCGCCTCGGCGAGCCAGACCAGCCCGTCGATGGTGGGCTTCCAGCTCCTCGCGCCGCGCTCGCTCTCGTGCAGCGCGCGGCCGTAGTGGTCGACCGAGACGCGCAGGGTCAGGTTGCGGCCGTGGCGCTCGAGCAGGCGCAGCAGCGCGGCCTTCATCCTGTGCATCGGCTTCATGGCGTTGGTCAGCACCATCGCCTTGAAGCCGCGCGACAGCACGTCGTCGAGCATGGCCGGCAGCTCGCGATTCATGAACGGCTCGCCGCCGGTGAAGCCGATCAGACGGGTGTCGTGACCCTCGCGCTCGATCTCGTCGAGATAGGCCGCGACCTCGGCAGCGCCGAGATAGACCAGCCGGTCGTTGCGCGGCGAGGATTCGATATAGCAGTTGGCGCACGTCAGGTTGCACAGCGTGCCGGTGTTGAACCAGAGCGTCTCGAGCGAGCGCAGGGCGACATGGGCCCGCGTCTCGCCTTTGGCAGTGGTCAGGGGGTTCTGGAACTTCGCCGGATCGATAGGAACGGTGAGCATCGATGGGGTCCTGCGTGAACGCGCCGGTGAGCGAGCCTAGCACAGACCGCAGCCGCTCGACCTCCCGCACGGGCTTGGTTACGCTCTGTCATCAAGATGGGGAGACAAATGCTCGACGGCCAGTCACTCGACAGGATCCTGAGGAACGCCCGCACGCACAATGTCTGGCTGCCCAAGCCGGTTACCGACCAGCAACTGCGCGAAATCTACGAGATCGTGAAGTGGGGGCCGACCTCGGTGAACTCCCAGCCGGGCCGCATCGTCTTCGTGCGTACGGCCGAGGGCAAGGAGAAGCTCAAGCCGGCGCTGAGCCCGGGCAACCTCGACAAGACGATGGCGGCGCCGGTCACCGCGATCATCGCCTACGACACCCGGTTCTACGAGCACCTGCCGAGCATCTTCCCGCACAACCCGGCGGCCATCGACCTGTTCAAGGGCGCCGGCAAGGAAGAGCTGGCGCGCACGACGGCGGTGCGCAACGGCACCTTGCAGGGCGCGTACTTCATCATCGCGGCCCGCGCGCTGGGGCTCGATTGCGGCGCCATGAGCGGCTTCAACAACGCCGTGGTCGACCAGGCGTTCTTTCCCGACGGCCGCTTCAAGTCGAACTTCCTGTGCAATGTCGGCTACGGCGACCACGGCAAGCTGTTCACCCGCAGCCCGCGCCACTCGTTCGAGGAGGCGTGCACGCTGATGTGATCGTCTCGCTCTGCCTATGAGCGCCACAGAGTGGCGCGCTCCGGGCCGTGAATCTGGCGGTGCTACATCCCGAAATTGCGCCCGATCGAGCGCCACGGGATCGGCAGCAGCGAGACCAGGGCGGCGACGCCGAAGACCAGGATGACGGCGCCGGAGATGCGGTTCAGCCAGAGCAGGCCGACGCCGGTGAAGCGGGCGCGCAGCGCCACGGCGGCGGTGCAGATGATGGTCCACCAGCCCAGCGCGCCGCAGAACACGGCGGCAACCAGCAGGCCGGCGTCGGGCAGGCTGGCGCCGACGCCCGCGAGGTTGCGGCCGGCGAAGGCGGCGCCGAAGGCCATCACCGTCAGCGGGTTGAACACGGTGATGAAGAAGCTCGAGCTGGCGTACTGGAGGTGTGTCGACACGCGGTGCTCGCGATCGTCGGCCACCGGATCGCCGACGGTGCGCGGGCGATGGCGCATGGTGGTCCAGCCCATGACGACCAGGACGACACCGCCGATGCCGAGCAGCCAGCCCTCGCGTTCCTTGACGAACTGCTCGACGAAGGAGAGGCCGAAGGCGGCCACGGCACCGAACACCGAATCGCCCAGCGCCGCGCCGATGCCGGTCATGTAGCCGGCCACCGCGCCGACGGTGATCGAGCGGCGGATGCACAGCACGGCCGCCGGCCCGACCGGCACGGCGATCAGGAATCCGATGATGGCGCCTTCGATGGCGAGCGCGATGGGATCGAAGACGAAGCCCGGGATCTTCATGGTCGGGCTACTGGAGTGCCTCGGCGACGAAGCGGCGTGGCGGCGCGACCAGGCGATCCTGGGCCGCCACCAGTTGCAGCTCGCGCTCGCCGGCGGCGCGTGTCGCCTCCAGCACGGCGAAGATCGACGAGGCAGCCTTGCCGAGCGCCAGGGCGACGTCGCCGGTTTCGATCCAGTGGGCGGAAAACAGGGCGGCGACGGCATCGCCGGTGCCGTTCGGGGCGATGTCGAAGCCGATCAAGGGCGTGGCGATGCGCCAGGCGGCGTCGCGACTCACCGCCAGCATCTCGACCCGGTCGGCCGGCGCGTCGGCCCGGCGCAGGCTGGTGATCAGGGCGAGCTTCGGCCCGGCCAGCAGGATGCGCGCCGCGGCCAACGCATCGTCGAGGGTCGCCACGGTGCGGCCGGTCAGGTGCTCGAGCTCGAAATGGTTGGGCGTGACCAGGTCGCAGGCCGGGATGGCCCGCGCGCGAAAGAAGGCGTCGATGCCCGGCCGGACATAGAGGCCGGTGTCGACGTCGCCCAGCACCGGATCGCAGCACCACACCGCACGCGGGTTGGCTTGGCGCACCCGTCGTGCCGTGTCGAGCACGACGTCGGCCAGGGCGGCGTCGCCGACATAGCCGGTCAGCAGGGCGTCGCAGCGCTTCAGGAGGCCGAGCGCCTCGATGCCCTGCACGATCTCGCCGACCTGGTCGGCCGGGGCGACCCTGCCGCGCCAGGCGCCGTAGCCGGTGTGATTGGAGAACTCGACCGTGTTTACCGCCCAGACCTCGTGGCCCAATCGTTGCAAAGGAAAGGTGGCTGCCCGGTTGCCGACATAGCCGTAGGCGACATGGCTCTGAAGCGAAAGAAAATGCATGTAGTCCAAGACCTTGCCACAAGCGGGTCCGCCGTTATAGTCCGCCGCCTTTTGCCGGAACCCCCTCCTGGAACCCCCTCGCCCGGAACCATCGTCATGGCCCAGACCGTCCGTCCCCGTCGCAGCGTCCTCTACATGCCTGGCGCCAACACGCGCGCGCTGGAGAAGGCGCGCAGCCTGCCGGCCGACGCGCTGATCTTCGATCTCGAGGATGCAGTCGCGCCCGATGCCAAGGAGGCGGCGCGGGCCAACGTGGTGGCGGCGGCGCAAAGTCGCAGCTACGGCAAGCGCGAGATCGCCATCCGCTGCAACGGGCTCACGACCGAGTGGGGCAAGGCGGACATTGCCGCCATCGCCCGGTCGGGCGCCGACGCGATCCTGGTGCCCAAGGTCGAGAGCGCGGCGGAAGTGGCCAACGTCGTGGCGCTGCTCGATGCGGCGGGCGCGCCGGCCTCGATGATGGTGTGGGCGATGATGGAGACGCCCAAGGGCATCCTGCGCGCCGAGGAGATCGCCGGTTCGCATCCCAGGCTGGCGCTGTTCATCATGGGCACCAACGACCTGGTGAAGGACATGCGCGCGCGCCACACGCCGATGCGCCTGCCGATGGTGACGGCGCTCGGCCTCGGCATGCTGGCGGCGCGCGCTTACGGGCTCACCATCCTCGACGGCGTCTACAACGACATCAAGGACGAGACGGGCTTCCGCGCCGTCTGCCAGCAGGGCCTCGAGATGGGCTTCGACGGCAAGACGCTGATCCACCCCGGCCAGGTCGAGCCGTGCAACGAGGTGTTCGCGCCGTCGGCTTCCGAGCTCGAGATGGCGGGCAGGATCGTCACCGCCTTCCGGCAAGCGCAGGCCGAGGGCAAGGGCGTGGTCACGGTCGACGGCCGCATGATCGAGAACCTGCACGTCGAGCAGGCCGAGCGGGCGCTGGCGCTCGCCGCCGCGATCCGCGAGCTGCAGGCCGCGGCGTGAGCGCGCGACTTGAGAATCGAGGCGTCGCCACCCAATGCCTCACCCTGAGGAGCGCGCGAAGCGCGCGTCTCGAAGGGTCGGCACGAGCACCATGCCTGATCCGCATCCTTCGAGACGCCGCGCGACGCGCGGCTCCTCAGGATGAGGTGGTTGGGTTGCTCGCGGGCAACCACGGACCGAGGGCACGACCCCCATGAGCACCAAGAGCAAGACCAGCACCGGCAACTTCTTCGAGGATTTCAGGGTCGGCCAGGAAATCCGGCACGCGACGCCGCGCACCCTCACCGAGGCCGACGCGGCGCTGAACGTAGGTCTCTACGGTTCGCGCTTCGCCATCAACTCGTCCGACGTGTTCGCGCGCGCCATCGGCCTGCCGCGCGCACCGCTCGACGACCTGCTGGTGTTCCACGTCGTCATCGGCAAGACGGTGCCCGACATCTCACTCAACGCGGTGGCCAATCTCGGCTACGCCGAGTTCCGCTGGGGCGTGCCGGTCTATCCCGGCGACACGCTGTCGGCGCAGTCGACGGTGCTGGGCCTGCGCGAGAACTCCAACCGGGCGAGCGGCGTCGTCTGGGTGCGCTCGACCGGGGTCAACCAGAACGGCGAGATGGTGCTCGACTACGTGCGCTGGGTGATGGTGTACAAGCGCGATCGCGAGGCCGCCGTTGCGCCTGCGGTAACGCCGAGGACCGCGCCTTCGGTGGCGCCGGCCGACCTGATCGTCCCGACGGGGCTCGACCTCGCCGGCTACGACGACGTCGCGGCGGGCTCGACCGATCGCTGGGAGGACTACCGGCCGGGCGAGCGCATCGACCATGTGAGCGGCATCACGCTCGAGGATTCCGATCACATGTTCTCGACGCGGCTCTACCAGAACACGGCGCGGGTGCATTTCGACGCCTTCGCCGGCAAGAGCACGCGCTTCGGCCGCCGGCTGGCCTATGGCGGGCACGTGATCTCGCTCGCCCGCGCGCTGTCGTTCAACGGGCTGGCCAACGGCTTTCGCATGGCGGCGATCAACGGCGGCAGCCATGTCGCGCCGACCTTCGGCGGCGACACGATCTACGCCTGGTCGGAAGTGCTCGAGGCGGCACCCCTGCCGGGCCGTGACGACGCGGGCGCCCTGCGTGTGCGGACCATCGCCAGCAAGGATTGCCCGGCCGGCTCGTGGCCCGGCAAGCAGGCCGATGGCAAGTACCATCCGGCGGTCGTGCTCGACCTCGACTACTGGCTGCTGGTGCCGCGCCGGCGCTGACGGCCGTGCATGAGCGCAGCCGGAAGACGATGAACTGTCAAAGCTCCAGGCCGTGTTTCATGGCGCGCAAATTCCGCTTAGAAATCCGGGGCTTAAGCCGATGCGCCCGGCGACATTCGTTGAACTGGCCACGGCTGCGCGCTAAACAGGGAAAAGCTGTCTCGCCATTCGAGGTCCATCGCGATGAGCGCCGCCAATCGGCCGGTCCACCGGCCGCTGTCTCCCCATCTGCAGGTCTATCGGCCGCAGCTCACGTCCGTGCTGTCGATCCTGCATCGCGCCACCGGCATCGCGCTGTCGGTGGGCGTCCTCTATCTTGCGACCTGGGTGGTCTACGCCTCGGCGAGCCCCAAGACCTATGCCCTGTTCCAGGCATTCAACACCTCGATCCTGGGCCGTCTGTTCCTGGCCGGCTGGCTGTTCTGCATGTTCTTTCACCTGTGCAACGGCATCCGGCACCTGTTCTGGGATGCCGGCTACGGCTTCGAGCTCAAGGATGCCTACCTCAGCGGCTGGATCGTGGTCGGCGTGTCGGCGGCGGCGACCGTGGTGTCGTGGATCGTCGGCCTGAGCCTGGCCTGAGGAGGTGGTCGTGGAAGACAGAAGAACCCCCCTGGCGCGCGCCCGCGGTCTCGGCTCGGCGCGCGACGGCCTGCATCACTGGTGGGTGCAGCGGCTGACCGCCGTCGCCCTGATCCCGCTGGTCGCCTGGTTCGCGGTGTCGCTCGTCATGCTGAGCGGCGCCGACCACATGGCAGTGCGAGCGTGGATCGGCTCGCCGGTCGTCATGGTGCTGCTGATCCTGACCATTGTCATCGGCCTGCACCACGGCCAGCTCGGCATGCAGGTCGTGATCGAGGACTACGTGCACGGCGACGGCTGGAAGCTCGCCCTGATCGTCGCCATCCGCTTCATCGCGTTCTTCTTCGGGCTGGCGGCGGTGGTCGCCATCCTGCGCATCGGGTTCGGAGGCTGAGATGGCCGAGGCAAGCGGCAAGAGCAACGGCGCCAGCGCCGGCACGGTCAATATCGGCGGCAACGCCTACAAGATCGTCGATCACGAGTACGACGTCGTGGTGGTGGGCGCCGGCGGCGCCGGCCTGCGCGCCACCCTGGGCCTTGCGACAAAGGGCCTGAAGACGGCCTGCATCACCAAGGTGTTCCCGACGCGCAGCCACACCGTGGCGGCGCAGGGCGGCATCTCGGCGTCGCTCGGCAACATGGGGCCGGACGACTGGCGCTGGCACATGTACGACACCGTCAAGGGCTCGGACTGGCTGGGCGACCAGGACGCCATCGAGTACATGGTGCGCGAGGCGGTGCCGGCGATCATCGAGCTCGAGCATTACGGTGTGCCGTTCAGCCGCACGCCCGACGGCAAGATCTACCAGCGCCCGTTCGGCGGCATGACGACGGAGTTCGGCAAGGGCATCGCCCAGCGCACCTGCGCAGCGGCCGACCGCACCGGTCACGCCATCCTTCACACGCTCTACCAGCAGTCGCTGAAGAACCACGCCGAGTTCTTCATCGAGTACTTCGCCCTCGACCTGATCATGGACGAGGGCGTGTGCCGCGGCGTCATGGCGTGGAACCTCGACGACGGCACAATCCATCGCTTCCGCGCCCACAAGACGGTGCTGGCGACCGGCGGCTACGGCCGCGTCTACTTCACCGCCACCTCGGCCCACACCTGCACCGGCGACGGCGGCGCCATGATACTGCGCGCCGGCCTGCCGATGGAGGACATGGAGTTCATCCAGTTCCACCCGACCGGCGTCTACGGCGCCGGCTGCCTGATCACCGAAGGCGTGCGCGGCGAGGGCGGCTATGTGACCAACGCGAGCGGCGAGCGCTTCATGGAACGCTACGCGCCGTCGGCCAAGGACCTGGCGTCGCGCGACGTCGTCAGCCGCTCGATGACCATCGAGATTCGCGAAGGCCGCGGCTGCGGCCCCAACAAGGATTACATCGAGCTGCATGTCGAGCATCTGGATCCGAAGGTGATCCACGAGCGCCTGCCGGGCATCGCCGAGACGGCGCGCATCTTCGCCGGCGTCGACGTGACCCGCCAGCCGATCCCCATCCTGCCGACCTGCCACTACAACATGGGCGGCATCCCGACCAACCATAAGTGCGAGGTGGTGACGGTTAAGGACGGCGATCCCAACGTCGTCGTCCCCGGCCTTCTCGCGGTCGGCGAGGCAGCCTGCGTGTCGGTGCACGGCGCCAATCGCCTCGGCTCCAACTCGCTGCTCGATCTCGTGGTGTTCGGCCGTGCCGCCGCCAACCGTTGCGCCGAGTTGCTGACGCCGGGCGAATCGCACAAGCAGCTGCCTCATGCCGGAGAGGAGGCGATTGCCCGTTTCGACCGGCTGCGCCACGCCAAGGGCGGCACCGGGACCGCCCAGCTCCGCCTCAACATGCAGCGCACCATGCAGAACGATTGCGCCGTGTTCCGCACCCAGCAGAGCCTCGACGAGGGTTGCGAGAAGCTCGACAAGGTGATCGGCGGCCGGCCCGATCTTCGGGTCAAGGATCGCTCGCTGATCTGGAACTCCGACCTGATGGAGACGCTGGAGTTCGAGAACCTGATCCTGCAGGCCCAGGCCACCATCCGCTCGGCCGCCAACCGCAAGGAGAGCCGCGGCGCGCATGCCCGCGAGGACTATCCCGAGCGCGACGACAAGGAATGGATGAAGCACACGGTGATCTGGGTCGACGACAGCGGCAAGACCCGCATCGACTACCGCCCCGTCATCATGCAGCCGATGAGCAACGACGTGCAGTCGTTCCCGCCCAAGGCGCGGGTGTACTGAGCGACGCCCGAGACGGCAACGACTGCGAGTTCGAGAGGAAGCGATGGCCGAGTTCACACTGCCCGCCAATTCCAAGATCGGCGTGGGCGAGACCTACAAGGCGCCGGCAGGGGCCAAGAACATCCGGACGTTCAAGATCTATCGCTGGACGCCGGACGACGGCAAGAACCCGTCGATCGATACCTACGAGGTCGATCTCGACACCTGCGGGCCTATGGTTCTCGACGCGCTGATCAAGATCAAGAACGAGATCGACAGCTCGCTGACCTTTCGGCGGTCGTGCCGCGAGGGCGTGTGCGGCTCGTGCGCGATGAACATCGACGGCACCAACACGCTGGCCTGCACCAAGTTCATGTCGGAGGTGAAGGGCGACATCAAGATCTACCCGCTGCCGCACATGCCGGTGGTGCGCGACCTGGTGCCCGATCTCACCGTGCCCTACGCCCAGCTCGCCTCGATCGAGCCGTGGCTGAAATCGACCAGCCAGCCGCCGACCCGCGAGCGCCTGCAGTCGCACGACGAGCGCGCCCGGCTCGATGGGCTGTGGGAGTGCATCTTGTGCTTCTGCTGCTCGACCTCGTGCCCGAGCTACTGGTGGAGCGGCGAGCGCTATCTCGGGCCGGCCGTCCTGCTGCAGGCCTACCGCTGGCTGGCCGACAGCCGCGACGAGGCCAAGGGCGAGCGCCTCGACCAGCTCGAGGACCCGTTCCGCCTCTACCGCTGCCACACCATCATGAACTGCACCAAGACCTGTCCCAAGGGCCTCAATCCGGCGAAGGCCATCGCCGAGATCAAGAAGATGATGGTCGAGCGGACGATTTGACAAGTTGGCCAAATTCTCATGACCAAGGTCTTCAACCTCTACGAAGCCAAGAACCAGCTCTCGTCGCTGGTCGACCGTGCTGCGTCCGGCGAGGAAATCGTGATCGCCAAGCATGGCCGGCCGATGGCCAAGCTGGTGCCGGTTCGGGCCGCCTCGAAGGAACCGCGCAAGCCGGCAAACGCCATGGGCATCACCCATATCGCGGACGATTTCGACGATCCGCTGCCTCCAGAGCTTCTCAAGCAGTTCGGCTACGACTCCTGACGGACATTCTGCTCGACACGCACGTCTTCATCTGGTGGGACGATGGCGCCCGGAAGCTGAGGAAGACCGTACGGGAGGCGATCACGGATCCGAGCAATAGGATCATCGTGAGTGCGGCCAGTATCTGGGAAATCTCGATCAAGCGCGGCATTGGCAAGCTCACGTTCAGGCATGACGTGGTGCAAGCCGTGCAGAGCAACGGCTTCGAAACACTCGATATCAATCCGGAGCATGCCGAGCTTGCCGGCTCGTTGCCGCTGCATCACTCCGATCCTTTCGACCGAATGTTGATCGCGCAGACGAAGATCAACGATCTTGTCTTGTTGTCGCTCGACAGAAAGATGCTGCCCTACGGAGTACCGCTTCTCGGAATCGAGTGATCGATGGTCTGCCGTTTGCTACATCGGCGGCATCAGAAAGATAATCAGGGAGCTCAAAATGACTTTCAGGCCTTACTCTGGCCTAGCGGCCCTCGTATTCGCGATTGTACTTTCAGCACCACCTGCCTTGGCTGGCAGCACGTTCGACGCGGTCAAGGCCAAGGGCTTTGTGCAGTGCGCGGTGAACACCGGGCTCGCCGGGTTCTCGTTCTCCGACAGCCAGGGCAAGTGGACCGGGCTCGATGTCGATCTCTGCAAGGCGATCGCGGCGGCGATGTTCGGCGATGCCGAGAAGGCCAAGTTCACGCCGACCACGGCGCAGCAGCGCTTCGTCGCCCTGCAGTCGGGCGAGGTCGACGTCATCACCCGCAACGCCACGCAGACCCTGCTGCGCGACACCTCGCTGGGCTTCAACATCGCCGGCGTCAATTTCTACGACGGCCAAGGCTTTCTCGTGCCGGCCAAGAGCGGCATCAAGAGCGCCAGGGAACTCAACGGCGCCACGATCTGCGTGCAGCCCGGCACGACCACCGAGCTCAACCTCGCCGACTACTTCCGCAAGAACAGGATGACCTTCAAGCCGGTGCTGATCGAGAAGCTCGACGAGCTGTTGCAGGCCTACGCCGCGGGCCGCTGCGATTCGTACACGACGGATGCCTCGGGTCTGGCCGCGGTGCGCGCCGCCCAGCTCTCCGGCAAGGGCGAGCACACGATCCTGCCCGAGCGCATCTCCAAGGAGCCGCTCGGCCCGATCGTGCGCCATGGCGACGACCAGTGGCTCGACCTCGTGAAATGGACCTTGATGGGGCTGATCGAGGCCGAGGAGCTCGGCATCACCTCGAAGAACGTCGACGAGATGGCGAAGAGCGACGATCCCGTCATCAAGCGCTTCCTCGGTGTGACGCCCGGCTACGGCAAGGCGATCGGCGTCGACGAGAAGTGGATGTACAACGTCATCAAGCAGATCGGGAACTACGGCGAGAGCTACGAGCGCCACGTCGGCGTCAACACGCCGCTCAAGCTCGAGCGCGGCCACAACGCGCTGTGGACCAACGGCGGCCTGCTGTACGCGATCCCCTTCCGGTGAGATCTCGGCATCCTCCCCAGCTTCGCTGGGGAGGAGGATGCTCACCCCGCTCGATCGAAGCGCATGTTCTTGATGCGGCCGGTCGAGACCTCGAGAGCGGCGATGCGGCCGGCGTCGTCGCGCACGAGATGCGCGAGCTGGGTCGGGGTCACCCAGCTTGCCGGCGATTCGATCTCGATCGTATCGGCGTCGAGGCCGCGTACCGCCCAGGGCGGACCGCCGGCGACCAGAGGACCGCTCACGGCCATGGTCCAGGTTTCGCCATTGCGCTCGATCGTCCAGGTCGCGGCGCAATCGGCCGACGCGTAGCGGCCGGCAAGTCCGGCCGGCACGTCGGCACGCGCTGCGAGCTTGCCGAACGCCAATACACGGCCGGCGCCGAGATCGACCGCGAGTCGATCCTTGCCGTCGGGCCTGATCGCGAACTCGAACGAGCCACGCTCTGCGGCGAGCCAGCCGTCAGCTCGGCGGGCCAGCACGAAGGGCATGCCGTTCTGCGTCACCGTTGCGTCGCGGTTGCGCCACGCCAGGTCGAACAGCGACGGCTCCTCCGCGTTGAACCAGGTGCCGGCGAGCGGCGCGATCTCTGCCTCGGTGATCACGGCTGGCGCCGGCTTCAGGCGCTCATGGCCAGCCAGGATCATCCGAGCGATGGTGCGCGCCTGGCGCCACGGGTCGATGCTCGCGAGATTGGCAATCACAACCACGGTGAGATCGGCCTCGGGCACGCGCAGCAACTCGGTGCGGAAGCCCGGCCACAGGCCGCCATGGCCGATCGTGGCCAGGCCACCCAGGTCATCGGCCTGCACGCCGCGGCGATACCTGTTGGCGTGCCCGCCGGCGAGCGGCTGCTCGGCGGTGAGCCGAGCCGGCAGGTCGCCCGGCGGCAGGGACGGCCGGTCGTAATGGCGGCTCCAGATCAGCAGGTCGTCGATCGTCGACGTGAGC
>LNFM01004106.1_pt1 | contig 27380 bp, 31 predicted proteins | sample 596031 | NCBI WGS metagenome assembly LNFM01 (sample SAMN04254537, study PRJNA301005) | activated carbon metagenome | isolation source: dual media filters at the Ann Arbor, Michigan drinking water treatment plant | place: USA: Ann Arbor
GTATAAGTGGACATGGGGGCTGAATAAGCTTTGGGTGTATGTGTTTTGGGAAAAAACTGGACAATTGGACAAATCGTATCTAAGTTGTTGATTTAATTGAAGAAAGTGTTGTCCAGTTTTATTTTTCTAAAAAAGACAACCGGACAGATTCCTGGACAAGGCTCCAAACCTAGATAGTTTCCCTACCCCAACAAGCCAAAAAAAAGTTAGCCGAAGCTAACTTTGATTTGAAACTTTGATCTGCTTTTTTTAGCTCAGGTACCTGATTGAGCGGATCATGCCGCGAGGTATCTGAGTGCCATTAGCAACCAAGCTCGGATTCCAAGCTTCTGTAATGTGGATGCCTTGTGGGAAATCCCTGATGATGAAACCCACCTGCCAGAACATACAAGGCTTGTACTCAGATACTTGAGTTGCATCAACCCAGACTTGCCCGTCATGAATCTCTGAGGCGTCTTCCCAAACTACTAAAGCTAGCTTGGGGGCAGTCTTCGGAATAGGAATTGCGTCTTTATTATTTTTCAAGGTAGATACTTAACGTCGTTAGATCCTACAACTTGCTTGATTCTGAACGCAGTCATACCGTTCAAATCCGGTATCCATCTGCTACCCTCGAAAGAGTTAGACTCAAACACACTTCTGTTTTTCCAAACAGTTCCTCTTAAATCCTTACCATCTATGACCAAGATGCCTACTCTATAAACCATGAACCTGAAGAAGGAAGATATGGCGTACCACTGGTCATACACAATGTCTGTGGCTGTAGTTACATAGATAGTGCCGTCTGGCAGCGTGATGCTAGAGTTCAGCGGAGTAGAGGTTGGGCTGAAAGACTGGGAACCCACGGCCATGAAACCTTTATACTCCAAAGTAGAAGACATAGGCCCCATCGATACAAGCCTGTAACTGTATAGGGGATATTTAAGAATAGCACCTTCCGCAGCAGATAGATCGAAGGTAACTTCCCCAAGATCCACGCTGACAGGGATATTCTTAGAGATGACCATCTTTTCAGAAGAGTCAAATATCTCGAACTTAAACGTATGGTTCGTAAGGTCCTTCTTAAGGAAGGTGCTGTTTAAAACCTCGAACGTAAACGTAGTCGGTATACCTGGGGTAACTTCTAAGTTTTTATACTCCACTTATACCCTCGCTTTGTTTTTGTGGCGGCTCAGGAAGCCTAGGCACTACTGCGGTACCCTCTTCGGTAAAAGCTTTCGGCACATCTTCGATGGGAAACTCGGTACTAAACTGAAACCCTAATGCGCATTCATGAGTCGCGTATATGAAGAACTGATCTGGGATCAGACCCGTTGTATTAACAACGCCAATGTACGCAAACTTCTTTCGAATCAATTTATTATCTTGAGTCTTATCATCTCCAGAAGTGATAAATACGGCAGGTAGTTCAATTCTATTATTTCCAAATATAAAAATAGTAGAAAATTCTTCTGTTTTGCAGTTTCTAACTGGGTTATAGGTTAGTTTTAAAACCATCCAGTCTTTACCAATTTTAGTAACTTTAATATTTTCGTTGATGATCGGAGGGGTACTAGATGCTAAGGCTGACCAGATAAGAATACATCCAGTCATAGTACCTACTACCGCAGATACCCTTTTAAAAACTGGATGTTCTTTGTTTACGTGGTGTAGTTGATAAAGGCCTGCTGCAAGTGTAAAGCATCCTACGACCAGTAGTATTAGAGAGAGGTACATAATTAATCTTTACTATTTTTCTTACCGATCATAGCCAGGAAATGATCACGGATCTTCTCCCATTTATTGCTAGTCCAACCTATCGTAAACGATACGGCACCAAGGATAGCATACGGGGTAAGCCCGGTGTCTTCCGGCAAATACCCAATAATCACGTTTGTGGCTATACCTGCAAAGATGATACTGAAAACAATACCCTTAACTACAAAGATAACCTTATCTTTCATTTCGGTAAAAGATTGTTCCGTCAAAGCAATTAAAGTCCCAAGCAAGCCTAGGAAAATAATTATAGAATACTCACCCAGAATAGGGCCAATTGCTACGGTAGCAATAGTAACAAGCGCAGCACCTGTGCTAGCTATGGTAATGTTTGGATCTGCCATTCCCATATTTTAGACGTCATCTAACTTGTATAAATCTAAAACTTAAGTATTGGAGATAAAAGTTGATATTTCCATAGCCCTACGATTATTAAGGCCATTTGAAACCTTGCCCCCGGCTATGTTCCACTTCTTTAGCTCGGCCGGGACTAAGTCCCATTGCCTGGCTAATATTCTTCTACGAAGCGTGGATGACTTTAAAGCTCCTACCCCTAAGTTATAAGTAAAGGATAGTATTGCAGCTATCTTATTAGCTGAGTCTAAGGTAGGGCAGAGCTGAAGCACAGCAGGTAGGAATATTTTATTTACAGTGTTAACTAGCAACGCTTCTGCTTGATCTTTAGTAATAGGAGGATCTCCTAAACTAACTTTTCTGCCGTCTAGATAAAACGTAGATCCGTAACCTATAGTAGGTACATTGGCACTACAGAGATAGGGTTTCAACTTCAAGCCCTCCCACCTTTTTATAAGAGGAAGACCTACTCTTAAAATCTCCGAGTGCTCTATGTTCACTTACTTACCTGTGTGGGTAATTCTTGATCCGATAAATAAACCTAAAGTAGCGGCAATTAGTTCCAAGTCCCAGGTGCCTAGTACGAAGTTTCTGTTGTATAGAAAGACGCACCAGACAACGATACAAAACGTAGCCAGTGCCGGGCGGATAGCGGAATTCCACATATCAAGATATTTGTTACCGGTGGATTCCTTAACATCTGCCACAGCTACTTGGAAGTTAGCATTATCTTGATCTAACTGGTGGAACTTATACTCTGATTCAACAGCGTAAATTCCCAGCTCTTTCTGGGCTTTTAGAATGTCTATATGTCGCTGAGCTTGACAGTTCTCCAGCTCGTTTTGAAGCCGCATACGGCCTAGCTCAAACTTATATTCTTGCCAGTCTTTTAGTCTATCCATAGAATAGCTAAGGAATAGCTTAAAGAAAGTTCCACCCAGTAAGGACAGAAATGCAGAACTCGTCGCTGCTAAGTTGATTGCGGCATCCATATTAAATAATCCCTACCCAAGCACCTGCTCGTTTATGATAAATAGTAGTGCCGGCACCTCCGTCACTCCTAAGATAAATCCAACCGTTTAAGCCTTCCCCGTTGTTAGGTACGCCAACTCCCGCAGTTATCTTCAAAGCAGTCTGCGCAGTGTCCGTAGGTGTGCGTGGAAACACCTCAAGCAAAGGTACGCCCAGATAAGTAGGAGCTGTTACCCCTAGAATGTTCAAAGGAACAACCGGGTTAACCGGGACGATTCTGTCTACTTTTAGTTCTGAGGCCATGATTAGTACCCTATTGCAAACCAGTTAATGGGGAGATTGGGATCTATAGTGACTCCTGGATCCGTTGAGTCCCCTACTACAGTTCCACCTGTTAATGATCTAGCCGTAACCGCTACAGTAATAGCACTCCACCCACCGTTAGCAATTCTTGCAGGTGTAGCTTGTATATTAAAAACTGCGTTAGGAAATACGACGGGAAATGTAAATGAGCCCGTTACTGCATTGCCAGATCCAGGAATAGTTAACGTACCCCACTGAAGTAATAATCCCCCCGGTAATTCCTGATATCCATTAACGGCCAGTACCCTATCTTGGAAAAATGTCTCTATTTGCGTAGGGACAAAAGCTGCCATTTGCTGTAAAGGGACGGCCTCCAAGTTCTGAGTAGCGTTACCTTGAACGGCAAAGGAGCCAGTCATAACCCCTCCTGATTTGAGGAGAACTTCTTGTTTTAAAGCCAGGTCTTGACCTTGATATGTAGGGACCTGCAACCCGGTGATATTGACAGCGGCTGCTGTCCTAGGCTCAATACTATTTACTGAAATTTTAGACATTAGATAATACTCCAAGCTGAGCCGTCAGGGATAGTTACGGTCGCACCTGAGTTAATAACTACGGGGCCTGCCGAGCTTGCGTTCCTTTTCGGAGGGATAACGTAGTCTGACCAAATGTTGATATCGTTCTCAAAGAAGATCCTGTCCGTGTTTCCACCTGTCGGAGCCTTGAATGCAGAGATGCATCTATAGATTTCATAAGTATCTGCAGGAGTGGGTGCGTTTGGTAAGGGTGTTGTCCAAAGCAAAGACTGAGTCCCAGAGTTAACCGTGATAAATCTGCAAGACCCTACGTTGGCGCCTCCCGTGAACTGTATGATGTACATGTTGGGAGTTGTATCGATAAGAATCGCGCCCGCACTGGTAAAGAACATCGAGGTAGTACTAATAACAGAGCCTGCGACACCTACTTTGACCAAGTCTGGGTAGTTTAAAAACTTCCACTTAGTACCAGAAACTAAGCCTACAATAGGCACGCCTCCTGCATCAAGAGAGTCGCACATTACGCTGTTACCGTCACTGTTGGCCGGAGAGACTAACAACTCTAATGATGTAACCGGGCGAAGCCTGTCTTGTAACCTTGCAAACTGAGTAATATTACCTGCAGTCAGTCTATTCTCAACCTTAGCAGCACTAGTAAACGCGCGGGCGGTAGTGCCCTCTTGGCCCCGTACACAGTTGATGAGGGAGTTACCTGATATACCCCCTACTTTGACGATCTCAATATTAGCCCCATCATCCAGGGTAACGAAGAAGAACTGAGTACCTGGCGTAATGCTCGGAAAACCTACGCTAGAGATTAAGGGAATAGTAGTGACCGAACTAGTGATCGGGCCACTCAGCGTAGTTCTGGCATTGTTTGAATAAAAAGTAGTACTCTTAGTCATATGTTAAAAGTTGTAGTAGTCGATTGACCCGTTGTATAAGATAGTTTAAAGGCTTTTACGTCAGCAACAATTTTTGCCCGTATAGGAGCAGGGTCAACGTCTATGCTGAAGGACATGATTCCATCTACGCACTTAACGAACTTGTTTCCAAAAACAGGAATGTTTTGACCGGAGGTATAGGTCTGAAACCTGCGGTAATCTTCTAAGGAGCAAACACCTTGATATTCACCCAAACCTGTACCTACGTTTTCAAAGATAAAAATATCTCTTGGGATATCGGCAGGATCACTTAGCTTAAAACTAAGTATCCACATGTTGTCTTCAAGAGTTGTTGTGATAATTACGTTTGTCATAGCATCTTAATTACCCACTCTAGGTTTAAAGAGAAGGAAGAATTTTTTAGTATACCGGGGAATACTTTGATATTAAACATAGCACCCGAAGCGGCAAAAAATCCCGCCTCATTGATGAAGAGTCCGTTTCCGATGCTGTTATCAATGTTAGCCAGCAACGTGATACTTGGTACGTTAACGTCTTCATCGGTTTTCAGAATAGATGCAGTAGCTACTGGAGCATAGAGATCCGTCATACCGGATGTAGGGACTCTTAGAAAGGTACCTTCGGGATCAATAGCACCACCTGTACCTATCTTAGCGAAAGATAACGGGTTACCTCCTCCGGACGTATAATAAAGTTGGTTTAGAAGAATAGACTTCCCCGAAGTGACTATTAAATTGTCTTCTTCGAAGATAACCTCTTCAATACCGCCGCTTACCTTAGATATTTTTAAACGGCCAGATACGCCGGGAATTGTTTCTTTATAACTCATGCTCATAGTATAGACTGCTCATTGATCGCGTAAGAGTTGATTGATCGTAAAGTAGAAATTATTTGTTGTATTGTAAAGCTAATTTCCTCGATAGAACCAAAATCTGCTTCAGTCATATCTATTTTCCACACAAAAACTGCCTGGGTATAAGAAGGCTTAGCTTTGGATAGAATATCTGAAAGGTACGTAAAGTACCTGTTGTCAGTAAAGGATCCTACGTTAATTCGGATAAGGAACGTATTCTTGTACAGGTGCTCAGACATTAGCTGATCGTACCTATTACCAGTCTGGGCAAATCTACCTTCTTGGCTTAAGGGGCGATGTCGAATAATGGTAGAAGGGATGCTTACGTTTATCCACCACTTACCGTCAGAGACGAAGTCCTTTAACTCTACCCATTTAGCAATCGGAGTAGATGTGTCTAATAAATCACCGATACCAACTGAAGGTAAGACGCCGACCGGAAGCAGATACTCCTTATCCTCGGTAATAACCAAGTATTGCCCAGTTTCTACCTTAGTTCTAATATCCAAGACGCTACTTGCATTACGGGGCAGAGGAATGCCTAAGACTAAGTTCAAGCCTTGCTCTAGTACGCTTAACGTTGGCCCGCTGAGGTATAAGTAGTACAGCCCGTAGATAAAGTTAGAGAACTGTTCTGAAGACTTCTCCGGGTCGTAGCCAAGCAATTTACCGTAATGCTTATACATCAACTGCTCGTCAATAGCCACATCTGTGATCCATAGCGCATATTGGGTATTGCCAGAAGGTAGGATTCTCTGACTAAACTTATATTCAGAAATGGGTTTAGCAAATTGAATATAGCAGGAGTCTAAGTCCACCTGGGTAATACGGAAGTCTACGTTATTTTCTAAAAGCTCTGTCGGTAGGAATGGGCGGTTGGAGATAAACTTTGCGCTGGCAAAGGGCCGCTTTACTAAAAACTTAGGCAGTACCCCGACCTGATCTACGTCTTCTATCAGGATAAGCTCTATGCTTGAGCCAACCTGTTCTTGGATACCTTCAATAGTAAGTGCAGAGGTAAGCTGCAGGAACTTGCTATAGATATCACTAGCCTTAACGGCGTTAGCTTCTAGCATTAGGTTGACAGTGTCAGTGTCTTCAAAGATAAAAGAAAAGAAGTCAGACAGGCCATAAAGATAGGTAAGGTTCCTATCGTTAGAGCCAATATCCAGCCCACTAGAGCTAAAAGTAGACAGTGGGGTCGACATTAGATAACCTCGGTAGAAGTAGTTACGTTACCTAGCACAAAGATACTAGTAGAGTTGTAAGGATTCAAAGCATCTACTATAGTGCCAGATATTGGTAAAAACATATCCTTAGTGTAGTACTTATAGGTTACTTCTAACGGAGTTTTAATCTTGGAGATGCCTTGCGAAGTAATATCAGCCACTAGGTCAGACAGAATAAATTCCTGCCCGGGGGCTAGACGTTCGAGGAAGCCAGAGATGATGTTTGAAACCTCGCCCGAGATAGGCGCTACAATATCATATACTGTCAACTCTACGTCTATAACGTAGATATCAAAGCCTCTTGCCAAGAGGTCGGCACATACGACTCGATTCTGTGATGCCTCTAAGTACTCTTGTATAGAGTCCATGTTGTTAAACTTATATACTTCCATTGATACGGTCTTATTCGCCTGACCTGAACCGAAAGATAATTTAAGTTGTTGACGCGTAGAAAAGCCCGTGTCTTTACTAGGGTACACGTACCTTACTTGAGAAGAGAGATTGTTTGGCGGGGTAGCAAATACTGGAAAGTCGTTATCAAGCCTTACAACGTCCTGACTTACTATCTCAGTTACGATACCTAGAATATGATTGCCAAGAGAAGGCCAGTTACGGATCTGAATCATCCGCCCTACTATCAGGGGGTGACTTCTCATAGTTAAGGTAAGTACTCTGCCAGCATCTTGGGATATAGTTACTGCGCCTCTGCTAGCATGGCCGGGGAAGCTATAGCTAAAACTAGTACCCGGCGGAACGGTATCATTGTCAGTCCCTGCGGAAACCAAGCTTCTTTTTAGTTCATAGATGGGGCCAGTAACAAGCACATCACCGTTTGCGTCTAGAGTATATTGTTCCAACTCGCTGACAAGATCTTCCCCGCAGTGGACGTCAACCATGCCACCTTGATGGATGAAAATATCTTCCTCAACCTTAGCTACAAAAGGAGCGTTCAACGCCCGAATAGGCGTAGTAACTGTAGGGGATATCTGGAAATTACCCGCATCGATGACAGCAAACACGGTTTGTCTTTTAAGTACGATAGGATCTGCAGCACCGCCTGCTTCATATACGTCTACGAGCTGACCCTGGATGAGGCCGTGGTTCGGCAGATTGATCTGTAGCAAACTGTTGGAAGCTACTGAGATCATCGAGACGCCTTCTACGATGGTACCTACGGAGCCTGTAATCTCGGCTTGATCTCTATATACCTCAGCATCTCCTGCACCAATAACACTGACGCGGTTTAGGTAGTTAAGGTCTTGCCTCATGATGCTATCAATGGAAGGCTTGTTGATCAGGTTTCTAGTACTGATTGCAGTCTTTGCTCTGGCAATAAAAGCAGTGTTAGTCTCTGGGGAAATACTAGATTGAGCCAAGTAGTTAATTTCGCCGTGCAAAAAGTACGGGTCAAAGTTACTGAAATACAGTAAGCTACCTGAGCTGATATTGTAGTTAGAGCCACGCTCTGCAGCTAGAAGATCTATGTCTATGTACCACTCATTTTGATAAGAATCAAACTGAAGAGCGGTAGCGGGGTAAGTCGTAGAAACCGGCGGGAAAAACAATAAGTTACCGTCAGTAGAGAAGCTTGTACTTGTACTTAGTGAGAAAGCCTTTTGTCTAGCAAAGTACAAACGTACGTTGATTACGGACTGCGTACCTAGGTTTCGGGTTAAGAATAGGTTACCTAAGATGTTATCTACTAGTTCCGTAGAAGAAGTATCGTCGATATTAGCTAGAGTATTCTGATCAAAATAGAAGTCAAACCCCTTCTTGCACAAAGACAAGATGAAGGCGGAAGGGCGCAATACCAAGTCTCGAATAGCAGTACCCTCTCTTAAATCGAGATCGGGAAAGTTAGCCTCTAGGATTTGCTTGGCTAAAAGCTCGGCTTCAACGATGTCTTGTTGATCCGGTTGGATACCTGTAATTACTGTGTATAGATCTGCCATCGAAGTAGTTTAAATTAAGCGTCAAGTCCAAATTCTGGGAACGGTAAGGAGACCGCTGCAAATTCTCCCGCCAAAGTCGTAGCCTTTAAGTAGATCACTACACCCTCAGATACCCTGTCTAATCCTAGGATTTGTATAGACTCCAAAGTAGAGCTTAGGTCAACCGTGTTGACGTTTAGCATGTTTCTTACCTGGATCTCGGCATCTCTAATAGCGGAAGATATATCGCTCATCAAAGCGTTATCATCCATAAGCTGGTTTGCATTAACTGTAATGGAAGGGAAAAACGTGCCTCTTTCCGGATAAAAAGGATCGCTACCCTTAGTACTTAACAGCACCTTAAGAAATGTTTGTACGACCTTTTGCAATCCCGTAATTTTCATAGGGACGTCGTAGAACCCGAAGTTAACCTTACCTTCCGGGAAGGTACCTTCGACACGAACCAAAAGCATGTCATGAGTACCCCCGGGTTCGAGGTTATTAATTGTCCCTAATCTATTGGAAGCCAAGTTTTATCTCTTTGTTTTAGCACTGGGATCCGTTAGTAGGATTCCCTTTTATTACACCGGCGTAGAAGTTACCCGATTGATTGAAATACTCTGATTCTGATGTAGCTTCAGCGATGCAGTTCAAATAGATGTCAGATTTCTTCAGCACTGCAATGCCTACTTCTCTTTGAATAGAGACGCTGTTTGAAATTGCTTCCTGAGCAACGCCAATAGGATATCCGCAACCCTGTTCTGCTTGCGTGACTGCGTATGTAAGTAGACTGACGTAGTTAAGCCCTGCAAGCAAAGTATCTACGCTGGGAGGGGTGCCCCCAGATAGCATGTATGCAGCTTGACCTTCGAAGAAGGCTTTTATAGCTGCAGACGACGAAGTGATTTCTTCAAATTCAGACATTAGAATTTAAGCTCAGTTTTTAAGCCTTGAATTTTAGCGACTAACTTATTCTGTAAGTAGTTCAAGCGGTTGTTGTTTATACCCAGTTTGTTTGCCAGCTCCGTAGCTGACATTGAACCCTTATTCTTCAGGATAAATTTCTCATCTTCAGTAAGATGCGTCATTAACTCATTTACTAACAAGGGGTTATCAGAGTATTCAACTACTTCAGTACCCTTCTCGTTACCACTCTCTAAGTAATCTGAGTAAATATTCTTCTTAAATTTTACCACAGCCCCCCTAGACCAACCTATCTTGGCAGCCAACTCGTCATCGGTAGGGTCCCTGTTTAACTCGTCCGTAAGCTGGGCAACCGCATTGTTAAACTTAGGGTACTCAAGTTTCATATTCTCAGGTAACCTGGCGGCGTGCTGATACTTGTAGTTCAATCTGCGGACACGCTGGAGATAGTTGCTGACGTGCGTGCTTAATGCAAAACCCTTGCTTGGATCAAACGTCTTAATGGCTTTGATAGCCCACTGCTTACCCTCTGCGTTCAGGGCTGCAACAGGTAGGGTTCCAGAAGCTCGGCTTACCTCTTTATAAATAAGAGGCGACAGGTGTTCGACCAGCTTGGTCATATCCCGCTTAGACCCTGTCTGTGCCCAGGCGTTATAGAGGTGTAAATCCTTAGCTTTGTAGTCTATCTTCTCAGGGGCTACTATAGGATCTTCGAAGTGATCTACGTAATCCATTAGACACCATACACCGAGTAATTAGAGTCGATAGAGCTTACATACGCTACCATAAAAGCTTGAAGCTTGGCGCTGAAGCGTTGATTAATAAAGCACTCCGCAGCCAAACTAGTGTTGCTCATAACCCCAGGGGCACGGATATTAGTAGGTATTGTCTGTACCGCAGGAATACCTGCATAGGCTGATTTTACGGTCGGTGTCGTCATGAGAGTATCTTAACCTTTAATGAAATCCTTGACTTCCATATAGTCCAAAAATAAAGAAGCTCCAGGCTCTAAGTATAAATCTTGGGCCAGGATCGGATTAACGTAATTGATGAAAGCATCATTATATAGGACCGGATCCAGGTCGATAAAATTGTAACTAAACTTAGACTTGATACTATCCTTACTTTCAATAGGCCTAGCTACCAGCCTAAGATTACCGACGGTACTGTAGTAGTCATCCGTTTCTCTGGCTTGGTGAGCGTGATTTTTTATATTAGGCAGATTATCTTGCCCGGCTAGTACCTTGCTAGTTAAAATGCCAGCCTTTCTCTCCAGAGGGTATGCCCGGTTAGTAGTAAAGTGAATTAAGTCGTCTGGAGCTACTGCACCCACTCCGAGAACTTGTCTATAGAACTCATCGGCGGATCTCTTCCCTACAGGGTTTTGTAGCAGAGTAGATGCCGTAGATATAACAGGCTTAGTAGAGCCAAAAGCATCGTTGTTATATCTCTCGATATCGAATTCCGCATTGACCAGATCCAATGAGGTCTGCAGGAAAGGGGAGAGCGGAGGAGTATAGTAGTTAGAAAGCTCCGCATAAGACACTACGTTAATCATAGAGACGTTCGTAGTCACCGAGCGACTAGTAATGCTATGAGTTACCGAAGTACAGAAAGCATGGAAGCTCGGATGGTTAGGGCTTTCATCAATAATATCCATAGGGTAGCCCGGGATAATATAAGGATTGAAAACCATCTCCACATTGCCGTTCCTGGAGCTAGCATATCTTTGACTATACTCATAGTCTACGGTAGCAAACATGATACGCTCGTAAGGCATTACAGATTTGTTCAAAGGGTCATAGGGGTTCAGTCCGTCCTTTGTACTTTCCGCTTGTACCTTAATGTCGGCGTCATTCATAACAATGTTGCGACCATACCTAGACTTCCACTCTGCAGACATGGCAATCATGGCGTCATAGGCGACCGTGCCTTTTTCAGGAAATACTTCCTGGTTTGCAGTAGGACCTTGACTTGCCTTATCACTGGCAAGAATAGCTAGCCACCAAGGCAAAGCAATTTTTTCATGCTTAATACCGGTGCCTTGCTCATACTTACTAGGAATAAACCAAGAGTATCCCTTAGTACCGTCCAGGTCTAGATTCAACGTTTTATCTCTGCCCGTAATACCGTGCAATAGACTGGCATAAGCTACTGCCTCTCTGTAAGACGGCGGGCCTTTAAAGCTGGTTCCTAGCCCGCTGGAGGCATTAACCATCGGTAGGGCATCGTGGGTAGCGGAAATGCGAGTTGGTACCCCGCTTTCATCCTGGTTAATCTGCAGGGACATGTACATGCGGGGGAGAACCACGTTGCATGTAGGGCTGAAATAAAATGGCACTTGAGGCTTAATAATCGTCTCAATAGCACACTTCTCTACCCCATCTTCAGCGACCTTATCCACATATACGTTAGGGTCTACGTGGATTTCCGCAGGAGAGGCTAGGGTTAATACGTCGTACTTGGATGCTCCAAGCACGTTATATATCATACCCTCAAACGAGATCAACTCTCCTGAGAACCCTACCATATTAGAGATATTTCTAATAGTCATCTCTGCTTGAACTGCGGATATCATGGAGTTTCTAGCGTAAGGAGGTATAACTATCTCAGTTAGTTTCCCGTCTATCTGGTTACAGTAAGCTCGCTTAGAGCCTTGAAGCTTTTGTTCTAGGAAATAGTGACCACTCATTCTCTTGAAGTAGCTGATCCCGTGTTCTACTAAAGGTACGTACATCTTCGACATAGCTAAGTTATCGAACTTCTTAACGTAGCAGTCTTTTTTCAGCTGGTTCCACAGATTCATAGCAACGCCCGGCATGCCGAAGAATCTCTTCTCCATTTTAGTTAGATCATAATCCAACTTGTCAACAGGTGCATTGAGAATATCAGGGTTAGTCGGAGTAATAGCCTCTTCTGCAGAAGCAAGTCCATTCATACCTGCCATACCTGTAATAAGCATGGATGCAGAGTTAAATGCCGGTACTTTAAGCGCACTGTTGTCGTTGTTATCTACCTGACTCTGATTAGTATTAGAAGCCCATCCTGCAAAGTCAAGCGTTAGCTGATCCATGACAGAGTTCTTGTGTTCGCAGCTAAAGGTAATGTAAGTAGACCCAGCTTGACGACTTCTACCGTAGCTTGAAGACTTGATTATTCCCCAAAACAGTAACCGATCTCCGCCGTAGTTGTCATCCTTGTAGAAGATATGTACTTTAGGATCATATCCTCGTGTGATATCTAAGAGTCCGCTCTGAGGAGGGATCTGAATGTTTGCGGTAGGCTTGCCACCATACGTTTGAGAAATAGAAATAGACTCAAACGGAACCTGTACCCCTTCAATGTACAGTTTGAACTCTGGCGCTATTACGTCTGTGTTATTCCTGGAAGGATCTGCAGCAGGAGAGGTCTTACCGGAGTAGGTAATATTAGAGCTAAAAGCTCGGAATGAACTGGCAGAAGACATTGATGTATTAAGTAGTCAAAAAGATTGAACCTAGGAGAGTAGCAAATACTGCACGCTCTAATTTATCTTTGATAGAATCTAAATATTGTACGCTATCCTCTTGACCTATAGAAGAAGTTTTAAGGCTAAAAATTAAAGACTCTACGTCAGCCTCCGGTATCGTATTTACAAAAAGCTCTTTCCTCAACGGAAGCATCGCATTAGGAAAGGGTTTAATACCTAATAACGAACCGGAGAACGTTTGGGCTAACCAATAGTAAAAAGCAATGTTGGAGTTAATCATATACTTGCACACCAAGAGTGTGTCAGATACGACTGCGCTGTTCAAAGTAATAACGTCGCCCGAGATAGAGTAAGAACTCTCAGATAGTAAAGCACCGTTTTGATATACGTAGATAGAATCGTAGAAGATATCCGAGTAGGTTAATTTAGAGGTAGAAGCGCCACTAAGTACAACTGCTTGAGTAATATCTAAAGCTATTTCAGGAACTACCTTAAAAGAAAAACCGATTGCCGGCAGCACAGCGCGAGGTTTTGACGCAGAGATACACTTTTGACATATACCTCCAACTGCAATACAACTATCTAGGCTACGTACGTTAACAACCTTGGCTCCGTTAGTAATTAAAGTAGAGATTCTGGCACTGTCTATCTGTAGCCCAGTCGAGGCCTCTACTTCTCCTTGAACCCTGAAAGAGATAGGTAGCTCTTTGCCTAGCAAAGTTTGACAGTCATCGTCCGTTACTTTGATCAAGGGTCTGAATATGTTTTCAGAGATATTGTAAAGTACAGGCTTAGCCGGAGCAATTGCGTCCAGTGCAGACTCGAAAAGAATAGTGTTAGTAAAACTACGGGACATGTTTTATAAAGAGTTAGAAGTTTTAGCAGTATACTCTGCAGTCCCGGTAAGGAGAGATAATTTAGTAGGCACGGGTTTTCTTAGAACCGTCAGAGAAGGTCTTACGAACGTTAGCTTTGGAGTCGAAGACAGGAACGCCGATTGAGAACTAAGCGTCCCACTGGAGAACATATCTCTTGCACTATTCGCAGCACTAATAGGAGCCGCAGCAATTGTGCCTGCAGCTTTGCCTAAGGTTTTGATAGCAATTTTAAAATCAGAGCTTAAACCTCGCAGTTGACTGTTGACGTTTCTACCTACCCCTTTGATAGAACTATTTACTAAGTTTACCAGGGCAATTGCCTGTTTGCTAATATTAGTAATATCTCTTAAGATGTTTCTAACAGGGTTAATCAAAGAATTAAAAATGCTATTAACTGAGTTAAATGCATTGCTAACTAGCTTTGTTAGACTGGATAAGACCCCATAGATAGGAGAGAATAGGTTTGTTCTAATGCCGTTAAGAGCAGAAGTCACGGTCTGGAACAAGGCAGATGTCTTTACATTACCTGCAAACGTGCTGACTTCTGAGTTCCAACCTTCGATTGAACTCCTGGCTCCGTTTATAGTATCCTTGGAATCTTCTAGGAAAGCTCCGAAGCCACCCCCAATACCCGTACCTAGTTTACCCAAAGCGGCACCCTTAGCTCTGAGCGAAGAGTTTGGATTGGAGATGACGCCCGTAAGGCTTGCCACCTGGCCTTTCAGGCTATTGATCTGAGCAGTAGATGCAAACCCGTTAATAGCAGAGAAATCTACGCCTTTCAAGTAAGGACTATTAATCACGCTATTGTTTGCAGTTAAGTCTAACAGCTTAGGCTCGACAATCTTAGCAATGAATTGCATAGAAAAAGCAATGTCAGTATCTCTGGATGAATCTTGGTTGAAAGAAAAGCCGGCAACTGTACCTGTGATACTCATGTTAGGAAGTACGATCTTGATAAGCTCATAGTTCCTGGCAGTTTGTGAGCCACGCAAGAATTCACTGTAGGTCTTGATCCAGTCTACAAACCAGTCGTTATCCACGCTGTCGATAAGAATACCCCTAAGGTTAAACATGAGAGGTTGACGTCCAAAATAATAGACAACTTCCCCGTCACCGAAGACCTCAGAAATCTGAACCTTTTCATTCATGTCGCATGATACACCAGTAAGTAAGAAACGGTCGTAGCCAAAGTTACTATAACCATCCGTACCCGCAAGCTCAAGACCTATGCTATCCCCTGGAGTAACTAAGTCTTTATAGGTTAAATCTCTTTTTGTTGTACCGTTTTTATATTCCTGCTCCTGGACTTTGCTGGTTAAGAGCTTAATGTAGCTCCAGTCCCCTCTGCCCCCACCCAGGTCTTGGCCATCACTACTATATAAATTATCTTCCCTAGCGTATCTAGCGCGAGTGGTGAAAAGTCTTTCCGTTTGGGTAATCCGACCGTTTTCTTTCAGAACGTTCTTAGCCATCCTACGGGCTAAATCGCTAGTAGTACCTACCGCAGCTAGGTTTGTTTCCTGTGACGGATTCTCCGCAGCTAATTCGTATTTATTCACTTTCAGTTACCTTGAAGTCTACAATTTTAACGGCAGAGTTTGCCAGTAAGGATTCTTGCTGTCCTTGAATACCGCCGAATTGTAACGGTACATAGTCCAGTGCTAAGTTATTAGCCCGGAGCTTTTCAGTCACGCTTTTTACACGTTCCATGTAAAGATTGTAAGAAGTCAAGGCTATAACCTTAGGACTTACTGCGTTTTTAGATGGGGGTTTTATAATTGCCATTATTTACCTACTGATTTCTGACCGTCGCCCCATGCAAATCTTTGCCAAGCATTTGGCCCACTATTGGAAATTCCCTGAGTACTAGCGAACTTATCCACTGCTTCCATAAACATCTTAGCTCCCCTATCGATACTATTAGACGCCTCTACGTACTGCCTGTAATCTACTCGGGAAGAAGAGTTTCCCTGAGCGTCTCGAATAGCAGTGTTCGTAGACATCATCGGCGACAGTAATGCGTTAACTTCTTCTTCAGTAGCATTCCCGTTAAAGTTTACGCCTGCAGCACGAAGTCTTCCACGCGCAAGCGCGCTGATAGCTGAAGATTGGGCGTCTACACCTAACCCTGAAAGGGTCTTCTTGAGGTCCGCATATCTAGGATCATTCAAGGTTTTCTGAAGAGTTGTAGTTAGAAGACCTCCGCTCATATGCACTTCTGCAGCTTGATCCATGACGCGCAAGGAATCTTCAGACATCTTCCCCCTTTGTCCGTCAACGTTCTTAATATTGCCACGAACAGCCCTGGCCGTTTTGTCGTATAGGCCAATCGAGGTTTTTAGACCATCAAAATGTTCTCTAAGCCTAGGATCAGTTTGGGCGCCTAAGAATTGACCAAATAACTCTTTGCCCTCATCGCCATCAAAGCCTCTGCTTAGGAGCTTACGAGCAATATCCCCACCTTCACCGCCACCCTTGGCTGATTTGTTTATAGCACGAATTACTTCAGCTACGTCCGCGCTTTGACCTTTGATTCCATCAGGAGTAATCTGTTGATACCCATCTCCGTCTCTTAAGTAGTCCCCTAGGCTACTATCGAACATAATTTTATCGGAAGTCAATCCGAAAGCATCCGCAAATTCACCCGCGAGTTGACTAGTACTGTATGCAAACTTATTAGCTGCGCCTAGCAACGTTCTTTTTCCAAATTTTCTAATATTCGCAAACGCAGATTCTATCTCACCACCCCCTAAGCTATTAGTAGACATAGCCTGTCTCATCTGCTCTTTCCCTTGAGCACGGAAAGCTTTAACGTTTTGAGCGACGATATCCGGGTTAGTTTGGGAGGCTCTCATTGAAAAATAAGCCTGTAATTGTTCAGGAGGTACCCCCATGCTTAGCATAGTTTGATACACAGCACCGGCATCATGACCCCCAGGTCCCGCCCTTTTACCCATACCTTCTAGTATTTGTACGGCTTGGTTCTCTAAGGACTTAATACCTTCAGGTCCTGCCATTTGTTGACTTACCATGTGGTTTCCGTAAAGACCCATGTTACCGGCTGTGCTTAAAGGATCTCTACTTGCCATACTTCCAAATGCAGAGATAGTACCTACGACACCGCTAGTGTTAACTCCCCCTATAAACTTATTAGCTAAGCCCATGCGGTTAAACATAGTACTTGATGCACTGATTTGTGCGCCTAACGCGCTTTGAGTTGCACCTTCAGAGCCTCCCATTCTGGCCATCTGGGCTCTAGATAAGAGGCCGTTCCTAGAAGCAGATTCAAAGCCTGAGAAAGCCGTAGCAGCAGACAACTGACCTAAGTACGGTGTAATACCGTTCATCTGGTACATATATTGGCCTTGGCTACCTACCGTGTTCATTAGTCTTTGAACAGAAGCGCCGGCAGCACTTGCTTGCATACCAATAGAGGAATAAGCACCTGCAGCAACGGAGCCATATCCCCCCGAAATACTTGCACCTCCAGTTCTTAACTTAGCAAGTTCTTCGATAGCGTTTTGAATATTGGGGTCTTTAGAGATTGCAACAATCATCTTGATCTGAGATGCAATCGAGCCTACTCTCTTAAGAATATCCCCGCTACTATTCGTGTCTGAAAATAACCCCGCTCTCATACCCATGGAAGCAATGCCTCCAAACTGGTTCCCGCTAAAGGTCATATCCATCATACCCATGCGGTCGATGCCTGACCCTAACGACGCAGATTGGCTATTAGATAATCCTCGGCCAGAGATTACGTTACCACCGCCACCAAAAGTCACTCCAGAGAAGTTGTCATTAACCATCTCGGACATCTGCCTAGAGCGAATATAAGGCTGAAATATGCCCTTTTCTACGGCAGCCATGACGCCAGTACCTATGGCGAAAGGAACGGCAAAGCTGCCAAATAAACCTGCAGCAGCCCCTACCCCACCGGCGACTCCTGCACTGGCCCCCAAACCCGTTGCTAGGCCCGTTCCAAAGCCTCTGCCAATAGCGGAGCCCATGCCTCGGAATACAGCTTGCGTTACACCGAAGGTAACTGCAGGAGCAATAAAATTTTGACCGATAGTAGCAGCAGCATCCCAAGGTTTACCACCTACTGAACTAGCAGCTTGAGCGTTGTTACTTACCGGATTTCCCCAGTAAGGATCGGAATGGAAAGGGTTAAATAACTGCCCAATACCTCCCGCAAACGAAGGTTTTTGGTAAGCCGCATACGGGTTGGGGCCTTGATAGGCAGGCCGGTACGGCGCATCGTGGGCTGGGGTTTGATAGTTAGGATTGGTACCCCAGCCAGGATACAGATGCGAAATGTTCATCGGATCCCGAAAGCTATTCGCTGACTGGTCCGATGTTGATTGAAAGATATTGCTAGATACGCCGTATGGGTTCATCGAAACTTAAAAGATTAGTTGAAAGTATTTTAGGCCGATTGTTTAAGCCTTTAATACTTTTGGCAAATCCGTAACTGCCAGCTTACCGTCTTTGTTTCTAACCAGTTTAGGCTTACTATGCTGAATAGATTCCGCGTAAAACTTCTGCATCCGGGCTTCTTCCTTATTTACAGGCAGAGCTTCTTGACCCATAAGCAACATTACGTATTCATCAAATACTTCCTTAGCTTGTTTGTCCCAAGTTCTCCTAGCAGAATCATCCGTAATGAAAGGACTACCTAATGTAGTAAGTAGAAGTAGCTGGTGCCTCTTGGCTTCTACTTTTGCTTCATGGATTAAATAATCCCGGTACACCACATCCCTGGAACTTCCTAGAGCAGGTACCTGTATACCCCGGAAGTGCAACTTCATTCGCTGCATTGCCCAGGGTTGTTTTAAAAATTTTCTTCACCCTCTCGACAAGCTTCGGCAACCTTGTGGTCAAACTTAGACATCAAACCGATAAGCAAACCGATAATAGGACCAGGAAGTCGTTCAATGACTTTTGATCTTTCTTCCAGCTTTAACACTGTCAGATCCTTCTTATCGTAGGAAGCCAGAGAATACTGCAGGTTCATGATTGAGCGCATAGTCTCGACCGAAGAGATTAGATTTAACCCAGCCGAGTCAATAGCCTTTTGAATAGCATTAACATCTTCACCCGTGCGAGTACGAAACGTCACCGGGAGCCGCCCACGGATAACGTACTGCTCAGTGTACTCTCCTGAGAAGATGATTTCATCAAAGACGCGAAGAAGCTCCTCTTTAGAGTACTGAGGCTTTTCCTTTTCCTCACCTGCAGCGGCTTCCTTTTCACCTGGAATATCCGAAGTCTTAAGCTCTGCAGGGCTTTGTCCCTTTTGCTTAAAGCTCGGCTTTTTTTCATTAGGGATTTCAAAATCTGACATTTATTTTCCTTGAATTAATTGAACAATTATTATAACTTAGTTTAAAAATCGAATCTATCGTTTTCGATAGCATTTTTATCCTGGTACACGAACTCACCCTTGACGATCATGAATCCTAGGTTTGCAAACACTACAGAATGCAAGAAGTCATCGGTGCTATCCTCATCTTTGCGGTATAATCTACGCCCTGACAAAGATTCCTCTTCGAAGATGTGTAGTGCGTCTTGCCAGAAGGGATCCATGATTTCCCACCGTGGGCATTCGATTCTATCGATACCCATTTTAATACGAATAACGGCAGTATCAATAGCCAATGTTCTGTCGGCTGCAAAGTAGTTACCTTCCCTGTCAAAGCGAAGGTTAGTCTTAGCGGCTACATAGTTAATCATACTGACCCTATCGTCGCCTAGAGCCCTTTTCATTAACTGTCCTTGCAACACGCCCACCCCTCGGTCGGAAGCGAGATGGCTACATTCAAACTGGTTATAGACCCGGATAACCCTATCTACTTGATCTAGGATATCAATCCCGTCTAGCTTCTGAGTATAGAGCAGGTATGCCTTGCCGTTAAAGTCATAGCCTAACACGGTCAAAACAGTATAGCTCTTCGTGGAGCCCGTACAACTCCAGTCTACTCCTAGCACCGTAACCAGGATGTGCCTCTCATCCTTAGGGAAAGCTTCGTCAAAGGCAAGTCTCTTGGGGTTACACACCGCCATAACTTGTTTTAGAGAAAGCGGCCTACCGCCCGAGCCTACCGGGAGTCCAAAAACTTCGTTACTTAGTTTGATCTGATCATAGCGAGTTGCCTTACTGACTAAGTCCTCCCACTTCTTAGCGTTTGCTCTGGCAGGGATACAGAACTGGGGGATATGCACGCCTAAGTGCCTCTTATTGGAAGGATGCGCTGCGAGCCACTGACCTGTTCTCATATCTAATAAGCCGCTGCAATGAACGCAGGCGGGGCCTAGGGGGTTCCCTGTCAGTATCTTTAGACAATTATCAAAGTCGTTAGGAATACTATGCTTCCCGCAGTGAGTACACTTAACGACCCACTCCATCATATTGGATCTCTTATACAGAACCGTTAGGGTATTAGCTTCCCCCTTAGCAGTTCCTGTGTAACGTTTAAAAGAAAAGTTAGAAGCGGATAAAGTCTCCTCTAGAATAGGCAAAGCTTCTAGCGAAGCATCTTGAACCTCGTCATAATACATTGCATCTGCAGCTACGCCTCGAACACGGTCAGCGTCTTGTTCAGTCTCTGCATATGCCAAGGTAACCGAGGAGCCGTTGTTGAACGTTCTGAGGAACACGTTCTTCTTAGAAGATGAATCTACGAAGTGGTTCTTTACAATCTTGGAGTTAATGAACGGCTCTAAATACTGCGAGGAAAACCTAGAAGTTTGCTGAGAAAGCGGGCTTACAAATAGGGTAGAAAAGAAAGGCCTTAGGATACTGTTCGAAGTAATAGAGCTAGCCAAGCTAACTGACTTACCGATCTGCCGCCCACACATAGCAGTAAGCGTAGGCGGGGCCACGTCATACACTAACTCGAAAGGTTTGTACTCAGATAAGTCCAGAGCCCTTCCCTTTAATTGCAATATGGCCTGCGCTAACTTGGAAGGCTGTATATTAATGTTAGGATTTAAAAGCTTTGACATATCTAGGTATTATAAAGTAAAAAATTTCAAAACCCTAGACCAGGGTCTAAGTTTATCGTTTGTTAAAATACTGTATAAATTTAAATTGTCAATTTACAAAATAAAAGATATAATATTGACATCTAATTAAGCCAATGCCTAGACTTCTTACGTATTCTTTCCGAATTAAAGACTCGAACAAGTCTTTACGGAAATCTTTACTTGAAAAAACTAAAAACGTTAATTTTGTTTGGAATTTTTGTAATCAAACACAGCTAGATGCTCTTAGACACGGGAGACTTCCTTGGGAAGGACCTTCTGAGTACGAACTAAAGTCTTTGACCGCAGGTGTTGCTAAAGAATTGGGGCTAAATTGTACTACGGTTAGAGCTATTTGTAGTGAATACGCAACTAGGCGTAGGGTTTCTAAGAAACGCAGTTTAAGATGGCGGGGTAAAAAATCTTTACCTTGGATTCCTTTTAATTATCAAGCTATAAAAATAAATCACGAGGATGGGGTTGTCCGTTACAAAGACTTAGAATTTAAATTTTGGAATTCCAGACCTATTGAAGGTGAAATTAGAACTGGAAGTATAGTTTGCGACAATCGTGGTAGATGGTACCTAAACTTGACCTGCAAACTTCCAGACATCTTCGGCCCATGCAGGCAAGACGAAGTTGGTATAGATTTAGGTCTTAAAGATGTTGCTACCCTAAGTACTGGTAGATCTATTAAGGCTATTCAATACACTAGAAGATATGAAAATAAACTTGCTAAAGCTCAAAGGGCTAACAAGAAGAAGCAAGTAAAGAATATTCACAAGAAAATTGCAAACTCCAGAAAAGACTTTAATCACAAACTTAGTACTGACATAGTCTCTAAGTTTGGTTTGATTATTGTAGGAGATGTAAAGTCATCAGACATTATTGCCAAACCTAATATGGCAAAATCCGTCTATGATGCCGGCTGGTTCCAGCTAAAGACCTTCCTTAAATATAAGGCCTCAGCCAGAGGGTCTACTTATGAAAAAGTAAGCGAGAAATACAGCACTCAGATTTGTTCTGATTGCGGCTGCATTTCAAGCTCTTCTCCAAAGGGCATCAAAGGTTTAAAAGTAAGAGAATGGGTTTGTGTCCACTGTAATGCAAAACATAGTAGGGACATAAATGCAGCTAAAAACATTCTCCGTTTCGGGCATGAAACGCTAAAGAAGCAGGGTTTGGAAACTAACCTAGCTTCAAAGGGAATCCTTCGGCTTTAGTCGGAGGATGATGTCAAGTAGAACAACTCTATGTTTTCAATTTTTTTTAGATTGTTGGTATAAGAATGTTGCGTAGAACATACTACGTTTTTTTATTTTAACTTCTAGAAGAGAAAACTATAATGGCCGTTACCCGTACCATCATCCGCGTTCCCAGTCAAGATGCTCAGTACTCGATCCCTGGTGATTGGAGTGCTGATCAGATCAAGAACATGTACGCCACTCAGATTCCCGGTATCTCGTCTATGACGAGCACTGTGGAAACTTCAGTGACGCCCACGGGTGAAGAGCGCACCATCACCTTTGCCCAGCGCTCGGGCAACAAGGGCTAATTTCTTTAGCTTTTGTAGGTAAGGAAGAAAGCAGACAAGTCTGCTTTTTTTAGTCTTCTTATTTACAACTCCATCTATGCAAAAAATAGGGCTAAACAAAGCACTTGTCAGTAGCACGGCCGGTGCAAATCTAAACTTGCTTATTTCAGATACTGTCAAAGAGTTAGCTCCAAAGATAACTCTCGATCTTTTCAGGCAATCTATATTTACCCACACGCCTAAGGTACTTGATAAATACCGAAACGCCTCATTCCATTTCATAGATAGAAGAAGGTTGCACAATGACATTCAGGCTGCAATAAAAAGTTCTTTGAAAAATCAGCACTCTTATTTCAAAGATAGGATCGATAGTTTAGAGCTGGTTAATCATGGGTACAATCACATACAGATTAAAGATATAATCATTAAAACTGCTATCCCTGAACCGCTAGCGATTAGGCGTAAAACGCCCGGCGGAGAGGTTGTAAAACCTTTACCAGAGCATAGGCGTATATATGCATTATTTCGCTACCTACTAAGAATTCAATTAGCGTGCGTAAACAATAACATACCCGTCTCAATATCTGCAACCCTAGAAAGAAATACGGGAGCCGACGTCCGTAATTTAGTACAGGCACCTGCGGAAGTAGATACGTACGCTATAAAGATAACGCTCAGTCCCGCAAAGATGCGGTCGGATATTTACTTAGCAAATACCTTACCTACTCCAGGTCTAGACGTTAAGAAGTACTATTCTCAGTTTCGAGAACTTAAGATTAAAGCCAACGCGGAGGCTGCTAGATTCAATACTGTTAACGGACTAAGTCAATTTCTCTGGGATGGAATACAGACTTCTGAAACCTTCTACTTAGGGAATCTGTTCGCACTAGAGACTTTTTCTGGCGGCTTTAGTGACAGCGGGGCAAGGATGTCTGCTAGAGATAGTTCAAGAATTATTGACCTACTGGCTCATTGTAAGAAACTAATAGGTACTATTACCCCAGAAGACGAAGCGGGCTTGTTAGAAGAACTGAGCCTATATGGTACCCCGCCCGTAACGACTACTTTCTATTTATCTGAGTTTGGAGAAATTCTCAGTAACTTATTTAAGTTCAATACTTATGATCCTTTCGAATCTTCATACATCCCTAGAAAAACTGCGGCCGTCGGATAACAAGTCTTTTATGTCGGCGATGAGTACTTCTCTGGAAAAAGTCAGGAACCAAGTGGTCAACGACGATACTTCGGTTTCAGACAGAAAAACTCTTCTCAAAGCCCTTAGGTTTACAGGCTTCTTTAGTCACCTGGCCCAACACGCTGCGGTAAATCCCGGGCTGTTAAAAGAGAGTAAAGTTGCAACCAAACTCGAAAACCTAATCCCAACCCTTAAACCTTACGTGGACGGAAGAGATGACTTTATCTAATCCAGAAATAACTTACGCACACCCTGTTGCCGCAGCACCTGCAGTGAAACAGGAACCTACCGAGAAGGCAGCGCCCGCCCCGGAGGTTAAAAAAGAAGCCATTACGATGGTGAATGCTATTACGGCGGATCTTCTAGAGGACTCTGTTCGTCTTAAGCTCGGCGAGGGGTACTATAAGTTAGTTACTTATGAGGACTTCTTAGGCACGCTTACAGATATTGTCAGCAAGGAGAAAATCAAGACTGCTAAGAAGGAAGAGTATCATCTACCCACCGGTTGCATGTACTTCTCGACTACTGGTAAAGAGATAGAGATTACGTGTTACTACCCTGAGTGCCACCGAGAAATCAATTACGGAGCGCACAAACGACTGAGCGTTGTGCCTAACATTCTCATTAGTCACCTTTTGAAAAAAGACGGTGATAAGTGGAAAGTAGCAGATACCAAGTATATGGCGACCAACCAGATACTTGCAGAGCTTCCTCGGAAATTCTACGCTCCCGGCACAGGTATTGCGATTCTGCCATTTACCAATGTCTACAACGACGGTAGGCTTTGCTATGGCGGTAATGTGAGAATTGCCGAAGTAATCGGTGCTAACTTCAAGGTCCTACATTGGTATTACGAAGTATTGTTCACATCTCCGTTCAACAACGATCTGGGTATTGCAGCCGTAAAGAGGTCTAGCGTTTATGCTTCCGACTACGCTGCGTGGTATAAGCTTTTAGCAGATCTTGCAACTCAAAAGAAACCTTTCCCCTATAACGAACTAACTGCATTCAGTTAACTTCTCTTTAAACAATCATGAAAATTATCACCCCATATTTATCTTGCTTGATCCAAGCAGGGTTCCAAGGCAAAGATGAAGCCGACGAACTTGCTATGGCTATCGAGCAAGGGTACTCCCAGATCTACATCCAAACGTTGGATGGGCTGTTCAAGCACCACATCCTTCGTCCTGGTAAGGACGGTGCAGCTAGGTACGTACGCGTCCCTGTTACTGAAGTCCCCGGCCTGAAGTTTAAGAAGCTCGATCCGGACATTCAGTTCTTGCCTGACGGTAAGATCCCGATGCGTTTGCTGGATGAGGTCAAGGCATTCTTCCGCGCCGTTATCGAGGCTAAGGGTACGGCGGTAGAGGCTATGATCTGGATTCTGTGGAATCAAGACAAGGGCTACTACCTGCATGTTCCTATTCAAGTTGTAGCGCACGCGAGCGCCACCTATGACTGGGCGGGGCTTCCCCAAGACAGTTCTATCATTGTAGATATCCACTCGCACGCTAACTTCGGGGCTTTCTTCAGCGGCACCGACAATAACGACGATGGTAATTCCATCCGGTTCAGCGGTGTGATCGGTAACAATGATAAACCTGAGGTGACCAGTAAGTGGCGTTTCAATTACTTCGGTTTAAAGATTGACCTGGAGGTTAAGGATCTCTTCGTAGAGCCACCTCCGCTGGGAGTAGAGGTACCGTCTGCCTGGCTCGATGCCGTGCAGATTAGAAGCTATGCCACCAACGCAGGAGGTAGAGCTAGGATGGACGGCACTATCACTGCTAAGGGCAATTGGACAGGCCCTAGCCAAGTAGCAGGCCTGGCTAATCCGAAGGTACGTCACCCGTTCCACGACACGGAGCAGGCTGCACTCGATGGTATGGAAACTGAAGGCGGCCCGGTTCGTGGCAAGGATAAGGGAGGTAAGGCCGGGAATGGCAAAAAAAAGCATTTTGGAGGGCAAGAGACAACCTCGGGAAGAACCATTAACGAGATTGAAAAAGCCCTCGATTCTGCACTGACTCCAAAAATCATTTCTTCGAACGGTAGACAGTTCGTGGATACCGGAAATGGGCTGGTTCCGTTAAAGCACCAAACCCCTCCGCAAGGTTCTGCGGATGAAAGGTTTGGTAGTCGTGTAGATTATATCCGTGGTGCCTTCGATATCCCAGGTATTACTGATGATATGGAGGATCGGTTCCACGACACGGCTCGCCGTCAGATTCAAGAAGATCTGCTCAGCGATGATGCAGAAGCCTTCTTAGCTTCTATGGAGGCTAATGGCGGTAAAGAAGAAGGTGAAGGTGAGGTTGATGCCTGGGCTCAAACCTTAGCATTAACTTCTATGGACACGCCTCCTGAGTTTGATGAGATTGCTGTCAATCACGGGATTGACGTTGCTAAAGCCTATGCACTGATCGATATGGCATCAACCGATCTGGTAGGTGCTGACAGTGTCTTGAAGCGCAGCGTAGAGAATCTCTTTCAACTGGTGGATGAAGAAAAGAAACTGAGCTTGTTCAAAGAACTTTATAGCCTCTTGCCCAAGAAAGCTGTAGAGTCTCTGGCTCAAAATGGGCTTTGATAAAATAAAATCGTAGACTGTAAAACCTCTGGCTGAAGCCAGGGGTTGAGCATATACTGAGTATTGACTTAGTTTATAGTTTAAATTATAATGCCTTAATTACTTAGAAAATCAAAATGTCTAGAATTCTCACCTATTCTTTTCGTATCAAAGACTCTTTAAAGTCTTTGCGTAAAGCTTTATTTGAGAAAAGTAAAAGTGTTAACCTAGTCTGGAATTTCTGCAATCAAACACAATTAGATGCGCTTAGGCACGGCAAGCTTCCCTGGGAAGGACCTTCCGAGTTTGATTTAAATAACCTTACGGCTGGATGCACTAAAGAATTAAAATTGAATTCTACTACAATTCAATCCGTCTGCGGAGAGTACTCCGCTAAACGGAAGAAAACAAAGAAACGTAGTTTGAGATGGCGGAGTAAAAAAATCTCTACCTTGGATTCCTTTTAAGAGTAGTACTGTTAACGTTAGCCGTGAAAACGGTAACGTGCGTTGTATGGGGCTTAAATTCAATGTTTGGAAGTCTAGACCTATAGAAGGCGAAATCAAAACGGGCAGTATTACTTGTGATAACCGTGGGAGATGGTACCTGAACCTAAATTGTGAGTTACCAGACATCTTTGGTCCTTGCAGACAAGATGAAGTTGGTATAGATTTAGGTCTTAAAGACGTTGCTACTATAAGTACCGGTAAATCTACTAAGGCCATTCAATATACTAGAAAATACGAGAAAAAGCTAGCCATTGCCCAAAGAGCTAATAAAAAAAAGCAAGTAAAAAATATACACAAGAAAATTGCAAATTCCAGAAAAGACTTTAATCACAAACTTAGCGCTGACATAGCTGCTAAGTTTGGTTTGATTATCGTAGGAGATGTAAAATCAACAGACATTATTGCCAAACCTAATATGGCAAAATCTGTCTACGA
>LNFM01006149.1_pt1 | contig 27374 bp, 23 predicted proteins | sample 596031 | NCBI WGS metagenome assembly LNFM01 (sample SAMN04254537, study PRJNA301005) | activated carbon metagenome | isolation source: dual media filters at the Ann Arbor, Michigan drinking water treatment plant | place: USA: Ann Arbor
GCCCAGAGCTCGATGAAGACGACGATCAGCGCCACCGTGGTGGCGGTCCAGAAATGCGGGATCAGATAGGGCAGGGCATGGCCGAGCCCGCCCAGCGTCGTCATCACGCCCGAGGCCAGGCCGCGCTTCCAGGGCGCGCCGCGGCCGGAGAGCTTGCCGTCGTCATGGGCGGCCTCGGTGAAGCCCATCGAGATGCCGGCGCCGACCGAGGCCGAGAGGCCGATCAGGAAGGTGGTGTGGGGATCCTGGGTCGCGAAGGCGGTGGCGAAGATCGGGGCGAGCGTCGAGACCGAGCCGTCCATCAGGCCGGCGAGACCGGGCTGGACCCAGGTCAGCACGAACTGGCGCTTGGCGGCGAGGTCCTCGTCGGCGCGGGCGTCCTCGCCGAGATGCTCGGCGGTGAGGCCCTGGGCCTTCGCCTGATGACCCGCTTCGGCGGCAGCCAGCGTGCCCAGGAGCTTGCGCGTCTCGACATCGGTCGAGCGGCCGGCGGCAGCGACGTAGAAGTCGCGCGCCTGGCGCTCCATGTCCTCGGCTTCGGCGCGGATCTGGTCGAGACCGAGGTTTTCGACCAGCCAGACCGGCTTGCGCGCATAGAAATCGGCGACGTGCTCGCGACGGATCGGCAGGACGACGTCGCCGAAGCGCTGCTGGTAGAGCGCGAGCAGGCGCTGGCGGTGGCCGTCCTCTTCGCTCGCCATGCCGTCGAAGACCGCAGCCGAGGCCGGATAGGCCGTGCGCAGCTTCTGCGCGTAGATCGCGTAGATGCGGCCATCCTCCTCCTCCGACGCAATCGCCAGGGCCAGGACCTCCTTCTCGGAGAGTTCGTCGAAGCGACGTTTGCCGCCGAAACCCGGAAGGGAAAAACGAGAGAGCATCGGGCGCCTCATAATTTAGAATTATTCTAAATTAGGTCGACCGACCCGTCGATGCAAGGGCGCAGGGCCGGGGGCGCCCAGGCCCGAAACGACGATACCCGGCCGAGGGGCCGGGTATCGATCCTGATCGCGATGGTGCGCCGTTCAGACGGTCAGCTTGCCGGCCTTGGCGGCGGCGTAGCGCTCGTTGACCTTCGCCCAGTTGACCACGTTCCACCAGCTCTTGAGATAGTCGGCGCGGCGGTTCTGGTACTTCAGGTAATAGGCGTGCTCCCAGACGTCGTTGCCGAGCAGGACCATGTGCTTGTCCATCAGCGGGCTGTCCTGGTTGGGCTTGGCGAGAAGGGCGAGCTTGCCCGCCTTGTCGACCGTGACGAAGACCCAGCCCGAGCCGAAGACGCGCAGGCCCGCCGCCTCGAAATCGGTCTTGAACTTGTCGAAGCCGCCGAGGTCGCTGGTGATCGCCGCGGCGACCGCGCCCGTCGGCGCGCCACCGGCGCCGGGGCCCATGATCTCCCAGAACATGCTGTGGTTGGCGTGGCCGCCGCCGGCGTTGCGGATCGGCACGCGCACGGCCTCCGGCAGGGCGCCGATGTCGCCGAGGAGTTCGTTGATCGGCTTGGAGGCGAGGACGCCATGGTCCTTGGCGACGTTGTTGAGCGCCGTGACGAAGGCCGCATGATGGCGGGTGTAATGGATGTCCATCGTCATGGCGTCGATATGCGGCTCCAGCGCGGCCGCCTCATAGGCGCGCTTGGGCAGGGAGAACGGGCCGGCCGGTGCGGCGGGAGCGGCGGCCTGGGCCCAGACCCGCGGGGCCGCGGCCAGGGTGAGGGCGGCGGCCCCGAAGCCGAGGAGCGAGCGGCGCGAGACGGAATGCGTGTTGGTCATCGAGATCCTCCATGAGGGTGTCGGCATCGGACTTGCCCCAACGGTATGCCGGAGCCGCGTTCGCGGATGCAGAGCATATACGGATTCTCGGGCGAGGCGGTTCCCGAAATCTGCCGTTTGGTCCCGGGCGCCGACCGCCACCTTTGGGTCGCGGATGCGCCTGAAGGTTGCATTAACGCTCGGTTTACCGCGTTTCCCTAAGGTCTGGTGGGATTGCTGAGGCCCGCAAAGGACCCGACGACCATGCATGCGCTCGCGCGAGTTGCTCCTGTGCCGGCCAATGAGGATCACCCGGCTGAGGGCGCCGCGGCAGCGGCGGTGCGGGACATCGCCGAGCGCTTCGGCAAGCTCGGCGCCGAGATCACAGACATCTCCGGGCGCATCGGCGACGTCACCCGCCAGCTCGACGGGCAGACCCAGGGCCTGCACCGGGTCGTGACCGCGGTCGACCAGGTCTCGCGGGCGAACCGCGCCATCCAGCAGGCCGCCGAAGGCGCGCAGGCGACCGCATCGTCCGTCCGTAACGGCCTGGAGCGGGTGACCGGTTCCGTCAGGCTCGGGCTGAACTCGGCGCAGTCCGACATCGAGGCCCTCTCGCAGGGGGCCCAGTCGATCTCTCAGGCTCTCGCCCAGGCTGTCGCGGATGCGCACAAGGTGCGGGCCTCCAGCGATGCGATCCAGGCGATCACCCGCGAAATCCAGCTGCTCTCGATCAATGCCGGCGTCGAGGCGGCCCGCAGCGGTGCCGCCGGCCGCGGCTTCGCGGTGATCGCCGCTGCGGTGAAGCATCTCGCCGAGCAGACGCGCGACGCCACCGCGCTCAGCTCCAAGCAGCTCGATGCGCTGGTGAACTCGGTCGACCTGCTGGCGAGCAAGAGCGAGGAGAACGCCCTGACGGCCCGGCGGGCCAGCGACGAGAGCCAGTCGATCTCGCAGCAGATCGGCGAACTCGACAGCTTCAGCCGCGGCGTCGTCGAACTCATCGGCGAGATCGACGCGATCTCCAACCCGACCCGGGACAACGCGATCGCCTTCGCCAAGGTCGGGGAGGATCTGCGGGCCCTGGTCGACGGCGTCGACCATTCCAGCGAAAACCTCGACAAGGCGTCCCAGCGCGCGGAGACTCTCGTCTCGATCAGCGAGGGCATCCTCGGTGCCATCGCGGCGTCGGGCGTCCGCACGGCCCAGTCTGAGCTGATCGCCACGGCGATGGAGACCGCCACCCGCATCGGCGGGCTGTTCGAGCAGGCGCTGGACCGGGGCGAGCTGTCGCTGGCCGATCTCTTCGACGAAGGCTACCAGCCCATTCCCGGCAGCGATCCGGTCCAGCACATGACGCGCTTCGTCAAGCTGTGTGACCGCGTGCTGCCGCCGATCCAGGAGCCGCTGCTGGCGTCCAACCGCCGGATCGTGTTCTGCGCGGCGGTCGACCGCAACGGCTTCCTGCCGACGCACAACGTCAAATACTCCCATCCCCAGGGGAATGACCCGGTGTGGAACAACGCCAACTGCCGCAATCGCCGGATCTTCAACGACCGGACCGGCCTGTCGGCGGCCCGCAACCGCAAGCCGTTCCTGCTCCAGACCTACCGGCGCGACATGGGCGGCGGCCAGTTTCTCGTCATGGAGGACCTTTCGGCCCCGATCCTGGTGAAGGGCCGTCACTGGGGCGGCTTCCGCTTCGGCCTGAACGTGTAGCGAGAGACCTTCCGTCCGACCGGTTTCGTTGTGTCAGTCGTTGTCGAGTGAGTTGTCGGGCCCCGCGTCATGCATATCGCGCCCTCCTTTCCGAATCTGTCGGTGCTCCTGATCGATCCGAGTCCGCATTACCGGCGCATCATCCGGACGATGCTGTATCAGGCGCAGTTGCACCGCATCTTCGAGGCGTCCGATCTTCCCTCCGCCGCGACGATGTTCATCCAGAAGCAGCCGAACATCGTGATCCTCGACTGGGACATGCCGGACAACGGCAGCACCAAGTGCTTGGCCGCGATCCGCTCCTTCAAGACCTCGCCCTTCGCGAAAGCCCCCGTGCTGGTGATGATGGAGAAGCCGGACCGCCGCTCGGTCGTCCAGGCGGCGAAGCTCGGCGCCCACGAGATCATCACCAAGCCGATCTCGCCGAACAACCTGTGGCTGCACCTGTCGGGGATCATCAACATTCCCCGCAAGTACCGCGAAGCGAACGGCAGCATCACCCTGGTTCCGCGGGCGATCAGCAACAGCATGTTCTGAGCGGCGCGCCCTTCGGGTCATGCCCGGAACGGTCGGCGGTTGCCGATCAGCGGCCCGAAATGCGGCCTGCCACCCCCTTCTTGCCTAAAAAGTTGACGCAACGTCGTCCGGTTAGGAAAATTTTTACCAGTCGGACGTGATGCTGAGTGGCGCAATCCTGGGTCGTGTCTCATGGTCATCACCGTCTCGCTTCCGACGTTTCTAGGCCGCTCCGAAGCGGCCACCTTCCGCAACCAGCTGCTCGTGGCGCTGGAGCAGAAGGAAAGCATCGCCGTTGAATGTGCCGAAGCCGGGCCCCTGCCCAGCCTCTGGGTCCAGTTGCTGCATTCCGCCGCGACCAGCGCCAAGGCGCGCGGTCTGTCGGTCTCGCTCAAGGCGGCTTCCGCAGAATGCCGCGAATCCCTGCGGGCGATCGGTTTCGATCCCGCTCACAGCGCTCTCGTTCTGGAGTGATTTGAATGCGCATTCTCGCGATCGACGACACCAAGACCCTGCTCAGTCTGCTCAGCCTGACTCTGCGCAATGCCGGCCATGAGGTGGCCGAGGCGGAGAACGGCGAGGACGGGCTGGCCAAGTTCGACCAGTTCAAGCCCGATCTGGTCATCACCGACCTCAACATGCCGCTGATGGACGGGATCGAGTTCACCCGCGCCTGCCGCGCCCGCCCGGCCGGGCAGAACACGCCCATCATCGTGCTCACCACCGAGAACGGTGCCGAGATCAAGGCCGAGGGGCGCCGCGCCGGAGCCAGCGCCTGGATGGTCAAGCCCTTCGAGCCGAACACGCTGCTCGGCCTCGTCGCCCGCTACCAGAACTGAGGCTTGCGTCCATGGATCCGTTGGCGGAACTCAAACAGACTTTTTTCCAGGAGTGCGAAGAGCTCCTGGGGGCGCTCGAGTTGCGCCTGCAGGCGCTGGACGAAGGCTCGACGGATCCCGAGGACGTCAACGCCGCCTTCCGGGCAATCCATTCGATCAAGGGTGGCGCCGGTGCCTTCGGCTGCACCGAGCTGGTCGCCTTCGCGCATGTCTTCGAAGCCTCGCTCGACCATCTGAGGTCGGGCCGCGTCGCGATCGAGGATGCGCCCTTCACCCTGTTCCTGCGCTGTTCGGACGCGGTGGCGGACCTCGTGTCGGCCGCCCGCAACGACGAGCCGGCCCGTCCCCGCCCTGATCTCCTCGAGGAACTCGAGCAGGTCGGCAAGGCGCCCGGCGAAGCCCCCGTCGCAGCCGCTGCGCCGCCCCCGCCGCCCCCGGCCGCTCCGGCCCCCGCCAAGGACGAGCCGCCCGGCGTCGCCGCGCTCGGCAATCTGCTGGCGATGGTGGAGGCCAAGACGGCGTCCGGGTCCGATGCGGGCTGGGACGACGAGCCGGCCAAGGCCGCTGCCAGCAAGCCGGGCCGCGACGTCATCCTGCGCATCCAGCCCGAGGCGGACCTGTTCCGCCGGGTGATCGAGCCGCGCGTGGTGTTCGCCTCGCTGCCCGCCGACGACATCGTCTCGATCGCCTGCGATCTCAGCCACGTCCCCTCGCTCGAGACGATCGACGTCTCGGACTGCTTCATGCGCTTCGTCGTGACGATGCGCACCGAACTGTCGATCGAGGAAATCTGCAGCCGCTTCGACTTCACGCTGGCGACCGAGGAATTCCAGATCGAGGTTCTGGCCAGCGAGGCTACCCCGGCGCCTGCGCCCGCCGCGGCGGCGCCTGCCGCGAGCGGCGAAGTGTCCGGTTCGGTCGCGGCCGACCTCTCCGCCATCCTCGCCAAGCTCGGTCCGGCCCCTGCTGCCGTCGCGACGCCCGACATTCAGCCGGCCGCGGCTGCGCCCGCGCCGGTGGCCAAGCCCGCCGCTCCGGCTGCCGAGGCTCCGGCCGCCGCTGCCAAGGCGGCTCCCCGCGCGCCCGCCAACGATGCGGCCGCCGCGCGCCAGCGGACCGCCGTCAGCGTGCGTGTCGACCTCGACCGCATCGACAAGCTGATGAACCTGGTCGGCGAGATCGTCATCACCCAGTCCATGCTGGTCGAATGCGTCCGCTCGCTGCCCTACGACGTCTATGCCAAGACGGCCGAAGGCATCCTGACGCTCTCGCGCCAGACCCGCGAGCTGCAGGATCACGTCATGGCCGTGCGCGCGCAGCCGGTGAAGGCCGTGTTCCAGCGCATGCCGCGCCTCGTCCGCGAACTCGCCCAGACGCTGGGCAAGGAAGTGCGCCTGGTGCTGGAGGGCGAGAACACCGAGGTCGACAAGACGATCATCGAGGAGCTCGCCGATCCGCTGACGCACATGATCCGCAACTCGATGGATCACGGGCTCGAGACGCCGGAAGATCGCGTTGCCGCCGGCAAGAGCCCGGAAGGCACGATCAAGCTCATCGCCGAGCATCGCGCCGGGCGCATCGTCATCTCCGTCACGGATGACGGGCGCGGCATTGGCCGCGAGAAGCTGCTCGCGAAGGCGAAGTCCCGCGGCCTCGTCGGGGCCGACGAAAAGCTCGCTCCGGAGGAGATCGACCAGCTCATCTTCGCCGCCGGCCTCTCCACGGCCGAGGTCATCAGCGACGTCTCGGGTCGCGGCGTCGGCATGGACGTGGTCCGCCGGAACGTCGAATCGCTCGGCGGGCGCATCAGCGTCGACTCCGAGCCCGGCCGCGGCTGCAAGTTCACGCTCGCCCTGCCGCTGACGCTCGCCGTCCTCGAGGGCATGGTGATCCGCTGCGGGTCCGACCGCTACGTCATCCCGATCGCCAGCGTGATCGAGACGCAGCACCTGGCCTCGACGCCGATCGAGCACCTGACCTTCGGCCAGGAGGTTCTGCGCTGGCGCGGCGAGATCACGCCGCTCCACCGTCTCGGCGCCGTGATGGGCTCTTCGGGCACCCGCAACGAGAACATCATCATCATCGCGGAGACGGAGCGCGGCGACAATGTCGGCATCGCCGTCGACGAGATCCTCGGCCAGCAGCAGGTGGTCGTGAAGAGCCTCGAAGGCAATTACGGCACGGTCCACGGTGCCTCCGCCGCAACCATTCTGGGCGACGGCCTCGTCGCGCTGATCCTCGACGTCGACTCCATGCTTCGTCTCGCCGCGTCCGGCGAGCGTCATCCCGCAACCGAACTGAAACTGGCTGGATAATCCAATGACCCTGCAACTCGGCGAAAAGCACTTCTCGTCGGCGCAGCCGGAATCGGCGGCGCGCCGGATCGTCACCTTCAAGGTGGGTGACCGCACTTTCGGCATCGATGTCGGCATGGTCCGCGAGATCAAGGGCTGGCAGGCCACGACCCCGCTGCCGCATGCGGCCCCGCATGTCCGCGGCGTGCTCAACCTGCGCGGCGTGATCCTGGCGGTGTACGATCTGCGCACCTCGATCGGCCTGGGCACCACCAACGCCACCGCCACCCATGTGATCGTCGTCGTCGACGTCGAGGACAAGGTCGCCGGCCTCCTGGTCGATTCGGTGTCCGACATCGTCGACGTGCCGGTCAGCGCGGTTCGCCCGGCGCCCGATCTGGAGCGTGACGAGCACGGTCTGATCGAGGGCCTCGTGCTGCTCGACACCGACATCGTCGCTCTGCTCGACCTCGCCGCGGTGATCCGCGACGGCGGCGCCGAGGGCCAGCAGGTGGCGAAGGTCGCCCGCGCGAGCTGAACGACTCAACAACGACGGGCCCGAGGAGTGGCGTTGCTGGAAGCGCGGGCCGAGCAAGAAACGACATCAGAAATGGGCAGCGCCCTCGGTCCATCAACACGCCACGGCTTCGAACTGCCGCTGCTGCTCGCCGCCACCGTCGCGGTGGCGGCCGGCACGGCCGGCAGCCTCGCCTATCAGGCCGCCCTCGGCCGCCTCGACACGATCGCGCTGACCGGCCTCGGGGCCGCGGGCCTGTGTGCCGTCGGCCTCTGCACCTGGATGGCCGGCCGTCGGATCCAGTCTCCGCTGCGGCGCTTGCGCGAGGCTGTCTCGAAGCTGCAGGCCGGCGAGGACGTCGCTGTCGCCGGGATCGAGCGCGGTGACGCCGTCGGCGATCTCGCCCGTTCCCTGAAGGCGCTGCACGAATCCGGCGAAGAGGCTGCGCGCATTCGCGCCGCGCTCGACGGCTGCCGCACCAATGTGATGGTCTGCGACGCGGAGGGGCGGGTGGTCTATGTCAACGCCTCGCTGCTGCGCTTCTTCGGCGAGGCCCAGGAGGATTTCCGCATCGCCTTTCCGGGCTGCTCGGCCAAGGACATGCTCGGCCGGGTCATGGAGAGCGTCCAGGCGCGGGCCGGGCTGCCGACGGGTGGCCAGCAGGCGATCCGCTTCGCGCTGGGGCGCCGCACGGTGTCGCTCTCGCTGTCGCCGGTGACGCAGGCCAATGGCCGCCGGCTCGGCACCGCCGTCGAATGGGTCGAGCTGACTGACGAACTGGCTGCTGCCGCCGAGGTCGCCGACATGGTGGCCGCCGCCGTCGAGGGCGATTTCTCGCGCCGCGTGCCGGTGGCGGGCAAGCCCGAGGGCCTGCAGCGCATCGCCGAGGGCATGAACCAGATCAACGCGGTCGTCGAAAGCGCCGTCGCCGAGTTCGCGCATGTGGCCGGCGGTCTGGCCGAGGGCGACCTGACCCGGCGCATGAGCGGTGACTATCGCGGCCGCCTCGCCGAGCTGAAGGCCAGCCTTAACGACGCCCTGGCGCATCTGGGCGAGACCGTCGCGACGATCCAGGGCACGGCCGGCCATGTCGCCCGGGCCGCCTCGGAGATCGACTCGGGTGCCGGCGACCTCGCCGACCGCACCGAGCAGACGGCCGCCAATCTCGAGGAAACCGCGGCGACGACCGAGCAACTGGCGGCTTCGGTCAAGCACAGCGCCGGCCGCTCGCGCGTCGCCACCGACCTCGCCAACGAGGCGATGGGCGTGGCGCAGGACGGCAAGACCGTCGTGGCGCAGGCGGTCGGGGCGATCGAGCGGATCGAAAGCTCGTCGGTGCGGATCTCCGAGATCGTCTCGGTGATCGACGACATCGCCTTCCAGACGAACCTGCTCGCCCTCAACGCCGCGGTCGAGGCGGCACGGGCAGGGGATGCCGGCCGCGGCTTTGCCGTGGTGGCCTCCGAGGTGCGTGCGCTGGCGCAGCGCTCGGGGCAGGCGGCCAAGGACATCAAGGGGCTGATCGTCAGCTCCAACGAACAGGTCGGCGAGGGCGTGCGCTTCGTCCGCTCGACCGGCGATGCGCTCGAGCGGATCGTCGAGGCGACCGGCAAGGTTTCGACCACGATCGTCGAGATTTCGCAGGCCGCCGCCGAGCAGGCCCATGGCATCGAGGAAATGAGCCGCGCGGTCGCCCAGATGGACGAGACCACGCAGCAGAACTCGGCGCTGGCGGAGCAGAGCGCGACCTCCGCGACCGAGCTGATGGACGAGATCGCGACGTTGCGGCGGCTGGTCTCCTTCTTCAGGGCCGACGGGTCGGCGGCGCGCGGCGCGGCCGAGCCGGCCAGGGCCGTGCGGGTCCCGACGCCGGTGGCGCCATCCCGACCCGTTCCGAAAAACAGCGACGTCCGGCGGCCCGAGCCGGCGACGAAAACCTGGCAGGAGCCCCGTCGGCGTGTCGCCGGCGGCGGACGTGCCGATGATTGGGCGGAGTTCTAGTGGCCATGTCGAGATCCAGCGCAGCCCTCGCGCAACCGCAGCTGACCGACGTCACGCTGACGCGCGATGACATGGGCTTCATTTCCAAGCTCGTCTACGAGCATGCCGGCATCGTCATCCGCGAGCACAAGGAGGCGATGACGCGCGGGCGGCTGGCGCGGCGCGTCAAGGCGCTGGGCCTCAATTCGGTGGCCGAATACTGCGCCTATCTGAAGACGCCGCAGGCGGCCGACGAGATCCCCGAGCTGATCAACGCGGTGACGACGAACCACACCTCGTTCTTCCGCGAGCGGCACCATTTCGACCATCTGCGCAAGGACGTGCTGCCGCGGCTCGTGCAGGAGCGCGCCGGCCGGCGCGGGCGCATCCGGATCTGGTGCTCGGCGGCCTCCTCGGGCGAGGAGCCGTACAGCATCGCCGCGGTCTCGCGCGACGTGCTCGGCAACCGCAGCGACGTCGACTTCAAGATCCTGGCGACCGACATCGACACCGACATCCTCGCCAAGGCCGAGGCGGCCATCTATTCGCCGGATCAGTTCGACCGCCTGCCGTCTGACGTCAAGCCGCTGCTCAAACTCGAGAATTCCAGCCGTGGCGAAGCGCGCATCAGCGACGATCTGCGCCGGATGATCGCCTTCAAGCGCCTGAACCTGATCGAGCGGTGGCCGATGAGCGGGCCGTTCGACGTGATCTTCTGCCGCAACGTCTTCATCTATTTCGACACCCAGACCAAGGCCTCGATCCTCGACCGCTTCGTCACGCTGCTCGCGCCTGGTGGCTTCCTCTATCTCGGCCACTCGGAATCGCTGCCCCAGCCCCACCCTCAACTCCGGCTGATCGGCCGCACGATCTATGAGAGACTGCCATGAGCGTCGCGCGTTCCTCCCGCCGCTATTTCGACCCGCGCTTCGAGGCGACCATCATCACGGTCGCCCCGGGCGAACATGAGATCACGGCCGCCAAGGACGAGATCGTCGCCACCGTGCTGGGGTCGTGCATCTCGGTGTGCATGCGCGATCCGCAGGCCGGCGTCGGCGGGCTCAATCATTTTCTGCTGCCGAAGAACAACGGCGCCTCGGACGCCAGCGCCGGCGAGCGCTACGGCGACACCGCGATGGAGGTGCTGATCAACGGCCTGTTGAAGCGCGGGGCAAGGCGCGGCAATCTCGAGGCCAAGGTGTTCGGTGGCGCGCGTGTCCTCTCGGGGGCGACCATGCTGGCGATCGGCGACGGCAACATTGCGTTCGTGACCGAGTTCCTCAACCGCGAGGGCATCCCGGTCGTCTCCAAGGATGTCGGGGGCACGCGCTCGCGGCGCATTCACTACCAGCCCTCGACGGGGCGGGCCTGGGTCCAGCACGTCCAGTCGACGGCGCGCGATCCCGACCATCAGCAGGAAGTCGCCTATCTCAACCGGCTCAAGACGCAGCCTGTGGCCGGTGAAGTGGAGGTCTGGTGATGACTGGCATGTCCCCCTCCGCCGCCAACCCGGTCAAGGTGCTGGTCGTCGACGATTCCGTCCTGATGCAGAAGCTCATGACGCAGATCATCGACGGGGCCCCGGGCTTCAAGGTGATCGGCATCGCCGGCAGCGCCGAGGAAGGCTGGGACAAGATCCAGGAACTGCGTCCGGACGTTGTCACGCTCGATCTCGAACTGCCCGGTCGCCATGGCCTCAAGCTGCTGGCGCGCGTCCTCAAGCAGGATCCGCTGCCCGTGCTGATCGTCTCGGCCTTCGGGGGGCCCGGCGCCGACAACACCATCCAGGCGCTCGAACTCGGCGCGATCGACTTCATCGAGAAGCCCGACGGCACGACCCATACGCTCGAAGGCTTCATGAAGCATCTGGTCGGCGCGCTGCAGCGCGCCTCCGCCAGCCGCCGGATGTTCGCCTCCCGGCGCGAGAGCGCGCCGGCGCGTGTGGCGGCGCCGCGCGAGCCGGCCCGTATGGGCGGCAAGGCCTCCTTCATTGCGATCGGCGCCTCGACCGGCGGCGTTCCGGCGGTGCAGGTGGTGATGCGCGACCTGGCGCATCTGCGCCTGCCGATCGCGGTCGTCCAGCACATGCCGCCGGGCTATACCGCGAAGTTCGCGGCGCGGCTGGCGACGGCGACCGGACTCGACGTGCGCGAGGCCAGCGACGGCGATAAGCTCAGGCCCGGCATGGCCGTGGTCGCGCCGGGCGGGCCGCGCCATCTCGAGATCGAGGAGCGGCGCGGCGAATTCGTCTGCATGTTGCGCGAGGGGCCGCTGGTCAGCGGACATTCCCCCTCCGTCGACGTCATGTTCCATTCCGTGGCGCGCAGCCTCGGCGCAAATGCGATCGGCATCCTGCTCACCGGCATGGGGCGCGACGGTGCTGAGGGTTTGTTAGCCATGCGGAAAGCGGGAGCGGAGACGTTAATCCAAAGTGGGGAAACCTGCGTGGTAAACGGGATGCCGAAAGCGGCATTCGAAATCGGTGCCGCCGACCGGGTTGTCGCGCTCGACCAGATCGGAGCTGCGGTCAGCAACCTGCTCGGCGAGCGGTCGCATCTGCGGACCGCATAAGGAGATCGTGATGAAGGCGAGAAGCGAGTACAGGATCCTCGTGGTCGACGACCAGAAGAGCATGCGCGGCCTCGCGACGTATTTCCTGAAGCAGATCGAGTTTCAGGACATCGACGAGGCCGAGAATGCGCGCGAAGCGCTGATGAAGATGCAGACCAAGCGCTATGATCTGCTGCTTCTGGACTGGAACATGGACGGCATGAGCGGCATCGACCTGCTGCGCGCCATCCGTTCGGTGCCGGAACTCAACCAGATCAAGATCATCATGGCGACCTCCGAGCGCTCGGTCGACAAGATGGACGAGGCGACGTCGAACGGCGCCGACCATTACGTCGTGAAGCCCTATGAGCTGCGCGACCTCGAGGTGCGCGTGAAGAAGGTGCTGGCGCTCAGCTCCTGAGCCGCGCCGGCGCGCCGCGCTGCGTCCACATGACTGTTCGGGATGTGCCCCGCGCCGGAAGGCCGCGGGGCACATCCATTTTTGGTTCGACGTCGTAGATGGCATGATCGCGTGATCCGGAGGGCGCGGCCCCACCGGCAGCCAGGAGGGATCGTGTCATGATAGTGCGGCGTCGAGACGTTCTGGGCTGGCTGGCGGGCGCCAGCGCCCTGCCGGCCGTGGCGAGCCCGGCCCTGGCCCAGGGTGCGCCTTCGGCCTCCAGCTTCACCTTCGCGCGGGTCGGCGGCGGGCGGTTTTCCCTGGCCGATTACCGCGGTCGGCCGGTGCTGATCGTCAACACGGCGACGAATTGCGGCTTCGCGGGGCAGTTCGCCTCGCTGGAGCAGCTCTGGCAGCGTTACCGGGCGCGCGGCCTGATGCTGATCGCCGTGCCGAGCAATGATTTCGGGGGGCAGGAGCCGTTGGAGGGCGCCGCCATCGCCGAGGCTGCGCGGCAGACCCATGGCGCGACCTACGCCTTCGCCGAGAAGACGGTGGTCAGGGGCCCCGAGGCGCATCCGTTCTATCGCTGGGCGGCCGCGCAGCGCCCGACCGAGACCCCGCGCTGGAACTTCCACAAATACCTCGTTGGCCGCTCCGGGGAGCTGCTGGGCGGATACTCCTCGATCACGGATCCGATCGGGCCGCAGCTGGTGCGGGCGATCGGTCAGGAGCTGCAGGCAGGCTGACAGCGCAGGCGTGGCGAGCGCCGCGGACATGGGCGCGGGATAGGCGGCTGGCACCGATTTCGCTAAGCCGCGTCGTTGCCCCCCGCTCGCCGCCGAGGTTTTCCATGTCCCGCATCGTGACCGTCGCCGCCGCCCAGCTCGGGCCGATCCAGAAGGCCGAGACGCGAGAGCAGGTGGTCGCGCGCATGCTCGCGCTGATGGACGAGGCGAAGGCCAAGGGCGCGGACCTCATCGTCTATCCCGAACTGGCGCTGACGACCTTCTTCCCGCGCTGGTATCATGAGGACCGCGCCGAGGCCGATGCCTGGTTCGAGGCGGCCATGCCCAATCCGGCGGTGCAGCCGCTGTTCGACCGGGCCCGCGCGCATGGCATGGGCATGAGCTTCGGCTATGCCGAGCTGACGCCGGAGGGGCAGCATTTCAACAGCTCGATCCTGGTCGACAAGAGCGGCGCCATCGTCGGCAAATACCGCAAGATCCATCTGCCGGGGCATGTCGAGTACGATCCGACGCGGGCGCATCAGCATCTCGAGAAGCGCTATTTCGAGCCCGGCGACCTCGGCTTCCCGGTCTGGCGGACTATGGGCGGGCTGATGGGCATGTGCATCTGCAACGACCGCCGCTGGCCCGAGACCTATCGCGTCATGGGGCTGCAGGGCGTCGAGATGATCGTGCTCGGCTTCAACACGCCCTCCGTCAACGGGCACAAGGCGAAGGAGGGCATGGCGCAGCGCCTGTTCCACCATCGCCTCTCGGTGCAGGCGGGCGCCTACCAGAATTCCTGCTGGGTCGTCGCGGTCGCCAAGGCCGGCAGCGAGGACGGCCACCACCTGATGGGTGGCACGCTGATCGTGAACCCGGACGGCGAGATCGTCGCCGAACTCGAGGGCGAGGCCGACGGCCTCATCGTCCACGCCTGCGATCTCGACGACACCCGCTTCGGCAAGCAGACGATCTTCGACTTCAAAATGCACCGGCGGATCGAGCATTACGGGCCGATCACCGGCCAGGTCGGCGTGGTCGAGCCGGAGTGAACCGATGAGCGCCTTCACCGTCGCCTTTTCCGACCTCGCCCCGCGCGACCGCTACAAGCTGCTCTGCGCCAGCGTGACCCCGCGCCCGATCGCGCTCGTCACCAGCCTGTCGCCGGACGGCGTGGTCAATGCCGCGCCCTTCAGCTTCTTCAACGTCTTCTCCGAGGACCCGGCGCTGATCGTGCTCGGCCTGCAGCACAAGGCCGGCAACAACCCCAAGGACACGACGCGCAACATCGCCGCGGCCGGCGAGTTCGTCGTCAACCTCGTCGATGAGGGGCTGGCCGAGGCGATGAACATCTGCGCGGTCGATTTCCCGCCCGAGGTCAGCGAGATCGATGCGGCGGGGTTGTCGCTCAAGCCTGGCGTCTCGGTCGGCGTGCCGCATATCGCGGAGGCGCCCTTCGCGCTCGAATGCCGCAAGACGATGTCGCTGGTGTTCTCCTCGACGCGCGAGATGCTGATCGGTGAGGTCGTGCGCATCCATGCCCGCGAGGGCCTCGTCGATCCCGCGACGCTGCGCGTCAGCCTGGACGACTACAAGCCGGTCGGGCGGATGTTCGGCGACGGCTATGCACGCCAGAACGACCGCTTCGACCTGACGCGCGGCACCTATGCGGAGTGGCTGGCGCAGCGCGAGGGCTGACGCCGGCGCCTCTTACTCGACCTTGCCGATCTTGCGCGTCGCCTCGATCAGCCGCGCGCTGTCGGCCTCGACGAAGCGGGTGAACTCGGGCGTGTCCTGATAGGCTGGCGGGCTGCCCGCCTTCTCGAAGATCTGCCGGACGTCCGGATTCGCCATGGCGGTGCGCATCGCCTCGCGGATGCGGGTGGCGACGGGCTCGGGCAGGTTGCGCGGGGTGAAGAGCCCGGCCCAGATGTAGAACTCGACATCGGCATAGCCGAGCTCTTTGAAGGTCGGCAGATCGGGGAAGCTCGGCACACGGGCAGCGCCCCAGTTCGCGAGCACGCGCAGCGCGCCGGAGTCGACATGCGGCTTGAGGACGCCGGGCGCCGAGGCCAGCGCCTGGATCTGGCCGGAGAGCAGGTCGGTCAGGGCCGGGCCGGCGCCGCGATAGGGCACATGCAGCAGCTTGAGGCCTGCGGACGCCGCGAACATCTCCATCGCCACATGCAGCGTGCCATAGGAGCCCGACGAGCCGTAGGGGATCGTGCCGGGCCGGGCCTTCGCATCGTCGACGAAGTCCTTCAGCGTCTTCCAGGGCGAGGCGGCGGGTACGGCGAGCAGGGTCGGGTCCGCCAGCACGCGGGCCACGGGGGCGAGCTGAGAGACCTCGTAGGACGGCGCGCGGGCGAAGAGGCGCGACGATTCCGGCAGCACCGCCAGCGAGGACAGCGTCATCAGCAGGGTGTAGCCATCCGGCTCGGCCCGGGCGACGGCGGCGTTGCCGAGCGCCCCGCCGGCCCCGCCGCGGTTGTCGACGACGACGGCGGCCTTCAGCAGCTTCTCGAGCGCCTGGGCGATCGGCCGCGCCGCGAGATCGGCCTGTCCGCCCGGCGGGAAGGGCACGACCATGGTGATGGGGCGCGAGGGCCAGGGCGCCTGGGCGCGGGATGGTCTTGTCAGCAAGGCCCCGGCCGACGTCGCGGCGAGGCCGGCGAGCATGTCGCGGCGTTTCATCGTCATTCCTCCCGATGCCGGCTCTTCTCGGCCGGCGCGTCACTGGCACCGTCATGGGTGCTCGTGAGGGAATGATGGACGATTGGGGCGCGCTTTGCACCCGTGCCGGCGCATGCGTCCTCTGCGTGAAGCCGCAGCATCCTCACCCGGGAGTAGCGGCTCAGCCCTTGGGCTTCTGGCCGGGGCGGAAGGCGACGATCACGGCGGGATCGGTTTCCAGATAGGGGCCCTCGATCAGGTCGATGCAGTAGGGGATCGCCGGCATCACCGCGTCGAGGCATTCGGCGATAGCGCGGGGGCGGCCCGGCAGGTTGACGATCAGGCAGCGGCCGCGGATGCCGGCGGTCTGGCGCGAGAGGATCGCGGTCGGCACCTTGGCGAGGCTGACCTGCCGCATCAGCTCGCCGAACCCCGGCATCGGTTTCTCGACGACATCCTCGGTCGCCTCCGGCGTGACATCGCGGGGCGCGGGCCCGGTCCCGCCGGTGGTGACGATCAGGCAGCAGCCTTCCTGGCCCGCCAGTTCGATCAGGGTCTGCGCGATCAGGGCGCGGTCGTCGGGGATGACGCGGGCGACCGGCGTCCAGGGCGAGGTCAGCGCCTTCTCGAAATAGGCCCTGATGGCGGGGCCGCCCTCGTCCTCGTAGATCCCCGCCGAGGCGCGGTCCGAAACCGTGACGATGCCGATCCTGATGCCGCCGTCCATGTCCTGCCCTCCACTGCTGTCGGGGGCAGATGTGGCCGATCGCGGCGGCTCACGCCACCGTTTTCGCCCGCTTCCGCTGCAGCCGGGCGCGGAGCGCGCGCAAGCCCTGGCGCAGGCGGGCCGCGCCCTCGGGCAGGCCCGGCTCGGGCTCGCCCAGCCGGATCAGGGCGTTGCCCATCGCCCGACGCTCGCCCCAGACATAGGTGCCGGCGTCGACCCCGTCGCCCGCGCCGCTGTCGAAGAGCGTGGGCGGCGTGCCGGCGAAGTCCGCCTGCAGCATGGCGATCGTCAGGGCCCGGCCGGGGGAATGGCGCGCCTGCTCCTCGTCATAGGCGATCTTGAGGAAGTGGCGGGTGCCGGCGCTCTCGATCAGAAGGCCCATCGCGAGGGGGCGACCGTCGAGCCGCAGCGTGTCGAGCTGGAGGGCGTCGCTGGCGGCGAACTGCGTGGCGAGGCTGTCGAAATAGGCTCCGGCCTGGGGGAGGCGGGCGATGGCGGTGCCTGCCTTGCCCTTCCAGCCCGACGCCTCCAGCGCGAGGAAGTCCGGCAGCGCGTCCCGCGCGGCGGCGCCCCGGAGGCGCTCGAAGCTCACCGCGCCGTGTCGCGCGATGGCGCGAAACTGCTGCATCCGCTTCTTGTAGCTCTGGCCCAGCGCGCGGCGCAGGTAGCGCTCGGCGTCGTCCCCGGGCAGCGCCACCATCACCGGGCGCTGCCAGCGCTCGCTGGTGGAGAGGCGGCTGCCGGTGGCGCGGCAGGCCTCGCGCAGCGCCGCGAAGGCCGGCCCTTCCAGCGGCAGGAGCGGCAGCGACAGCGTGCGGGGCAGGTCGCCGGCCGCGAGGATGTGGCGCAGCATCGCCTGCATGACGTCCTCGGCCTGGTCGGCATCGAGCACCGGCAGCGACGACACCTCGTAGAGCGGCAGAAGGGGGGCGGTGAGCGCGGCTGCGAAGCCGGTGCGCCAGTCGCGCTTTCGCCGCAGCGCCCAGAGGCCGGTCAGCCGCTCGGACCCCAGCGCTTCGCTGAGCCAGGCGGCGAGGATGACGATCCCGTCCTCGGGCACGAGGACGCGGGCGGCACTGACCGCCGCCGGTGACATATGCGGGTTGGGCTCGCGCGACCGCGCGGCCAGCGCGGCGAAGCGTGCGCCATAGGCCGCGTAATCGGCGGCCCTGACGCGCCTGACGACGATGCCGGAGGTCAAACCGAACCGCCCTCCCGCCGATGCCGGCCGACCTCGCCGCGCAGCGAGAGCACGAAGGCGATGACCTGCGCCGTCGCGCGATAGAGCTCCTCCGGGATCTGGTCGTCGAGTTCGACCGCCGAGAGCGCCTGCGCCAGCACCGCGTTCTCCTCGATCGCGACGCCATGCTCGCGGCCGGTCTCGATGATGCGCTCGGCCAGTTCGCCGCGGCCCTTGGCGGTGACGCGGGGCGCATTCTGCCCGTCATATTCGAGCGCGATGGCGATCTGCCGCGACGGGGGGCGGGCGGGAGGCGGGGCGGGGGGGCTGGTCATGACATCCGGTCTAGGAACTGCCCGGCGGTGGGCTGGGCGATGCGCGGCTGGCCGGTGTGAATGTCGATGGAACGGTTCTCGAAGCGCGCATCCGCCAGGGCGGCTTCGAGGCCGGGCGAGGCACCGCGCAGGAGCCGGCTGGTGTCCTCCCGTTCGGCCCAGAGCGTGATGCCGACGCTGCGGCCCTGCAGCGTGACGACCCCCTGGAGCGGCCCGAGCGGCTCGACATCGAGCGCGAAGCGGACGCGCCAGAGCGGGCCGGCCGCGGCGTCGACCTCGCGTCGGGGCGGTTCGCGCTCGATCTGGAGCGGCAGCATCGCCGCGCCGTTGTGAAAGGCGAGGGGAATCTCGGTGAGCCAGCGCTGGCCCTGCTGCGCCTCGGGCCGCGTGCCCTCGGCCGGCAGGGAGGCGTATTGCGAGAGCGTGATACGATCGATCGCGGATTGCGTCTGCTCCAGCAGGGTGCCGACGACCGTGAGCGGCTTGTCGCCGGCCGAGAGGGTGGGCTCGGCGATCGGTTGCGGCACAGGCGCACCGTCGCGGCGTGGCGGGGGGGGCTTCGCCGCGACATCCCCGCCGGGGGTCTGCGCCGATGCGGCCGAGGATGCAGGCAGGCTGCCGGCCCTGCCGGCTTCGGGCCATGAAGCCGCCTGGGCGAGCGGCAGGAGATGGTCGCGCAGGGTCTGGAGTGCTCCCTTGAGATCCGCCTGCGGCGGGGCCGGCGTGCCCTGCGTCCGGTTGGCCTCGAGGAAGAGCCCGGAGGTCTGCACCGCCGCCTGGAGGACCGGCCCGGTCAACGCCTTGCGCTCGACCGGCAGTGCACGGGCCAGGACGCGATCGGCCAGCGCCAGCAGCGGCCGCGGCAGGGTCAGCGCGACCGCCCCATTGGCGACAGCACGCAGATTGGCCAGGAGCGGCGCGAGCGAATCCTGCCGTGCCAGCGCGGGGCCGAGCAGAGGGCCAGCCATGGCCCGTGGCGACGTCGCCCCCGCGGCGAGGTCGGCGCGCGCGGCCGCTCCCGCTGCGCTCGCGCTCTGACCAGGCACTGGCCCCACGCCGGGCGTTGCGGCGGGCCCGGCGCCTCCCGGTGCCGTCGGAGTGGCGGCAGGCGCCGCCAACCGACCGGGCATCGCCGCGGCCGGCGTCAGTGGAGGGGCGGGCTGGGCCGGGGTCGCCTGGACCTGCGTGCCCTGAGCCTGCGTGCCCTGGGCCTGAGTGGCTTGCGCCGGCGACGCCTGGCCGGGCGCCGTGGTGCTGGCCGCCCCGGACGGCTGTATCGACTGTGCCGTCGCTGCGGCGGCGCGGGCCTGTTCGGGCGTCGGCGGGCGAACCTCGACCAGCGTCGCCGTCAGGCTTCCGCTGGGCGCGCCGGCGGGGCCGGGGTCGAGCTTCAGAACCAGTGTCGCGCCCGGCTGCAGCGCGGACTGACGGGCGGCGGGGCCGGCGAGCACGAGAGCGAAGGTTTCCTGGCCGAGCTGCGCGGTCGCGGTGCCATCGCTTGAGACCGAGAGCAGGCGCGCTTCCACCGTCCGGCCCGCGACGAGGCCAGTGGTGGGCGCGAGCGCCTGCAGCAGGGTGGCCAGCGTCTGGTTCTGGGCGAGCGTGGCGGGATTCATCGGCTCCGGCCGTGATGGCGACGCGGTCAGCCTGACATCAAAGCTTAAGCATTTCCTTGCGGTTAGGCGTTCCGGACCGTTCCCTGCATCCGGGATGGCGCGGCCTGCAGGGGGCGCCTGCGCGCAGATGGCTGGCGCGGGGCGCGTGCCGGGCGCGGCCGGCCGATTGCAGGGGATATGTCGATGGAATACCGCCAGCTCGGGCGCTCGGGCCTCAGAGTCTCGCCGATCTGCCTGGGCACGATGATGTTCGGCGGCGCCACCGACGAGGTCGCCTCGCGCGCGATCGTCGACCACGCCCGCGATGCGGGGGTCAACTTCATCGATACCGCGGACGCCTACACGGAGGGCCGCTCCGAGGAGATCACCGGGCGGGCGATCGCCGCCCACCGGCACGACTGGGTGCTGGCGACCAAGGTCGCCAATGCGATCGGCGAGGGGCCGAACCGCGCCGGCCTTTCGCGCAAATGGGTGCTCCAGGCCTGCGACGACAGCCTGCGCCGGCTCGGCACCGAGTTCATCGACATCTACTACCTCCACAAGGAGGACCTCACGACGCCGCTGGCGGAGACGGTCCGCGCGATCGGTGATCTCGTGCGGCAGGGCAAGATCCGGCATTTCGGCGTCTCGAACTACCGCTCCTGGCGGGTCGCCGAGATCTGCCGCCTCTGCGACGAACTCGGCATCGACCGGCCGGTCGTCAGCCAGCCCTATTACAACGCGATGAACCGGATGCCGGAGGTCGAGCATCTGCCGGCCTGTGGCTATTACGGGCTGGGCGTCGCCTCCTACTCGCCGCTGGCGCGCGGGGTGCTCACCGGCAAATACGAGCCGGGCGAGACACCGCAGCAGGGCACGCGCGCAGCGCGCGGCGACAAGCGGATCCTGCAGACCGAATGGCGGCAGGAGAGCCTCGTCATAGCCCAGACGATCAAGCAGCATGCCGCCGCGCGCGGCATGACGCCGATCCAGTTCGCCGTCGGCTGGGTGCTCAACAACCGCCTCCTGACGGCGGCCATCGCCGGCCCGCGCACGCTGGAGCAGTGGCAGGCCTATCTGGCCGCGCTCGACGTCACCTTCACGTCCGAGGACGAGGCGCTGATCGACGGTCTGGTGCCGACCGGGCATCCCTCGACGCCGGGCTACAACGACCCCGCCTATCCGATCGAGGGGCGGCCGGCGCGCACGGCTGCGTGAGCGGGCGGCGCGGCATTTGCCTTGTCGCGGCGGCGCACCTAACTGAGCGCGGTTGCGCCATGCGGACGGCGTCGTTCTGGGAGGGCGGGTAGATGGCGGCCGAGGGTCTGACCGGCGATCTCATCAAGGTGGTGAGCCTGCTCGGCGCCGGCGTGGTCGCCGTGCCCCTGTTCCGGCGGCTCGGGCTCGGCTCGGTGCTGGGCTATTTCACGGCCGGCCTCGCCATCGGCCCCTATGGCGTCGGCCTGTTTCCCAACCCCGAATCCGTGCTCCACGTCGCCGAACTTGGCGTGGTGATGTTCCTGTTCATCATCGGGCTGGAGATGCAGCCCTCGCGGCTGTGGAACCTGCGGCGCGAGATCTTCGGCCTCGGCGTGGCGCAGGTCGCGCTGTGCGGGACGCTGCTGACCGGCGTGGGCTATGCCTATGGGCTGCCGTTGCCGGCCGCCTTCATCGCCGGCATGGGCTTCGTCCTGTCCTCCACCGCCGTCGTCATGCAGATGCTGAACGAGCGCGGCGAGAGCTCGACGCCGCAGGGCCAGCAGGCGGTCTCGATCCTGCTGCTGGAGGATCTCGCCATCGTGCCGCTGCTGGCGGTGGTGGCGCTGCTCGCGCCGGCCCCGTCGGCGCAGAGCAATGGCTGGCTCTCGGTCGGCATCGCGGCGGCGGCCGTGGCGGGGCTCGTTCTCGCCGGCCGCTACCTGCTCAACCCGATGTTTCGCCTGCTGGCGCTCGCCCATGCGCGCGAGGTGATGACGGCCGCCGCGCTGCTGGTCGTGCTCGGCTCGGCGCTGACGATGCAGCTCAGCGGGCTCTCGATGGCGATGGGCGCCTTCCTGGCCGGCGTGCTGCTCTCGGAATCGAGCTTCCGGCACCAGCTCGAGGCCGATATCGAGCCGTTCCGCGGCATCTTGCTCGGGCTCTTCTTCCTCGCGGTGGGCATGTCGCTCGATCTCGGCGTGATCGCCCGCAACTGGCTGCTGATCGCATGCGCGGTCGTCGCCTTCATGAGCGTCAAGGCGCTCGGCATCTTCATCGTCGCCAAGGTCTCGGGCTCGCGGACGCGCGAGGCGGTGACGCGGGTCGCGCTGTTCTCGCAGGGCGGCGAGTTCGCCTTCGTCCTCTACTCGGCGGCGGCGGCGGCCGGCATCTTCACCAGCCAGACCAATGCGGTGGTGAGCGCGACGGTGATCCTGTCGATGGCGCTGACGCCGCTGCTGGTGCTGGCGCTCGACCGCTTCCTGCCGCCCGAGGAGACCTCGCTCGACGGCGTCGACCTCGCCGAGGGGCTCACCGGCCGTGTGCTGGTCATCGGCTTCGGCCGCTTTGGCCAGGTCGCCTCGCAGGCCCTGCTGGCGCGGGGTTTCAGCGTCTCGATCATCGAGGTCGATGTCGCGCTGATCCAGGCGGCGGCCGGCTTCGGCTTCAAGGTGCATTACGGCGATGGCACGCGGCCCGAGATCCTGCACGCGTCGGGCGCCGAGCGGGCCGAGGCGATCCTGGTCTGCGTCGACGACCGCGAGACCAGCAACCGCATCGTCGCCGTCGCGCAGGAGGCGTTCCCGCACGCCAAGCTGTTCGTGCGTGCCTATGACCGCGGTCATGCGATGGACCTGATCCGCGCCGGCGTCGACTATCAGATCCGCGAGACCTTCGAATCCGCGATGGCCTTCGGCACGGCGGTGCTGCTCGGCATGGGCGTGCCCGAACCGGAGGCGGCCGAGATCGCCGAGGATGTGCGCCGGCGCGACGCGGAGCGCCTCGACCTCCAGGTCGCCAGCGACATCTATGCCGGGGTGAGCCTGATCCGGGGCAATGCGCCGGTGCCGGCCCCGCTGACCAAGCCGAAGACCGCCGGCAAGATCCACGGCAACGTGCCGGACGACCTCGGCGACATGTGAGCGGCGTCGGTGCTGGAGCCTGGGGCTCAGTTCCCCGGCAGCACGATCATGGTCGGGCGCGCCGGCAGCCCGGCCTTGCTGACGGTCAGCACCGGCTGCTCGCGCCGCTCGATCGGCCAGTTGTCCTGCGAGCGGGCGAGGAAGCGGCTGAGGGTTGCGCCGCCGAAGAAGTGCATCGGGATCATCACCCGCGCCTGGAGCGACTTCAGCACCTCGAGCATGCCCTCCTGGTCGAGCGTATAGCTGCCATCGACCGGGAAAAGCACGACGTCGACCCGGCCGAGCGCGCGCAGATGGCCGGGCTCCAGCGGGTGATGCAGGTGGCCGAGATGGGCGATGCAGAGCTCGCCGATCTCGAAGACGAAGATCGAGTTGCCGTCGAAATCGGTCGAGCCCACGCGCAGGTCGGCCAGGGTCACGTCATGTTTGGCGGCGCCGCGGCCGGTCGGGTCCCAGCCCGGCAGCAGCTGCTTGATGCCGGGGTCGGGGTTGCGTGAGTAATGCGTGGAATGGGCCTTGTTCATGGTGGCGACGTCGGGCGTCACCTGCGGGCGGACGTAGTCGTTGTAGTCGGTCGCGACCTTCACCCCGGCGGGTGTCTCGATCAGGAAGGTGGCGTGGCCGACGAAGGTGATGCGCGCCTCGTCCTTGCCGAGGGCGGCGAGTGTCAGGTTGGCATGATGGACGGGGAGCCGCAGCGAGGCCATCTCCGGCCGGCAGCCCGGTTCGTCGGACTGGGCGCGGGCGGCCGCGGGCAGGAGCAGCACCAAGGCGGCCAGGGCGATGAGCCCGTCGCGGATTGCTGTCCAGGACCTGGTGGTTCCCCGCATCGCCGTTCTCCCGACCTTCGGCCCGACCACTGTGATGCATGGTCCGGGCCGAAGGGAAGCAGGCCGACGCGGCGATGTCGACTTGGCGAGGCCGAGATCCTTGAGGACGCCGACGCCGCGCTCGGTGAAGGTCTTGGCGTAGACGGCGAACTCGCCGGGCTTGTCCCAGACCGGCGTGATGCCGCGATCGGCCATCGCCTTGCGGACCTCGGGGCGCTGCATGGTGCGCTCGGCCGCTTCGAACAGGATCTTGCGGCGGTCAGCGGGGATGCCGTTGGGCGCCGCCAGCGCGAACCAGTTCTGATAGGTCCAGTTCAGCCCGGCCTCCTTGGCGCTCGGCACGTCCGGGAAGTTGGGATGGCGCTCCTCGGTCATGAGCAGGATGGTGCGCACGCGGCCGGCGTCGAGCATCGCCTTGGCTTCGATCGGCGAGCCGGTGAAGACGCTGATGCCGCCGGAAGCGAGGTCCTGCAGGGCCGGCGCGCCGCCGTTGCTCGGCACCCAGCGCACGGCGTCGGGCGCGATGCCCGCCGCCTTGAGCAGGCCGCCGGAGGCGATGTGCCAGGAGCCGCCGACGCCCGTGCCCGAGGCCATGAAGGTGCCCTTGGGGTTGTCCTTGACCGCCTTGATGTAGTCGGCCGCCGTCTTGATCGGGCTGTCGGCCTTGACCGTCACGCCGGCCGGAATGAGCGAGACGCGCGAGAAGGAATCGACGCTGTCGATGGTGATGTCGCCGAGCCCGAGCGTCTTGAAGAAGGAGATCTCGGGGCTGATGCCGCCGATGGTGTAGCCGTCGGGCGTGGCGGTGGCGATCGCGGTGTGGCCGGTCAGGCCGCCGCCGCCGGTGCGGTTGACGACGTTGACCGGCTGCTTCAGCTCGGCCTCGTAGCCGGCGGCGAAGATGCGCATGACGGCGTCCATGCCGCCACCAGCGGCCCAGGGCACGATGAGCTGCACCGGACGATCCGGGAAGGCCCAGCTCGGGCCGGCGGACAGAAGCAAGGCGGCCGCGCCGAGCGCAGCCTTGAGAACAGTCTTCATGGTCCCTCCCCAGGGATGGCCGCCGGCTTTGTCCGGCTGGTCCTGGGGCGAGCTTAGACCGGTTTCCTTCGGCCCATCAAGATATGCTGCATACAGTGTTCGGTGTTCAGGCGGCGAGCTTCCGGGCGTCACCGTCTTCACCGTGACGCGCGCCTCCGCCAGGCGCCGGTAGAGCCGCTGGCGGCGCAGCAGCGGCAGCCAGTCGTAGAGGAACATCTCGGCCGGGCGCCAGATCACCACCCAGCCGATGATGACGAGGCTCTCCTGCACGATGCGGGCGAAGGGCCCGTCGAAGGCCTTGGTCAGTGCGAAGCTGATGCCGAGGCAAAGGGCCAGTCCGGCAAAGCCGATCAGGAAGGCGCGCCGCCCATCGCGGAAGTGCTCGCGCAGGGCGTGGCCCTCGGAGCGCGCCTTGGCGGCAAACCAGCCCGTCAGCGCGGTCGCGAGGTCGGGGCCGGGCGGGCCCGCGGTCTGCGGCGCCGGCAGGTGGATGGTGATGGCGATGGGGGCGTCCTTCGGCAGGTCCTGCGCCCATTCGACGATGTAGCGCTCGGCATCGGCCGAGATGTCGCCCTCGCTGAAGGGGAAGGGATCGAGCGTATTGAAGAGCTGGGCGCCGTTGGCGAGGCGCAGCTCGATGGTGGCGTCGCCTTGGTTTCGCGTCATGTCCGATCAGCCTCGCCCGCATGTCCGAGGGAGCATTATCCAGCGGAGGCGCGAGGGCGCAATCGCGGCTGCCCTGGATACGGTGCGATCCGCTCCCGATCGAGCCTCAGTGATAGCGATTGAAGGAATAGCGGCGGACGCTCCGGGCCATGGCGAGAACGAGGGACACTTTGGCCCAGCCGGAGCCGTGCTCGGGAAATCCTCTGGCCGAATTGGCTGCGTGGATCGCGATGCCCAAGACACCGCCAGTCAAGTCATCCGCTGACATCAGCATGACCTCCGCCAGTTCATCGGCGCCCGGCTTGCCCTTCTCGGCGATGGCCTTCACGGACGCGGTATCGAACAGGTCCTCTCCATCCATCTGCTTGAGGGCCCCGTAGACAGCGTCCGCCACCTCCACGGGCTGCCCACATTCCACTGCCGCCAGCAGGGCCGCGATCGGCCAGTTCGGCGGCTGATCGCCGGCGCCGAGGAATGCGGTCAACTCGACCTCATCCAGCCGCGCGCGCACGATCCGGTAGACATTGACCATCCGCTTGACGGCTCGCGGGCTCTTGGCGGCGAGCGCTCCGATCTCCGGGCTGGCGAGGAAGTCGATTTCGGCCTGGGTCAGCTTCACGGTCGCGAGCGCCAGGTCGAGCGCGTCCGTGTCGCTGTCGGCGTCGAAGCCCTGCCTGTCCGCGTGCGGATCGGCTGCCGGTTCCGCTCCCTTTTCGCCTTTCGGCTCGGCCCCGCGCTCCTGCCACCTGTTTTCGCCGCCGGCTGCGTCGGGCGGGACGTCGGGCTCCTCGCGGTTGGCCGCCAGCAGGCCGCGCACATAGGTTGCGTAGCTCGCATTCTCGCCCTCTGTCGCGAGGGGACGGAGCCAGAACGGCAACTGGAAGATCTTCTCGAGGTAGTCGATCGCCCGCTTTCGGCGGGCCATCTCGGCGCGCTGCCGCGCTTTGTCCCGCTCGTCGGGTGTGGCGCTGTCTGGAAGATCCTCGACCGGTACGACGAACTGGCGGGCGACCGCCTCCTCGACCCAGCGGACATCGACACCGACGATCACGACGAAGAGCTGAAAGGCGAGCAGCAGGTGGATCGCTTGCAGCACGTCATAGACCTGTTCATGCGTGCAGCGGTCGAGATCGTCGATATAGAGCACGATGCGATCGGGAACGGCGCCATCGTTCGCCTCTCCAGCCAAGCGTTTTCGGCGTTCTTCCTTGACCACCTCCTCGACCGACTGGAACAGACGTCTCGCCCGGCTGATCAGGCCGATCTGCGCGCCCACCGCCTTGGTCTCGGGGTCGTCCTCGATGATGTAGTGCAAGAGGCGTGGCGGGCTGGTGGCCCCATCGGCATCGACGTAGCGGGTCAGGGCCTGCTGCGCGCGCTCCATGGCGTCGCGCCGGGCCCTGGCCTCCGCCGCGGCCTGCTTCAGTTCCGTTTCCCGCACGAGCACCTCCTTCAATCTGTCCTTCGTCAGGGTGTCGAGTTTTCCGGCGAAGTCCGCGGTGCTCTTCGCGATCCCCGCGACGATGCGGATCGCCGGCAAGATCGCGCCCGATGCCGACGCGACCGCGCCGACCCAGCCCCAGAAACCTAACTGGGACAGCCAACGCGTCGCTTCGGTCTTGTCCGTTAGCGCCAGGCCTGTGATCGCGGACAGGACAAATGCCAGCGCCATCAGCATGAGTGCCGAACGCCAGCCTCGCGCCATGACGATCGCGCCGATCGACTTCACCTGGCCGCCAATGGTCTGCACGTCCCGGGCGACGGCGACAAAATCGTCGATGCCCTTCGAGGGATCGTCCTGATAGGCGCGCCGGCCAAGCTCGACCAGATCGGATTTGTGCTTGTCGTAGGCGGTTCCGACCGCGTCGATCAGCGTCTGCGAGAGAGCGTCGCGCTGTCCGGCCGGCACGGCCG